>OFHO01000668.1_pt1 | contig 30508 bp, 30 predicted proteins | sample 1521531 | NCBI WGS metagenome assembly OFHO01 (sample SAMEA3504124, study PRJEB24116) | mouse gut metagenome | biome: mouse gut; feature: mouse-associated habitat; material: faeces | place: Denmark | collected 2011
TGCGAACGGCGATGCCGTATCGCCCGCCATCCCCACGGGGCGCGCGATGTGGGTCATGATGGCGCTCATGCTGGGCAGCAACCTTCTGGCCTCGTTCAACCAATCGCTCATGAACATCGCGCTCGATGCCACGGCCACCCAGTTCCATATCAGCCTGTCGCAGGCCAACTGGCTCGTGCTCGGGTTCACCATCGTGGCGGCGACGGTCATCACCATGGCCGCGTCGCTTCTGAAGCGGTTCGGCATCCGCAAGGTCATGATGTTCGGCTACGCGGCGTCCCTTGCCGGGTCGGCGCTCGGCATGCTGGCGTGGAACTTCCCCGCCATGCTGGCCGCGCGCCTCATCCAGGCGCTCACGGTGGGACTGTTCTTCCCCGTGGTCACGAGCGTCATCCTCACGCTGGCGCCGAAAGGCAAAAGTGCCACCATGCTCGCCATCAACAGCGGGGCCATCGGGGTGGGACTCGCCTTCTCCCCGCTGCTCTCGGGACTCGTGCTCACCTATGTGGGGCTGCGGGCGCTGTTCGCCATTCCGCTTGTGATGTCGGCCATCCTGCTCGGGCTCGGGTTCTTCTTCCTGCACGACATCTACGCCCGCGAGGACCGGCCCATCGACATCCTCAGCGTGGTGCTGAGCTTCGCGGGGCTTTCCGCCTTCATCTTCGGGCTGAACGAGGTGACCCGCACCGTGCTGCCGTCGGTGCTCTGCATGGCTGCCGGCGCCGTAGGGCTCGGGCTGTTCGCGTGGCGGCAGTTCGCCATTGCCCACCCACTGCTGAACCTGGCGCCGCTGCGCCACGGGCGGTTCGTGTTCGGCGAGGCGCTCATGATGCTCGGGTACATGGGATCCATCTACCTGAGCCTGCTCGTACCGCTGTACCTGGAGGGAACAGCGGGATGTACCGCCTTCGCCGCCGGCGGCCTTCTGTGCGCGCCCATCCTCTGCTACGCCGGGGCCTGCTTTCTCGGCGGACGCATCGAGGATCGGCACGGCGTGTGGCCGCTCGTACCCCTCGGGTTCCTTGTGCTGCTCGTCGGATACATTGCCGTGGAAGTCACCTCGGCGGCGATGCTCGTCGTGCCCATGATCCTCTGTGCCGGAGCCGCCTATGTGGGCGTAGGGCTTGTCTTCCCCACCTTGAAGGCGGTTGATCTGGACTCGCTGCCGCGGGCCATCTACGCCCACGGGTCGTCCATCCACTCCACCCTGGTGCAGATCGCCGGCTCGGTGGGATAGGCCCTGTTCGGGGGCATCATGTCCGCCGACACCGACCGCCTCATGGCCCAGGGCATCGCGAAGGCCCATGCCTACGCTTCCGGGTTCTCCCACACCATCTTCATCGCCATCGGCATTCTGGCCGCGGCCTTCGTGGGGGCGGTGGTGTTCGGCCGCCTTGCCCGCCGGCAGCGCCAGAAGGGTATCAAATCGCAATCAAAGTCGGCAGCGACGGCGCCTAAGGCCTAGGGCTTCGGTACCCTCGTCGGAGGCATTCGACGAGAAGGAGTTCCCCATGGATTCGACGCAACTGAGCACCGTGACCGTGGACGCCGGCCAGGAACTAGTTGTCGTGGAGCCGGCGCCCGAGCCCGAACGGCCCCTGAAGGAGAAGGTCATCATCGCGGCCGTGCTCGCAGCAGTGGCCCTCGTCTCGCTGATCGTGTTCGCGAACATCGCCTCGAACCCCGAGACCTACACCGGCATCATCGGCACCTTGGACGAGAAGAAGGGCAACGTCATGATGCTCGCCACCACCACGACCGCCGCCTCGGCCGCCATCTCGGCGCTGCCCAACGACATGGGCACGCCCATCGCCGACAAACTTGTGGACTTCAGCTCGTACTTCATGGTTATCCTCGCGGTGATCTACCTGGAGAAGTTCCTGCTGACCACGCTGGGGTTCCTCGGCTTCGGCATTCTGATACCGGTGGCCTGCGCGCTGTTCGCCGTGGCCGTGTTCCTGCGGCGGGGAACGCTCACGCGGGTGAACCTGCAGCGGCTCGGCACGAAGCTCGCGGCCTTCGGGCTCGCCCTGGCGCTCGTGGTGCCGGTGAGCGTGTGGCTGACCGACAACGTGGACGCCACCTTCGACGAGTCGCTCGCAGCCGCCAGCGCCGCCGCCCAGGAGGCCACCGAGCAGCTGGAGGAGAACACCCAGGAGCAGGCCCAGGAAGACCAGGGACTGCTCGGCGGCATCGCGAACGCCGTGCAGGAGGGGTGGAACGGCCTGACCCAGGGCGCCCAGCAGGCGCTCGACAGCCTGGGGCAGCAGCTGAACACCATGATCGACACGCTGGCGGTCATGATCGTGACGAGCTGCCTCATTCCCCTGCTCGTGCTTATCTTGTTCCTGCAGCTCGTGAAGATCATCACGGGGCTCGACTTCGGGGGCGCCACCGCCGTCATGGGCGCCGCCCGCACCAAGGGCCGCGCCGTCGCCTCTTCCCTGCGCCGCCCCACGCAGAAGGGCTAGGGCTATGGACGGCCTGGGTGCGAATCGCGCCACGTGCGCCATCTGCCCCCACGCATGCCAGCTGGCTGAGGGGCAGACGGGGCTCTGCCACGGACGCGTTGCTGTCGGCGGCCAGGTGATGGACGCCAACTACGGGCGTGCCACGCCGCCCGCCACCGTGCGCCAGCTGGCCGCCACGGCCCGCCGCTACCTCAAGCACGTCTACGTGGGAAACTGCTAGCAGCTAGGAGAGGCAGAGCTCGCGATCTTCCGCGCCTTCCATGCTTTCCACGCCTTCCGCACCCCGCGCAGCCAGTGCATCCGCCGTGCCGTGCGCCGGCTGCACGGCCCTTTCGCCCGCAGGCTCCGCAACCGCCCCGGGAACGAAGTCGTAGGGCATCTTACGGGCAACCAGGTAGAACACGGCAAGCGGGAGCACCGCGTACTGCGGGTACACGAGCACGAGCAGCAACGCGGCCGCCCGCAGCACGTAGAAGGCGACGCGCGCGGCACCGGTGCGCCGCCGCGTCTCGCACGACATGCGGTAGAACAGGCCCGCCGGCGTGCTGCCGTCGCGCCTCCAGGGCACGACCACCTCCACCACCGCGAAGGCGACGATGTAGCAAGCCACCCAGACGACGGCGTTGACGCGGTTCAGCATCGCCTCGTCGAAGACATCGCCCAAGAGCACCTTCAGGCCGACCACGACCATCAGGCGCGGCACCACCGAGCATAGGTCGATGATCATAGCGTCGGTCCACAGCGCCACCGCGCGCCGGACGAAGCCAGGACGATGGGTAACGGGCGGCAGCACCTCGGCCTCGCGCTGAGTCAGCTTCACAGCCAAATGCCCCAGCCCCCAGCCGATCGCACCGCCGAGCGTGTTGCAGATAAGGTCATCTACGTCGAAGGTCCGGTATGCGAAGGGATATACCCCGAACAGACCCGTGAGCTGGGCTGTCTCGATAAGGCAGGTGGCGGCGAAGGATAGTGCCAGGGCAAGCGGGAACCTCAGCTTCAGAAGCATCCGTGCAATGAAGCCGAGCGGCACGAAGAGCACGATGTTGAACAGAAGCTGAAGCACCGCGCGGACACCGCCCTCGGCGATGTCGTGGACGAAGTTGAGCGGGTCGAGAATGGGCGGGATGCCGTAGGTGATGCCCGGTCCCGAATCGCCTGTGGGCAGCGGATACAGCGTGAAGCACACAAGACCGGCGGCATAGAGAATGCTCGCGTACACGGCGAACACGGTCGCAAGCGGCAGCCATCCGTCGCGTCGGTACAGCCCCACCAGCACCGGCACGCTGAGCAGCAGCGACAGCAACGGCCACACCAGAACGGCCACATTGAAGCTTCCGCTGAAAGTAGCTATATACGCATTGATGACTGATCCCATAATCGAAAAGGGTACCACAAGAACAGCACGTCGCCTATCGCCAAAAACCAAGCACCCTCACTGCCCGATCAGCCTTTCACCCCTCACGCGCACTCGGCCTTGAGCCGAAGAGCATCATCGGGCTTGCAAGAAGCTGCTTTGATTTCTTTTAGCGATCTTGATTTGTTTTAGCGGCCTTGATTTCTTTTAGCATCCTTGATTTGTTTTAGCGCCCTTGAGCGGTTTGAGCGCAAGCGCCCTATGCGCCAGTCGTCGTGCCCCCGGATCACCGCATCAAATTTGTCCAAGATCTCGCCAGCTGGCCATACCGACACTGCAATCGCAATGTCACAGCGACGCGACGAAGAAGTTGATGCCTATAACCGTGCTTCGGCATCGCGGGCGGCCTCGCAGGGAGGCGCCCGAAGCTTTCGATCTGCGGCGGAATGGGTGGAAGCCAGATCTTCCGGCAAGGTGCCAACGCTGAAACCGCACGGCACTGCCGACAACGAACTACCCGACAACTCCAACGCGAAACCGCAACGTTCCAAAGTATCCTTTGCGGGGAAAAGCCGCAGATCCGGAAAGCAGGCGAGCCCCTACAGCTCGACCGAGAAGACCTCCGTCTGGTTGACCAGGTCCAGCTCGAGCTGCAGCGCGGCGATCTCGTCGGCGACGGCGCGGTAGTCCGCTTCAGCCTGGGCAACATCATAGTTCGCGTACCGATACTCGATGGGTCCGTTGCTGCTACCGAAGTACCGGTCGCCCAGACGTTCCCGAGGCTGCCGTGAGGCGAGTGAATTCAGTCGGTCCTTGCGCCCTGAAAGCTGCGCGAGCAGGATAAGCGCTTCGTCGATGCTAATGCCCCGCTCGGGCAGAACCGTCTGCATGTTGAACCGGTGCAGGGCGTGGCGGATGGCCCGCGCCTGCCCGTCGATCTGCGCAACCTTCTCGCGCACGGCCCCGTAGTCGTAGGCGGGAGGCTCGGCCGCCTCCCCCTCCGCGAGCACGTAGGTGCTCACCTCCTGCTCGGTCCGCAGGAGCCGGTCCTTCTCGTCCTGCAACCTCCGCAGGTACTTGTTGGCGCTAGCCGATGTAAATTCCACGCGACCACCTCTTCCGCACGCCGACCATTCGATGGCCTCCACCATACCAGGCGCCAGCAGTCACATTCAACAGTCCCACAAGTCCGATTTGAGATTGATACTTTTGGGCTTGGCGGAATCGCCCGTGAATCACCGAGAGTTCTTACGAGAGGGGTAGCAAATAGATGTTCTCTCCATCTGTAGTAAGCCGGTGCGGGCGGTTATGCAGATCGTTCACCGCCTCTAAGCTTTGTTTAAACGGAAAGACATCGGGGGCTTTCACGTGCTGCAGTTCCTCCATGAGGGCGAGCGTTTGCCCCTCGTTGAAATCACCGACTCCCCTACCCGCTTCCTCAAGGGCCTCATAACGGGAGTCAGATCGCCCAGGGGTATCTGATTGATGAGAGCACCTAACCCAGCGAATACCGCAGACACGCCCCAAGCACCACCGCATCGGCCGAGGCCTTCGAGCTCTCCTCAATGGCGCTGTAGCACTCGGTGTACAGCCTGCAATGCTCGTTTCCATGATCGCTGATTTTTGCTGCTACCGCATTCAGGGTTGCTTCATCGAAGTTCTCGCTAAGCATAGGCTCCAAAAATGCTGCGAACGATCTTGCTCCGAACGTTGGCGCAGCGGACGCTTCGCAAGCCGATTAGTCGCGCCGAGAAGGTAACCATCGCTAGAATCGTTTATTGCGAAGTAAGCGATTCGCAGAGATGCGATGATCGCAATGGGTACTTTAGCAGCAATCAGACCCAAGATGTCGAGATTCGACGATGGGATGGTCAGCATCTGCGAGTTGATTCAGATAATGGCCGAGACGCTCGTAAACGAGATCTTGAACGCACAGGTCGAGGACGCCTGCACTGACGGTGTCTCAAGGAGCGAATATCGCGAGCGGAGCCTGGTCGCGAGCATCGGCGCCATCAGCCTGCGCATACCCAAACTTCGGCGCGACACCTACTTCCCAGAGTATCTGCTCGTCCACCTGCGGCTCCAGCTCCGCGATGCGCCCATCATGCTCTGCGATAGCCTTCTCCCAGTCCTTGCCGCTCACCCTCAGCCGCTCTTGCATCGCTTGCTGCTGCGCCCGTTGTTCTGCGCAGCTTGCGGCTCTTCTTGCATCTTTGCGCCACGCACATCACCTGTCATGTCGGCCTGCCCTTCTATGACTGGCCGACACAAACAGATCAGCCCTTTAACCCGCTGCAAGGCTAAGAGGCCGTCGCAAAGTGACTATGTGATCCAAAGCTACACGAAGAACTCTGTGATGAGCTCGCTGATAACGGGAAACAGGGTAGTTCCAAGTGTGGTTGCGCTCTTAACGATGGAGGCAGTGTTCTCCAAGGCGTCCGCGAACCTCTCTACGTTGCCCTCCTTCGCCGCCTCGCCCATGTCGACAACCGCTGCTTCGGCGCTCCGCTTCACGTCGTCATCAGCATCACTCGCGCGTATCGCCTCGACAGTCACCTCGATGGTGATTGGTTCGGTCTTGGCCGTCACATTGGCAACACTCCCGACGTTGGTGTTGTTGAAGATTGGGCTGTTGGTGATGCTGATGCTCATCTCGCTCTCCTCGTCCATGAAGTCGCCCCTCACGTACGAGAGGCCCTTCTCAGTTGTCGCAACGAACCAAGGTACGTCATCCGCCCACTGGATCTTGAGCAGTCCCGCTTGCGCCAGCTCCTGATAGTCTGGCACGCGTCCCTCTATGATCTCGATGCCAGCGTCCTGGCCCTTGCATCGTCGGAAAGATACCCTCGCATATGTCCTACATGCGAGTTCGTCGGCAGTCTCTGAGAGGGAAGCGAAGCGCCTTCGAGAACGTTGTGCACGCTGGTAGTGTTCCACGCCGGCAGGCAGAACCGATACGGCAACGAACATCTGGTGACCCCAGTCGGTTTCTCCCTTTACCATCCCGGCATCACGGAGATCGAGGAGCGCTCTGACATACATCTCGTCCTCAGTGGTGTACGGCATGTCGTCGCGGTTAACCATTAAGTAGGCAAGCGCGGCCTCTGCCGCATCGGTTATTTCAAGCAAGGTCAAACCTCCAATGCTTGCTTGCCGCGCAGTCAAAACTGAGCTTGCGACAGCCCTGCAGAATTGCCAAAAGGCGCTAGCTGCGCTAAAGTTTGCAGTTGTACGAAGCGGAGGCGAGCCCGTAAACTCCACCCCCGCTCCGCTCGCCGGTAGAGCCTCAATTGCCCGTTGAGGCTCTACTTCTTCTTGATGTGGACGTGGCGGGTGGTTGTGCCGGTCTTCATAATCCGACCAGTCCGCGTAACCTTGTAGCGCGGAATACGCACGGTAATCGTGGTCTTCATCGCCGTATCCTCCTTTCCGCAATTGAAGGCTTTCCGGCTTCGCCCACTCCGGCTCTTGCCGAACCAACTTGCACCCTTATCGCATCACCCCCAAGCGGGTGCCTCTGAGCGTCTGACCGCTCGAGAGTAGCCTACACCTTCAGCCGTTATATTGCAATCCTCGTCCCAAATTATCTCTGATTGTCCTATAATGTCTCATAGAGTAAAGGAGGATGGAATGTCCATGAAGAAACGCAGCGTCATTAACCTGATTCGTTACCATGCCGAGAACAACAGCGCGGCGTTCCGCAACGAGGCGTATGGCATCGCCCGCGACTTCGATGCGGCTGGCGACTACCAGCTGGCGGAGTACATTATGGCGCTCATGTCGGATGCAAATGCGTTCGTCCCCCAGTCGAGCGACGGCAGCTCTGAGTTTTTCCACAAGCTTGATCTTCCCACCAACCCGCTTCCTCTCCCAGAGAGCATATCCAACGATGTGACCGGCATCATCAACGCAATCGGTCACAATGCTGGCGTGAACAAGTTTCTGTTCCAGGGACCCCCTGGAACAGGCAAGACCGAGACGGCGAAGCAGATCGGCCGTATCGTTGGGCGTGACGTCTATGCCGTCGACTTCAACACCGTGATTGACAGTAAGCTTGGCCAGACCGCGAAGAACATCCGCAATCTCTTCACGGATATCAACTCACTCGTCCATCCCGAGAGGGCAATCATCCTGTTCGATGAGATAGACGCTCTCGCGCTCGACCGCATCAGCCAACACGATGTGAGGGAGATGGGACGAGCCACGTCTGCATTGCTCAAGGAACTCGACTCTATGGACAACCAGGCGGTGCTCATTGCGACGACCAACCTCTACAGTTCCCTCGATAAGGCACTTACCAGGCGTTTCGATACGAGCATCGACTTTGGGCGTTACTCGAAGGACGACCTGCTCGAAATCGCGGACCTGCTCATGGGCAACCTGCTCACGCGCTTCAAGTACGCAGGGAGAGACATGCGCCTGCTCCGCAAGGTCATGGCCTTGATGCCGGAGCTGCCCTATCCAGGAGATCTGCAGAACATGCTCAGGTCTGCCGTCGCGTTCAGCAACCCCGGTGACGAGTTCGACTACATGAGACGCCTGTACTCCATGGCACGCCCGGAGGGATCTCTTGCGGATTTAGCGGACCTGCGGGAGCAGGGATTTACCATCCGAGAGATCTCCACGCTTGCTAACGTGCCGCGCAGCACGGTCTCCCGCGAGCTGAGAGGAACCGACGATGAATGACCTACTGCAACTCAAAGGACAGTTCCAACACAACCGAGCACCACAGCCGGGACCTGTCGAGCTGCCGAGCGGAGGCGTCGCCACATCGGACAAGCTGCGTTCGCTTGCCAATGACCTGCGCGTGATGAAGAGCTACTGGTCAGTACGAAGCGTGCCGTTCAATCCGCTCATCAGCGTTTACTACAAGACGGTCGTGGCCAAAAGCAACCGGATTCGCAGGCTTCTCAGCGGCACCAAATCAGCCGCAGCATCCGTGGTAGGCGCGAAGTTCGAGGGGGAGGAGCGAAGCCCCAGGCACGTCATCACGCACTGCGTCGACATGGAGACTATCGATCGTACCATCGAACTGCTGGAACGCTGCGCAGGAATACTCGATAGCGACTACGACGGATCGATGGACCATGATAAGCTCAAAGACTTCAACAAGAAGGGGCTGCGCCGCTCCATCAAGGACCTCACCAAGACCGCGTTCGCGCAGTGCATGCGCGATGCCTACTACGTCGATCGTTTCGGCGTGGAGGACAAACCAGAGGCCATCGACGACGTTGCGGTAGTTACGCTTTACGACACGGGCTATGCGGACGATGTCATCGGCTTCATGCACGATCTCGGGTTCGCCGTCACCTCGGATCGCGTTCTCGGTAACGCCGTACGTCTAGACAAGGATGAATACACTCGGCTTGTTGACCAGTATCCCTACCTCGTTTCCATGGCCGTCAAGGACTGGAGCGAAGTCGAGCCAGAGGTGTTCCAGGTCGATGGCCAAGGCGCGGCAACCATACCAAAGCCGACCAATGAGCCGATCGTTGGCGTCATAGACACCGCGTTCGACAATCGGGTCTATTTCTCCGAATGGGTCGATACCCCCAAATCGAGGTATGTCCTGCCGGAAGAGGACATAGAGCCGCAAGACAGGATGCACGGCACTGCGGTAGCCTCGCTCATCGTCGATGGCCCGCACATCAACCCCGCGCTCGATGACGGCTGCGGAAGGTTCCGAGTGCGTCATTTCTGCGTCGCTAAGGCTGGCCGTTTCAGCTCGTTCGCGATCATGCGCAGCATTCGCGGCATTATCAAGGAGAACAGAGACATCAAAGTATGGAACCTCTCCCTTGGCTCACCGGCTGGCGCCTCTCGCAACTTTGTATCACCGGAAGCCGCGATACTTGACGAGCTCCAAACCGAATTCGATGATATCGTCTTCGTGGTCGCAGGCACCAACAAGGACAGAGCCGACAGCCCCGAGAAGATCGGAGCACCGGCCGACTCAATCAACTCGCTCGTCGTGAACGCCACCGACTTTGACGGCACCGTCGCAAGCTACTCGCGCAGAGGCCCCATCCTCGAGTTTTTCAAGAAGCCCGATGTCTGTTGCGTGGGCGGGGAAATCGGCAAAGGAATGCACGTCTGCACCCCCACAGGAGAGTCGTGGCGTCCCGGCACCTCGTATGCAGCACCCTGGATATCCCGAAAGATGGCCTACCTCATGCAAGTCATGAACCTGCCGCGCGAGGTCGCAAAGGCGCTCATCATCGACTCCGCCGCCGGATGGGATTTCGAGGACGACCCATACATGGGCTATGGCCGCGTCCCACAGCGCATCTCCGACATACTAGGCTCTCCGAACGACGAGATTAGGTTCATCCTCACAGGATCGTCCGAGGATTACGAGACCTACCACTACGGCATCCCGGTTCCCATCAACAAGGGCGGACACCCCTACATAGCGCGCGCTACCATGTGCTACTTCCCGAAGTGCGACCGCCGCCAGGGCGTCGACTACACTTCCACGGAGATGGACCTCCACTTCGGCCGCATCAACGACAAGGGGCGTATCCAAGCATTAAACAAGAATCCGCAGGGCGAGCCCGGAGAGTATACCTACGAAGGGGAAGCCCGAAGGTTCTATCGCAAGTGGGACAACGTGAAGCATATCGGCGAGGCGCTGAAAGACACCACACGCATGCGGAAGGCGTATAGCACTGGCATGTGGGGCATCAAGATTCGCACCACAGAGCGAGATGACAGGAAGAACGGCCGAGGAATGAACTTCGGCGTTGTCGTCACGCTCAAGGAGATCAACGGTATCAACCGCATTGATGACTTCATTCAGCAATGCTCCCTGCGCGGGTGGATAGTCACACGCATTGACGTCGAGAACCGCATCGACATCTACAACGCCGCCGAGGTGGACATTGACTTCGACGACTGATAATTCACCATCCATCGCACTCATGCGGTAATTAGTACGTTTGAGACAACGAAAGCAGGTACGAGGTGGAACTAGACCGCACTCCTAAAATGAACTCCTTCTTCGCTGGTATCGGCGGATTTGACCTCGGTTTCGAGAATGCCGGATTCGATATCAGCTACATCTGCGAGATCAACGACTATTGCAACAAGGTACTCGATACACACTGGCCTGACGTCGCACGAGGTCAGGATATCAACGAAGTAAATCTATCTGAAATTCCACAGGCGGAGGTCTGGTGTGGAGGCTTTCCCTGCCAAGACATATCTGTCGCTCGTGGGTCGCTATCACGCCTCGGCCTCAACGGCTCGCGCTCCGGCCTCTTCTATCGGTTTGCCGAGCTCGTTGAATCCAAAAAGCCAGGGGTCGTGCTTATCGAAAACGTCGGTGGACTCTTTAACTCCAACAAGGGCCACGATCTGCTTGTCGTGCTCAAGACCATGAACGACCTCGGATATGCCGTTGCATGGCGACTACTCAATAGCCGTTATTTCGGTGTCCCACAATCTCGTCCGAGGGTCTATATATGCTGCTGGAAGAAATCTCCCTCTGCGGTGCTGCGATGCATGTTCGATCCCATGCCGAACGCAACGCTCGAAGGCGAGCGCAAGGCGTTTTTGGCAGAATCAACTCCTACGGGCAAATATCCACGCGTGCCTACCGTCGGATACTGCCTCGCAGCAACTTCTGGCCGTCACACGGGCACCGACTGGAGTCGCACGTATGCCACTTGCGAGGACGGTGTACGTCGACTCACGCCGATCGAGTGCGAAAGACTGCAAGGCTTTCCGGACGACTGGACAAGAACCTCGAACGGCTATGATCCCGAAGAATCTGACTCGCTACGTTATGCGGCAATCGGCAATGCCGTATCGGTGCCAGTAGTCGAGGCCATTGCACGGCGCATAGCCGCCATCCTAAAAGAAACACCCAAAAAGCGCGCGCTGAACGAGAAGGCCCTTGCAGGCTATCCAGTTTTCAATGGCAACGATTGGATGGCGCTATCCGATATCGATGACATGCCAATTGATCAGAAAATCTCGTGGCCGAAAGCGGGGCTCGTGTGGGAGGGACGCTACATTGCCGCCAAGGCCAACACCGCGCCGAGCGTACCGGCAAAGAGCTCCCTGTACGAGATAATGCAGCATGGGCGCGTGGAAGACCGGTACTACCTGAGCCCCAACGCCGCCGAAGGCATCCTTCGGCGCGTCGACAACAACCAAAGACACTTGTTCGAGCCGCTTAGGGACGGTCTCGAGCGACTCTCGGGCAGGAAGGCGTAATCATCATGGCAAGCTATCCGAGTTTCTACACATTGCGTCTTGGCAAGACGAGCACGTCCGACATTTCGAGCATTGACGCCCTAACACCGGGCGTGCAAAAGCCACCGTTTGAGCTATCGGTCGTGTGCAAACAGGTTCCACGAACCATTTCCGCCGGCGGCTACGCTCTCATCTGGCTCGGCTCTGACAACTCGAAAGGCATGGCAACCACCTGGAAACAGGGCTTTCGCGCTGTAGCTAGGATAGAAAGTGTCGATCTCGGTGCCGGCCACAATGACGATTCGACGACCCGTCTTTCCATCGGGTACGTGTTCGAGGACTCTCTCACCAAAACCGACCTGCTCGAAGCTGCGCCGGCTGTGTACGTACGCTATTCGGAAATGGCGCTATTTGGCATGGACGACTACGCAAACCAGACAATTCGTGTGGTCGAGCATTCTACGAAGAGCGATATCGGTGCGTTACTCCTTTCCTGCGACATCACCCAACCAGGCTGCTTCAAGGGTATAGTTGATGCGTATCCCGAACTTGCGACAATCATCGCCAAAGAAGAAGAGACTCGCGGCTCAAGCGCAGGCGCTAGTCGCTCAAAGACCGCGCTGCTTGATGACGCACCAATCAACCGAAACATGATTGTCCACGGAGCGCCAGGCACGGGCAAGAGTCACTACATCGAAGAGCTTCGAGAGCTCTACTTCGACAACGACAAGGTTCAGAGGGTCACATTCTATCCGAACTACTCATACACACAGTTCGTGGGCGGATACAGACCCTACAGCGACATCAATGATGACGGCAGACACGAGGTCTACTACAAGTTTGTGTTCGGCCCCTTCCTCGACACATACGTTGCCGCACTCAAGCATCCAGACCAACGTTACCTCCTCATCATCGAAGAGATCAACCGCGCCAATGCAGCCGCAGTGTTCGGCGACACTTTCCAGTTGCTCGATCGAGGCATTAACGGTACTAGTGAGTATCCGGTCCACGTCTCCTACGAAATGGGAAACGAGCTGTTCCGCCAGCTGCATTTCACGAAGGCCGGAGAAACCCAATATGCAGGCTTCACCGCAGAAGAGCTCAAAGGCGAATGCGTCGAATCGATAGCCTTACCGCCGAATATGTTCATCTGGGCAACCATGAACTCGGCTGACCAGGGCGTATTCCCTATAGACACTGCATTCAGACGCAGATGGGCCTTCGAGTATTTGAGCATCGACAACTCGCAAGAAGTCGTCGATATCAAGGTCAACCTCGCAGCAGGCCATGACGTGTCATGGAATGCTCTACGAACGATGCTCAACGATAAGCTGCTCGCTCTTGGCATCAATGAGGACAAGCAGATCGGCCCATTCTTCATCGGAAACCGCGAGTACATGAACCAGCTGCAAGCTGATAGCCGGTTCAACGCCGTGTTCAAGGACAAAGTCATCACCTATCTGTTCAATGACGTCGTGAGACACTGCCGCCTCCAGTTCTTCACGGGCGCGACAAAGCCAAGTTCTTATTCGCAGGTGTGCGCAGACTTCGACCTAATGGGAGAGCGCATCTTCGGCGACTATGATCTGAGCATCTAATGGAAGTCTTTCCGAGCGAGAGCGAAGCCTATTTCGTCGAGCTGCACGAGTATCCAATCGAAGAAGTGTTTGCACGCCTCAAGGCAAGCGAAGAGCTTGTGCGGGAGGCAATCGCCGGCCTCGTATCACAGGGGCTTGCATCGACACGGAGCCACTCAAACCCTGCCGCCAACAGACCAAACGTGCTTGTCACCTTTTCGTTTGTTGGCATAGTGTCTTACAAGCATCTGGTGCTGAGGTGTCTGCCGAAGTTCTTCGAACGCGAGGAGTGTTGCGGCCCCGCCTTGGAGCGGATCATAAAGGCAATCTTCCGGCAGAGATCGTCCGATATATCGCCAAACAGTCAGCATGATGAAAGCCTTGATTCAATGCATGGAACAATGGACGAAGCGGTCTTCTTCGTAGCCGACTATTTGCAGAATGGCGAGTATCCAGCAAACCCGATTGTCAGAGAAAGCGCCTCCCGCGGTGAGATTGACTGGGAGCGAACAATCGCCGAGAAGACGCCATGGCTCTTGGGAGAGGCCCTAGTCTACCTCGATCCAGTCCACACCTATGTCGAAGCCGATGACAGCGACTTCTGCCAACAGCTACATCTCGCCATTGTGTCCGACTGCTTCCGCTTCCTTAAGTCCACGGGGATCGCCGAGGTCATCGGCATTGGCTCTTGGCCACCATCGGAAGCGAAACTGAGCGACTTTGGAAGCCCCGATTACCTTCTCTCTAAGCTGCGCTCGGAGAGACAAGTCCAATTTGACGACAGAAGGCTTCGCCTCCTCGAATTGATGGAAAGGCATCTCGAACGTTCGATGCGCCTACGCAGTTTCGAGAGCTTCGGATTCTTCGGGACGGCTCATTTCGAAATCGTCTGGGAAACGCTCTGCTCTCATGCGTTTAGCAATCAACGAGACTTGCCAATAAGCAAGTGCTTATCTCATGCTAGCCTATCGGGCCGAGCAAGCCAGCTATCGACGAACTCGACGATGAAGGATATAATCGACCGACCAATGTGGCGCATAGCGAACGGCTCGCTTTCCTTTGAACAGAAGTCGGCAGGCAAGCTTAATCCCGATATCGTCACCGTACATCATGAAAACGGTGATTGCCTCGCCATACTCGATGCGAAGTACTACGCGCTGAAGGTTGGACACAACACAGTTTCCAATCAGCCCGGTGCAGAAGATATTGTGAAGCAGCACGCATACCAAATGGCGATGCAGGAGTTTGCGAAGGCCAATGGGTTAACGATACAGAATGCCCTGCTATTCCCGACCAATGGCGAGACAGGGATTATAGGTGAGGTGAGCTATGACACGCTCTCGCATTTTACCGGTGGGCACCTCATTCCAATTACCGTTGTGCTGGTGAACATGAATGATGTCATCGATTTCTACCTCGGAGCTGACATGCGATGGATGCCCACAGCGAGAGGTGTGCTTGCAAGGTTGTAGCATCCTATAAAAATCTTTCTCGCCACTCGAATGCGGCTGACTGTCGCCTCTACCAGCCTATCGACCTCTCGATATTAGTTTTGCCACACGCGCTAGCCACTAGCCCACGCGGTAGCCGCTATAATTTTCTAACATCATAACAGGGCCCGTTGAAAGAGGGGTCAGTTCGTAGCGACTTACCATCAGCGGTTCCTAGTCGCGCTTGGCCAAGTCGAACAGGAGCGGGCATGATTTTGGGACAATTTGCAATCAGCACATTTTCGACCCTTACCGCTGCAGCAATTGCTGCACTTATCAGTTTCTTATTTCGCAACAAAATACGCAAGGCGCTTAGGGGCTTAGATTTACTCGCCTCCAGCCATGCCCCTGCGATCGAGTTTGTCGACATGCAATATATAACTGATCTTAACTACAACAAGAACGTTCACTTTTTGATCAAGAACTGCGGAAACGTTGATATTTCAAATATAAAACTGTTCGGCTGCAGTGTGGGAAGCGCAGGAAATTCCACCTTCCTTTCTATCGTCAACCTACCATATGAACGTCAATTTACAATAATTAGCCAGAACGACGGCGAAGTAATGCAGCTAGCTGTGGGAGCCGAATATTTCAAGCAAGATTCTTTCTATCCAAATTCACGCTTATTTATAGAAATGTCCAGCGAAGACGGATCGTGCTTCCGAGCTACCATAATCCGTGCGGCAGATGATAGCTCGATCGATTTCGGAGAGGGTGGCTTTTTCGTCGACCATATAGGTCGGGTTAGAAAATCCCTTCCTCCATGGAAAATTGAGACTAGCAATACAGCAAAGATTAAACGACTCGTCAAACGGTATAGCATCGATTTATCAGTTGGCTAAATCGACATGAAGCTTCTTCGAAAAACCCAAAGGTCGAATTTGGCGATTTGCTAATGAGAACAACGAGAGCCAGACGACCGTAACCGAAATCAATAGCCGTGACCACTATAGACATCAAGAGCGGCCTGGGGCGCATCAGCAGCGTTTACCTTAGCAAAAGAGAGACTCGGTTCAGGCCATTTAACCGTCCTGGCTCTTCAAAAGCTCCAATTCATGAGAGATCTGCTCTTCAGTCACTCCCATGCGATACGCATACGCTTCAGTTATGCGCACCAACTCGTCATCTAACTTTTTGAATCGATTCGCTATCGCAGTTAGTTCCTCAATGAGCAACTCCTGTTTGCGCGCATCCAATAAATCAGCAGCATGTTGCCAAAAATAGTTGCGCGCAAGGTAGTTTCGCGCAGTTTTTGCTTCATAAATCCGGTCGGCCACGTCCTTTCCGAACGGAACAACTGCACTGAGCTTCTTCCAAATTGCACCAAAAGTTTCGGAGAGAGCTGCATCGAAGAGCGAGTTGCGCACTTGGGGGCATTTAGCAAAGAACTCCGGATCCGCAAGAGCAAGCATAATAGCTAACTGTTTTTCTAAGCATTGAGCGTTATGCATGGCATATCCATATCGTGCAAATAGTTCTCGATTTCTTCGAGCATCCAGCGAGAAGTACTCGCTATCCCACTCAGCCTCAACCATAGGCACAGCCCCTTTCTTTCGTGATCATAAGGGGAGACAGAAGTGTTTGCATAATTGAGAGGACGAGAAGCCCCCCTCAGGTCATCTCTCTCCATGTTCCATTCTATATCTAAACATGATGGCGGCACTTCAACGCGATGCGATTTGCCACCTACCGATAGAGACACCTAAGCATTTAGCTTATCCCTAGATGACTACGCAGCAGCCGTCACGCACAAAGCTCCCTTATCGCCACAATGAGAAAGCCGACTCGTCCATCAAGCGCATTCGCGGCATATCCCGCGATTCCAGACGCCGTCCACATCGCCGACGGCGAACTCGTCGGCTGGGTCTACCTTGCCGCATTTCTCACAGCGGTACCATCGTTTGCCGCCCAAGCCCTTTGCAGGTTTCCGCGCGTCATCCACAATGGGTGCCATTATCTCACGAGCACGGTCCATGTCGCTGAGGGCCTTCTGGCGACGCGCTTCATCTCTTATCGACCTCCCCTGCACGGGATGCGCTTCTTCCCAAGCCTCGCGCGCTGCCTCCCTCTCTGCTGCTGCCTTTGTCGCCTGAGCCAGCTGCGCCCGTTCTTTTTCGGCCCTCTTGGCGGCCGCCAGGCGCACCTTCTCTCGCCTCGCCTGATCGATGACGGCTTTTCGTTCCTTCTCTGCATCTGCTTTTCGTCTTTCTTCTTTCTTGCGCTGCGCATAGAGCGCCCACGCCCGATCGCCAAGCTCCTTCGCCTTGGCATTCCACGCCCATTCCAGATGCCGCTGGCGCCTCCCAGACAACAGCTCCTCCATGACCTCTTTGCCTTGGATCCTGACCGCAAGCTCTTCGCGGTCGTAGTGTTTTCCTTCCAAGGTCTTCATCGAACGCATCAAGCTGCGAAGGCCAATCCTGACGATTCCCCGGCACTCTTTTCTAAGACTCGCGATTTGCTCGCCGTCGAGAACGTGCACCAGCTCGGGAACGAACACGTATCGGGCATTGCCGCGGGATGTTCGGATCTCTAAGGCAATGGCTGGGGCTTTTCTGCCTTCCACCTCAATTTTCTCCGCACAGCACACCGGTAGTTCCATACCCTCGGAAACCTTTTCAGGAAGATGCGTTCCTGGCGCCTCGTAGGCCAGCTCCGGAAACCAGACGCGCCCACGTTCTCTTATGACCTCCAGGGCCAATTCGGCCAGCAGGTATTCAGCCGACCATGCGCACGTGCCGCCGATATGGGCGAAATGGTGGATCTTCTTCTTGCCGTTGTTGCGAGCGATGAGTGGCTGGCCGCACCCCGGATCAGGGCACACGCACCCGCACGCCTTCCCGTTCGGAGCATCGTCCACATGGACGAGCTCGCCAGTCGTCACACTTCTACCGTAGAGAATCGGCAGGCTCTCACCCCAGACATCGCTCATCTTATCCCTCCCCCTTCCCAATCGGCGCCATGTCGAGGCGCAGGGTTTGCTCTATCACCTTCATGAGGACGTCGTCTTCTATTCGTGGGTTCATCTTCACAAGGCCCACCAGGCCGAATATCACGACGCAGAACATCTCGTGCACCAGCTCGATCTCGACCCGATGGTAGGCCGCGTACTCCTTCGCGATGTGGTTCGCCAGGCAATCCGCCGTCTCGCGCGTGGCGCGCACGTCGAAGGCGTCCCGCACGCCCAGCTCCTCCAGCACGCCTATCATCGGGCGCGGGCGCCCCGCCCCGTCGTAGAGCGAGTACCGAAACGTCCGGATGCACTTTTTCAGCGACCCCGGCGTGTCGCCGAAGATTCTCGCCTCGTTCCACACGATCACGCTTTCGACCAAGTCTTCCACGTAGTCGTCGAGAACGGCCTCGATCAGCCCGTTGCGGTTCGCGAAGTGGTAGTAGATAAGCTCGCGGGTGACGTTCGCCTCATTCGCGATGGCCGCGATGGAGGTCGCCCGCACCCCTCTCAGCTCGAAGAGCTTGCGCGCCGTGGCCACAATCGCACCCGGCGTGTCGGTCAGGCGCCGCGACTCTCTCAGATCGCGGCGTCTCTCCCGCACGCAACCGGCCGCCTGCAGCGGCGTCATCTTCCCATAATCGTGCATCGTCGTCATCCCCTGGAACGCCCCGTCTCTCCTCCGCGAAATGTCCTGCACAAATCATAGCCTTTTGTGAAATATTGCGATACCGGCATTTGCTAGACTTCAAGCGAATCAGCCCGTACGCGGGCACATCGCAAGCCGCATTCCCGCTTCTGAAACGCGCGGGCACATGTCGACGAAAGGAGACCTCATGGGCATCCTCTATCAGGCAGCCGATCCGATTTACTGGGTCATTTGGCTCTTCGTTCTCTTCGCCCTGATGGCCTTCAACGAGCTGGGGCGCGTCAAACTGTGGTGCGGGCTCGTCCTGTTCGCGGTCGTGCCGATTGCGCTCACCCTGTTCGTATGGCCCGAAACCGCCGCGCCCGGCAACGAGTACGGCACGGGAACTTGGTTCAACTGGGTGAAGACCTACTCCGCGCTGGCGGGGTGCCTCGGGTTCATCGCCCTGCGCTTCGTGAAATGGCGCGGCAAGGACGGCAAGACCCACTACCTGTACGAGAAGCGCTGGGCGCTGTGCTTCCCGCCGCTCATCCTGGCGATCAACATCGCCGAGGCAGTCATCCGCGACTTCCAGGTGTTCGGCTTCGCGCTGTGGGAGGGCGGCGTCGTCGAGAACCTGTGGACGATATCGGGCCCGTGGAACATCATGAACGGCATCGCCGGCATCCTGAACATCATCACGATCTGCGGCTGGTTCGGCATCTTCATTTCGAAGGACCCGTCGAAGGACATGATTTGGCCGGACATGATCTGGGCCTGGATCATCGCCTACGACCTTTGGAACTTCGCCTACACCTACAACTGCATCTCGGACCACTCCGCCTATTGCGGCCTGGCGTTGCTTCTGGCCTGCACCATCCCGACGTTCTTCATCAAGCGCGGCGCATGGCTGCAGCACCGGGCGCAGACGCTGGCGCTCTGGATCATGTTCGTGATGACGGTGCCCCAGTTCGCCGACGTGCTCGCCCCCATCCCGACCACGCACAACCCCACGGCGTTCTTCGTGGTAAGCCTGATCGCGCTGGCGTCGAACGTGGCGCTGGCGGCCTACCAGCTCTACCGCATTCGCAAGCTGAAACTGAACCCGCTGAAGGACCAGATCTACGCCGGCACGAAGACCTACCAGCGCATCGTGGAGGAGAACGAGTAGCTGCAGGCGCGGATGTTAAGACCGCCAAAGCCGTCGCGTTTCCCGAGGGCACGACCCACGTCATCTCGCATGGCACCAGGTCGTGCCCTTTGCAATTCTCTCTTGAAGATGTTTTCCGGGCACCACGTAGATCGCCCCTGGAAAACGGCTATCGGTCGGCAAAAAGGCAGGGCGATTTACCGTCGTCGCAAGCTTCGCCGACAGTCTAGCGACACTTTATCGCGATAATTGGTCGTTAGAAAGTGAACAGCTGCGCTAGCGACACATTCTTGTCGTTAGCGCAGCTGGCTCGCACGTGTATTTCAGGAGGACGACGCATGCAGACGATTTACTTTGCCGGTGGGTGTCTTTGGGGCGTGCAGGCGTTCGTCAAAACGCTACCCGGAGTCATCACTACCGAAGCGGGGCGAGCGAACGGGGCCAGCGATAGCCTCGAGGGGCCCTACGACGGGTACGCCGAGTGCGTCAAGGCGACGTTTGACGAGGGCCGCGTGACCGTGGCCGAGCTGATGGGCTACTTCTTCGAGATCATCGACCCCTACAGTGTGAACCGGCAGGGCGCCGACGTCGGCGAGAAGTACCGCACCGGCGTCTACAGCGAGGACCCCGCCCACCTGCGCGAGGCGGTGGCCTACATCCGGGCGAGGCCCGACCGCGACCGGATCCGCGTCGAGGTGCAGCCGCTTACCCGCTATATCCCGAGTGCCGAGGAGCACCAGGATCACCTGGACAAGTTCCCCAACGACTACTGCCACATCCCCAGGGAACTTATGACGAAGTACCTTCCGAAGATGGAATAGTTTTCTCCACTTGCGCCAAACGCTGCTATAGCTCGGCGAACCTCTCCATACGCTCAGTCTCCGCCTCCGACAGGCGGCGCAGCATGGCGGCCAGGCCGTCGTAATCGCTGCGTGCCAGCAAGTCCATGTAGGCGGCACGCTCTTCCACGGGAATCACTGCCGGGGCGAGGCCAGCGCGCATGAGACCGCGATTCACGAGGATGCGACCTGTCCGGCCATTACCGTCCTCGAAGGGATGAATCCTCTCGAAGCGGATATGGAAACGGGCCTCGCGCAGGAAGGGATCTCCTTCCTCGTCGTGGTTGTACTCGTACACGAGCTGCATCATGAGCTGGTTCACCTGGTTGGCGGCCGATGGCAAGTGCTCCGCCCCGCGGATGATCACCTGGCCGTGACGATAGTCGTCGATGCCGCTTATGTTGCGATTGATATCCCGCGCTATGGCCTTGATAAGCCGCTCCGAAAGAGGGTTGTCCATGTTTTTCGAGGCTGTGGCCAGGGCGTACTTATGGTTGATCGCCTCGTACAGCTCGCGAGCCGTAGCTGTCACCTTCAGAGTATTGTCGTTCCAGAGGATGGCATAGGTCTCGGCGAAGGACAGCGTGCTGCCCTCGATGGCGTTCGAGTGGTATGTGCCGCGCGTCACGTAGTCTTCGAAATAGGCCTGGTGATCGCGCATGAATTGCAGGGCATCCACGGGGCGCTCCTCATAATGAAGCGGGCGCCCTCGTTATAGAGAGCGCCCATTAATGCGATCAAGCATCGAGTAAAAGAGGGAGACCTCTACTCCCACTCGATCGTTGCGGGCGGTTTGCTGGTGATATCATACACCACTCGGTTCACGCCGGGGACCTCCGCTACGATGCGGCCGGAGATGCGGGCTAGGACGTCGTAGGGCAAACGCGCCCAGTCGGCGGTCATGGCATCCGAGCTTTCCACAGCGCGCAGGATCACCGGACGGGCGTAGGTGCGCTCGTCGCCCATGACGCCAACGGACTTGATGTCGGGCAGTACGGCGAAGTACTGCCAGACGCTGTGCTCGCTGTTGCGCTCGCCCGTCTCGGCGAACAGGCGCTCGTTGTAGGCGTCCAGCTCCTCGCGGACGATGGCGTCGGCGTTCTTCAGGATGTTCAGCTTCTCGGCGTCCACGTCGCCGATGATGCGGATGGCCAAACCCGGCCCCGGGAAGGGCTGGCGGTGCACGATGTAGTCGGGCAGCCCGAGCGCGGTGCCCAGCGCGCGCACCTCGTCCTTGAAGAAGTGGTCCAGAGGCTCAATCAAATCGAAATGCACGCCCTCGGGGAACGGAATCAAATTGTGATGCGACTTGATGGTGCTCGCCTTCCCGCCGGTCTTGCGCGCGCCGCTCTCGATGATGTCGGGGTAGATGGTGCCCTGGGCCAGATACTTCACCGGACGGCCGTCCTGGGCCAAGTCCTCCGCCACGGCGAAGAACTCCTTCCAGAACTGCGTGCCGATGATGCGGCGCTTCTCCTCCGGGTCGGTCACGCCGGCCAGAAGCTCAAGATAGCGCTCCTCGGCGTGCACGTGGATGAAGTCCACGTCGAACTGCTTCGTGAACACCTCTTCCACTTCCTCGGGCTCGCCCTTGCGCAGAAAGCCGTGGTTCACGAACACGCAGGTCAGCTGCTTGCCGATGGCGCGGGCGCACAACGCCGCCACCACCGATGAGTCCACGCCGCCCGAAAGGCCCAGAATGACGCGGTCGTCCCCCACTTCGGCGCGGATGGCCTCGATGGAGTCGTCGATGATGGAGTCCATAGTCCAATCGGGCTCAAGCTCGCATACGCCGAACAAGAAGTTGCGCAGCATGGTCTGACCGAACTCGGTATGGCGCACCTCGGGATGGAACTGCGTGGCGAACAGCTTGCGCTCGGAGTACTCCATGGACGCCACCGGGCACACCTCGGTGCGCGACGTGATGGCAAAGCCCTCGGGCACGCGGCTCACGGCATCGCGATGGCTCATCCACACGGTCTGCTCGCCGGGAGTGCCGTCGAACAGCGCCGACTCGCCGGCGCGCGTGATGACCGCCGGGCCGTACTCGCCCTTCTCGGTATGCGCCACTTCCCCGCCGAGCGCCACGGCCATGGCCTGCTGGCCGTAGCAGAAGCCGAGCACCGGAATGCCCAGGCTGAGGATCTCCGGGTCGATGGAGGGGGCGTCTTCCGCGTACACGCTGGCCGGACCGCCCGACAGGATGATAGCCGCCGGCGCCATGGCGCGCACCTCGTCGGCCGTGATGTCGCACGGCACGATCTCGGAATACACGTGCAGATCGCGCACGCGGCGGGCGATGAGCTGCCCGTACTGGGCGCCGAAATCGACGACGATGACAATCTGCTCCGGGGTTGCGGACTCGGCCACGGTGCCTCCTTGGGGTTGCGGAATGTTCGAGGGCGATTTTACACCTCGCCAGCCGCCCCCGCGTTTCCAGCGTGGGAAATCTCGTTGAATTACGCCAAATACTTCTCCCGCAGGGCAGCCCGCTTCTCGGGGCCGAAGCCGAGAGCCTCGGTCAAATAGGCGTCGAAGGTGCCGAACGCATCGGTCACAGCAGCCATGGCGGCATCGTAGTAGTCGACGTAGGCGTAGAAGAACGCGTCCACATCGGCGTCGACCCCGCACAAAGCCGGCAGTTTCGCGGCCAGAGCGTCTAAAACACCCTCGGCCCGATTGCGCGCGAATAAGTTCGTGGCCAGGTAGTCGGCCCGCACATCGGCCTCGGACACACCGAGCGCCCGCTCGACAACGACGGCGCCCAAGCCCGCCCGGTCCTTGCCCTCGGTGCAGTGCCACAGCACCGCCCCGCCGTCGGATTCCAACAGCACGTCCAAAAGCCCGCGGTAGGCCGCACGGCCCGCCTCGCCCAGAAGAATCTGCGGGTACATCTTCCGCACCGCCTCGTGGGGCTGGGCGCTCACCGCCTCGAGCGCCTTCACGTCCTGCGCGAGGCTCGCCCCATGGGTGATGCCGATAGTCTCCCCCGAAAGCGCCGGAAAGTCGTAGAACACCACGCCTTCCATACGCTCGCGCGGGTCGGGCTCCTTGTCGCGCTCCATCTCGGTGCGAAAGTCCACCACACCTTCCAGGTGGTAATCGACCAGAAGGCGCGCCAGATCGCTCTCAGTCGCCTTGTGCAGGGCGCCCGACCGCAAAAGCAGCGCCGGCCTCACCCGGCGCCCGTCGGCTGCGGGCAAACCGCCCAGGTCGCGGGTGTTGCGCAGCCCCTCGAAGGGGATGTGGCCGAACTCGGAAAACCCGGGAATTGCCCCAGGAAGCTCTATCTTTGCCGGCATCTGCGTCTGGGCCATGGGTGCTCCCTCTCTCGCGAAATCGTTTCCCCTATGGTAGCGGGAACGGAACTCGAGCGCGCTCGAGAGCCGAACCTGTCAAGGGCCTGTTGGGAAATCAGGAGCGGCTTACCGCCCCCTCGCCGGCCGGCACCGGCGGCTTCGGCCACTTCCCCGTCGAAAAACGCCTCGTCGGCAGAGGCCATGGCATCGGCCACCTCATGGCGGTTCGCATAGCCCGTGAGGATCAGCGTGAGGGCCCCGTCGCCGGTCACGTTGCAGGCGGTGCCGAAGCTGTCCTGCAGCGCGAACACCGTGAGCACCAGCGCCGTGCCGGCCCCATCGAAGCCCAAAAGGCCCGTGACCAGGCCGAGCGAGGCCATCACCGTGCCGCCCGGCACCCCCGGCGCCCCGATGGCGAACACGCCCAAAAGCACGCAGAACAGAAGCATCGTCGGCAGGCCCGGCAGCGCTCCGTACAGAATTTGAGACACCACCATGCAGAAGAACACCTCGGTGAGCACCGATCCGCACAGATGGATGTTGGCGAACAGCGGAATGCCGAAGCTCACCATGTCGCGCCGCAGGGTCTTCGCCTGGCCGGCGCATTCCAGCGCCACGCCCAGGGTGGCCGCCGACGACATGGTGCCCACGGCCGTCAGGTAGGCCGATCCGTAATGGCGCAGCACCTCCCAGGGATTCGTGCGCGAGTAGGCCCCGGCTACGCCGTAGAGCCCCCCGAGCCACACGAAGTGCCCCACGAGCACAATGGCAATAACCACCAGGAACACCGGCAGCTGGCTCGTGAGCGTCCCTTCCCAGGCCAGACCGGCGAAGGTGCACACGATGAAGAACGGCAGAATGGGAATGACGATCTTCACCACAATGGTCAGCACCATGCGCTGGAACTCCACCAAGAGCGCCGTGAACCGCGACGCCTTCGCCCACACCGCCGCCAGACCCAGCATGAGCGCCAGGGCCAGGGCGCTCGTCACGGGCATGATGGCGGGAATGTCAAGGGGAAACTCCAAGCTGGGCACCTCGCGCAGGGCCTCCGCACCCCCGGCCAGGGTAAGGTGCGGAATGATCCCGAAGCCCGCGACCATGGAAAGCAGCGCGGCTCCCAGGGTAGACAGGTAGGCCGCAAGAAGCGCCACGCCCAGAATGCGCGACACGTTCTCGCCCAGCTTGGCAATGGAGGGGGCGATGAAGCCGACGATGATGAGCGGCACGCAGAACACGATGACCTGCCGCAGCACGTCGCCAATGGTAGCCACCACGGCGATGACCTCGGCAGACGCCACCGAACCGATCCCGAGGCCCGCCGCCACCGCCACCAGCAATATGAAGGGCAGGCTCGTGACCGCCTGCTTGAGAATGGCCGCGCCGCCACGCTTCGTCGTCTCCATCGCTCTCTCCCCTTTCCCTATGAGGCCCGCGCGAGCACCGCTTCGGAGACCTCCACGGGCCGGGCCGGATCGCCCACCCAATCGTTCATGCTGCCGGCGTACAGCCGCAGCTCGGTATAGCCCACGCTCGCCAGATAGTCGCAGGCAATCTTCGCGTGGATGCCCGACTGGCAGTACACGATGACGGCGTCTTCGGGGAAGATGCCCTCGCCGCGGAACAGCTCGGCCAAGGTTTCGGCCGGGTCGTCGCTGGCCGCCGCCACATCGAGGCGCACGTTCAGCGCTGTGGGAATGTGGCCCGCATCGTAGAGCAACGGCGGCCGCACGTCCACCAAGGGCATGGACCCTCTCTCGCACTCCACGTAATCGGCATCGACAACCTGATAAGCTCTCATGACATCACCTTCCGAGAATCGTTGCTCAGGGCGCATCGGGAACAAGAACGGGAACGGGGCAGGACAACAGCGCGACACCGGCGCCGCCATCCCGAGCCGCCGTGCCGAACAGCGCCTCGCCCCCATGGTAGCGCTGGGGGCTGTGGAAACGACAACGGCGTCGTTACGCTTTGCTTGCCGCTGAGCGGAAAAGTAGAATCTCCCCCACTCCCCCTTGACAGCGCTGTGACATTGCCTATACTTATGAATAGTTGTTCATATGTTGTTACGTTCAGAAGGAGCCGCCATGGCTAAGCCCGCATCACTGGAACAAGAGGCACAGCAGGTCGTGGAAACCGCCTGCGCCCAGATGATCGACTGCCCCTGCGGTTGCAACCGCGAATCCACGGCCACCTTGTTTACGGAAATGCCCGACGAGGAGCTGCTCTTCGATGTGGCCGACCTGTTCAAGGCGTTCTCGGACACCACGCGCATCAAGATCCTGTTCGCGCTCATGGGCGGCCCCCTAAGCGTCACCGACATCACCGAGGCCGTCGGCTGCACCCAAAGCGCGGTGAGCCACCAGCTGCGCACCTTGAAGCAGGCCCGCCTCGTGAAAGCCGCCCGCGACGGCAAGAACGTCATCTACTCGCTGTCCGACGACCACGTGTTCACCATGCTCGCCCAGGGCATGACCCACGTCTGCGAGTAACCCGCACCGCGCGCCCCAAACTCGCACCCTAGCGAGGCCGGCCATCCGACCACCCGCAAGCCACCACTGCGCCCCCGAAGGGGCCCCGCCGAGAAAGGAACTACCATGCGGAAATCATTCAAGCTGGAGAACCTCGACTGCGCCAACTGCGCCGCGAAGATGGAAACGGGCATCAACCAGCTGCCCGGCGTGAACAAGGCGTCCATCTCCTTCATGACGAGCAAGCTCGTCATCGACGCCGACACCGACGATGCCGAGGCCTTCGCCGCCATCGTCGACGCCGCCCAGCAGGTATGCACCAGCTACGAGAAAGACTGCCTCATCAAACGGTAGAGCCGAGCATTTTTCCGATTTGTAAGAGCAGCGCGAGGGTTCGGGGTGATGCTCGACGCGCAGTTCCGCAGCGAACGGAAGTGTCCGGTGGACACTTCCGCCGAGCGAGGACTGTCTGAGCATCGAGTATTACCCCGAAGCCTCGCGCGAACGGCAAGAAACAGGACCCCACCATGAGCCCCAAGCAAAAACGCCTCCTCACCCGCATCATCGTCGCCCTCGTCATCTTCTTCGCCATCATCGCGCTGGAGGAAACCGGCGCGCTGCATGCCGCCTTCGGCAGCCCCGGCGACGTGTACGCCGAGTTCGCGCTCTTCCTCATCCCCTACCTCATCGCCGGCTACGACGTCATCGCCAGCGCATTCCGCAATCTCTTCCGCGGCCACGCCCTCGACGAGGACTTCCTCATGACCGTGGCCACCTTCGGCGCCTTCGCGCTGGTGCTGTTCCCCCACACCGAGCCGCACATGGCCGAGGGCGCCGCCGTCATGCTGTTCTTCCAGGTAGGCGAGCTGTTCCAAAGCTACGCCGTGGACAAATCGCGGAAATCCATCGCCGATATGATGGACATCGCGCCGGAGTTCGCCAACGTCATGGAAGAGGGGAAACTGAAGCAGGTGGATCCCTTCGAGCTGGCCCCCGACGACGAGTTCATCGTCATGCCCGGCGAGCGCATCCCGCTGGACGGCATCATCCTCACCGGTGACAGCCAGATCGACACCGCAGCGCTCACCGGCGAATCGGTGCCCCGCACGGCGCGGCCGGGCGACGAGGTTATCTCCGGCTGCGTGAACCTCACGGGCAAGCTCACGGTACGTGCCACGAAGCCCTTCGAGGACTCCACCGTGAGCCGCATCCTGGAACTGGTGGAGAACGCCGCCGAGAAGAAGGCCCGCACCGAGAACTTCATCACGCGCTTCGCCCGCGTGTACACCCCCATCGTTGTGGGCGTGGCCGCCGTGCTCGCCGTCGTGCCGCCGCTGCTGTTCGGCGGCCAGTGGTCCGACTGGGTGCTGCGCGGACTCACCTTCCTCGTGGTGTCGTGCCCCTGCGCGCTGGTGATCTCGGTGCCCCTGTCGTTCTTCGGCGGCATCGGGGGCGCCTCGCGCCTCGGCATTCTGGTGAAGGGGTCGAACTACCTGGAGGCCCTGGGCTCCACGGAAACCGTCGTGTTCGACAAGACCGGCACGCTTACCGACGGCACCTTCGCCGTGACCGAGCTGGCGTGCGCCCCCGGCGTGACCGAGGCCGAGCTCGTGGCCACCGCCGCCGCGGCCGAGGCTTTCTCCACCCACCCCATCGCCCAATCGGTGCGAGCCTACGGCGACGCCATGGCGAATGGGGAACGACCCGCTGCCAACGCCGCTCCGCTGGCCGAGCGCGTCCGCGACGTGCGCGAGGTGAGCGGCCAGGGTGTAGAGGCCGTCGTGGACGGTCGCGGCGTGCTCGTGGGCAACGGCAAGCTCATGACCGCCCATGGCGTGCCCTTCCAGGCGACCGATGCTGCGGGCACCGTGCTGTACGTTGCCGCCGACGGGGCCTTCCTCGGCACCATCGTCATCGCCGACACCATCAAGCCCACGGCCGCCCGGGCCATCGCCGACTTGCACGCGGCCGGCGTGAAGAAGACCGTCATGCTCACCGGCGACCGCACCGATGTGGCCGCCTCGGTCGCCGCCCGCCTCGGCATCGACGAGGTGCACGCCGAGCTGCTGCCCCAGGACAAGGTGGCAGAAGTGGAGAAGCTGCTGGCCGCCACCGAGCGCGATACCCGCGGCAAGGGCAAGCTCGCCTTCGTGGGCGACGGCATCAACGACGCGCCGGTGCTCACCCGCGCCGACATCGGCATCGCCATGGGCGCCATGGGCTCGGATGCCGCCATCGAGGCCGCCGACATCGTGCTCATGAACGACAACCCCGACGACATCACGAAGGCCATCGACGTGGCCCGGCGCACCATGCGCATCGTGTGGCAGAACATCATCTTCGCCCTCGGCATCAAGTTCGCCGTGCTCATCTTGGCCGCCTTCGGCATCGCCAACATGTGGATGGCCGTGTTCGCCGACGTGGGCGTGGCCGTCATCGCCATCCTGAACGCCATGCGCGCCATGAACGTGAGCCGCTACGAGAAGCGGTAAGCATCCAAATCAGCATTTCGGCAACCAGAAGTTCACAGACCCGCCCATAGCCCCCGATTTCTCCGGTCGGGGGCTATGCTTTTCACTGCGCGACGCCTTCCCATCCGCTCCGTGCGATCCCGCAGGATCGCTCCGGGACGCTGGCCCCCAAGGCTGCGCGACCCAGCAGTTCCCGATTATTATGGAGGTTCGTCATGAAAGACGAGAAGGAGACCCTGCGCAAGACCGATGACAGCATTCACGTGATGGAGAGCTTCGACCCCGCCATCCTCGCCAACGTGACCGCGCCGGTCGTGTCGCTGTATATTCCCGTTCACCACAGCGAGCGCGAGGAGCGCCGCGACATCTGGGATCGCGACATGTTCAAGGATCTCATGAAAGACGCCGAGCGTACCCTGGCCGAAAGCTACGGCAAGGACGCTTATAAGGGCATCCTGGAGAAGGCCGACTACCTGCTCGCCCATCCCGACATGCCACTGTGGCTGCACGCCGGCGAGGGTCTGGGATTCCTCATGGGCAACGACGACGTGTACGTGTACAACCTGTTCTTCGCCCCCGAGCCCATGGTGGCCGCCGGCGACACCTACTTCGTGAAGCCGCTGCTGCGCAACTTCCAGTACGGCACCGAGTACTACATCCTGGAGCTGGGCAACGACCGCTTCAGCTGGGTGAAGGGCGACCGCACCCATGTTCAGCGCCAGCAGCTGCCGCGCGAGGTGCACGACTTCTTCAGCGAGCTCTTCGCCAACAGTGACGACACGGCCGCCGACATGAAGAAGGACGAGCTGGGCGCACTGGACTACATCACCTTGGAAGGCCACATGGGCCAGTACCACGACCACCAGTCCCGCAACGACATAAAAAAAGAAGACGCCGCCCAATGGTTCCGCTACGTGAACAAGGCCGTGAACGACTATCTGGTGCGCGACGATGCCACGCCCATCATCCTGTGCTGCGACGAGGAGTACGAGCACGCCTTCCGCAAGATCTGCACCCTGCGCCACCTGCTGCCCGAGGGCATCAAGAAGGATCCGGCCGGCCTTGACGGCAAGGCGCTGCTGGATGAGGCCCTCACCGTGATGGACGGCATCCGCGATGCGAACCTCAAGCAGGCCGCTGAGCAGTTCGGCGCCGATGCGGCCCACGGGAAGGCCTCCGACGACTTCGACGCCATCGGCATGGCGCTCGCCGAGCGCCGCGTGGCAGCCCTGTTCATGGTGAAGGGCAAGATCCTGCCCGGCGGCTTCGACATCAACACCGGCACCGTGACCTTCGACGGCAACCCGAACCCGGTCGACGACGGCTACATCGACCCGGCCGCGCCCGACATCACCGACGCCTTCGCCCAAGCGGCCCTGGCTCAGGACGCCCACATCTACATCGTGGAGCAGGACCAGATGCCCACCGCCTCGCCGGTGGCCGCCCTGTTCCGCTACGCGGAGTAGGCGCTGGCGCCGTAACTCTGCCGCACGGCAAAGCCCGCGACGCGCCACGACATCGCATCGGCCTTTCCAGGAGCCGCCTTCGGGTGGCTCCTTTTGTGCTCGGAAACAGCCGGGGCTCGGCACCTGCCCCGATGGGACTCGAC
>OFHO01000673.1_pt1 | contig 30298 bp, 30 predicted proteins | sample 1521531 | NCBI WGS metagenome assembly OFHO01 (sample SAMEA3504124, study PRJEB24116) | mouse gut metagenome | biome: mouse gut; feature: mouse-associated habitat; material: faeces | place: Denmark | collected 2011
CCCCCAGCCATGCATCGAGGGCGGCACCCTGGACAAGGGGCGTCGGGTCTTTTGGTGACAAACGGCGACAGCCGTTTGGAGCTGAAAAGCCCGACGGGCCGGTGCCAGGGGGCGCACGGGCTATCCATCAAAAACATCCCGGTGGGATGTTTTTGAGACCGCAAAAACTGTGGAGTTTAGGCACTCCCCCACAAAAAACCAGTTGACAACTTCCCCCGCATCGTCTATAATATCTCCAATATAAAAAATGCGCTGACGGAGGAAAGTAGCCATCCAGTGCGCGTCCACAGAGAGCCCCGGAAAGCTGAAAACGGGGCGGCGGGCGGGGCGGCGAAGTTCCCTCACGAGCAGCTGGGCTGAACGGCTTTTCCCAGTAGGCCCGGACGGGATTCCCGCCGTTATCTGGGGAGGGATATGCCAGTATCCTGCAAAGGGGCGGTGCTTTGACGCCGCAATTCGAGTGGTACCATGGGCCGTTACGCTCACCTCGACAGTTCCCCGATGGGGGCGCGAGGTGGGCTTTTTTGCGCCCAAAGCGGAGAAAGGATGGATGGAATGAAAGAGCTGATGCTGGGCAACCAGGCGGTTGCCCAAGGGCTGTACCAGGCGGGGTGCCGGGTGGTCTCCAGCTACCCTGGAACCCCCAGCACCGAAATTACCGAGTTCGCCAGTACATACCCGGAAATCTACACCGAATGGGCCCCCAACGAAAAGGTGGCCTATGAAGCGGCCATGGGGGCTTCCATCGCCGGAGCCAGGGCCTTTTGCGCCATGAAGCACGTGGGCCTCAACGTGGCGGCGGACCCCCTCTTCACCACCGCCTACACCGGCGTGGGGGGCGGCATGGTGGCCGCTGTGGCGGACGACCCCGGCCTGTTCTCCTCCCAGAACGAGCAGGACAACCGCTGGTACTCCCGCCTGGCCAAGATTCCCACCCTGGAGCCCGCCGACAGCCAGGAATGCGCCGACTACACCGAGGCGGCCTTCCGCCTTTCGGAGGAATACGACACCCCGGTGCTGCTGCGCCTTTCCACCAGGGTGAGCCACTCCCAAAGCCTGGTGGAGACAAAGGCGCGGCAGGAGCTGCCCTTAAAGCCCTACCAGAAGGACCCCGGCAAATATGTGATGATGCCGGCGAACGCCAAAAAGCGGCGGGTGGCGGTGGAAGGCCGGATGGCCGCCCTGGAAAAGCTGGCGGAGACCGGGTCCTTTAACCGGGTGGAGCCGGGGAGCGATCGGCGCATCGGTGTTATCACCGCCGGAATCTGCTACCAGTATGTGCGGGAGGCTATGCCGGACGCCCCCATCCTGAAGCTGGGGCTTTTAAATCCCCTGCCGGTGAAGCTGATTTTGGACTTTACGGAGACGGTGGATGAGGTGATTGTGGCGGAGGAGCTGGACCCGGTGATTGAAAGCCACTGCGCCGCCATCGGCGTCCCGGTCCGGGGCAAGGAGCTGTTTGGGGCTATTGGGGAGCTGAGCCAGAACCTGGTCCGCCAGAAGCTCACCGGCCGGGAGCCGGAGGCTGGCTGCCAGTATCCGGGGGAGCTGCCGGTACGTCCTCCCATCCTCTGTCCCGGCTGTCCCCACCGGGGGTTGTTCTACACCCTCCACAAGCTGGGGCTCACCGTCTTTGGGGACATCGGCTGCTACACCCTGGGGAGCCTGCCGCCCCTTTCCGCCATGGACGTCACCCTCTGCATGGGGGCTTCGGTTTCCGGCCTCCACGGGTTTTTGAAGGCCCGGCCGGAGGAGGCCGGGAAGGCGGTAGGGGTCATTGGGGACAGCACCTTTGTCCACAGCGGCATCACCGGCCTCATCGACACCGTCTACAACAAGGGGCTTTCCACTGTCATCATCCTGGATAACTCCATCACCGGCATGACCGGCCACCAGGAAAACCCCACCACCGGCCGGGATATCCACCGTCAGCCCGCTCCCCAGCTTTCCATCGAGGGGGTCTGCCAGGCGGTGGGGGTGGAAAAGGTCCTTATCGCCGATCCTGGCGACCTTCCTGCCATGGAGGCCGCCGTCCGGGAGGCCCTGGCCTGGGAAGGAGCGGCGGTGGTCATCGCCCGCCGCCCCTGCGCCCTCCTGAAGGGGGTCAAACGTCTGCCCCCGGTGCGGGTGGAGGAAAGCGTCTGCATCGGCTGCCGGGCCTGTATGCGGATTGGCTGCCCCGCCATCTCCTTTCACGGCGGCAGGGCCCACATCGACGAGACCCTTTGCGTGGGCTGCGGCCTCTGTGTGGGCCTCTGTCCCAAAGATGCCATTAAGGAGGGTGCGAAATGACAAAGAGCATTATGATTGCAGGGGTGGGCGGACAAGGCACCCTGCTGGCCAGCAAGCTCCTGGGGAGCCTGCTCCTTTCCCAGGGCCACGATGTAAAGGTTTCCGAGGTCCACGGCATGGCCCAGCGGGGCGGCTCGGTGGTCACCTATGTCCGGTACGGGGAGAAGGTGGCCTCCCCCATCATCGACAAGGGGGAAGCGGACGTTCTGGTGGCCTTTGAGCTGCTGGAGGCTGCCCGGTGGGTCCCCTACCTGCGGCCGGATGGGGTGCTTATCGCCAACACCCAGGAGATTCTTCCCATGCCGGTGATTACCGGCGCGGCCAGCTACCCGGCGGATCTTGCGGAAAACCTCCGGCAGGTGTGTAAATCCCCTATCCTGGTGGACGCCCTCACCCCCGCCGAGGCTGCCGGAAGTGCCAAGGCGGTGAATGTGGTGCTGATGGGCATTCTTTCCACCGTGCTGGGGATGCCGGAGGAAGCCTGGCTTGCCGCCCTGGAGGGACAGCTCCGGCCCGGCCTGGTGGAGATGAACCGGAAAGCCTTCTATGCCGGCAGACAGGTCACCGGTATTGCCTCCGCCCCCACAGGGGCCTGACCTTCCAAATCCGCAAAGATAACCGCTGGCCCACAAAAGTTCGGGGCTATGGAGCATATTGGGGAGAGCGTCCCCCAAAAGCATATCCCTTGGCTGCCCCACAAGATAAAAAAGGAGCTGATTCCTATGCGTGAACGAACCTGGAGCCCCATTGAGACCGCGCCGGTGGAGGAAATCAAGGCCCTCCAGCTGGCCAGGCTCATCCACAACGTCTACCATGTGTATGAAAATGTGCCCTATTACCGCCAGCGAATGGACGAGGCGGGGGTAAAGCCGGGGGACATCCACACCCTGGCGGACCTGGCGAAGCTCCCCTTCACCTACAAGCAGGACCTGCGGGATACCTACCCCTACGGCCTCTTCGCCGTCCCCATGAAGGAGGTGGTGGAGCTTCACGCCTCCTCCGGCACCACCGGCAAGCAGATTGTGGCCGGGTACACCCAGCGGGACCTGGACATTTGGGGGGACTGCGCCGCCCGCGCCATTGTGGCCGCCGGCGGCTCGCCGAAGAGCAAGGTCCACGTCTCCTACGGCTACGGCCTCTTCACCGGGGGGATGGGGCTGCACTACGGCGCCCAAACCCTGGGGGCGGTGGCTATCCCCGTCTCCTCCGGCAACACCAAGCGGCAGGTGCAGATTCTCCAGGATTTTGAAAGCGACATCCTCTGCTGCACCCCCTCCTACGCCACCTACATCGGGGAGACCCTGCGGGAGATGGGGGTGAAGCCGGATGAAATTAAGCTCAGCGCCGGTATCTTTGGAGCGGAGCCCTGGACCGAGGACAGCCGCCGGAACATCGAATCCCTCCTGGGCATCAAGGCCTACGACATCTACGGCCTCACCGAGATCATCGGCCCCGGCGTGGCCTACGAATGCAGCGAGCAGACGGGGATGCACATCTGCGAGGACCACTTCCTGCCGGAGATCATCGACCCGGACACCGGGGAGGTGCTGCCGGAGGGCACCCCTGGCGAGCTGGTCTTCACCTGCATCACCAAGGAGGCCTTTCCCCTGCTGCGCTACCGCACCAGGGATATTGCCACCCTAAGCCGGGAAAGCTGCTCCTGCGGGCGGACCCTCATTAAGATGACCAAGCCCAAGGGCCGCACCGACGATATGCTTATCATCCGTGGGGTCAACGTCTTCCCCTCCCAGATCGAGACGGTGCTGTTCCAGACCAGCCAGACCTCCCCCCACTATCTTATTACGGTGGACCGGGTGAACAATACCGACACCCTGGACATCCAGGTGGAGATGACCGACGACTTCCAGTTTGACGCTGTGCGTCTGGTGGAGCAGAAGCAGCGGGAGATCGAGGCCGCCCTCCAGTCCACCCTGGGGCTGAGTCCTAAGGTGCGCCTGGTTAGCCCCAAAACCATCCAGCGCAGCGAAGGAAAGGCCAAACGGGTCATCGACAAACGGCAGCTGTATTGATATAATAGACGTATCAAAAATACAAAAGGAGGTATTTCTATGACCATCAAACAGCTTTCTGTTTTTGTAGAAAACAAGCAGGGCCGCCTTTCGGAGATTACCGGCATCCTCCAGGGGGCCGGGGTGGATATCCGGGCCCTTTCCCTGGCTGATACCACCGATTTTGGCATCCTGCGCCTCATCGTGGATAAGGAGGATGTGGCGGAGGCCGCCCTGCGGGGGGCGGGATTAACCGTCAGCCTCACCCCGGTCATCGCCGCCGGCATCGCTGACCGCCCCGGCGGCCTGGCGGAGGCCATGGCCCTCCTCCGGGACGGGGGCATCAGCGTGGAGTATATGTACGCCTTTATCAGCCGCCGCAAGGAGATGGCCTATGTCATCCTGCGGGTGGATGACAACGGGAAGGCTGCGGAGCTGCTGCAAAAGGCCGCCTTCCCCCTCCTCACCGAAGAGGAGATTGCGGAATAAGCCCAGGACCCCTCTGGAGGCTGTACCGACAGCCCCGGAGGGGTCCTTCTGCTTCAAAGTCTGTCCTCTTTTTCTTTTCGTGTGCCTGAATGTACAATTATTCATTTTATTGAATCGGAACTTATTTTAATTTTCTCTGATTCTTGAAAACGATTTTGCTCCTCCCTCGTTCTGTAAGAAGAGGTACGCAGACACAGGCGAGTTGGTACAAGGAGGAATTCATCATGTCGTTATTGGAAGTGCGCGGGCTGGAAAAAATCTACTCTGCCAGGGGCGGGAACCGCACCGCTGCCTTGCGGAGGGTCTCCTTCACCGTAGAAGAGGGGGAGTTTGTGGCCATCATGGGGGAAAGCGGCAGCGGGAAAAGCACCCTTTTGAATCTGCTGGCCTCTCTGGACCGTCCCACCGCCGGGGAGGTGTTGCTGGAAGGGAAAAACCTGGCAAAGATCCCCGGCCGGAGGCTCTCCGCTTTCCGGCGGGACCACCTGGGCTTCGTCTTCCAGGACTGTAGCCTGCTGGACACTTTCTCCCTGGGAGATAATATCCTCCTGCCTCTGGTGCTGGCAAAGCTGCCTTTTTCCGAGATGAGCGCCCGCTTGCTGCCCCTGGCGGAGGAATTGGGCATCACCAAGCTGCTGAATAAATATCCCTGGGAGGTCTCCGGCGGACAGAAGCAGCGGGCCGCGGCGGCAAGAGCCCTCATCACCCGACCCAGCCTGCTGTTGGCGGACGAGCCCACCGGCGCCTTAGATTCCCGCTCCGCCGGAGAGCTGCTGGACATCTTCCAAAAAGAGAACTGGGAGGGGCAGACCATTGTTATGGTGACACACAGCGTGCAGGCCGCCTGCCGGGCCCAGCGGGTGCTGTTCCTCCAGGACGGGCAACTGGTCCGCGAACTACGGAATCGTTCGGGGGAGGACTTCTACCGGCAGGTGGCTGACGGCCTGGCTACCCTGGGCAAGGGGGTGGCCTAAGATGCGCCGGAAGCTCCTTTGTCCCTGGCTCGCCTTCCAGAACCTGCGAAACAACCGCCGGGACTATCTCCCCTTCCTAGGGGCGGCCAGCCTTATTATCTGCCTGTTCTTTACCGTTTGCAACCTTTCGGAATCTCGCAGCTTTGCCCGCGCCATCCCCGGCAGCGGCACCCTTCACGGCCTGATGGCCGTTGCAACTCTGCTACTGCCGGTGGTCTGCGCCCCTTTCCTGTGGTATATTAACAGCTTCCTGATGAAGCGCCGGAAAAAAGAACTGGGGCTGTACGGAGTCCTGGGGCTGGAGCAGCGGCACGTGGGGGCGGTGCTCTTCTTCGAGACGCTGTACAGCTTTCTCTTTTCCTTGGCAGCTGGGCTGGGGACAGGCATCCTGCTGATGGGCCTTTCGGTTAGGCTGTTGCTGGATCTGGCCGGCATCACTGCCGACTATGCCCCTTCTGTGACACCCGCTGCCCTGCTCTACACTGTGGGACTGTTTGGGGTCATCTTCCTTGGATGCCTTGTGGGCAATTTGGTGCACCTTTCCTTAGCAGCTCCCACCGACCTGCTGCGGGAGGACCGCTCCGGGGAGCGGGATCCCCGCTTTGGTGTCCTGGGCGGTGTCCTGGGCCTGCTGCTCCTGGGGGGCGGCTACACTGTCGCCATCCTGGCCTACAATGACCCCCTGCTTGCCCTGATGGTGATTCCTGCCTTCTTCCTGGCGAGCCTGCTGGTAGCTCTGGGAACCTATGGGGTGTTCATTTTTGGTAGCATCTATGTCCTGAAGGCCTTGCGGAGCAATAAAGGCTTCTACTACCAGCCTCAGAACTTCGTCACCCTGTCGGGAATGCTCCACCGGATGCGGAAAAACGGGGCGGGCCTTGCCAACATCTGTCTGTTCGGTACCATGACCCTGGTGACCCTTTGCTGTACCCTGACGGTGGCCTTCGGCCAAGGGGAGGTGATGGCACTGCTGGGCTCCGCTAACCGCCAAGGGGTCATCTCCTTGGATCTGGAGCACATCGCCCCGGAGGAGCTAACCATCTTCTTTGGCACCCTGGCTTTTCTAGGGCTTTTCTTCGGAACCGCTTTTCTCCTCTGCACTGTGCTGGTGATGTACTACAAACAGATCACCGAAGGCCATGAGGACCGGGAAGGTTTTTTGGTGATGCAACGGGTGGGGATGAGCGTGGGGATGGTGCGCTCCACCGTCCGGCGGCAGGTGCTGCTGGTGTTTTCCCTTCCCCTGCTGGGGGCGCTTCTTCATCTCTGCTTCGCTGTTCCGGTGCTGATCCGACTGTTCGATGTCCTCTGTGTCAGTTCCCGGACGGTGCTGCTGGGGGCGGGATGCGCAGTGCTGGTCTTTGCGGGGCTTTACCTGGGGGTGTACCTTGCCACCGCCAAGGTATACTACAAGCTCGTGGCGCGATAGACCTATCTTCCATACAGCAGAACAGCCCAGCCGGGACAAAGCGTCCTGGCTGGGCTGTTTTATTTTCTGAAAGCTGCACCTGGAAGGTTTAGGCAGGCCCTTTCAATCCAATCACTTGGAAGAATAGTTGGTGTAGGTGACAAACCCGTCATAGAGCTTGCCCAGGTAATCGAAGGAGAGACCGGTGCCGATTGCCACCGCCTCCACCGGGTTTTCTGCCAGGCGGGCCTGGATGCGGATGCGGCTGCTGATGAGCTTATCCATCCCCCCCAGCATACTGCCGCCGCCGGTCATAATAAGGCCGCTCTGTTCGATATCCGCCACCAGCTCCGGCGGGGTGCGCTCCAGCACCGACTGGAGGGCAAGGATGATGTGCTCCACCTCCATAGCCAGGGGCTCCAGCAGCTCCTGGTTGGTGATGGTGATGCGCTGGGGCAGGCCGGTGACCAGGTTGCGCCCCTTCACCTCGTATTCGTTGGCGCTGGCGTCCTCCGGCCAGACAGTGGCGATATCCCGCTTGATGCGGTCGGCGGTGTTATCTCCAATCAGGACATTGTAGGTGTTGCGGATATACCGCACAATGGCCTGATTGAAGGTGTTCCCCGCCATTTTAAGGCTGGTTTTGCAGACGATGCCGTTAAGGGAGAGGATGGCAATATCGCTGGTGCCGCCGCCGATATCCAGAATGGCGACGCCGCCGGGGACGGTGATATCAATCCCCGCCCCAATGGCCGCGGCCACCGGCTCCTCTATAAGAAAGACGTTGCGGGCCCCGGAGGACATCACCGTATCAATGACCGCCCGGCTTTCCACCTCGGTAATGGCGGAGGGAACGCAGACGCAGACCCTGGGCTTAAAGAATTTGCTGGAGCAGACCTTCTTGAAAAAGTCCTTGAGCATCTCCTCGGTGACCTCGTAATCGGAGATGACCCCTTCCGCCAGAGGCCGCACCACCCGGATAAGGTCGGAGGTTTTCCCCAGCATATCGTAGGCGGCCTGGCCCACCGCCATCTTTTTATTGGTACGGGCGTCCATAGCCACAATGGAGGGTTCCTTCAGGACGATGCCCTTGCCGGCGACATAGATCAGCGTGGTAGCGGTCCCCAGGTCGATGCCGATGTCATTGCGAAACACGGTTCCAACTCCCCTTTATATTCTCGTTGTATCTATCGGTAATTGACAAAAAATTCCACGGTACTGATTATACTATGGTTTTATGTCCTTTGTCAAAAAAAATTGCAAATAGGCTGTAAACGAATCCCCCCATGAGCTGTCACCCTTCATTTTAGGCGGAGGAGACGGGGATTATTCCCCCTAGCCCTCCACAGCCTCGGTAAGCATCGCCCGCAGGTTGGTGTACCGCTTGGTGCGGCGGTTGTTTTGCACCATCCGGGCTACCGTCTCCTTTTCCCCCGCCATCACCAAAAGGCGGCGGGCCCGCGTGACCCCGGTGTAGAGAAGATTGCGGTAATGGAGGTTCCGGTGGCTGCCCATCAGGGGCATCACCACTGCCTCAAACTCGCTCCCCTGGCTTTTGTGGATGGTAATGGCGTAGGCGTGCTCCAGCTGGTCGGCGGTATCGAAGGTATAGGGGGCCACCACGTCGTCAAACCGCACCAGGACCGTCTTGGAGGAAAGGTCAATCATATCAATAACGCCGATATCCCCGTTGAAGACCCCCTCCCCTTCCTGGCCGTTGTCGTTCTTCCACAGGATATCGTAATTGTTGCGAATCTGCATCACCTTATCCCCCTCCCGCAGGGTGCGGCCCAGGGCGGTGTACTCGCTTTTTTGGCGGTCCGGGGGATTTAAGCGCTCCTGAAGGACCCGGTTTAATTCCCGCGTGCCCAGCGCCCCCTGCTTCATAGGGGTGATAACCTGGATATCCCACAGGGGACGGAAGCCGTAGCTTTGGGGGAGGCGGCGGGCGCAAAGATCCGCCACCAGCTGCTGCACCTGCTGGGCGCTTTGGCGGGGGAGAAAGAAAAAGTCCTTGTCCTTTTTGTCCAGCTGGGGCAGCTCCCCCCCCACAATGGCGTGGGCGTTTACCACGATGAGGCTTTCCGCCGCCTGGCGGAACACCTCGTCCAGGTGGACGGTGGGCACGCAGCCGCTGGCAATAAGGTCCCCCAGCACCTGCCCCGCCGCCACCGAGGGCAGCTGGTCGCTATCCCCCACCAGAATCAGCTTGCACCCCAGGCGCATCCCCCGGAAGAGGGATTCCATAATGAGAACATCCACCATGCTCATCTCGTCCACAATGATGGCATCGGTGGGGATGGGGTTCTTCTCGTTGCGCTTAAAGGTGAGGGTATCCCGGAAGGGCTCCACCTCCAGCAGGCGGTGGATGGTCTTGGCCTCCCGGCCAGTGACCTCGGTCATCCGCTTGGCGGCCCGGCCGGTGGGGGCGGCCAGGGACACCTTCAGCCCCTCCCCCTCCAGGAGGGAGAGGATGCCGTTGAGGGTGGTGGTCTTGCCGGTGCCGGGGCCGCCGGTGAGGATGAAGACCGGGCTTTCCATCGCCTCCCGGATGGCCCGGCGCTGCTGCTGGCCGTACCGGATACCCAGGGCGGCCTCCAATTTATCCGTCTCCTGCTCCCAGTTCCGGGAGGGGGGCGGCGCCAGCTGGAGCATCAGGGCCACCCGCCCGGCGATGGTGGTTTCCGCCGCGTAAAGCTCCGGCAGGTAGAGCCAGCTCCGCCCTCCGGCCTCGTAGGCCACCAGGTCGCTGTTCTCCTCCATCTCCGCCAGGGTGTCCTGGACCTTCTCCTTGGAAATCTTCAGGTACTGGGCGCTGAAATCTTCCAGGGTGCTCCGGGGCAGGCAGGTGTGCCCCTGGCGGCTGTTGTGCCGCAAGATGTACCGCACCCCGGCGGAAAGGCGCTTGTAGCTTTCCCAGGGGATTTGGAACCGTTCGGACATCTGCTCGTCCACTTCCTCAAAATCCAGGCCAATCTCGTCGCAGCAAAGGATATAGGGGTTATCCCGAATCAGCTCCACCGAGGGGGGACCCCAGCGCTTCCACACCTTGATGGCGGTGGAGGGCTCCAGGCCGCAATCGGTGAGGAAGAGCATTACGGTGCGGATGCCGAAAAGGCGGGTGTATTCCTCCCCGATCCGTTGGGCCTTGGCCGCCGAAATCCCCGGCACCTCGCTGAGGCGGTGCGGCTCCTTTTCCATCACCTCCAGGGTCTGGCCGCCAAAATGGTTCACCAGCCGCCGGGCGATAGCGGGGCCCACCCCCTTGATTGCACGGGAGGAAAGGTACTTTAGGATGGCGTTTGCGGTTTTGGGGAGGGTGCGCTGGATAATCTGCGCCTGGAACTGCTGGCCGTACTTGTGATGGGAGCCATAGACCCCATCGGCGGAAATCTCCTCCCCTTCCGCCACCCCGGTGGTGGTGCCCACCACCGTCACCAGCTCATCCTCCACCGAGACAGCCAGAACGGTGAAGCCGCTGTCCTCGTTGTGGAAGACCACATCCTCCACGGTGCCCTCCAGATGCTCCAGCTGTTTTCCTTCCATCTCCTTACCCCCCACCGCCAAAAATACTGTTTCTCCAATTATAGCATAAAACTGCCTCGGTCTCCAGGCGCCTGGTGAGATTCCCGAAAAATGCAAGGCCGAAGGCCGGGCAGGGCGGGACAGCGGCGGCACGCCGCGCTAACAGCCAGGGGAAGCCAGCCGCTCCAGGTACATTTGGCGGATGACGGGGATTTCCCCCAGCCCCTCCAGGACGCAGTCCACCTGATACCCGGCGGCGGTGAGGACGTTTTTCCAGGAGCCTTCATCCTCCCCGGCCATATCGCTGCGGGCGTGCTCCCCAGCGGTGAGCAGCAGGGGACGCAGAATCACCCGCCTGGGGGCGCGCTCCTCCAGGCGCTTTTTCAGCCCCTCCAGCCCCAGATAACCTTCCACTGTGGCCACAAAGACATTGGGTTGGCTCAGCTCCCGGAAGACGCATTCCATCGCCCCATAGGCAAAATCCCCCCGGTGGTTTGTGCCATGGCCCATAAGCACCAAGGCGGTGTCCTCCGGCAGGGGACCTTGGCGCTCCAGCAGAATCTCCGCCACCCGCACCAGCTCCTGCGGCCGGTCCAGAAGGGGCGGGGCCAGGAGGAAGGAGGAAAACCTTTCTGCCCGCCTGCCGCAGTCCAGCACCAGGCGCTGGTATTCCATGCCGGCGATGAGAAAGGTGGGCAGGACGGTGACCGCCTCGACTCCATGGGCCACCATTTCCTCCAATGCCCCAGGGACATCCGGCATATTCCAGCCCCGCTTTGCCCACATCCGGCGGATGGTGGGGCTGGTGATGGCCTCATACACGGGTACATCCGGAAAGCTCTCCCGGACCTCCCCGGCAAGAAGCCCCAGAGTCTTTTCCCAGGCTTCCGCCGCCGCGGTTCCAAAGCTAACGAGGAGGATTCCTTTCTTCACCATTTCTTTCCCTTTCCTCCCGCATCCTTTTCCAACTCCCTGTTGCGGCGCTCCTGCTCCCGGATGGCGCGTAGCATCTTCTGGCAGTCCTCACTATCGTCCCCCAACTGGATGGCGCGGATAAATGCCTCCTCGGCCTCCTTATCCTGGTCCATGCAGAAATAGCAGCACCCCATGCGGTACCACCAAAGGGAGTCCTGCTCCCCCTCCTCCCGGAGGGGCAGCAGCACCTGGTAAGCCTTCCTGTATTCCCCCAGGTTCCCCAGGGCCCGGCCCTTGCAGCTTTGGATGGCGTATTCCCGCTGGACCTCCTCCGGCAGGCGGGAAATTTCCCAAAGAATCTGCTTGTGGTGATTTTCCTCATGGAGCTGGTTGAGCCGCTCCAGCACTTCCTTATCTACCATCATTTTCCCTCCTTAGCTTTCGTGGCTGATGTCGTAAAGCTCCAGCTCCGGGGTGAAGCGGAACACCAGCAGCTCGTCGGTGATTTCCGGGTCCAGGCAGAAGTCCAGGGTGCAGTCCATCTCCTCCTCCGCGCCAGGGCGGGGAGCGACGGTGACGCCCCGAAGCTCCAGGACCTGGATGAACCGCTCCGGGGTGGCCTCCTCCCGGCTGGCTACCCCAAGGCTTGCCAGCAGCGGCGCCTCCTCCAGCTCCTCCAGCTGGTCCCGGAGGAAAAAGCGGATAACCTCGTTGCTCTCGTACTCCGCCTCAAACCGCTTCCGGGCCCTTTGATACATCTCCGGCAGCCGGTCCAGCAGCTTTCCGATGGCCTCCCACTTCTTCGGCTGGGCCAGGTTCTCCCAGATAAACAGCTCCACCCTTTGGGAGCGGCCTTCCATGGCAAGGGGGAAGGTCTCGAACAGGCCCTCCTTCACCGGGAAGCGGAGGGAGCCGAAAAGGAGGGTCTCCACCTGGGCGGTGCCCTCCCAGCCCCGGCCCTCCCAGCTGCTGGTCCCGCCGTCCCCCTTGGAGCGCTTTCCGGCCAGGCCCTTCTCCCCGCCCCAGCCGTTGGCGGTCTCCGGCTTCGAGCTCCTCCGGGCCGGGCCATCGCTGCTAGTCCAGCCGTTGGCGGTATCCCCCTGGGCGGTCTCCTTACGGGAGGAGGCGCCGTCCCAGGCGTTGGACTTGCCGGAGGGTCCCACGTTCATCCAGGCCAAAAAGGTCCGGGCGTCTTCGTTGTCCGGGTCCAGGCGCTGGGCGGTGAGGAAGCACTCCTTTGCCTCCTCCATCCGGTCCAGCTGGTAATAGGCGTAGCCCATCCGGCTCCACCAGCGGTGGTCCTGCTCCCCTATCTGCCGCACCGATTCCAGCACCGCCATGGCCTCTTTATACTTACCGGTGTTGTTCAGCGCACGCGCCAGCCGCCCCTGGATGTCGTAATCCTGCCGCAGCTCCTCCGGCAGCTCCCCAATCTCCCGGACAATCTCCCTGTGCTTGTTCTCTTCGTGCCACTGGTCCAGCTTTTCCAAAAGCTCTTTACTGACCGCCATCTCTTTTTCCTCCTTATTCCAGCTCCACCCGGATCACCCTTCGGTAAAAATCAAACTCTCCGTCCAGCTCCTCCTCCGGGTCGTCCCTGTCCTGGCGGAAGTAGGGGGCGCAGGGCAAAAAGCCCACCGCCGCATCAGCGCCGCCGCAGAGATTGCAGCCACCGTCCCCGCCCTTGATGACCAAGGCGCCGTCCTCCCCCACCGTCAGCTCATCGCGGTAGGGATCGCAGGCGATGGTAAGGCCGAAGAAGTTTGGAGTCCGCAGGTCGCAGGAGACGGCGGCTCTCTCCTCCGGTTCAAGGTAGGGGAGGCCCATTTCATAATCGAAGCTGTCCCCCCAGGGGTAGAGGGTGCGGCACCCGCCGCCGCAGAGGTAAGCCCACTCGTCGGCGGTGGGGAGGGAAAAGCCCGTCTCTGCCAGCGCCTCCCGCAGCCGGGAAAAGCTGTCCTGGTGGTACAGCCCCGCCCGCCACCCATCCCCGGTGCGGGTAAACCGCACCTTCTCCGAGATGGTGTACTGGCTGCATTCACCCCTTTGGGCCTTCTGGAATTCCGCGATGGTGTACTGGCTGCATTCACCCCTTTGGGCCTTCTGGAATTCCGCCATCCAGTCCTCATTGCCGGTCAGCCGGGGGTCGTCCAGGGACACCTCCTCGTAGCCCACCGTCTGTAGGGTCCGCTCCACCAGCATGGGGCCGATGACGGCCCGGTGCACCGGATCCATCTGTTCCTGCAAAAGCTCGGTGAGGGTCCCCTCCCAGCCGATGTTCTCCATCTCCTCCTGGAACTCCTCCCGGGTCGCCTGGTCCATCCCCTGGGCGAACTCCTGCCAGCCAAGGGTGACTGTATCCCCTGGGACAAAGACAAACTCCCCGCCCCTGCCGGTAAAGCACCCGGTGCGGGTCTCCCGGCCCCATTTCCGGAAGGTCTCCTCCCCCAAAAGCTCCAGGCCGTATTGCTTCGCCATTTGCTCCAGCAGCGCCCGCCGCTCTTCTGTTTGAAGCCGCTCCCATTTTTCCCGCATCAGCTTTTCTTTCATGGCAAATATCCCTCCCTGTCAGATATTCCGCCCCGCCGCCTGATATAGCAGGGCGTTGAGGATGGCCGCCGCCACGGTGCTGCCCCCTTTGCGGCCCTGGGCGATGATGCGGGGGCAGGGGGCGTTGCGCCACAGCTCCTTGCTTTCCACCACATGGACAAACCCCACCGGGGCGGCAATGACCAGGGCGGGGGAAAGCCTCCCCTCCTGGAAAAGCTCCCAGGCCCGGATGAGGGCGGTGGGGGCGTTGCCCACCGCCAGGACGAGGGGCGCCCCGGCGGTATCCAGATCTGCGGCGGCCTCCATGCTGACGGCGGCCCTGGTGGTTCCCCTTCCCTTTGCGGCCTGGGCGATTTCTTCCTCCGCCATAAAGCAGAGAACCCGGCCCCCCAGCTTTTTCAGGGCGGCTTTGTTCACCCCGGCCTTTGCCATGTTAGTATCGGTGACCAGCCAGGCCCCGGCCTTCATGGCCTCCACCCCGGCGGCCACCGCTCCGGGGGAGAAAAAGAGGCTATCCCGGTAATCAAAATCCGCTGTGGCGTGGATGACCCGCTTTATCACCCCCAGACAATCCGCCGGAGGCAGGGGCCCCATATCCCCCAGTTCCTTTTCAATGATTTCCATGCTGCGCCCTTCGATGGCCTCCGGACCCATCCGCTCCAATGTCATGAGAAAATCCTCCTAATATTCAATGCCCTCCCTGGCGGCGACGCCCCGGTCGTAGGGGTGGCGGAGCTTTTTCATCTCGGTGATATAATCCGCTCGCTCCAGCATCCACCCTGGGGCATCCCGGCCGGTGAGGACCAGCTCGACCCCTTCTGGGGGCAGCTCCAGCAGCTCCCGAAGGGCCTTTTCCTCCACCAGGCCGTACTTCAGCGTCGCCATCACCTCATCCAGCACCAGCAGGCCGCAGGCCCCGGTGCGGGCCAGGTGAATAGCCCGGCCGAGATTTTGGTTGTGAAGCTCCAGAGCGGCGGCCCGCTCCTCCCCGCCCATGGCAGAGGCAAAGGCGGTCCCCCCCTTGCCCCGAAGCACTGTGACGCCAGGGAACCGCTCCAGAGCTGCAATCTCCCCGGACGCTCCCCCTTTGAGAAACTGCACCAGCACCGCCGGGATTCCCCGGCCTGCTGCCCGAAGAAGCAGCCCCAGGGCGGCGGTGGTTTTTCCCTTGCCCTCCCCGGTGTAGATATGCACCAGCCCCAGGCTCATATTCCTTCCTCCAGTATACGGTAGATTTTCGCCATGTCAAGGCTTTGGCGGAGGGCCGCGGCCAACAGGCTGTACTGCTCCTCCCGGTGGGCGGCGGGGTCGAAGGCGGGGGCGGCCGCCAGGTCCAGTCCTTTGCGCTCCGCCAGCAGCCTCCAAAGGCGGGAAAGAAGCTCCCCGCTGTCAAAGAGGCCGTGGAGATAGGTGCCCCAGACATTTCCCGCCACCGCGCCGTCCTCCCGCTCCCGGCCACCCTCCACCGGGGCGATGCGGCAGAAGGGAGGGAGACCCTCCTCCACTACTGTGCGGCCCATGTGTATCTCGTACCCCTCCACCGGGGCCTTTTCCAGCCCCGCAAGCCCTGCGGGACCGGTGAGGACCTGCCCCGCCATCCGGGTGCGGACCTTCTCCCCCCCGAAGACGGTATCCGCCGGCAGCAGCCCCAGCCCTGCCACCGTCGTCCCCGGCGCCGCCTCCACCCCCTCCGGGTCGGTGAGGGTACGGCCCAGCATCTGGTAGCCGCCGCAGACGCCGAGGACCGGCGTCCCGCGGGCCGCCAGCTTTTTTATCGCCGCCTCCAGGCCGTTTTGCCGCAGCCACAGCAGGTCGCCGATGGTGCTTTTGGTCCCCGGCAGGATGATGAAATCCGGCTCCCCCAGCTCCCCCAGGCAGGTGACATACCGCACCGACACCCCAGGAAGGGTTTCCAGGGGGGCAAAGTCGGTAAAGTTGGAGATACGGGGGAACCGGAGGATGGCAATTTCCGGCGCGCCAAAGGCCCCAGGCCGCCCCTCCAGACGGCTGCTGAGGCTGTCCTCGTCGTCAATATCCAGGCGCAGCCAGGGCACCACCCCCACCACCGGCAGGCCGGTGAGGGTCTCAATCTGGGTAAGTCCAGGGCGCAAAAGCGCCACATCCCCCCGGAACTTGTTGATAATAAGACCGGCCAGGTGCCGCCGCTCCCAGTCCTCCAGCAGGGCGGCGGTGCCGTAGAGGCTGGCGAAGACCCCGCCCCGGTCGATATCCCCCACCAGCAGCACCGGGGCCCTTGCCAGCCGGGCCATCCCCATGTTGACGATGTCGTTTTCCTTGAGGTTGATTTCCGCCGGGCTCCCCGCCCCCTCGATAACCACCACATCGTACTGGGCGGCCAGGCTTTCATAGGCCCTCCGGATGCAGGGGAGCAGCTCCGGCTTACGGCGGTAGTATTCGGCGGCGGCCATGTTCCCCCAAACCTCGCCGTTTACAATCACCTGGCTGCCGGTATCGCTTTGGGGCTTTAGAAGGATGGGGTTCATCCGCACATCCGGTTCCACCCCCGCCGCCTGGGCCTGGACCACCTGGGCCCGGCCCATCTCCAGCCCCTCCCTGGTGATGAAGGAGTTTAGGGCCATATTCTGGCTTTTAAAGGGGGCTACCCGCAGCCCGTCTTGGTGAAAAACGCGGCAAAGCCCCGCCGCAATGAGGCTTTTGCCGGCGCTGCTCATGGTGCCCTGAATCATAATGGCTTTTGCTGGCATACGCAAACTCCTTCTCTGCTGAATCTGGGGCATAGCCAGCCCTAACGGGCCGCTTTGCGTCCCTTCGGGCACGTGGGCTTCGCCAGCCCCCCCACTTCTTTTTCTTTTCGCGGGAAAAGAAAAAGAAGCAAAAAGAAAAGCGGCGAATGCGGGGAGGATAAATGGCAGCTTATGCTCCGAGGGCGCTGGAAATCAGCAGCCTTAATGCTGCCGCCAGCAGTGTAAACGCCCCGGACACGCCGTAGAGCAGCCGGTTGGCCCGGCGGATATCCTCCAGCTGGATGGGGCGCAGGCTGTCCCCCAGGGTGGGCTTTTTGTGCAGCTCCCCAAAGTACCAGGCATCCCCCGCCAGCTCCACCCCCAGCGCCCCCGCCATGGCGGCCTCGGTCTGGGCGCTGTTGGGGCTTTTGTGCTTACGCCGGTCCCGCCACCAGATTTTCCACGCCCCGCCCCCGTCCAGCCCCGCCAAAGGGGCCAGCGCTGCCATCAGCAGGGCGGTCAGCCGGGCGGGGAGCCAGTTCACCAGGTCGTCCAGCTTGGCGGCGGCGGTGCCGAAGTACCGGTAGCGGTCATTTTTGTACCCCACCATGCTGTCCATGGTGTTCACCGCCTTATAGGCAAGGGCCAGGGGAGCGCCCCCCAGGGCCATCCAGAAGAGGGGGGCGGTTTCCCCGTCGCTGGCGTTTTCGGCGATGGTCTCCACCGCCGCCTTGGTAACCCCCTCCGCCGTCAGGGCGTCGGTATCCCGCCCCACAATGCGCCCCACTGCCCTCCGGGCGGCGGGAAGGTCCTCTTTTACCAGCTTCCGGTACACCACCATGCTCTCCTTTCGCAGGTCCTGGGCGGCGAGGCACTGGCTGCAAAGGAAAATTTCTGCCAAAAGGGCCAGCCAGGGGGAAACCGCTTTGCAAAGCCAGAGGACAGCCCATCCGGCGCAGAAGCTCCCCGCAGGCAGCACCACCGCCAGCACCGCCCCGGCGGCCCGCTCCCCACCGGGGGTTGGGGGGAAGCACCGCCGCAGGAGGCTCTCCAGTTTCCCGATGGCCCAGCCCATCCCCCGCACCGGGTGGGGGAGCCACCGGGGGTCCCCCATGCAAAGGTCCAGGCCGAAGGCCAGCAGTATTACAAGGGCTGTTTTCATCCCCCATCCTCCTTCACCGGCACAATCTCCCGAAGAACCGTGGCGTGCCCTGTCCGCCGCCAGTCTGCAAGCTCCAGCAGCCACCCGCCGCAGCAGGGGACCCACCACCGGCTGTACTCCCTTTGGGGGGAGGCCAGGAGCTGGCAGAGCGCCATAATGACCCCGCCGTGGGTGACGACGGCACCGTCCTCCCCGCTCTCCCACAGCTGTTCCAAAACGGACCGGAAGGGGGGGAGCGCCCTTGCCGCCACCTCCTCCCGGCTTTCCAGGCCGGGGACCGGTATACGCCCCACGCTGCGGGTCCAGGCCTCGTAAAGGGGATCCCCCGCCAGCTCCTGGTGGTTCTTGTTCTCGAAGGGGCCAAAATCGGTTTCCCGCAGGCCGGGAAGGGGCACCAGCTCCGCTCCGGGGAAAAGGAGCGAAGCGGTCTGGCGGCAGCGAAGAAGGGGGCTTACCCAAACACGGCGGGGAATCCTTCCCTGGGGACGGGCGCACCGCCGGGCCAGGGCCGCCCCCTCTGGGGCCAAGGGCTCATCGGTGACGCCGGTCCAGCGCTTTTCCAGATTCCCCTGGGTCATGGCGTGGCGCAGCAGCTCCAGCAGGGGCATCAGCTCCCCCCTCCCTTCAGCCAGGTGGGGAGGCCGCACCAAAGGCGCACCACCCCCTCCGCCTCCTTCGCCAAACGGCAGCAGAGGCGGCCGGTTTCCTCCCGCCAGCGGCGCTCCTGGGGGTCCAGGGGGACAACCCCGCAGCCCACCTCCCGGCAGAGGACATATTCCTTTTCCAAGAGGGCGGGGAGCAGCGGCCCTGGGTCCTCCCCCCGTTCCAGTGTTTCCTGCACCAGCCTTTCCAGCTTGGTGAGGATGGGGGCGGCAGCCTCCAGGCGGTCCGAGCAGTCCGCCGCCGTGTATCCGCTGTGGCGCAACGTCCAGTCCAGCTTGCCCTGGGCCAATCCCCCTGTGACCAATATCATGGCTTCTCCCCTCCCACCGGTGTTGTGCTGCTTATCTCCGCTCGCTTTCCCATTCCGATTTCAGCAAACTATACATACAGGCATCTACAATGCCTTGATTGTTCCAATCGCCTTGGCGAAGCGTGCCCTCATACCGCAAGCCGCATTTTTCCATTACCTTTCCTGAATTTGGATTGTTGGGGTCGTGCTGGGATTCGATTCGATTTACCCCCACCTCTTCAAAGAAAAACGGGATAATCGCCCTGAATGCTTCTGTTGTGATTCCTTGATTCCACCATTTTCTGCCGATACAGTACCCAATATGAACCATGGCGAGTTTTTCATCTTTTCCCACAACGCTGATGGAGCCTATGGGCTCTTCGATTTCCTTTAAAACAATCGCCCACTGATAAAAATCGTTCTGCTGGTATCCCTGGGTCCATTCGTGAAGAATCTGCTGGGTTTCCCAAATACCGGCTGCGGCTTTCCAACGCAAAAACTCGGTAACAGCTGCATCGCTCTCCCAATTTCTGAACATGGCCTCTGCATCATTTTTGCTGAACTGCCGAAGTAACAGCCGCTTTGTTTCAAGGGTCCTGGTTCCTTTATGTTCCATGGTTCTTTCCCCCTCATAAACTTTATCAAAAAAGGTCCAGGTGGCCCGCAGGTGGATTCTAAACAGGCTCTACCATGACACCGCCTGGCCCAGGGTGACCCCCAGGAGCACCCCTGTCTCACAAAGGGTGAGGAAATATCCCGCCAGGTCCCCGGTGGTGCCTCCAAAATCCCGGCAGACCAGACTATAGTGGAGAAGGGCCAGGGAGGCCCCCAACAGGGCGCAGCAGCCGGGGACGGGGGCCAGGAGGGCCATCCCCAGCCCTGCCAAGGCGGCCAGCCCGCCATCCACCAGCGCCACCCCCCGCTTATCCGCCCCGGTGGCGAAGGTATGGACAAGGCCGCTCTCCTTTGCCAGGGGGAAGGTGGCTACCGCCATCCCGCTAAGGGCCCTGGAAAGTATAAAACCCAGGCAGACCACCCCAAAGCTCCTGGCGTCCAGCCCCGGCAGAAGGGTGTCCCAAAGGGCGCAGGTGAGCAGCAGCACCCCGCACACCGCCATCACCCCGAAGGCCCCGGTTCGGGGGTCCCGGAGGATTTCCAGCCGCTTTTCCGGCCCCTGGCGGGAGGCGATGGCATCGGCGGCGTCGCAGAGGCCGTCCATATGGATGCCTCCGGTGACCAGAAGGGGCAGGAGGGTCATCCCCACCGCCGCCAGCAGCCGCCCCAGCCCCAGCAGAAGGCAGAGCCGTCCCCAGCACCAAAGGGCCGCTGCCACCGCCAGCCCCACCAGGGGGAAGGCGCAGAGGGCATACCGCATCCCCTCCGGCTCCCACTCGGTTCGGGGCATCGGGATGGCGGAGTACATGGAAAAGGCAATCAAAACAGACTTTAACCGCTTCACGGGGGTTCTGCCTCCTTTATAAGCTCCTCAAACCAGCTTTCCTTTGGCCGCTTCTGCCACAGGGGGATGCCGCAAATCACCGCGCCGGCAGCGCCGGACCAGGCGGCGCAGGCGGCCTGGGCTTGGGCCAGCAGCCGAAGATAGGCCGCCATCTCCCCCTGCCAAGCCTCTCCGTCCGAAAAAATCTCGTTGCCCACCAAAATCAGGTGCTTTGCCTGGCGGCGGAGATGCTCCAAGCCCAAGCGGACCGCCCGTTCCCCGCCGCCTTCCGGAGAAAATACCTCGTTGGCAACCAGGTTCCCCAGGTCCTCCACCAGGATGGTGGCACCAGGGGGGAGGGACAGCTCCATCAGCCCGACAGGGCGCTCCACCGTCAAAAAACCCTTTCCAGCCCGCAGCTTTCGGTGGCGGGTCACCCGGCGGCGGGATTCCCCGTCCTCCGCCGCCATAGTTGCAAGGTAGAGGAGGGGACCGCCGCTTCGGCGGTGGAGCGCCACCGCCAGTCCCTCCGCCCACTGGCTTTTGCCGCTGGCACTGCCCCCCAGGAGGAGAATCACCATTCCCGCCGCCTCCCTTTCTGCTACTCCATCGGCTGGTACGCTTCCATATGGATTTCCGCAAAGGTGCTCATCTTCCGGTACACCGCCGCGGCCATATCCAGCATGGGCATCATGGTTACCGCCCCGGTGCCCTCCCCCAGGCAGAGGCCGGCGATGATGATGGGGGCAAGGCCCAGCTCATCCAAAACCGCTTGGCTCCCCCGCTCCCTGGAGCTGTGGCTGGCCAGCATCGCTCCGGCGGAGGCAGGGGCGATGCGGCAGGCCGCCAGGGCCGCCGTCACCGAGATAAAGCCGTCCAAAATCACCGGCACCCCGCTGGCGGAGGCCCCCAGGTAGAAGCCGGTCATGGCCGCCAGGTCGAAGCCCCCTACCTTGGCCAGAACGTCCACCGGGTCGGCGGGGTCCGGGCGGTTTTTGCCGATGGCCTGGCGGACCACCGCCACCTTCCGCTGAAGCCCCTCCACCGAAAGCCCCGCCCCCCGGCCGGTAAGCTCCTCCGGCGGCTCCCCCAAAAGCACCGAGGCCACCGCGCTGCTGGTGGTGGTGTTGCCAATGCCCATTTCCCCGGCGGCCAGCAGGCGGCAGCCCCATCCCTCCGCCAGCGTCCGGGCCGCCTGGTAGCCATCCGCCATGCAGCTTTCCGCCTCGGCGCGGCTCATGGCGGGACCCTGGGTAATATCCCCGGTGCCCCGGCCGTGGCTGTGGCAAAGGAGGCTCATATGGGGCACCTCCCGGACCATCCCCACATCCACCGGGAAGACCTTGGCCCCTGCATGGGCCGCCATATGGCAGATGCTGGCCTGCCCTCTGGTCATGTTCTCCGCCACCAGGGCGGTAATTTCCTGTCCGGTTTGGGTGACCCCCTGGGCCACCACCCCGTTATCGGCGCAGAACACCGTCACCGCCCTGGGCGCCAGGGGACAATCCAGATCCCCGGTGAGGGCGCAGATCTTCACCACTGCATCCTCCAAAAAGCCCAGTCCCCGCAGCGGCTTTGCAATGGAATCCCACCGCTCCCTGGCGGCCCGCTCCACCTCTCTGTTGGGCTGGCGGCAGCTGGCTGCCATCTCCTGTACTGTCATTTTACTTCCCTCTCTCTTATTTCTTTGTATTCAGTTTCCCTGTTGAAAAGCCACACATCTCTTTAGAAACCCCTCTGCCAGTCCCTCCCGGCCCCCGAAGTGAAAGTGGGGGAACCCCGCATAAAGGCTGGGGCTGTGCCACCCGCAGGACCAGCTTTTTCCGGTGCTTTTTGTGAAGGTGAAGTCCTCCCCCTCCCGGCTGCTCTCCCAATAGTGGAAGCTGTGGGCGGGGAGGCTTTCCCCGGCGGCCAGCAGAAGGCCCTCTTTCCTTGCCCGCAGCCTTCCATAGCCGAACCGCCCCAGCCTGCCGCCATTCCGGGCTATCCCTGGAATAACGCCCCCCATGGGCCAGGGCTGACCCTCTTTACCGGCCAGCTCCCGGTGGAGATAGAGAAATCCCCCGCATTCCGCCACCGTGGGCATCCCCCCTTCCACCGCCGCCTTGACAGCCTGGCGCATCCCTTGGTTTTCCGAAAGGGCCTTGGCAAAAAGCTCCGGGTAACCGCCCCCCAGCAGGAGGCCCGCCGCCCCTTTAGGCAGGGCGCTGTCCGCCAGGGGGCTGAAGGGCAGAAGCTCCGCCCCCGCCTCTTCCAGAAGCTCCAGGCTATCCGGGTAGTAGAAGGAGAAGGCGTTATCCCTTGCCACCGCCACCCCCACCGGCCCCACCGGCAGCGGCGCCGGAGGCGGGGTGTACTCCAGGGGCGGGGCGGCTTTGGCGATGCGCTCCAGCAGCGCCAGGTCGGCGTGCTGCCGGAGGGCGGCGGCCAGACGGGCCACCTTTTCCGCCAAATCGGGCAGTTCCCCCGGCTGTACAAGCCCCAGGTGTCGGTTTTCCAAGGCGCAGTCCGCCATGGGGGGCAGAAAGCCGGCCACCAGCAGGCCGGTCTCCTCCTCCAAAACCGCCTTCATCCGGGGGTAGGCGGCGGGGGAAAGGTGGTTCAGCACCAGGGCGGCAATGCCGCTTTGCTCCCGGAAGTCCCGGAGGCCCCGGACCACCGCGGCGGCGGTGAGGGCGGACATCCCCCGGCACTGCAAAACCAGCACCACCGGCGTCCCCGTCGCCTGGGCCAAATGGAAGCTGCTGGCGGTGACGGTATCCCCTCCCAGGCCGTCGTAGTAGCCCATCACCCCTTCCAGCACCGCTATGGAGGCCCCCCGGCATCCCCGCCGGAGGGATTCCAGCACCCGCTCCTTGGGCAGAAGGAAGAGGTCCAGGCTCCGGGAGGGGAGGCCGGTGACGGCGGTGTGGAACAGGGGGTCGATGTAGTCCGGCCCGCACTTGGCGGCGGCGGGACGCTCCCCCCCTGCCGCCAGCGCCGCCAGCAGGGCGCAGGTGACGGTGGTCTTGCCGCTGCCGCTGGCAGGGGCCGCAAGCATCAGCCGGGGGATATTGATTACGGCCACGGCGGCCCCTCCTTTCCCATCAGCCTTTCCCTCCCCGGCCCTCTCCCCGCAGCAGAAACACTGGGTTTTGGCCCTCCATCTGGTGATACCGCCCCAGTTCCCTGGACCGCGCCGCTGTAAGCTGCACCACCTCGGTTTCCCCGAAGGGCAGCTCCGCCAGGGCGGCAAGGCCCTGGGACAGGGTCTCCAGGGTGCTGACAGCCACAACCACCCGCACCTGGGGGGTCTTCTTCAGGGCGGTTTCCAGGATTTCCCGTAAATTTCCGCCGCTGCCGCCAATGAACACCCCGTCCGGAGGGGGAAGGGCCTCCAGCGCCGCCGGAGCTTTCCCCTCCACCAGGGTGAGGTTTTTCACCCCGTATTTTCGGGCGTTTTCCTGGATGAGGGCGCAGGCCTCCTTCTTTCCCTCGATGGCGAAGACCTGGCCCTCCCGGAGCAGCAGCGCCATCTCCACCGCCACGCTTCCCGTCCCCGCCCCCACGTCCCAGAGGGTATCCCCAGGGGCGATGCGGAGCTTGGAGAGGGCCACTGCCCGAACCTCCGCCTTGGTCATGGGCACCTTATCCCGAATAAAACCGCTATCCGGGATGCCAGGGGTGACATAGGGCCAGGGGAGGCGCTCCGGCTCCCCCTCCGCCAGCACCACCGAGAGAGGAGGGAATTTCATCCTGGCAAATTCCTCCGCCCGGCCTATGGCGATGACCTCGTCGGAGTAGGAGAGGCGAGAGCCCACCCAGACCTGGGCCTTGGGACACCCTCCCTCCACCAGCTGCTGGCAAAGGTCTCCGGGGGTCTGACCCCTCTTCTCCCCGGTGAGGAAGAAGACGGTCCCGTGCCGCCGCACCAGCGCCGCCGGATCGCAGGATCTGCCATGGGCGCTGGCGGCGTGAATCCCCTCCCAGGGCCGCCCCAGCCTGCCACAGAAATACTGGAGAGAGGAGATGCCACAGTGGCAGGCGGTTTCTATCCCCGCCTCCCGCAGCAGGGGCAGGAGGCTTTTGGCCCCGCTGTAAAAGCCCAGGTCCCCGGAAAGGAGGACGGCGGCCTTTTCCGGCCCCTCCTCCTGGAGGATTTGGAGGATATCCCCAGCCAGCACCCCCTTCCGGCAGGGCCGTCCCCCCCTCCGGTACGGCTCCAGCAGCCGGGGGGAACCAATGAGCAGCGCTGCCTGGGCGATGGCCTCCGCCGCCGCCTGGGTCAGCAGAGAGGGATGCCCCGGACCCATCCCGATAAGGGACACCTTCATTCTCCCCCCTCCTTTCCCAGAAGCTCCAAAAGCGCCTCCGCTTCATACTCCCGCCCCCTTGCCGGGGGCCGCCGAACCACCACAATCTCCGCCCCGTGCTCCTGGGCGGCCAGGAGCTTTTCCGGCATCCCGCCGGCGGGGCCGCCGTCCTTGGTGACCAGGATGGCGATGGAAAGCTGCCGCAGCAGCGCCAGGTTCAGCTCCCTGGAAAAGGGGCCCTGCATCGCGACGATTTGCCGGGCAGGGATACCGGCCAGGCGGCATTGCCGCAGGCTTTCCTCCATAGGCAGCACCCGCGGGAAGACCCGCTCCGGCTCCCCCAGCTCCTGGCAGAAGGCGGACAGCTCCTTGGCCCCGGTGGTCAGGAGGATGGGGCCGGGAAGCTCCCGGCATTTTTGGGCCGCCTCCCGGATATCCGCCGCCATCCGGCAGCCGGTAAGGGGGGTGGCCTCCCGCCGGAGAACCAAACAGGGGATGCCCGCTGTTTGACAGGCCAGACGGAGGTTTTCCGAAACCTCCTGGGCGTAGGGGTGGGTGGCGTCCACCGCGGCGGCAAAGCCCCCCTGGCGGAGGAAAGCGCTCATCTCCCTTTGCTCCAGCCGCCCCTCCTGAAGGCGGAGATTTTCCGGCCGCCCTTCCTCCAATAGCACCCGGCCGTAACCGGTGGCAACCGATACCCAAATCTCCTTCTCCGGGCAGCGGCGGCAAAGCTCCAGGGCCAGCTGCCGTCCCTCCGCCGTCCCCCCAAAAATCACAAGGCCGCCCTTTTTCATTCTACAGCGTCCCCTTCCCCTCGTACCCCCGCGGGGTCACCAGCCGCCCGTTCACCACCTGGGTCTGGCTGTTGCCCACAAAGACGGTGGTGAACATATCCGCCGACTGCTCCCCCAGTTCCCCCAGGGTGCAGAGCCAGCTTTCCTCCCCCTCCCGGCCAATCCTCCGGGCCAGGCCGCAGGGGGTATCCGGGGCGCGGCGCCGCAGCAGCAGCTCCGCCGCCTGGCGGAGGGTATTCGGCCGCTTTTTGCTGGCGGGATTATAGAGGCAGAGGACGAAGTCCCCCTCCGCCGCCAGCAGGAGCCGCCGGGCGATGGTCTCCCAGGGGGTGAGGGCGTCGCTGAGGGAGACGGCGGCAAAATCGTGGACCAGGGGCGCACCCAGGAGAGCGGCCCCCGCCGTGGCAGCAGTCACCCCAGGGAGCACCTGAATTTCCAGCTCCGGAAAATCCCGGCACACCTGGTGCACCAGCCCCGCCATGCCGTAGACCCCCGCGTCCCCGGAGCAGACCATGGACACGGTCTTCCCCCCCAGGGCCAGCTCCCGGCAGGCGCGGCACCGCTCCACCTCGGTGGTCATGGGGGTGGCGACAATTTCTTTCTCCGGGTAGCGCTCCCGCACCAGCTGGATATAGGTGGTGTAGCCCACCAGGACATCGCTGGCGGCCAGGGCTGCCTCGACCCGCGGGGTGGTGTCCCCCGGCCCGCCGGGACCGATGCCTACAACATAGATTTTACCCATGGCTCACCCTCCTTCGTTCCCACAGCTCCAGGCCTCCGGCACCAGCTCCCGGAGCCTCCTGGTCCTGCCTTTCTTATCCAGCAGCACCTCCGCCTCCCAGCTTTCCTCCCCCAGTTGGGACAGCAGCTCCCGGCAGGCTCCACAGGGGGACAGCACCTGGCCGCTGGCGGAGACGGCGCAGACCTTTCGGACCTCCCCTTCCCCCGCTGTAAGCATGGCGGCCACAGCGGCACGCTCAGCGCACATCCCCAGGGAGCAGGCGGTGTCGATGGAGACCCCGGTGTAGATATTCCCGTCCCGGCCAAGGAGCGCCGCCCCCACCCAGCCGGCCTCCACACGTTCCGATATATTTCTTGGCTTTGCCACAGCCAGCGCCCTTTGGTACAGGGTCTCCCATTCTTCGGTCATCCCAGTTCCTCCTTCTCCTCCAGCCGCAGGGTGATCTCCCTGGCGGCAACAGCGGCGGTGACGCCCTCCAATGCCCTCTTTTTCACCAGCAGCTTGCCGCCCCCGCTGGCAGCCACGGCGGCACGCTCGCAGACGTTGTCCACCCCGGTGGTCTCCTGGACAAAGGCGGAGGGGGTGAACTCCCCCGGCTGGGCGGCCAGCTCCTCCGGCGAAAAGCTCCGCAGCGGCCAGCCTCTTTCTTTGCAGAGAAGCACCAGCCCTGGCTCCCTCTCCTTGATACAGATGGTGGCGGCACCCATCACCGCCAGGGGGGAAAGGTCTTCCTCTGCCAGGACGGCGTCCACGGCGGCGGTAATCTGCTCCCGGCTGGCCCCCCGGCGGCAGCCGATTCCCACCCAGAGGGCCGGGGGGAGCACCTTGAGGGCTTCCGAGGGGGCGGCACGCATTGTAAACCACAGCTTGGGGGCGTATTCCCCTGGCTGGTAGCCGCGGGGCAGGGGCCCCCGCACCGGGAAATCGCTCTGAAAGGAGACGGGCCTCCCTGCCACCAGGGCGGCGGAGATGGCCTTCACCTTCTCCGGCCGCTCCAGCCGCCAGCCGTTTTTTGCCGCCCAGCTGTCAATCGCCACAAGGCCCGCCCGGTCGGTGGCGGTGGTGATGACCGCCTCCCCCCCGGTGACAGCCGCCACCTCCTGAGCCAGGCGGTTGGCCCCCCCGGTATGGCCGGAGAGGAGGGAGACTGCAAAACTCCCCCCTTCATCCACCGCAACCACGGCGGGGTCGGTGTGCTTGCTTTGGAGACAGGGGGCGATGGCCCGGACGGCGATGCCGCAGGCTGCGACAAAGATAATCCCCTGGGCCTCCCGAAAGGCAGCCTGGGTCCACTGGGCCAGGCTCTCCCGCTCCAGGGCGGGAAGGACCGGCTGGCCTTTTTCATCGGGGAAGGGGCGAAAGGAGCAGGCATCGCAGCGATGGCCCGCCTTTTCCAACCCCGCTGCCAGCTCCCGCGCCAGCAGCGTCCCCCGCGGGGTAAAGGCAATGATGCGCAGGATCATGGTCCTCCCTCCTTGCTTTTGCCAATCCGGGCTGCTGCTCAGCCCTGCCGGAAGCTGTGGGAAAAGGCGGGATTGTACAGGTCGCTGCGGCGGTAGTCCTCCCCCAGAAAATCTCCCACCAGGATAAGGGCGGTACGGCTCACCCCGTTTATCCGGGCCGTTTCGGCCAGAGTGGCTACGGTGCAGGGGTAGACCGCCTCCTCCGGCCAGCTGGCCTTATAGACGATGGCGGCGGGGGTATCGGCCCGGTAGGCCCCCCCGGCCAGCAGCTGCCCCTGAAGCTCCTCCAGCATCCCGGCGCTAAGGAACAGCACCATGGTGGCCCCATGGGCGGCCAGGGCGGGGATGCTCTCCCCCTCCGGCACCGGCGTGCGCCCCGCCATCCGGGTGATGATGACGCTTTGGCTCACCCCCGGCAGGGTGTACTCCGCCGGGATGGCCGCCGCCGCCCCGCAGAAGCTGGACACCCCTGGGGTGACATCGCAGGGGATGCCCCGCTTTTTCAGGGCGTCCATCTGCTCCCGAATGGCCCCATAGAGGCTTGGGTCTCCGGTATGGAGCCGGACGGTGCTCCAGCCTTTGGCCTCCCCTGCCTCCACAAGCTCCAGCACCTCCTCCAGGGTGAGGCGGGCGCTGTTGTGGCAGGGGACGCCGGGGCGGGCGTACCGGAGCAGCTCCGGGTTGACGAGGCTACCGGCATAGATCACCTGGTCCGCCTCCTCCAGCAGCCGCGCCCCCCGCACCGTGATAAGGTCGGCGGCGCCGCAGCCCGCCCCTACAATGTGTACCATCTCACCCCTCCTCCCGAATCAGGATGGTGGAAAAGTAGCTTTTCGCCCCCTCCACCTGGGACAGGTCCTCCCAGACCGCCTCGGCGGGGAGGCCGCAGGCGGTGACCATCTGGGCGGTATAGGGGCGCCCCTTCAGCAGGGCGTGGACCCGCGCCGCCTCCTTCCCCGCCTTCATCAGCACCTTGGTGCCGGGGGCGGCAAGGGCCTCCTCTACGCCGGGGTAGCCGCCGGGGATGATGTGCACCGGGAGATGGGGCTTTGTGAGGCTCCGGTTCAGCCGCGCCGCCACGGCGCAGAAGCTGGGGACCCCCGGAATGGTGATGACCTCATACCTCCCCGCCGCCAGCACCCGCTCCTGGATGGGGCTATAGGTGGCGTAGAGGGAGGGGTCCCCCAGGTTCAGCATCGCCACATCCTTTCCCGTATCCAGCACCGCCATCACCTGGGCGGCAGCGGCATCGTGGCTTTGGCGCAGGCGGTCTTTATCCCGGACCATGGGAAAATCCAGCCGCAGCAGCTCCTTCTCTGCCGCCTCCGGCACCGCCTGCCGGGCAATCTCCAGGGCCAGGATGGTCTCCCCTCCGGAGACGGGCACCGCCAGCACCGGACAGGCCCGGATCACCTCCGCCGCCCCCAGGGTCATAAGGCCCGGATCACCGGGCCCCACTCCCACGCCGTAAAATCTGCCTGCTTGGCTCATGGCTGCTTTTCCCCCTTGTTACAAAAATATTCCAGCAGCGCCGGAACGCCCTTGGTGGCAAGGACAATTCCTTCCCCTGGCAGGTAGGCGGCTGTCCCGGCCTGCACCGCTGCTCCGGCCCGGCGGGCCACCAGCGCCTCTATCTTTTCCGCCAGGGAGGCCATCACCGGCTCCAGCAGTCCCGCCTTCCGCAGTACCTCCGCCCCCCGGACGGTGGTGGGGGCCGCCATCAGCTCCTGTATCACCTCCCGCCCCGCCCCCAAAAGGGCGGCGTGGGCGGCCAGCAGCTCCAGGCGGCAGTCCCCGTACCGGGAGTGGGTGTTCAGCATCCCTCCGGCCAGTTTCACCAGCTTCCCCAGGTGGCCCACCAGCAGGATGCGGCAAAAGCCCAGCTCCAGGGCGGCGGCGAGGGCCTCCCCCAGGAAGTTCCCGCACTTTACCGCCAGCCGGTCGGGAATCCCTTCCATCTCCCGCAAAAAATCCCGGCCATAGTTGCCCGGTGTAAGGATGACCCCCCGCTCCCCTGCCGCTGCCAGCACCGAAAGCTCCGCCCGAATTGTGGCAACCAGGGCCTCCTCGCTCATAGGCTCCACAATGCCGGTGGTGCCCAGGATGGAGATGCCCCCCAGGATGCCGAGGCGCGGGTTGAAGGTTCTTTCCGCCGCCGACTCCCCACCTGGGACCCGGATGGACACCGACACCGCCCCGGAAAAGCCGGCCCGCTCCGCCTCCTCCCGGACCCCCTCCAAAATCATCTGGCGGGGCACCCGGTTGATGGCGGCCTCCCCCACCGGCTGCTCCAACCCCGGCAGGGTGATGGTGCCCACCCCCTCCCCGGCGGCGAGGGTGATTCGAAGCCCCTCTCCCCCCCGCTCCCGGAGGTTCAGATCGGCAAAAATCACCAATCCGTGGGTGACATCCGGGTCATCCCCGGCGTCCTTGCGAACCCCGCAGGAGGCGGTATCCCCCCGGCAAAAAAGCTCCTCCACCGGCAGGGTGAGGAGGGAGCCCCCAGGGGTCCGCAGCCGGACCTCCGGCACCCGCTCCCCTGCAAAAAGCAGCCGGGCAGCAGCACGAGCGGCGGCTGCGGCGCAGCT
>OFHO01000678.1_pt1 | contig 30109 bp, 45 predicted proteins | sample 1521531 | NCBI WGS metagenome assembly OFHO01 (sample SAMEA3504124, study PRJEB24116) | mouse gut metagenome | biome: mouse gut; feature: mouse-associated habitat; material: faeces | place: Denmark | collected 2011
CGCGGCTAGGAAGCCCCGCCATGCCCGCGAATAGCTCTTCTCGGTCGTGGCCTCTATGACCTCCTGCTTGCATTCCTCGCCAAGCTCCCAATCCTCAACGTCGTTCTCGGCGATGAGCTTCTGGGCCTTGAGGGCGAAGGCCACTGCCTCCGCCTCCGTCGCCCCGTTCTCCACCGAATGGGAGAGCAGCTTCTTGATGCGCTCGATGATTTGCTCGCGGTTGCTCATTTCTGGTCTCCTATCTCTATGCAACTTTGGACAGTTCGCAAGGCTCGAAATAGATGTCACGCTCGATGATCTGGATACCTGCCCGTCTGTTCATCTGCTCGAACTCTTCGAGGCTGAAATAGCCAAGCTCGGAGCAGCAACCTTTGACAAGGCCGAAGGCCTGTTTGGTCTCGGGGTCGTATTCGGTCATATACCATTCCCACCCCGTAAGGCCTCCTATAAGGCTGAAATATCGGGCCTGTGCCATTGCCTGCTTTCCCTGGCCGTCCGTTTCGTAGAGTTTCGGAGTCTTCCGCTCTAGCTCTTTGGTCACTAGCTTTTGCATCGTGAAACCCTCCTATATAGGCTCTGTGCTGTTCCTCTTCTGTTTTCAAAGTTCGATCTGTACCGCTTTTCGGTACATGTATACATTAACATAATATGTAAATGTATAAGTGTACATAGGTAAATCTTCACATTTACTACATATGTTTACATTTACATTGAGGTACAATGAGGGTATGGACGTTTTAGACGCGATACAGAAGATGCTCAACGAATCGGGCGAAAGTCAGAATGCTCTTGCAGAGCATCTTGGGCGCACGCGCCAATCCATCAGCAATATGTTCAGGACGAAATCCGATGTTCGTGTTGACACGCTTGCCAGAATGGCCGAATTCATGGGTTATAAGCTAATCCTGAAATCCAAGGATGACATGATAGAGATAGTTCCCAGAAATGACGACGGGAAGTAAAATAGCCCCCGTTTCCGAGGGCTATTTCTAGTGCGTCAATTCTTCTCTCAATGCTTCGCTGGCTTCTCTGATCGCCTTCGATGTCATGTTCAAAGCTTTACCGCTAGCCTGCGCTAGGTTGGTTCCGTCGTCCATGAGGCTATGGAGAAGCATATACATGACGAACGTCAGGTGGGCATGGTCAAGATTGTCGAAGTACTGCCACGCTTTAAGTTTCGTCGAATCTTCCTGCGCGTTAAGAAACTCGTCCATCTCTCGCTCCTTGTTCTAAGGGGCTGCACCAAAATTACTTTTGATACAGCCCCATTTCTGATTACGCTGCTTTCGGCATTTCTGACAAGTCCCAACCTGCCTTGCGGGAGTCAACGAATTCGCCTGTCTCCTCGTTGAGGAAGAAGTAGCGATACTCGCCGAAATAGCATTTCACTTTCAAGGTGCTTGCCTGCTTGTTCGCCTCCACAAGATCATCTTTGAGCTTCTTGACGGCAGACACCAGGGTGATGAAATCGAGGCTCATGGCCTCTCCCGTGTCCACTTGGTAAAGCCAGCAGTCGCAAGCCTGCAACACCTCCGCATCGCTGAAGGCCCTCGGGATGGCCGTCACCTCCTCGTGGTTCATGTAGAGGGCCCATTTTCCCGTCTCGCTGTTCCTGTCGTATCGCTTGGTGGCCATGAACTCGTTGACCACTCGCAGGGCATCGGCCATATCCTTTGACTCCCGCTTGCTCTTGGAAATGAGGCCGTACTTCCGTATTCCCTCAACAATCGCAAGAACCGTGTAATCAGATGTGACAAAGCTAGTAGACATGATGTGTCCTTTCCTTGGCTTTCGCTTTCCGTATGGTGTTGTCAAAGTTCGATCTGTACCGCTTTTCGGTACATGTATACATTAACATAGTATGTAAATGTATAAGTGTACATAGGTAAATCTTCACATTTACTACATATATGCAACTTTTTCGGGAAGGTAACAAAATATAAAAAGAAATCTGCTATAGTGTAAGAAAGCAATTCAGGCCCGAAGAGGGCTTTTATTTTGCCGAATAGGTAAATATATATATTTACAATCTCCCATGAACCTGCTACCATCTTCCTAGGAGGTTTGCCGATGCCGACAGTCATAAAAGGACAGCCAACAAGCCAAGAGGTTTTGCAGACCCTTGCCGACTTACACGAGCCCGTGGCCCTAGGCTTCTCGTGCGGCAAGGACTCGATAGCCACATGGATAGCCATGCGCGAGTACGGCATAGAGGTCGTTCCCGTGTACTTCTGGCTAGTCCCGGACTTGCAGTTCATCGACGACGAGCTTGCGTACTTCGAGGAGGTCTTCGAGACGCGCATCCACCGTTACCCCAACCCGTCGTTCTACCGCCTCATAAACTCATGCGTAGACCAGCCTCCAGAGCGGTTGCGTGTCATCGAGGCGGCGCACCTCCCCACGCCAGACTACCCCCAGACATGGGATTTGATAACCGATGAGCTTGGCCTTCCTCGCGAGACCTGGAAGGCGGACGGCGTTAGAGCGGCCGACTCCCTCAACCGCCGCAGCTCATTTGTCCAGCACGGCGTCATGAAGCCGCACAGCCGCAAGGTGAGCCCCATAGCCGACTGGCTCAAGCAGGAGGTCATGGACGCCATAGACGGAGCGGGCATCAAGCTCCCGATAGACTATGAGATATTCGGACGCTCCTTCGACGGCATAGACTGCCGATTCACCGAGCCCATGCGCAAGCACCTCCCCGATGACTACGAGAGGTTGCGCCAGTGGTTCCCGCTCATGGAGACCGACCTTATACGGAAGGGGGCAGACCCCGATGGCTTTTAGCTTCGAGAAGAAAAAGAAGAAGGGCGCGGGCTCCAGCCTCGACGACAAGGAAATGGCGAAGCGCATCAAGCAGGAGGAGGCGCGTTACAAGGACGCCGTTGACTCCGAGATATGGTCGTGCCTCTGCTTCAAGACTGAGGAAGACCGAGACGCCTTCCTCGCTAAGACGGGCCTCCCTCGCCGCCGCTTCATTACGGGCGACGAGCTAAGGGAGGCGACAAGGGGCTTCGTTCCAGACGTCAGGAAGCGGGGATTCGCCAGGCATCCGAAGTCCATGGCCAAGACACCCGACCCCCTGGCTGGCGTCGATTACTCCCAGAGCCTGGAGCAGACCTGCATTGACGAGGCCATGGCACTCAAAGCCGCCATGATGGTGGTCAAGCGTCCAGACCCCTGCAACGAGGCCACGGACAGCGACATATGGATATGCGTGGTGTACCCGAACAGGGCCGAGTCCGAGAAGTACCTTGACGATATGAACCTGCGCAAGCACGGGGACAAGTACATCGACGCGAGCGCATGGCTGAAGGAGCTTGCATGATGTTCTGCAAAGAATGCTTCGAGATGTGTCCGCATTACGAGGAGGAGCGATGCTAAGGGCGATGGCGCAGTCGAGGCGCAACTTCTGCCGCCGTAACTGCAAGCTGTGGGATGGCCGCTGCACGGTCGGTGCGGCACCAAGGTGGAAGAGTAAGACCCCGCGAAATGGCGGCGCGTACTTCGTCGGATGGCTCGAATGCGAGCGTGGCGAGAAGCTGGGTGAAAGGCGGTGGTGATGAGAGGACACTTGCGTTTCATGCGTGCCGCCGAATAGCCTGAGCCACATACCAATTCACAGAAAGCGTCCTTTCGGGGGCGTTTTCGTATATAAGGACAAATGTTCGATAGGAAGGAGGACGCCATGCGTGAGCGTATCGCAGGCGCGGCCCGTCGGGTCGCAGGTGCCGTTCGCGGTGCCGCTGGGCGAGTCCGCGCTGCTTTCGGCGCGGGCCGTCGATCTGGCTCCTAGCCAGAGGTGAGACGACAGAAGGGAGGAGCGATGGCCAAGAAAGAGAAGCCAGACCTTCCATCGGAGTTCGACTTCTGCCCCGCCACCAGACGGTGGTTCGAGACCTGGCGTTCCTCCCGAGTCACAGACCACTGGGACGACCGCCAATGGCAGTACATGTTCGATACGGCGATTGTCCACTCGCTCGTATGGGGCAGCTTCGACTTCCACTGGCTGGGCGAGCTTCGTACGAGGGAGACCCAGATGGGTCTCGTATACGACGACTAGGGCTGCGGCAACGCAGCTCTTTCTATAGGAGGGCGCATGGTCACGCGCGAAGAAATGGTGCAGATCGCACTCAGGCACTCCCATAGAAGCGTGGGCCGAGCCTTCTGCAAGGCCCTGGGGGTGCTTCATCTGATCAGGAGACCGAGAGAAGCGGTCGCCTGCGAGAGGGAACGCCTGGACGGCCTTATGGAGTGCTTCATGAACAAGGTGAACCCCAATGACATCCGATTCCGAAGGGAGGTGTGAGAGCGTGGCGAACGAGAAGAACTTGAAGACGCCAACCGCGAAAGAAGCACGAGAGCGGGGCAAAAAGGGCGGGCAGGCGTCGGCCAAGAAGCGCAAGGAGCGCAAGCAGATGCAGGAGATCGCGAAAATCGTCCTGGATATGCCCGTGGAGCCTGGAGAGGTCACGGATTTGGAGGGCATCACATTCGAGGACTACCCCGATGTGAACCTGACCATCGGCGAGCTTTCCGTGCTCGCTATTGCGAAGAAGGCCAAGAAGGGCGATGTAGCCGCCCTCACCTTCCTGCGCGACACCGCTGGGGAGAAGCCAGCCGAGAAGGTTGAGGTCAGCGGGGACGTGGCAGCGGCCACAGAGGACATCAAGGAGATGATTGCGGCCGCAAAGAAGAAGGGCAATGGCTGATGAGCGTCAAGACCTCATCGACTTCATCTACGACTGCCCCAAGGACATAGCGGTATCGATCGGATACGACAAGCTGACCGAACTCCACAACGAATGGATTAAGGATATGGTCTTCGGAGAGGGAGACCGAACGCTGCAAGCGCATCGAGGCTCGTTCAAGACCACGTGCCTGTCAATCGCCTTCGCGTTCATCCTGGTGCTGTTCCCATGGGAGCGCATCATCTTCCTGCGAAAGACCGACACGGATGTTGCGGAGGTTCTTTCGGCAACGGTGTCAGTCCTCAACTCCGCGTACTTCCAGTCGATTGTGCAGCAGCTCTACGGGGTGGAGCTTGTGATGGAGAGGTCTACGCAAAGCGAGGTCTCCACCAACCTTCGCCAGGGCGTGTCTGGGGCGAGCCAGCTCCTGGGCCTTGGCTGCGGCGGCTCCCTGACGGGCAAGCACGCCGACCGCATCTTCACCGACGACATCATCAACGTCAAAGACCGCGTTTCCGCTGCCGAGCGGAACCGAATCAAGCTCATCTACCAGGAGTTGCAGAACATCCGAAACAGAGGCGGGCGCATCTTCAACACTGGCACTCCCTGGCACAAGGACGATGCGTTCCAACTGATGCCCAACATCGTGCGGTACGACTGCTACAGCACGGGGCTCATCACGCGAGATGAGCTTGCGGCCATCGAGGCATCCATGAGCGTTTCGCTCTTCGCCGCCAACTACAAATTGAAGCACATCGCCGACGAGGAGGCAATGTTCAAGGAGCCCCGCTACTTCAACGACCCGAAGCTTCTCCATGACGGCATCGGACACATCGACGCCGCCTATGGAGGCGCGGACGGCACGGCATTCACCGCCCTGGCCTTCCGTGACGGCACCTGGTACGCCTTCGTGAGGCTATGGCCTGGGAGGCACGTTGACGACTGCCTGGACGAAATCCTGAAGCTCTGCAAGGAGCTTCGCATCGGAACCATCTACAGCGAGAAGAACGCCGACAAGGGCTATCTGCGCAAGGCCATCATCAAGAGGGGCCACCCTGCGAGGGGCTACACCGAGGACACAAACAAGTACATGAAGGTTACCACGGAGCTTCGCCCGCGATGGGCGGACATTCGATTCCTGGACTCCGACGCCTACCCGCTCGATGCGGATGCCGTCAACGAAATTCTTGACTACAACGAGAACGCCGCGCACGACGACATGGCCGACTCCCTGGCCTCAGCGCTGCGGCAGTACAGCAACCAACCGAGCATCAAGGGATTCAGAGAGGGGGTTTAGCATGAGCCACGAGTTCCATTCCTTCTACTACGATCAGATGGGCGATGAGCCCGTCACGGACGATTTCGTGGTGCCCGTGGGCACTGAGCTGACCGAGAAGCTGTTGCAGGAGCTTATCGACGAGCATAAGGACAAGCACCTTCCGCGACTCCAATACCTTGCCGCTGCATACAAGACGCACTATGAGATTTTCGGTCGCGACAAGAAGCCGGACTACAAGCCCGACAACCGCCTTGCGGCAGACATGGCCTACGACATCACAGAGACATTCGAGGGCTACTTCATCGGCATCCCCGTTGACATCAAGATCGACGGCGAAAGCGGCGATGCCCAGAAGGCCGAGTACTTGAAGACCTACTACCGCCGAAACCACCAGGAGGACACGGACGCGGAGCTGTCCAAGATGGCGTCCAAGTTCGGATACTCCTATGAAATGTTCTACCAGGACGACGAGGGCAAGCCCCGCAGCGTCGCGGTGTCGCCCCTGACATCGTTCATGGTCTACGACGATTCGGTGTTGAAGCGTCCGCTCTTCTTCGTGCGCTACAGCTACGACGAGGAGGGGCGCATAGTGGGGAGCTATTCGGACTCTCAGTACGTCATCAAGTTCGATGACAAGAGCGGAGCAATGGAGTTCGTTGACATCGACGAGCATTACTTCCATGCGGTGCCCGCCGTCTGCTTCATGCAGAACATCGAGAAGCGCGGCCTGTATGAGGGCGTGCTCAACCTCATCGAGGCATACAACCGAGTGCTTTCGGAGAAGGCCAACGACGTGGAGTATTTCAGCGATGCCTACATGGTCATCGAGGGAATGGAGCTGCCAGACGACTTCAAGAAGGATTTGAAGGAATACAAGCTCATCAACCTCTACAACAACAACGGCGAGGTTCCCACCAAGGCGTACTTCATGCCGAAGCCCGACGCCGACGGCGAGCAGGAGAACCTTATCAACCGTCTGGAAATGCTCATCTTCAAGATGGCCATGGTGCCCGACATCACGGACGAGTCGTTCAGCACGGCGTCTGGCACGGCCCTGAAGATGCGGCTGATGCCTATGAGCAATCTGGCCCGCAACAAGGAGCGCAAGTTCGTCTACGGCATCCAGGAGCGTTTGAAGCTGCTCGCCAACTACCCAGACAAGCCCTTCACTGGCGACGACTGGGAGCGCGTTGAGATCGTCATGCACCGCAATATGCCAGAAGACCTCGCGTCAGAGGCGGACGTTGCCAGTCGCCTCTCGGGCATCGTGTCCGAGGAGACGCAGCTTTCAGTGCTTTCCTGCGTCGATGACGCCAAGAGCGAGATCGAGCGCAAGAACGCGGAAAAGGAGGCCCGCGTCCAGGTGGTGACCGACGGTCTGCCGACCAACCGTACGGAGAAGAAGCGCGAGCCGACTATGTACGAGATCACCTCAATCCTCAACCAGAGGAAGAGGGGGCAGCTGACCCGAAACAACGCCATCGAAATGATGAAGCGCATCGGCGTCGATGAAGATGACGCCATCAGGTACCTGAACGACAAGGATGAAGGAGAATAACTATGTTCGCCACCTACAACGCAACTGCGCCAGGGAAGACGCTAAACATCCGAGAGGCACCTGGCGGTGCCGTCATCGACAAGCTTGCCGACGGTAAGACCGTTCCCGTTGATGTCATCGAGCGCGGCTGGTGCAAGCTGGATGACGGCTATGCAGATGCCCGCTTCCTGACCATCACCGCCGAGCCGCCCGCTGACGAGTCCGAAGCCGACGACGACAACGCCACGGCTGAAACGGGGGGTTCAGAGAATACCAAAACGGGGGGTTCCGACGAGAACGCCGACAACGACACGGCGAACGACGGAAACACCGATGTCGAAGACGGTAACGACGACAACCAGACCGCCGAGCCGCCCGCTGACGAGTCCGACGAGCTTTACAAGATGACAAACCCGCAGCTATATGACCTTGCGAAGAACAGCGGCATCAATGTCAAGGCTGGCATGAACAAGAATGCACTCGTTGCCGCCATCCTGGCAGGGGCAAATGACTAGGGACGCCGACTACTGGGCGGCGCGTCGCGCTGAGCTTCTTGGGCAGATGGAGAGCGACGAGGCCGCGTTGCAGGCCAAGCTGTCCAAGCTCTACGAGAACCAGGTTGTCCAACTGGAGCGCGAGATAGCGGCCTATTACCAGGAGTACGGCGAGAAGAACGTAATCGAGTACCGAAAGCTCATGGTGAGCCTGTCCGATAAGGACAAAGCGATGCTCATCGAGCGCATGGACGAGTTCGCTGAGAAATATCCGCAGTATGCCCACCTGATGCCCGTGCGCGAGAGCATCTACAAGCTCAACGAGCTGGAGGGCATCCAGACCTCGATCAGATTGCAGCAGTTGGAGATAGGGGCGATAGAGCAGAGCGAGCTTGACGCCCATTTCAGGAAGCAGGCGCAGAGGGCGGCGAATCTTGCCGCCGAGGAGCTTGGCTTCGGCTCAAACTTCTACGGAATCGACGCCACCGTGGTGACCGATACTGTGGGAGCGGCCTGGGCCAAGGGGAAAGCGTTCAGCCAGACCATCTGGGACAACCGCGAGAAGCTTGCGGCGTACCTCAATGACGACTTCGCGCAGCTCGTAGCTCGCGGCGTCTCATACGACAAGGTTGCCAAGTCCATGGGGGAGAGGTTCGCTTCTGTCGCGAGCAACGACATCAGGCGGCTCATCTACACCGAGGGCACGTTCCTGTTCAACGAGGCGCAGGCGCAGGTGCACCAGACCGATTTCGATTACTACGCGCTATCCTGCGCCGACTCCCGCGCCTGCCAGATATGCAAGGACTTGCAAGCCGAGCAGCATTTGAATCCCGCGAGGTTCGAAGACCGCGCACCTGGCATCAACTTCCCGCCCATGCACCCATGGTGCCGATGCTCCTACACGGTAGAGGTCGGAGACTGGGAGGCGTGGATTGACCGTTATGTTGAACAGCGCGGCGGCGACAGGGCATCTATCCGAGACCCCTACAGGAAGGCCAAGGACGATGCGGGCGTGGTCAACCTTAAACTGCACCTGGAGCGCGACAAGAGCGTGTTCGAGGATGCTCTCGCCACCGCTAAGAGGAACAACAAGAACGGCGGCTCGGTCGATTGGCACGCGGCCTCCGAAATGGCCGATTGGGACACCTACCTGTCGGACGACATGATGGTGGGCGTCGCAGTCAAGGAGGACGCGGACATCACCTGCGTTTTCAAGAACGACAAGAGCAAGTACAGGGGGGCCGTAACCGACCTGATTCTGATGGCTCGTGAACGCGGCGGTGTGAAGATGGACTGCTACGGAAAGTTCCTCGTGAACAGCTACGAGAAATGCGGCTACGAGGTCGTTGCCCGTGTCCCCTTCAATGCCGAGTACGTTGACGACCCTCTGCTTCTGCTGGAGCAGCCAGACGTGTACTTTTTGAAGAAGACAAGCGATTCTATCGATGAAGTCATCCGCAAGATCGCCTCCAAGACGTACCACCAGTCCACGCAGGCCGAGCTGGATTCCCTTCCCACATTCGATTACGATGAGGCCTGGAAATATAGGGACAACCTGCTAAAATAGGGGGTGCAATGGAAACAGCAAGGGACATAATGGACAGGCTCAAGAAGAGCTACGCCGACTACCCCGAAGCGTTGGAGCTTATCGACAACAGCTACGAGGAGATAGTCACGATGCCCGACCAGGAGAGGGCGCAGCGGCTCGCCATGAACGCTGAAAGCACCCTGGCCGCTTACTACTAGGCATCGCAACAACGCATCTGCGAAGGCATCCTGCAGGATGCCTTTTCTTTTTGGAGGAGCTAATGAGAAACATCGTCTACATCGGACGCGCTGGCTGCACGTCCTGTACGCGCCTGCGGATGGAGTCAATAGAGCCGTTGAAGGAACTATATCCAGAGAACGTCGAGGTTCACAGCGGATACGACGGAAAGATCGCCGAGATCAACGCCCGCCAGACCATCGACAAGATACCCCTTATCGTCGTCGAGAAGGACGGTGTTGAGGAGTTCCGCTATCACGGGTGGATGAGCCTCAACGACTTGGAGGACATCATCTTGTGCAAGAGGGAAACGCTCACGCTTGAGGAGGTGTTCAAATGAAGTTCATCGACGTCTACGAGCGGTTGCCGAGTCTTTACGTCCGCCTTGTCCACAGCAAGAAGAAGCTTCGCAGGGCACTTCGCCATCTAGGCATGAACGACGAGGCCACCGACGCCGATGCCACGACCTTCTATAAGGAAGGCGATGCGACGTTCATTGTCTACATGAACAAGAATGCCCTGCATCATGACGCCACAGAGGACATAGGCCTTCTTGCCCATGAGGCAACCCATGTGGCGCAGGGCTACTTCCGCGCAATAGGCGAGGAGTTTCCCAGCGATGAGTTCTACGCCTACACCGTTCAGGCCGTAACTCAAGAACTATGCCTGTCTCATTTCGAGTGGAAGAAGAGGCGGATTGCGAAAAATCTTAGCTGACGGCTAAGAGGCGTTTGGAACCAAGTCACCTGCGGGTGGCTTTTTTCATGCCCTGGTTCAGGGCCGTCCGAGCGTTGATGACGTTAAAAGCCACGGTCGAGCAGGCATGGAACTCGTAAAAAGCACACGGTTCGGGCAGGCGTGGAACCCGTAAAAAGCTACGGACGTGCAGGCATGAGCCACGGTTAAACCTTATGGAAAGGAAGGAAGCCCGATGGACGAAGAGCAGAAGAAGCAGCAGGAGGCCGCAGAGGCGGCAGAGGCCGCGAAGAAGGCGGCAGAAGACGCGGCGAAGAAGGACAACAGCGATGGTGACGCTGGCTCCAACGACGGAAATGACAAGGGCGGAGCCAAGGATGGTAAGACCGACGCCGAGGTTGACGCCATTGTGGAAAAGCGTCTTGCCCGCGAGCGGGCAAAGATGGAGCGTGAGATTCGCCAGCAAATCGCGAACGAGGCCGAAACCAAGCAGACCGAGGCCGAGAAGCTGAAGAGCATGACCGCACTTCAAAGAGCCGAATATGAGGCGGATAAGCTCAAAAAGGAGCTTAAGGAGAAACAAAGCCAGATCGATCTGTCCGAGCAGACCGCAATCGCTCGCAATGAGCTTGCGTCTGCTGGCATCGTCCTCGGCGACAAGCTGCTAGCTATGTTCGTGAGCCCTGAAGCGGAGAAGACCAGCGCGGCCATCGACGAGCTGAAGGAACTCTGGCCGAAGGCGGTCAACGACGCGGTTCAAAAGGAGCTGAAGCGCGACATTCCCGATGCCGCCAAGGCCCCTGGCCAGAAATCGTTCGGTGCGTCCTTCGCGGAGCAGTACACCAAGTCAAAGAACGGAGGGAAGGAATAATGCCTTTCAACAAAGTAGCCGAATACGGCGAGAGCGAGAACATCCTTGATTCTGCGGTCGGCCTGGTCGTGAAGACCCGACAGGCCACGCAGGCTATGGCAACCACCGGCGACGATGGCCGCAAGGTCATCAAGGCTGGAAGCCTCTACACCAATCCCGAAGACGCCAGCGACATCGGCGTTGTCTTCACGGACTACGACATGACCGACTACCCCGCTTACCCCATCGCGGTCGTCGTCGAGGGCCGTCTGAAGAAGGACAAGCTGGCGAGCGCGGCGCAGGCCAAGGCCACCGAGCTTGGCGCAATCGGCGTCCGTCTCGTTTAATCAAAAGGAGGAACATCACAATGCCTACGCTTTCCAATCTCATCGACAACAAGCAGCTCCTGGAATTCTCCCAGCATTTCGGCGTGCAGCGCAGCTACATGGGTAGCCGCCTCTTCCCCGACCAGAAGACGCAGTACATCGAGCAGGAGTACACTCGCGTCTGCGAGAACGGCAACCTGCCGATGATCGCCAAGGTTCATGCTCTCGATACCGAGGCGTATATCGGTAGCCGCGTGCCGTTCGAAAAGGTGAGCATCGAGGAGCTTCTTATCAAGGAGAAGATCAACCTCTCTGAGAGCGTCGCCCGTCTCACCCGTGGCATGGGCATGGAGAACGACGCCCTGCGCCGCTACATCTTCGATGATGTGGCCCGTATGTCGGAGCGTGTTGTCACCCGCGCAGAGCTTGCCAAGATGGATGCAATCTCCAAGGGCAAGTACATCATCACGGAGAATGGTCTGAATCTTTCCGTTGACTACGACGTTCCTGCGGAGAACTACGTGTCCTCCGACTGGAGCGACCCCGCCGCCGACATCCTTGGCGACATCCGCAAGTGGCGTCTCATCGCCATCGCAAAGGGCATGGCCCCTACTATTGCCATCACGTCCGAGGCTGTTCTTACGAACATCATGGGCAACGCTGGCATCCAGAAGGCCATCAAGGGCACCAGCGGTGTCGGCATCCTGCCCACGCTCGATGAAATCAACGCCCTTTTCGGCTCCCAGTTCGGTGGCCTGCGCATCACGACCAACGACGAGAAGTACGGCACCATGGAGACCGTTGACGGCAAGGTTAAGGTCAATCAGAACCGCTTCTTCCCCGAGGATAAGTTCGTGATGACTGCTGCGGGCACCGACGGAACCCTTGGCATCGGTCTGTGGGGCGTCACCCCCGAAGAGCTGGAGCAGGGCGGCGCGTTCGACACCAAGCGCGAGCAGCAGTTCGTCACCTGCACCACCTGGGACACGCCTGACCCCGTCGCCACCTGGACGAAGGCTTCTGGCCTGTTCGTTCCCGTTCTCCCGAACGTCTACGGTCACATCATCGCCACTGTCGGCGGCGATGTCGATGCAGCCAACACTACCGAGGGCTAATGGAGCCTTCGGCTCTCGTCGGGCGCGTCAAGCTGCGCTACCTCGAAGATGAGGATGTGCCCAGCGATGACGTAATCGGCGAAATGCTGCAAACGGTCATCGACCGAATCACCATCCGCATGGAGACCACGGCGGAGCTGCCAGATACGGCTGGCTCCATCGTGGTCGATGCGGCCATGAAGGCTCTAAGGCTGCGAGGCTTCGAGGGCAGCACGTCGGAATCGGCGTCGGATGGAGGTTCCATGTCCAACTCGTTCATCGACGACATCTTGAAGGAGTATTCCGAAGAGCTTGCGTCCTTGAAGCGAACCATGAACCGCAGCGGCATTAAGTTCTTCAAGTGAGGTGAGGACAATGCGTTGGTACAGGGCACTCACCTACAAGCGCGTACAGGTTGGAATCGACGAGACGCGCAATCCCGTGTTCGAGCTGCAAGATACTGGCGAATCAATCCTTGTCAGAACTGCGCTTTACGCACCTACCCACGACGCTACCGACGGCAACCAGTTCGACATGGTTCAACGGACGTTTCTGACCAAATCCAGGCCAGAGCTTCTTCAAGATGTCGTCGCCATCAAGGTTCGGGGCGTCCTCTACGAGGTCGAGAACATGACCCAGGAGGCAACGCCTACAGCCGTGAGGGTTAAGAGGTGCAAAGATGGCCTTTGAGATTATCGACGTTGACGGTCTGGCTAAGGAGCTAGACCGTCTTTCGCATCTGCGCTTTGAAGCGGTCGTCCTAAAGAACATGACGCAAATCTACAACAGGGGGAAGAGCGGCGGCACTCCAGTCGATACTGGCGAGCTTCGCATTTCCCTGACCCAGACGGGGGACACCGTTGGGTACACGAAGGACTATGCGCCCCATGTTGAGTACGGGCACCGCACCAGGGGCGGTGGCTATGTCCAGGGTCAGCACTTCTTGAAGAAGAACGTGGACACGCAGCGTCCAATCTTCGAGGAAGACCTACGAAGAGAGCTAAGGAGGTTTTGATGTACAGGAGACTAAGCATCGCGCAATTCCTCGGCTCGCTTATCGGCTTCATCGAGGAGCGTACTGGCGTCAAGTGCTACGACGACCCAGATAACAAGCCGTCGCCGCTCTACAGCGTCCAGTTAGTGCGCACGCAGCCACAGAACACCAAGACGATGTACATAGACACCTACGAGGTGTGGGTGCATTGCATATCCGAGGCGGTACAGCCCCACTCGAACGCCCCAGTTCTGAATCTTGTTCAGACGTTGGAGGAAGCACTGTCAACCGATTTGCCGCTCCCCGCGCCGTTCAAGCTCTACAGGCAGGAGTACGAAGGTCTCCAGACCTTGAAGAGGGATGAATCTGGAGAAGGCCACGCGGTTCTCGCGTATCGCTTCTTCATTTGCTACGGCTACCGCTGCAAATAACCACTGAAACAGAATAGGAGGGCAAAATGCCTAACGAGAACGAGGGGGGTCCCCCCGCTACGACTCCTGCTGCCAACGACCAGCTCTATGGCTGTGATTTCGACATCGAAACGGCCAAGGCTCTCAATGGCAAGTCCATCGTTGCGATGGTGACCAATCAGACTGGCACCAAGATGGTCGCAATCGCGGGCCAGCAGGGTCTTTCCTACAACATGAGTTCCGAGACCACGGAAGCCGCAACCAAGGACGGCTCTAACGGAGGTTGGGCGTTGAAGTTCCATGGCTCCAAATCCTGGGACGCATCCATTGACGGCCTTTACAGCCCCGACGACGAGGCAACCAAGATTGTCGCCAAGGCTCTCGCCAACGACGAATACCTGTGCTTGAAGATTTGCGAGCGCACGGTTTCGGAGGATGGCAAGACCATCACCTACAAGCCCCTTCGCATGGGCATCGCAATCGTCACCTCTGACAACTTCGAGGCACCCAATGACGACAACGCAACCTACTCGATGGACTTCGAGGGCAGCGGCAAGCCGTGGCTCTACGAGACGGCCACCGAGGATGAAATCAAGGCAGCGACGTTCAGCGTTCCCGCCGAGTAGACCAGATAGGAGACACCATGCCTTTTTTCAAGGAAACCGAGGAGCTTGACGAGAGCGTTGAGGTCTTCGATGCCGTTGAGGAGTTCGATGAGGAGGCCGAGGCCCCCACTGGAGACTTCACGATTAACGGCAAGAGCTACATCATCGGCTTCACCAAGAACCGCCTCGAAATGTACGAGCGTTCCAACAAGCCTATTATGGCCTCGTTCATCCAGAACGGCGGTGCCTTCTCCATTTCGGAGTTGAAGAGCCTGCTCGCCTATGGCCTCCGTCTCGAAGACGGGCCTTTCGTGAACCCACGAAAGGGCGTCGATATGGCATCTGACCTCATCGAAAAGAACGGCTACCTTGCCGTCTACGAGCGCGTGACAGAAGCCCTGGAGCGCGATTGCGGTTTTTTATTCAAGGGGGCAAACAGCGAAGCCTAGAGCGTTATGCAGCCCTCCAGTCGCTAACTGACTACGACTACTACAACACGGTAGAGAAGCTGCCAGAAGAAAAGCAGAAGGCGAGGTTCTTTCAGAACGAAATGGACTTCGCCTTTTTTGCTGCCCAGCTTGGGTGGTCTCGTAGCGATTGGGAACAGACGACCGCTGTGGAACGGATGTTTATTCGCAAGGAACTGGAGAAGAAGACGGTCGAGCAATCGAACCTGCTCGTGAACGTCGTGCAGGTGGCCGTGTCAAACGTGCACAACAAGCGCAAGAGAAAGCTGTGGGTGAGGAAGCGCAAGAAGGCCGCTCTCCCCATCTCCAGGAAGGAGATCGGCGCAATTCAGGAACAGCTCAAGAAACAGGCCCCGTGGACGCCTTGGCAGCGAAAGGAGGTGACCAATGGCTGATTACACCCTTAGCGCTAAGGGCACTTACGATGGCTCCAACTTCGATTCTGGAGTAGAGGGCTCGAAGGCGAAGATGGAGTCCTTCATGGAAAAGGCCAAATCCATCGGAAGCAAGGTCGAGAGCTTCGCCAAAGGTGCCGTTGGCGTCATCGGCGGCATCGGCGGCGCTATCGGCTCGATTGCCGCGCAAGGCGGTATGTCCCGAGCATTGAACCTAGAGCAAGCAAAAACGATGTTCAAAGGCCTCAAGCTCGAATGGGATGACTACTACAAGTCGATTGACAACGCCGTAACTGGGACGGCCTTTTCCCTCGATTCGGCAGCTCTGGTTGCGGCGAACCTCGCGGCATCGGGCATTGCGGCTGGCGCTGATATGGACAGGGCCTTGAGGGGAGTCGTCGGCACAGCTGCCACATTCGGAGGCGAGCTTGGAGACATTGGCAGTATTTTCCAGAAGGTCGCCGCACAAGGCAAGGTTTCGGGCGAGACCTTGCAGCAGTTTGCAGATCGCGGAGTGAACGTTACCTCGGTTCTTGCCCAGTCGTTGAACAAGACGCAAGAGGAAATCAAGGATATGGTCAAGAAGGGCCAAATCGACTTCGATACGTTCAGCACCGCCATGGAGGCCGCTTTCGGCGACTCAGCCCAAGCGGCGAACGAGACCTTCACGGGCTCCATGAGCAACATGAAGAGCGCGCTGAACCGCATCGGAGCTAAGTTCGCCGAGCCTATCAGGGCGAACGCCATCCCGGTGTTCAACTCCCTGCGAAAGGCGTTGAACGCGGCATCTGGTCGCCTCGACCCGCTGGTCGATAAGTTCACCGAGCTTGCAGACCGACTATCTGGAAGCCTCGCGCCGAAGATAGACGCCTTCACGGCGGCTCTTGAGAGGGGCGATTCGATCATGTCTGCCCTGGAGGAGACCTTCGGCGGCTTCGGCTCCAAGGTAGCTGTGGTGATCGGAGCCATCGCTGGCGTTGGAGCTGCCGCTGGGGCGTTGAGTTCCGTCGCGGCGGTCGTCCCTGGCCTAGGCACGCTCGCTGGCATTCTGTCTGGCGGAGCGGCTTCGGCAAAACTGTTCAGCGGCGCGCTGGGCGTGTTGAAGACGGCCATCGGCGTCATCTCTAGCCCAGCTTTGGCGGTAATCGCCGTAGTCGCTGCCCTGGCGGCTGCGTTCGCCCATCTTATGGCGACGAACGACGAGTTCAGAAACGGAATCATGGCGCAGGTGTCGGCCATCGGCGGGTCTCTCGTGCCTATTCTCCAATCCCTGCTCTCGCAGCTCATGGCGACGGCCAGTTACCTCGTCGCGCTGCTGCTTCCAGTGCTAGAATCAATCGTCCAGGCGGTTCTGCCTCCCCTGTTGAGCATCATCCAATCGCTGCTCCCCGTCATAGATGCGGTCGCATCTGCGATTTTGGGAGTGGTGACAGCAATCGCGCCCCTGGTGGTCGCTATCGCCGAAACACTCATCCCGATTGTCGGCCAGGTGCTTGAGTTCGTCGCTTCCGTTGTGGCGCAGGTCGTTCCTCTGGCCGTCAACGCCGTAAACGCTATTTCCGACACGATTCAAAGCTACGTCCCCCAAATCAGGGAGATCATCGAGATAGCGCTGACGGCCATCCAGCAGATTTTCAATGCTGTCTGGCCCTCGATTCAGACGCTGGTAACCACTGTGGTCTCGGTCATCGCCGACTTCGTGAAGACGTATTGGCCGCAGATTCAGGCGGTGATCGCCTCTGCCATGGACGCGATCATGGCCATCGTGAACGCCGTGTGGCCGTTCATCCAATCGGTCATCACGAACGTCATGAGCATCATCCAGAACGTCATTTCGGTCGTCACGGCTGCAATCAGCGGAGACTGGGAGGGCGTATGGACTGGGGTTTCCAACCTGCTTCAAAGCATCTGGGACGGCATGGGCAACATCGTATCGGCTGGCATCGACATGATCAGCAATTTCATTTCCACCGTGCCAGATAAGATTCTCAGCTTCTTCTCGAACGCTGGCAATCTGCTGTGGGACGCTGGCAGTCAGATTATCGGAGGATTGCTCGACGGTCTTAAGGCCGCTTGTGGCGGTGTATGGGACTTCGTTTCTGGCATCGGCGAGAAGATCGCCTCACTCAAGGGCCCCAAGGAATACGACATGAAACTTCTCATTCCGAACGGCGGCTGGATTATGGACTCCCTTACGGTCGGTCTCCAGTTGGGGGAGCAGGACGTTATCAAGACGATTTCTGGTGTTGCTGGGAACATTAAGAAGGCCATCGGCCAGGAGACGGCTGAAATCGACGTTGCTGCTGGCGTAAACCCCTGGGACGTGAATGTGACCTACAGAATTGCCGACAACGACAAGAACCACTGGTCTACAGCATTGCTGCTGGAAGACTTGATCGATGAGGTAGAGGACTTGAAAGGCTCGCTCGGTGACATCATTGCCGACAACGCGCCCGTCGTCGTTGAGACGGAGAGACAGGCAGCTAGGAGATACAGGAGGGCATATGCGTGATACCAAGATGCGCTATGTGAATCATCGTGGCGATGCATTCGAGTTTGGGGAGAACGCCGGGGCCTATCTGTGCGATTTCGAAGAGCTGCTTTGCTACGAGCACCCAATCAAGCCAAAAGATGCCAACCTGACCGTTGCATTCGATGGAACCGTCCCCGAAAGCCGGGGGCGGTTCTTTCAGATCGTGGAGGCGGATTCGCTGGCCGGGAAGGATGGAGAGCTTTGGCTTGGCGACTACTTCATCAAGGGCAGGGTGATTGGGGGAGACACTACGCTTCACTACGGCGCAGGCGAAATGACCAAGGTTGTCAAGTTCTCGATGCAGAAGCCTATCTGGACGCGCAGCGTCACCAAGCTGTACAAGAGCACGCAGACGAAGGCACTCATCATAAACGAGGGGTTCTTCGAGTCGCCCGTGATGATTGAGGCGTTCGGCTCAGCCGATGGGTTCTCTGTGTCAATCGGGGAAAACAACTATGATGTAGCGCAAAGTATTCCAGATGGCTCCAGGCTCGTGGTAGACGGTCTTGCCAAGACCGTCGAGCTTGTAGGTTCCGACGGCAGCGTTCAAAACGCTCTGTCGAAGCGAGAGGGCAAGCAGATCAAGGACTCTGGGCACTACGTGTTCCAGAAGATTCCCCCTGGCGTAAGCGAGCTTACGTGGCGACACAGCCAGAGAATCCGCATCACCATCTTCGAGCAGGTATCAGAGCCGAGGTGGGAGTGATGGGTGATTTTGTTCTGGCGGACACCGCGTTCAAAGACCTCTCAATCCTCGATGATTTCGATCTAGACCTGGCCTACGGCAAGGACGAAAACGACTTCACGTTGACGGTGCCCCTCGGCCGCAAGATTCCCTACGGAACCTACGTCTTCTACGACGAGAGCGATTGGGGCGGCACCATCGACACCATGGAAAGGGTGGGCGGCAAGACCGCGCAGCTCCGCTACGGAGGCAGAACATGGCAGGGAATCCTCGATAAGACGCTCCTGTGCCCCGACAGCGGCAATGACTACCTCTCCTACTCTGGAGACCTCAACGACATCATAGCCTCCGTAATCGACCGCCAGGGCAAAGGGGCGGTGTTCGTCGCGTCTTCCGAGAAATCGGGGGTCGTCGCCTCTGGGAACTTCGACCGCCACGTAAGCGCGTTCGCAGGGCTGTCAAAACTCTGCCGAGCCCATGGCCGCAAGCTCTCGTTCAGGAAGATGAGCGGCGGCAAGGTCGAGGTCTCCGCGCAGGAGGCCGTTACCCATGAGCTTGATTCCGACCACTACGAGTTCGACATCAAGGAGAGCGGTCGTTTCGTCAACCACCTCATCTGCCTTGGAAGCGGCGACTTGAAAGACCGCATCGTGGTTCACCTCTACGCGGACGCCGAAAGGAAAATCTCTCAGGCGCAGACCTTCGTCGGCGTCGATGAGATTGCCGAGTCCTACGACTACAGCAACGCAGGACGAGAAGAGCTGATCGCCAAGGGCACGGAGAAGCTACAGGAATATCTTGACAGCGACACCTGCGAGCTGACGGTTGGCGAGGCAATGGGGTACGACATAGGGGATTCCGTTCATGCCGTGAACGTCGATGAGGGCATCGAGATCACGGCGACCATCGAGAAGGTGATTGTCTCCGCCGACGAGGAGGGCGAGGACGTTTCCTATGAGATAGGCAACATTCGGATGGGAGGATAGATGAACTTCAACTTGGCGGTCGTTGACCGCACAACCGCCTTCGTGGGCGACAACAGGGCCGTTGAGCATTGCGTTCGCGGCGACACGATAGAGGTCGAGTTCGATACCGAGTGGAACGACGTTGAGAACAGGGTGGCCGTCTTCGTCAACCGTGCCGACGGCACGAGGAAAACCGTTGTCATGCGCGATGACCCCATCGTGATTCCCTGGGAGGTGCTACGAACCGACGGGGAAATGTACGTGACCTTCATCGGGTATATCGGAGACCTGACCGAGAACGGCATCAGGCTAGTCACGAAGCTCATGGACAAGCCGTTCACGGTGCAGCGCGCCGAGATCATCGACGTGCTTGTTCCAGAGGCCACGGAAGACGTTCTGCACCTGGTTCTCGGTGCGGTTCCGCTTATTAACGATGCGCGGGACAAGGCACTGTCCGCAGCCGCCCGAGCCGAGTCTGCGGCAGACCTTATCGGCTCATCCGCAGTCACGAGGACGGAGTTCAGCAATGCCATTGACGAGATTGCCGCCGTCCTCGCGAACTACATGGGCCGCATCTGGTACCTGAACAAGATCCTCTACGTCCCGTCCGAGCTGACGGAGATCGACATTGACACATTGAGAGTGAGCGGGGTCTACGACCCAGACACCATGACGCTTTGGATTGGAGAAACCAATGGCTGAACTTGTTAAAATCGGCATTCTTGGAGAAACGGATGCCTTTGAGGTTGAGGACACGTCGGCACGCTCTACGGCAACCGCCGCTAACAGCAAGGCTGAGGAGGCGTTGGCGAAGTTCCCCGTTTCGATCTTTAACGGCGGTACTGGCGGTAACACGCTGGAAATCGCCCGCGAAAACCTGGAAGTCTCTTATGACCTCCAGGTGATGCTGGGCATCTACGAGGGGCGAGACCTGATGGAGGTCTTTGCCGACGAGATTTCCGACTACACCGACGAGGCCGAGTGGTTCAACGCCCGCGTCATCGCTGGGGACTTCGCGGGCATCCGCCCGTTTGACTATTTCGACATCAATCTTACGGACGGCAAGGTGTTCCGCTATCGAGTCGGCGCAATCGACCCCTATATGCACACGTCAGACCAAGAGGTGGTCAAACACCATATCATCATGGTGCCCGACCAAGTTTGGCCCGACAGCGTTCCTTGGAACACCACAAACACGAACCAGGGGACATCGACGACGAAAAACCCGTATCTTGCCTCGAACCTCCACCGATGGGAAGTCAACACGTTCTACCCGTTGATGCCGCAGAAGTGGAAGAACGTCATGGCAGAGCATCGACTTTTGCTTGAGGAGCGTTACAGCACCGCTGGGGCGCAGACCAACAGCACGAGTTGGTCTTGGCAGAGCGTAGGAAAAGTCTTCTCTCTGTCGGAAATCGAGGTGTACGGATTCCTGGGATGGTCTAAAATCAATAACGCATACGCCGCAGGTATGGATTGCCATTTTCCCATCTTCAAGACCACGGCTAACCGCATCCGCAGGAACCACAGCGATGCTCGCGGCGGCTGGTGGCTGCGCTCCGTGGGCGCGGGGTCTTCCTCGTGGGTGTGCAATGTCAGCAGCTACGGCATTTGCACCTACGCTGACGCCTCGAACGCGGGTGTTCGCGCTCTGCCCTGCTTCCGAGTGGGCGTGTAAACGCCCACTCATACGCTACACTTTGGAAACGCTGCCGCTTACTGCGGCAGCGTAGGTCGCAAGAAAGGAAAGCTGGTCTGGATGAGCGGGGTCTACGAGAGGTACAGGAGCCTATCGGACAAGGAGTTCTTCAAGAACGCCATAAGCATAAGGGTCGAGATAACGAGGCTGATGGCCTCTGACAAGGTGGTGCCCAAGGCCTACAGGCTGATGAGCGCGGTACCCACGGTGGCGACGGCCAGAGAGTTGGTGAACAACATCGAGACGGCTAACGCCTTCTACCCCAACACCGCCCACGGGGTGTTGCAGAGAAAGCACTACCTCACTTTGGCGATTGCGAACTGTTACCACCTCGTACAGGACTTGCAGACGTTGAAGGACATCGGCCTGCCCATCAATCTCAACCGTTTCGAGAACATTGCAGAGATGCTCGAAAAGGAGATAGCACTGCTTCGGGCCACAAAGAATGGTGCAAGGCTCACCAAGGATACCGTCGGGGAGCGAATCTCGCAGCTAGAGCTGGAACTTGCCGAACTGAAGCGTCTAAATGAGCTATCCTGAACGGCGCAGGTTGCGGTTTGTATCTCGCGACAGCTGGTGGCTGCGCTCCGTGGGCGCGGGGTCTTCCTCGTGGGTGTGCAATGTCAACAACAACGGCAATTGCAACTACAATGACGCCTCGAACGCGGGTGTTCGCGCTCTGCCCTGATTCCACTCAAGGCCAGACCTAGTAAGCCAAATGCTGAACGCCGAGCCATTTGGAAGGAAGCCGCGACCTTCGGCGGGATGCCGTAAATAAGCACCCTGCGGACGACTGCGGACGCTTCTTGCATGGCATGGCCCAGAGTGTCGGGCCGTGTTTCATGCAGTCGTACCAAGCGGCTAGGTGGACACTCGTTGAAAGCCGTGCAGGGTGCCTTCCTTTCATGGTTGAGAGGGGGGATGATGAACTCTGAAGAGCGCAGAGCCGCAAGGCGCAAGCGGCGCGAAGAGAAGCGTGCTAGGAAGAAGCGCGAGCGATGCAAAAACAGCACGCTCGATACCGTTGCAGACCTCAACGCCCTCTACAAGGCGCAGCGCGAGGCAGCGAGGGGCGTTGCATGGAAGTCAAGCACGCAGCGCTATCAAATCCACTGGCTCATCAACATCATCAAGGCCAAGAGAGACCTCCTTGAGGGAAACGAAGTATGCAAGGGATTCCACGAGTTCGACATCTTTGAGAGAGGCAAAAGACGCCATATCTCATCGGTGCATTTCTCCGAGAGGGTCATCCAAAAGTCGTTCACGCAGAACGCGCTGATGCCGTCGGTGAGGCCAACCCTGATCTACGACAACGCGGCGAACATCAAGGGCAAGGGAACATCGTTCGCCGTGATGAGGGCTAAGAAGCTGCTGGCAGACCATTACAGGAGGCACGGCAGCGAAGGCTACGTGCTCCAAGCGGATTTCAGCGACTTCTTCGCATCGATACCGCACGAGCCAGTCAATCGGCTCATCGACTCCATATCAGAGGACGCGAGGCTGACCGCCCTGGGTCGCCATTTCGTCGATACGCAAGGAGATGTCGGACTGGGGTTGGGAAGCGAACCGAACCAGATATGCGCCATCGCCTTCCTTTCTCCGCTAGACCACCTGATATGCGAATGCTGCGGAGTCGAGGGCTACATTCGCTATATGGACGACCTCATCTGCGTCCATACCGACAAGGTTGCGCTGCAATGCGTCCTTGCCGTCGTGCGCGACAAGTGCGCCTCGCTCGGCCTGACCCTCAATGAGAAAAAGACCCATATCACGAAGCTGACAAGGGGCTTCACGTTCCTAAAGAAGAGATTTAGCTATTCCGAGACTGGGAAGGTGGTGGTGCGGCCATGTCGAGAGTCGATTACGCGCGAGCGGCGCAAGCTGAAGAAACAGGCCTCACTGGTCGCCCAGGGAAAGATGACGTTCACCCAATGGGTTCAATCATACCAATCGTGGCGCGGCTCCATCATGGGCCTGGACTCCCGCAAGACGCTCGCGGCAATGGACGAGCTCTTCGCTCGTTTATCCGCTTGGGCGGAAATGCAGGGAGACCCCCCCCAGGCATGATTTTCCAGACGTTGTTTTCACAAACCCCTCGTTTCGAGGGGTTTTTTATTGCCAGAAACACTGGGTTTATACGTTAGGAGGAACTAATGGAAGAGCAGGACTATCTGTTGCAGACGCGCATCAACGAAATGACCAACCTCATCGAGCATATCGGAGATGTCGATGCCAAGCACGCCGCTGGTGTCATCACCGATGAGCAGAGCATCGAGCAGAAGGCTCGAAAGCGCACCTTCTTGAAGGTTCTCGCCGCAGCGCAGGAAGGCGAGTACATCGACGATGGAGCCATGGGCTCAATCCTCGACGAAATGCGAGAGCAGGCCGCTGCTCCCTCCCAGGAGGAAATCAACGCGGCGAATATCGATTATCTGATGATGGTGGGAGGTGAATGGTAATGGCAGGAAGCAAGAAGCACTCCCCGCGCTTCGAGACCGTCAAGAGGTACTTCGACCGTGGCACATGGTCTAAGGCGTTCGTGGCGCGCGCGGTCGGCCTTGGACACATCACGGCAGATGAGTACAAGGAAATCTGCGGCGAGGACTATCCATCCGAATAGCAACGTATCCAGGAGAGAGAGGACATCGATGGAGAGCCTTATCGGCGTGGTCGTTGCCACTCTGCCGACTCTGGCATCAGCCGCCGTGATCGGCGTATCTGGCTTCGCATATAAAAAGCTCAAGGACTGGCACGACGAGCACGCCAGCCTTGTAGGAAATCTCAAAGAGGCCGACAACCTCAAGGCCCAAGTGAAGGAGCTGAAAGAGGCGCAGGAGCCACAGAACGCCGCCCTGCGCGAACTGCTCGGAAAGGAACTCGACAAGGAACACGCACGCCTCGTCGCGAAGGGTCACGCGAGCCCATCCGAGAAGGCGGCGTTGGAGCGTCTTTACAAGGCATACCACGGCCTTGGTGGCAACGGCACGCGCACGGCATTGTACGAGGACGTTTTGCAAATGAACTCTTACCCGACACCCTAGATAGGGGAAAACCATGAATGAGAAGATCGAGAACGCATTCACCTATCACCAGCCAAAGGAGGGACAGCCAGAGAAGCACAAGGCCCTGCGCTCTAAGGCGAAGGAGCTTGCCTACCTTATCGACGAGCTGTGCCCAGACGGTCGCGAGAAATCCCTTGCGATGACGAAGCTCGAAGAGGCCTCGATGTGGGCCAACGCTTCCGTCGCACGAAACTAAGGAGGCTGCTATGCCAGACCATAAGAAGAACGCCATTCGCAGCACTTCTGAGAAGTTTGTTGCTTGGTGCGCGGACAAATCCGATGCGGCACGAGTCGAGCGCACCGTTGTGCAGGCCGTCGTCATCGGCGTGTCTGACTTCATCGCCACCATCAACGGGCTACCGCCTTGGGCCAGTGCCCTGATCACGCTTGTCGGTATGCCCGTCCTGACCATCCTCATGGCGGAGATTGGCAAGACGGGTGCCGACGATGAATAGGCGATACCTGGTGGGTGCGATAGTCATATCGACTGTGATTGCGGCTGCTCTTGCGGCCGCTTTCGTTTTCCTGGTCGATTCCACACAGGGCAAGGCTGGGCCGTCCGAGATGGGTTATTTGAGCATTGAGGTGAGTGACGCGCAGCCTGGCTTCCAGACCGCATTCGCGATGAAAGGGGGACGATGATGGCGGCATACTTCGCGCAGGCGTCCATCGACGAGAACGGCAAGATCGCTGGCGGCGTTGCTGGCAATCAGAACGGCAAGGAGCTGAACACTCGCAACGTGTACTCCAGCTCCAGCAATCCATGGCTCTTCTCGGTGATTCCCCTCAACGAGGCGGTACGCTCCGAAATGAACCGTCAGGCAAAGGCTGGCGTGCTCAACCCGTACATCGGCTACGACCAGTACCAGCGCAACACGATTCTAATCCAGGCCAGGAAGGTCGGCTGGGACTTGTCAAAGATCACGGTTGCCTGCGAGTGCGATTGCTCATCGCTCCTCGCCACGGTGATGATCTGCGCCGTCTACAAGGTGATGGGTCAGGCCGCTGGCGATATGGTGTACAACGCCCTCTATGCAGGGGGCAACCTGCCCGCCACGGGCAACTTCAAGAGCAAGCTCGCCCCCCTCGGGGCATACTTCACCATGGGCTCCGCCTCTTACGTGGCTGGTTACGGCCTCATCAGGGACGGCCATGCGGTATGCGTCGTCGATTCACTGGTGACCGCTGGCAAGCTGGAGTCTGGGGCAACTGCCTCGGCGACCTCCAGCCTCGCATCGAGCAAGTATCCGTGCAAGGGATGGCGGGGCGATGAGGTCAAGCGTTTGCAGGCCGCTCTCATCGAGAAGGGGTACTCCTGCGGAACCTCTGGAGTGGACGGCAGCTTTGGCCCCGATACGGACGCGGCTGTGCGCAAGTTCCAGGCCGACCGTGGTCTTGAGATCGATGGAATCGTAGGCCCGATGACGCAGACCGCGCTCTACAGCGGATCTAAGCCTGCTGCAAACACCGCGCCCTATGCTGTTGGCGAGTATGTGACGGTCGTTGACGGTCTGATCGTGAGGACTGGCGCGGGCAAGGGCTACTCGCAGAAAAAGAAGAGCCAGCTTACGGCAGACGGGCAGAGGCACAGCGATTCGCTAGGCCAGCTCTTCAGCGGCACCAATGTAACCGTCTCCAAGGTCTTGAAGGACTCCGGGGGCAACACGTGGGGGCTAATTCCATCCGGGTGGATTTGCCTGGAGTGGAACGGGAAGCCGTATGTTAAGAAGCGGTAGCATTCGATGGGGTAGCCTATTGGCTACCCCGTTTTTTTATACAAGTCGCTAGGGGAGCGACGCTTCCGAAAGGAGAATATAGCATGAAGATGGATGCGAAGACCAAGGACGCGATCATCAGGGGCGCAAAGGCACTCGATGCGGCATCTTTTGCGATGTCGTTCATGGCGCAGCAGGAATCTGGGCCTCTGGCGGAAATGTTCGCGATATGGCTGATGGAGGAGGCCGATAGGCTCGCCGATCTGGTCAAATGCGGCGAACGAGACGATGACGCTCCTGATTCCCTTCGGTAAATACGCTATCACTTACTCACCTGTGTGCTGGTGGTCATCGCCATCCTCGCCATCACACTGTTCCGTCCCAAGTTGCAGGAGCTGTGGGATGCCATCGCCAGCGGCATCAATGGCCTCTGATCGGGGAGACGGGCCAGGGTGCCGTGGAGTACGCCGTGGTGACTGCTGGCGTGGTCTGCGTGATCGTCGCCCTGGGCGCTCTCTGGCGCATCCTGTCCGCGGGCATCGTCGTCGATCACGCGCTCATGGCCGCCTCCCATCATCTGGAAGGGGCCCTCGGGTGGGCCTTCGACATCTTCAGCTATTAGGGCGCGCCCTGGCGCGGGCGGCGCCCATCGTGCGACTCGGCTCTGCCGCGCCGCGTCGCGGCCGCGCGGGTCGCTGCGGCTGTCGGGAGGATGGTCAGGCTACCGTGGAGGCCGCTTTCGCCTTGCCGGTGCTGTTTCTGCTCGTGCTTTTGCTCGTACAGCCGGGCATCGTGCTCTACGACCGCATGGTCATGGCCTCGGCTGGCGGCTGCTCGCCGCCGGGGCCGGAGACGAGGGGGCGGCCGTGGCCCTCGTCAAGCGGCATCTCGGCTCTGTCCCCGAGCAGGAAAACTTCCATGTGCACCGCTCCGGCTGCACCTGGGAGGTGATCTGCGAGGGAGGGGGCGCGGCGGATCGGTCGCGGGTGACGGTGCGCACCGAGGTGCGCCCGCTTCCCCTGTTGGATATGGGGGCGGCTCTGCTCGGGCTGGTCAACGAGCGCGGGAATCTGGTGGTGGAAGTGACGGCCGAGGCGCCCACGCGGGCGCCGTGGGCCCAGCGGTCCCTGGGCGGTGTGAGCCCGGAGGAGAAGGCAGGTGCATGGTGCGATGAAGATTGACCGATTGATGCGGGACGAGGAGGGCTTCACCACGGCCGGCATGGCCGTGGCCCTACTCGTGTCGCTGACCCTGCTGTTCTCGGCTGCCCAGGTGTACCGCGTGAACACGCGGGCAGCCGAGATCCAGGACGTGGCCGATGCCGCGGCTCTGGCTGCCGAGAACCAGGTGGCGGAGTTCATGGTGGCGGTGCGCGTCGTCGATGGGGCGGTGCTCTCCATGACACTGCTGGGCGCTGCCTCCTACGGCCTGGGCACCGTGGCGCTGTGCATGCCGCCCACGGCCGAGCTGGGGGCCCAGCTCATCTCGGCGGGCCAGAAGGCGCTCAATGCCCGGGATGTCCTCGCCGAGCGGGCGGCGTCCGCCCTCGACGGCCTGCAGCGCGCCCTGCCCTTCATGGCCGCCGCCAGTGCGGCGTCGGTGGGCCGTGCCAACGGAGAGGGTCAGGACAGTGCCTACTATGCTGTGGCGCTGCTCCTCCCCTCCGAGGGGGCGCCCATCACTGTGGGGGAGAACGGGGCCGAGGGGGCCCTGGAGCAGGAGGTGCAGGAGGGCCAGGACGGGCTGGCCGAGGCGGCGGCTCGGGCTGAGGAGGCGGCGCGGGCCGCAGAGGAGGCCAAGGAGCGCGGCTTCCGACGGGATTGCGGCGATGCGCCGGACTATTGTATGTACGAGCGGGCCCAGCACCTCGCCGGGCTGGAGGGAGCCGCGAACCCCCATTACGCGTCGGTCGATGCCTGGTCGTTCTCCGTAGCCCTCGAACGGGCTCGGGCCTATTATGCCGCGCGCCTGCGCACCGAGGCACCCGAGGGTCCCTCGGTGGATGAGAAGGCCCGGTCCGCGCTGCGGCGCATGTTCTACCGCTATGCGGTCACGGTCGTGCGCCAGGCCTGCGATGGGGCCGGAGAGGGCGACGAGGTTGTATTCCCGCGCCTGCCCCGCAATACCGAGCAGGTGCGCGAGACGACGCTGTACACCGATCCGTCCTATCCGGTGACTACCGACGGCGAGCTGCCCGTCATGCACGCATGGGAGGGCTGCCCCGAGTCCGGTCTCGTGGACTACTACGGGTCGCTGCGGACTCTCGAAGAGGGCACCTTCGCCGAATGTCCCGCCTGTCGCTTCACGGCATCGTCTCTGGGGGCGGTGGCTGCGGCCTCCACGGCCATCGAGAACGGCTTCGAGTACCACTACGATGCCGTGGCCCAGGCCTCCGAAGACTACGAGCGGGCCCGGCGCGAGGCTGAGCCGCTGGCTGAGGCTGTGCGCGAGAAGGCCCAAAGTATCTTCGATCAAGTTCTCGAGACCGTGCGCGGGGCTGCGTCTATGCGCATCGAAGCACGTCCTCCCGGGGCAGCGGGGTGCCTCGCTTTGGTGGTGTCCCCGGGCGAGGAGGGTTCGACCCGGTGGGGAGGCTCCTTCGTTGCGGGGAACGGTCTGGGGCCACGGGCGGCCGTGGCGGCGGCAACGCTCATCGAGGACGGTGATGAGGGGGCCTCGGTGGTGGGAGATCTGCTCGACGGCCTCGGCGGCGACGGATCTGCTGCGATCGGCGCGGGACGCATCGTGCTCGACTGCTGGTCCTCGCTGCTCGGGGCCTATGGCACTGGGCAGGCAGCTCTCATAGAGGGGGTGGAGCGGGCCTTGGACGGGCTACCGCTGGTGGGATCGTCGGGTCTCGGATCGTGGGCGGCCGGAGCGCTGGGCGATGGCCTGGCGGCCGTGGGCCTCCAGCCGGCCGACATAGCGCCGCTCAAGCCGGTCCTGGTCGATTCAGGCGCGGTGGCTTCTGCTGATAGCGGTCCGCTTTCTGTGCGCTATCTGGCCGTGCGCGAGGAGATGCTTGGAAGCGCCCCCTCGTCCGGCAATGTGTTCGGTTCTCTGGCGGATCGGATCGAGCGGGAGGCGTTCGACCGCCTCGACGGGCTTGAGATCGAGATAGCCTGCATCGAGCTGCCTGTCGTCGGCCTCTCGCTGCCTCTGACCGTGGCTCTGCCGCCGGTCGTGACCGAGGGTGCTCAAGGCCTTGTCGAGCGGGCTATGGACGTGGTGCGCTCGGCGGCGGCCACCCTTGGCCTCGACGGATCATGGGAGTAGGGGGACGCCATGGGTGGGACGCGTCTGAGAGAGGAGAAAGGGCAGGCGACGGTGGAACTGGCCGTCATGCTGCCGGTGGCCATCGTCGTCGCGATAGTAGTCGTGAACGCGCTCACGTTCTTCGGGACCTGTGCCTCCTTCGATCGGGTGGCGCGGCAGACAGTATGTGCGTGGGCCGCCGCGCCCGCGGCCGGGGAGGACGCAGGCGACGTGGCGGCCCGGCTGGCCGACGAGTTGGAGGAACGCTTCGCTGAGTCCCATACGGCTGTTTCGGTGAGGGCCGAGGCCGCCTCGGCGGGATTGGTGCGCTTCACGGCCCGCATCGAGTACTTTCCGACGCTCTTCGGCCTCGGCTTGCGCAGCGAGGTGTTCGGCGTAGCGCTCCCGCCTCTGGTTCATGAGGTTGATTTGGCGGTCGATGCCTACAAGCCGGGCATCTTATTCTAAAGAAGGTGATGGCATGACAACGCAAGTCAGGCGGCTGCTGCGAGCCACGGGGTTTCTCGGTGCCGTGTTTCTGATCTTGGCGGTCGCCGCAGTCGCATCGGCGCCGACGGCTTCCGGCGGGACC
>OFHO01000679.1_pt1 | contig 30089 bp, 22 predicted proteins | sample 1521531 | NCBI WGS metagenome assembly OFHO01 (sample SAMEA3504124, study PRJEB24116) | mouse gut metagenome | biome: mouse gut; feature: mouse-associated habitat; material: faeces | place: Denmark | collected 2011
GGGCAAGCCGCCCCAGGCGCACCGCCTCCCGGCGGGCCCTTTCCCGCAGCTGCCGCCCCTCCTCCGCCGCCTGGCGCAGCTCCCCGGCCCACTTCGCCAGCCGGGCCGCCTCCGCCGGCCCCAGGGCGAGGCCCTTGCCCCCCACCAGGGCCTTCTCCAGGGCCCAGAGGGGGGAGCGCTCCAGCCCCTTCACCACCCCGGCCCCCGGCTGGGCTGGCACCGCCACAAAGCTCCACTCGTAGGCGTCGGTGGGCTCCTCCAGCACCACGTGGCACACCCTGCCGTCGTACCGCTCCCCCGGCTGGTGGCCGCAGGGATTTTTGCGGCGCTCCGCCCCGCAGATGCTGCACCGGGCGGCGGCCACGGCGCAGCCCACGCTCACCTCCTTCTTGATGCCCCCGTCAATCTCCCGGATAAGCTCTTCCGTCCCCGGCCCCCGGAGCATATAGGCCTCGGCCCGCAGGGCGTGGTACACCTCCCCGGCGGCGGTGCGCCGCCCCTCCTCCCGCACCACCTGGCACCGGTAGATGCGGGCGGTCTGGTTTCTGCCCTTGGCCTCGTGGTCAAAGATGCCGGTTTTCCCCACAAACAAATCCGCCAGCTTTTCCAGGGCGGGGATGGAAAACCGCTCCCCCTCCCGGTCAATTTCGTTGTCGCACAGGAGCACCGGAAAGGTGTACACCTCCTCCGGCGCCAGCTCCCGCCGGGTGTACCTTCCAATAAGCGCCAGCTCCTCCGCTGTGGGCACGCCGCTGGCTGCCTTCTCCTTTTCACCCATGGCTGTCCCTCCTTTCCGTACCTTTTGGCTCTTCCTTCAGCTGCTGCTCCAAAACCGCCGCCTGGGCGTTGACGTACCGGGCCTGGGCCAGCTCGGTTTCGTCCTGGAGGCTGATATTATCCCAAAGGACCTCCACCTCCCCCGGCGTCCCCGCCAGGTCCAGCACCATCCGGCAGATGCGCTCCACCACCGGGGTCAGGATGCCCCGGTAGCTTTCCAGCTCGGTGGTGAGGATGTCCGCCTGCTGGCGGCTCATCCGCTCGGTGGTGCTCCAGCTGAGGCCCAGGAGGAAGGGGGGAAGCCCCGTCTTCGCCACCACCTGCTCCAGCAGCTGCCGCACCGGCACCTGGGTGTCGATGAACTGGTTATCCGCCCCGATAACCCGAATCTGCACATCCCCCACCGCCACAAAGTCCCGCACCTCCCCCCGGCTGGAGGCGTCCATCGCCCCGCTCCATTCCCTGGCCACCGCCTGGGCCACCCCCTGGGCGTCGGAGCCGGGCTCCGGCTTCACGGTGACGGCGTACCGCAGCGCCCCGATGCGCCGGAAGTTTTCCCCGATGGCCCGGTAAATCTCCATCAGCACCGAGGAAAGGAAGGGCAGCCCCCGCAGGAGGGAGCGTCCCGCCGCCTCCCCCGGCTCCGGGTCCAGGGCGGAAAAGAGCACCAGCTCCGGGTAGGGGAGGGGGACCGCTCCCCCCGGCCGCTCCAGGAGAATCCGGGTATCCAGGGGGTTCTCCCCCCGGCCCAGGGCAAGGTCCCGCAGGTCGCTGAGGTAGAGGGCCGCCACCTGCTCCCCGTCGGGGGAAAGGACCATCTCCCCCACGGCGCTGCCGTAGGTCAGCAGGCTCATCAGGTAGCCGGAGAGGAACCGGTCCAGCCCCACCCCGCCGCTGCCCACCGGCACCTCCCGCCGGAACCGCTCCAGCAGCCGCTGCCCCTCCCCGGTGGAGCACCGCAGCCGAAAGCCGCTGGAAAGGCGCACAATTTTTTGCAAAGCGGCGTCGATAATGGGCACCGCCTCCCGCAGCCCCTCGTAAAGCTCCGCCTCGGCGGGGCGCAGGGGGAGGGGCAGCGGCTCCCAGAGGCCCTCCCCTATTCGCCGGGCGGTTTGCACCGCCGCCACCCCTGGCGGCTCCGCCTTCTTCCGAAACCAACGCATTTTCATCCCTTCAGCTCCTTTTTTCTTTTCAAAGGCCTTTCTTGTATATGGCCGCCGATGCGGCGGGGGCTGCTGGCGCAGGGCGCAAGGCTCCCTTAACTTTACTGGCCTTCGGCCCTGCTGGCTAAGACTCCAGGCAGTGGCTTTCGCCTTTCAGAGGGTTAAGCCCCCAAAGGGGGCGGGTAGGGCGAGACTCCGGGGGCACCCCGGAGGGCGTGACACCGGCGGCACGCCGGCGCTCCACGCTCCCCACCCAAAACCCGCCGCCCCTCTCCCGGCAAACCACCGTGCTGACAAAGTACCGGATATCATCCATGGCGTGGTCGTGCTCCTTCACCGGCTGGTCCGCCTTCCCCTCCGCCCAGCGGTATTGGCCAAACTCCCGGATGGCGTCGGCGCACCCGGCCCCGATCATAAGCCGCCCCGCCCGCAGCTCCTGGCTCACCCGCCGGATGCCGTCCGCCACCTGGTTGACGGCGGGGATGGCCCGGTATTTCCCCCGCCGCCGGATGCACTCCAAAAAGCTGGCGGCGGAGGGGTCCACCACCACCCCCCGGATGGGCCGTCCCCCCGCCAGGGCCTCCAGGGCGGCGTAATACTCCTCGTCGGTGTGCTGCACCCCGGCCCGGCGGCTGTCGTGGTAATACTCCGCCACCCGGTACCAAACCTCCCCCCGGCGGCCCCACAGGCCCATGGAGCAGGGGTTGACGGTGCCGTAATCGCAGGAGATGTACCAGTCCCCCAGCCCCTGGGGCAGCTCCCCGGCGATGTGCTCCCCCCGGCTGAAGAAGGGGTAGACCGCCCCGGAGGCCGCCGCCCACTCCCCCAGCACATACCGCTGGTAGAAGGGCCCGGAGTAAAGCCGCCGGTACCGCTCCAGCATGGCGGGGGAAAGGGAGGGGTTATCCTCCATCCGGAAGTGGAGCACCAGGGCGTTCTTCCCCGCCGCCCCCAAAATCCACTCCCGGTAGAACCAGTGCCCCGGATGCTCCGGGTTGCAGTTGAACCACAGGCGGGAGCCCTCCACGCTGCACCGGGCCACCGCCTGCTCCACAAAGGAGCGGGGCATCAGCGCCACCTCGTCCAGCAGCACCCCCGCCAGGGTCACCCCCTGGATGAGGGCCCCCGCCCCCTCGTCCCGTCCCCCAAAGATCCAGAAGTCGTTTTCCCGCCCCCCCTTTGCAAGGCGCAGCAGGCCCCGGCTCTTTTGGTAGCGGCAGGCAAAGCCCAGCCGCCGCAGCTGGGGCAGCAGCGGCCCCAGGAGGTTTCGCTCCACCCCGCCCCTGGTCTTGCCGCAAAGGGCGTAGCTCCGGCCGCTGCCCGCCGCCATGGCCCAGGCGGCGAAGGAAAGACCCATGCAGAAGGTCTTGCCGCTGCGCACCGCCCCGTGGCAGACCACCCCGTCCCGTCCCCGGTGGGGGCTCCAGGGGGTCCACCAGGTGAGCAGCTCCATCTGCCGGGGGGAGAAGGGGAGGGCCCCGCCCCCCTTAGGAGAGCCCGCCATCCTGGGCCTCCTCCCGGTGATAAAAGCCCTTGGCCCCCTGGGAGAGGGCGGCGTAAAAGGCGTCGTCTCCGCCCCCCTCCTCCTCCCTGGCCAGGGCCGCCAGACGGTCCAGCGCCTCCAGGCGGCTGGCGAGCTTCACCTCCATCGTCCCCTTCCCCCTCTTTATCTCGGTGAGGCAGAAGAGGTCCAGGCCGTCGCAGTTCAGGTACTCCCCTTCCTCCGCCAGCAGCAGGCGCACCGCGTCCCCCACCGGCCCGAAGGCCAGGCGCTTGTACCCCTCCGCCGCCAGCTCCCGCAGCTGGGCCCGGCTGTCCTTTGTCCGTTTCTTCTGTGCCATCGTCATCACCTCTCACCCTACAGGCAGCGGGGGGCAAATTGTTCCATCTAATGGCACAATCACACATTTGTTCTTAGAATGTTTACAATTGGGGGATGCGCCCCCTGTCCCCAGGGGACGTCAGGCGCCTTTATTTTTGTACTTATTTAGCGGTTTTTTCCGCCTTACAGCCGTCGGATTCTGGCAAAATTTGCATTGAAATTTTTTCCGCCTTCCTGTATAATGGATAGTATCATATACAACAAACACACACAGAGGGGCCGGAGGATGTGGCTCCGGAAAGGACACGAGGCAGCGATTATGGATGAAATCAAGGACATTTACAACCGGGAGCTGTACCAGCCCTTTGTGGAATATTGCGCCGCCCACGGCTACCGCACCATGCGGGACCTGGGCTGCTATGATTTCCGCCTCCTCAGCCACCGGGAGGATTTCTCCCCCATGCTCATCACCCGCATCAAGGCGGTGTACACCGCCTACCAGAAGAGCGCGGCGGAAAAGGCGGAGGCCGGAGTCCCCCGCCGCCGCGCGGCGGCCCCCATCTCCCTGGTGATGGAGACCCAGCTGCTGCTTCAGATGCGGGCCTACCTCCAGGGCCACCAGGACGCCACCGTCACCCTGGACGAGCTTTTCCACGCGGCGGGGGGCCAGCTGAAGCGCACCCGCATTGTAAAGCTGCTGGCGGACGCCCCCTGGTGCTGCCAGGTGGACCGCAACACCTACTTCTGGCGGGAGACCGCCCCTTCCTCGGTGGGGGTTTCTGTCCGCTAAGAGCCTATTCAGAATCTCCGGATGTGCCGGATGGACGGGAATTTTTTCGTCCAACAAGGAAAAAAGCGGAGACATACTTGGTGTATTTCGAGCATTTTTGACGCAGCTTGGGCGGAAAAGGGCCCGTTTAGACGGTGCGCCAGGTGATCTTGAATAGGCTCTAAGGCGCCTGTCTTTTCTTCTGCACAAAAACACCCCTGGACTTTTCGTCCAGGGGTTTCTGTTTTGGGGGGATAGATTTCTCTGGTCGTTTCAGGGATTTATCCGGGGTGGGGTTATTGCGGTTTTCGAAAGGTGATGACAAAGGCCCCTTTAACCTGCACGGATGTGGCCATATAATCGTATGTTACAAGCTCCCACCCGTTGGCGGCTCTTTCGTTAATGAGCTGGTCCAGCATCCTTATATCGTTTTCATCCGCTTTGTCGGAAAACAATTTTGTGCCCACTGTTAAGATTTCTGATTTGTAAATGTACATTTTTATTTCCTCCTGTTTGTTAATAGGGAAAGGTAAAAGGCGCGGGATACCCCCGCCGGATAGGCGAAAAAGCCTGGCGCAGCCAAAAAGTGAAGCCCAGAAGCGAGCCTTGCGCCAGCCAGAAAGAGACCCAACGCTTTCGCTTCGGCCCTGCTGGCTAAGACTCCAGGTACTGACTTTCGCTTTTCAAAGGGTTAAGCCCCCGCAGGGGGCGGGTAGGGCGTGACACCGGGGGCACCCCGGAGGGCGTGACACCGGCGGCACGCCGGCACGCCGGTTATACCTGTATCTCTGCTTTGTCCCCCAAAAGCGCCCGGTTCGCCTCCAAAATAGGCTCGATGACCTCCCCCAGGTACTCCTCCACCTGCTGGGGAGCCCGGCCGGTGAAGTTCTCCGGCCGCAGCAGGGCCATCCCCTCCTCCAGGGTGAGGCCAAAGGCCGGGTCGCCGCAGACCCGCTCCATCAGGTCGTTCTTGAGGCCCTCCTCCTTCACCGTCCGCCCGGCGGCGATGGAGTGCTGGCGCAGCCTTTCGTGGAGCTCCTGCCGGTCCCCCCCCCTTTTCACGGCGCTCATCATGATGTTTTCCGTGGCCATAAAGGGCAGCTCGTTCATCACCCGCTGGCGCACCACCTTGGGGTAAACCACCAGGCCGTCGCAGATGTTTTCCATCAGGCACAGGATGCTGTCCACCCCCAAAAACGCCTCCGCCACAGCAACGCGCTTGTTGGCGGAATCGTCCAACGTCCGCTCGAACCACTGGGTCCCGGCGGTGAAGGCGGGGTTCAGAAGGTCCACCATCACGTACCGGGCAATGGAGGTGACCCGCTCGCTGCGCATGGGGTTGCGCTTGTAGGGCATGGCGGAGGAGCCAATCTGGCTCTTCTCAAAGGGCTCCTCCATCTCCTTGAAGTTCTGGAGGATGCGCAGGTCGTTGCTGAATTTGCTGGCCGATTGGGCGATGCCGGAAAGAACGGCGCAGACGTAAAAATCCACCTTCCGGGAGTAGGTCTGGCCGGAGACGGGCACCACCCTCGTGAAGCCCATCTGCCGGGCGATGGACTGCTCCACCGCCTTTATCTTCTTTTCGTCCCCCTCAAACAGCTCCACAAAGCTGGCCTGGGTGCCGGTGGTGCCCTTGCTCCCCAAAAGGGCCAGGGACCCCAGGCGGTGGTCCAGCTCGGCCAGGTCGCTTTGGAACTCCTGGAGCCACAGGGTGGCCCGCTTGCCCACGGTGGTCAGCTGGGCGGGCTGGAGGTGGGTGTAGGCCAGGCAGGGCATATCCTTATACTGCCGGGCAAAGTCCGCCAGCAGGGCGATGACGTTTATGAGCCGTTTGCGCACCAGCCCAAGGCCGTCCCGCATAAGAATCACATCGGTGTTATCCCCCACGTAGCAGCTGGTGGCCCCCAGGTGGATGATGCCCTTGGCGCCGGGGCACTGGAGGCCGTAGGCGTAGACGTGGCTCATCACGTCGTGGCGGCACTCCTTCTCCCGCCGGGCGGCGTCCTGGTAGTTGATGTCCTGGATATGGCTTTCCAGCTCCGCTATCTGCTCCTGGGTGATGGGCAGGCCCTGCTCCGCCTCGGCCTTGGCCAGGGCCACCCACAGCCGCCGCCAGGTGCGGAATTTGTTGTCCTCCGAAAAGATGTACTGCATCTCCCGGCTGGCGTACCGGGTGGAAAAGGGGCTGCTGTAGCCCTCGTGCTGGTCCATGTAAAAGACCCCCTTTACAGCTTAAAATAGTCCGCCGCCCCCTCAAAGAGGGGCATATAGGTTTCGCCGGGGACGTTGCGGTACAAATCCTTGCCGCTGCGCTCCAGGTGGGCCATCTTGCCCAGCACCCGGCCGTCGGGGCTGGTGATGCCCTCGATGGCGAAGAGGGAGCCGTTGGGGTTGTGGCGCACGTCCAGGGTGGGGGCGCCGGAAAGGTCCACGTACTGGGTGGCCACCTGGCCGTTTTTGGCCAGGGCCAGGGCGGTCTCCTCGGGGCAGACGAACCGGCCCTCCCCGTGGGATACCGCCACGGTGTACACCTCCTCGGGGGCCATCCGGCTGAACCAGGGGCTCTTGGCGCTGGCCACCCGGGTCCGCACCAGCATCGACTGGTGCCGCCCGATGACGTTGTAGGTGAGGGTGGGGCTTTCCGCCGTGGTCTCCACGATGTCCCCGTAGGGCACCAGCCCCAGCTTGACCAGGGCCTGGAAGCCGTTGCAGATGCCGCACATCAGGCCGTCCCGTTGCTGGAGAAGTCCACGGACCTCCTCCTTGATGGCGGGGCTGCGGAAGAAGGCGGTGATGAACTTGCCGGAGCCGTCCGGCTCGTCGCCGCCGGAGAAGCCGCCGGGGATGACGATGATCTGGCTCTCCCGGATGGCGGCGGCCATGGCGGCCACCGACTCCGCCACGTCCCGGCCGGTGAGGTTTTTCACCACCAGGATGTTCCCTTCAATCCCCGCACGCTCCAGGGCGCGGGCGGTGTCGTATTCGCAGTTGGTGCCGGGGAAGACGGGAATAAGGGCCTTGGGCCGGGCAATGCCCACCTTGGGGGCGGCCCGCCTGCCGGTCATCTGGTAGGTGAAGGTCTCCATGGGGGCCTTCTGGGTCTGGACGGTGGTGTGGTAGGGGAACACCGATTCCAGCCTGTCCTCGTACTCCTTTTCCAGCTCCTCCAGGTCCACCGTCTCCCCCCGGGTGGCGAAGGTGTATTCGGCGGTGACGGTGCCCAGCAGCCGGGCGTTTTCCGGCACCTCCGCCCCCGGGGCCAATTCCAGGATGAAGCCGCCGTGGGCGTAGCAGAACAGCAGGCCAGGGGCGAAGCTATTGTCCAGCCGGAAGCCCAGGCGGTTGCCCAGGCAGGACTTGAACAGCTGCTCCGCCATGCCGGCGTAGCCGGGGGTGCTGGCGGAGAGCACCTTGCCCCGGGCGATGAGGTCCTCCACCTGGCGGAAGATGGCCAGCAGGCTCTGGGGGTCGGGGAGAAGGCTGTTCTCCCTCTCCCGCCGGGGGGCCAGCCAGACCAGGCGTCTCCCCGCCTGCTTGAACTCCGGGCTGATGACATTCCTGGCCTTGCCCCAGCTGACGGCGAAGGAGACCAGGGTGGGGGGGACATCCAGGTCCTCAAAGCTGCCGGACATGGAATCCTTGCCGCCGATGGCGGCCACCCCCAGGTCGGTCTGGGCCTTTAGGGCGCCCAGCAGGGCGGCCAGGGGCTTGCCCCAGCGGACCGGGTCGCTGCCCAGCCGCTCAAAGTATTCCTGGAAGGTGAGGTAGGCGTGGTCCTTGGAGAAGCCGGAGGCCACCAGCTTGCAAATGCTCTCCACCACCGCCAGGTAGGCCCCGTGGAAGGGGCTCTGGGAGGTGATGACGGGGTGATAGCCCCAGGCCATGCCGGAGCAGGTCTCGGTCTCCCCGTGGAGGACCGGCAGCTTTGCCGCCATGGCCTGGACCGGGGTCAGCTGGCGGGCGCCGCCAAAGGGCATGACAACGGTGGCCGCCCCGATGGTGGAATCGAACCACTCGCTCATCCCCTTCTTGCTGCATACATTGAGGTCGGTGACCACCGCCCGGAGTTTTTCCTCCAGGGTGCCGGTGTGGGTCCGGGGGGCGATGGCGGACTTTTTCACCCGGGCGGCGGTGTGCTTTTCGGCCCCGTTGGAGTTTAAAAAGCTCCGGGAAAGGTCCACGATGCGCTTTCCCTGCCAGTCCATGGTGAGGCGGGGGGCTTCGGTGACCACCGCCACCCTGGTGGCCTCCAGGTTCTCCCGGTGGGCCATGGCGATAAAGGCGTCGGCGTCCTGGGGGGCCAGCACCACCGCCATCCGCTCCTGGCTCTCGCTGATGGCAAGCTCGGTGCCGTCCAGGCCCTCGTACTTTTTGGGCACCGCGTCCAGGTCGATGGCAAGGCCGTCGGCCAGTTCCCCAATGGCCACCGACACGCCGCCCGCCCCGAAGTCGTTGCACCGCTTGATGAGGGCGGTGGCGGCGGGGTCACGGAACAGCCGCTGGAGTTTCCGTTCCTCCGGGGCGTTGCCCTTCTGGACCTCGGCGCCGCAGGTGGTCAGGCTCTCCTTGTTGTGGCTCTTGGAGGAACCGGTGGCGCCGCCGCAGCCGTCACGGCCGGTGCGGCCCCCCAGCAGCACGATGACGTCCCCAGGGGCGGGCACCTCCCGGCGGACGTTTTCAGCCGGGGCCGCCCCGATAACCGCCCCAATTTCCATCCGCTTGGCGGCGTAGCCGGGGTGGTACAGCTCGTCCACGATGCCGGTGGCAAGGCCGATTTGGTCCCCGTAGGAGCTGTAGCCGTGGGTGGCGGTGGTGGTGAGCTTGCGCTGGGGGAGCTTGCCGGGAATGGTCTGGGAGACGGGGACGGTGGGGTCCGCCGCCCCGGTGACCCGCATGGCCTGGTAGACGTAGCTCCGGCCGGAGAGGGGGTCCCGGATGGCCCCGCCGATGCAGGTGGCCGCCCCGCCGAAGGGCTCAATTTCGGTGGGGTGGTTGTGGGTCTCGTTTTTAAACATCAGCAGCCACTCCTGCTCTTCCCCGTCCACATCCACCGGGATTTTAATGGAGCAGGCGTTGATCTCCTCCGATTCATCCAGGTTCCGGAGAACGCCGGTCTTTTTCAGGTACCTGGCCCCCATGGTGGCAAGGTCCATGAGGCAGACCGGCTTCTGGGCCTCCCGGTCCCCGTAGACCTCCCGGCGCATCCCCAGGTAGTCCTCGTAAGCGGCCCGGATGGCCTCCTCCTCAATCTCCACCTGGTCCAAAATGGTGCCGAAGGTGGTGTGGCGGCAATGGTCGCTCCAGTAGGTGTCAATCATCCGTATTTCGGTAAGGGTGGGCTCCCGCTTCTCCTCCCTGGCGAAGTAGTCCTGGCAGAAGGCGATGTCATCCAGGTCCATGGCCAGGCCGTAGCCCTTGATGAAGGCCGCCAGCCCCTCCCGGTCCAGCTCCAAAAAGCCGGTCAGGGCAGGCACCTGCTCCGGCTGCTCCACCGCCAGGGCCAAGGTCTGCGGCAGCTCCAGCTTTGCCTCCCGGCATTCCACCGGGTTGATGACATACTTCTTCACCGCCGCCAGCTCTTCGGGGGAAAGCTCCCCCTCCAAAAGGTAGATCTTGGCTGTCTTGACGGCGGGGCGCTCCCCCTGGGAGACAATTTGGATGCACTGGGCGCAGGAATCGGCCCGCTGGTCAAACTGGCCGGGAAGGGGCTCCACCCCGAAGGTATAGGCCGCTTCCGGCAGCTCCTCCCGGCAGTCGTCCAGCTGGGGCTCCGAAAAGACGGTGCTTTTGCAGGCCTCAAACAGCTCCTGGGAGATGCCCTCCACGTCGTAGCGGTTCAAAAGGCGCAGGCCGGTGAGGCCGGCAACCCCCAAAAGGCCCCGCAGGTCCCGCAGCAGCCGGGCGCTCTCCTCGGCGTAGGCGGGCTTTTTCTCTACATAGATGCGAAAGATAGCCATTTTCAGTCTCCCTCTTTTCTTAGAAGTTGTACCATTAGCCGAAGTATGCAAATCGGCAAGGAAATTTTTTGGCTGTCAAAGTCCCAAAAACGCCGAGCCCTAACGGGTCGCTTCGCGCCCCTTCGGGCACGTCTGCTACGCAGAATCCTTCATGGCTTTCAAGTTTTTGGGACAAAGACAGGCGGGAAATTTGCTGCCGAGGTGCTTGCGGCGGCTATTGGTACAGCTTCTTATAAGTTGTCGCTTTCGTCCAGGGTAGCCAGCAGCTCCAGCTCCTCCCACCGGGGGGGCAGCCCCTGCTCCTCCAGGTGGATGGTGAGGTCGGTGACCAGGGTGCCCTCCCCGGTGCGCCGCCAGACGGTGTCGCACTCCTCGCAGACCGAGATAACCTCCCCCGTCCCCTTCACCGCCGCCCGGTAGATGGGACCCTGGCCGCAGAGGGGGCAGCACATCCTGGGGGGGAGGGCGGAAAGGGCCCGGCGGCCGATATCCTGCCGGAACTGCCGCTGGGGGAACTTGATTTCCCTGGCGGCGGCGTAGGCCCCCTGGATGGCCCCGGCCAGGGTCTCCCCGGTGGCGGTGACACCCAGCACCCGCCCCCCGGCGGTGACAAAGGTGCCGTCCTCCTCCCCGGCGGCGGTGCCGGCGTGGAAGACCTGCACCCCGCCGCCAGTCTCCTCACCGGCGGGCTGGCCGTTTCTATCCAGGCCGGTGATGGCCACCCCCTTCTGGTAGCTGCCGGGGTAGCCGCCGCTGGCAAGGACGACGCAGCAGGCGCAGCCGGGGCGCACCCCCATCTCCACCTCCCCCAGCCGCCCTTCGGCGGTGGCTATCATAATCTCCAAAAGGTCCCCGGCCAAAAGGGGCAGCACCACCTGGGTCTCCGGGTCCCCGAAGCGGCAGTTGTACTCGATGACCTTGGGGCCCTCCTGGGTGAGCATCAGCCCGAAGTAGAGGCAGCCCCGGAACTCCCGCCCCTCCAGCCTCATGGCGGCCACGGTGGGGCGGTATATCTTTTCCATGCAGAGGGCGGCGATGGCGGGGGTGTAGTGGGGGTTGGGGGCGATGGTCCCCATCCCCCCGGTGTTCAGCCCCTTGTCCCCGTCCAGGGCCCGCTTGTGGTCCATGCTGGAGGCCATGGGCAGGATGGTCTCCCCGTCGGTGAAGCAGAGGACCGAAACCTCCGGGCCGGTCAAAAACTCCTCGATGACCACCTCTCTGCCGCTCTCCCCAAAGATTTTCTCCTCCATGATGGAGCGGACAGCGGCCAAAGCCTCCTCCTGGGTCTGGCAGATGAGCACCCCCTTGCCCAGGGCCAGGCCGCTGGCCTTCACCACCACCGGCAAGGGGGCGGCCTTTACATAGTCCAGGGCCTCCTCCAGCCGGGTGAAGACCCGGTAATCCGCCGTGGGGATGCTGTATTTTTTCATCAGGTCCTTGGCGAAGGCCTTGCTCCCCTCGATGGCGGCGGCGGCGGCGGTGGGGCCAAAGGCGGGGATGCCCGCCTCCCGCAGCTTATCCACCGCCCCCAGCACCAGGGGGTCGTCCGGGGCCACCACCACAAAGTCAATCTCGTACTCCAGGGCGGCGGCCACAATGGCCTCCACGTCGTCGGCCCTGCCGGGGATGCAGGCGGCGTCCCTGGCGATGCCGGCGTTGCCGGGCATGGCAAAAAGCTGGGTGGCCTCCCGGCTCTCCTTCAGCTTGCGGATGATGGCGTGCTCGCGGCCTCCGCCGCCAATGACCAATACTCTCATAGCTCTTCTCCTGTTGTCGTGATTGGGCAGAACCGGCCCCGCAGGGGCCGCTACGTTGTCAAAATCCCAACCGCCAATGCACTTGCAATCCCGCTGCGAAGCGGCGGCATTGCCGCCACAAGCGGCTCCGCCGGAGGCCCCTAAACCGGCCACCGAGCGGCGGGCGCGGCTAAGGCTCCGCAAGGTAAGCGGAGGCGAAGAACTTTCCCACACCGGACACCCGCCGCAATGCTACGGCCGGGGTAGGCTGGTTGGCTTTCGTGGAGACCGCCTTTGCTTGGTGCCGCTGTCCTGCGCCAGTGAAGGCGGCGGTCCCTGGGTCCCTAGCGCAGCATCCGACGCCTGTGTGCCGAAGCGGGGATACCTAAGGGGGTGCAACCCCCTTGGGCCGTTCTTTCCCCCCTTTCTGTCGGTACAGAAAGGGGGTCCCCGCCGGATAGGCGAAAGAGAGCGGGCCTGCTCATAAGCAATATCTAGAAACGGGCTTTGCGCAATAACCCCCGCCGGGGAGGCGAATGGCGTTAGCGCAGCCAGAAAGCAAACCCCAGAAACGAGCCTAGCGCAACAATCCCGCCGAACAGGCGAAAAAGCCCAGCGCAGCGCCTAGGGCAGGCAAGAAAAGGAGGGGTACCAATGGAAAATGCAATAGCGTGGATTCGCTTTCAGCAAACCTTTGGCCGCGGAAGCACCAGGGGCCAGGACCTCCTGACCCGCCTGGGGCACCCCTGCGCCCTCTTTGAAATGTCCGGGAACTCCCTGGCCGCCAGCAGCCTCCTGAAACCCCGCGAGGTGGAGCGCCTCCAGGGGGACGGCAGCGAGGAAAAGGCCCAGGAAATCCTGGAGCGGTGCCATAGCCTGGGCTTTGACGTCCTCACCCCCGATGACGAGGGCTACCCCCAGCGTCTGCGGGAGGTTTACGGCTGCCCGGCGGCGCTGTACCTCCGGGGGAGCCTGGCGGGGCTGGATAGCTGCCTGTCCATCGGGATGGTGGGCACCCGGAAGAACACCGGCTACGGGGAGCAGGTGGCGGAGCACATCGCCGGGGAGCTGGCCAAAAAGGGGGCGGTGATTGTCAGCGGCCTGGCCAGGGGAATTGATACCATCAGCCACACCGCCACCCTCAAGGCGGGGGGCCGCACCGTGGCGGTGCTGGGGTGCGGCCTGGATATGACCTACCCGCCGGAAAACCGCCAGCTGGGGGAGCTAATCCTCCGGTACGGCGGGGCGCTGGTAAGCGAGTACCCCCCTGGGACGCCGCCCCTGCCCCGGCACTTTCCCACCCGCAACCGCATCATCTCCGGCCTCAGCTGCGGCATTGTGGTGGTGGAGGGGAACCGGCACAGCGGCTCCCTTATCACCGCGGGCCACGCCTTCACCCAGAACCGGGACGTCTTCGCCGTGCCGGGGAGCATCTTTTCAGAGCCCTCCTCCGGCCCCAACTACCTGCTGCGCCAGGGCGCCATCCCGGTGGACGGGGTGGAGAGCATCCTGGAGGAATTCCGGCACCTCATCCGTCCGGAGGAGCCCGCCCCGGAAAAAAATCCGTCCCTGTTTGAAGAATTGGAGCAAAAGGGTTATAATGAAGAGCGAAAGCCCCAGCCCCTCCGGAAAGCCCCGCCTGGCTACCTTACCGAGACCCAGCAGAAGGTGTACAGGGCCCTGGCGGGGGGAGGGGAGCGGACAGCGGACGAGATTGTCCAGGAGTGCGGCCTGCCCCTGCCGGCGGCCCTTTCCGCCCTCACCCAGCTGGAGATTTTCGGGCTGGCAAAGCTCCACCCTGGCAAGCGCTTCTCCCTCTAAATTCCCGGCCCAGGCTCCGCCCCTGGCGAGCATCTCTATAAAAACCTGTACTCACAGCGGGGAAATGCCCCGCCGGTGGAATTTCAACGCTGTGAAGACAGGTTTCATACTTTAAAAAATTAGGTGGTAAAGGAAAAAATGTCAAAGCTGGTTATTGTGGAATCCCCTGCAAAGGCAACAACAATTCAAAAATACCTGGGGGATGGGTACGAGGTGATGGCCTCCATGGGCCACATCCGGGACCTGCCCAAAAGCAAGCTGGGGGTGGACGTGGACCACGACTTCGCCCCGGTGTACGAGAACATCAAGGGCAAAGAGGACCTTATTAAAAAGCTGAAGGCCGCCGCCAAAAAGAGCGACAGCGTCCTGCTGGCTACCGACCCGGACCGGGAGGGGGAGGCCATCTCCTGGCACCTGGCGGAGCTTTTGGGGGTGGACGTCAGCAAAGAAAACCGGGTCATCTTCACCGAAATCACCAAAAACGGGGTGAAAAACGGCATCGAGCACCCCCGGCGCATCAATATGCAGCTGGTGGACGCCCAGCAGGCCCGGCGGGTGCTGGACCGCATCGTGGGGTATAAAATCAGCCCCTTCCTTTGGAAGAAGGTCCGCAAGGGCCTTTCCGCCGGACGGGTCCAGTCGGTGGCGGTGCGGATGGTGGTGGACCGGGAGGAGGAGATACACGCCTTCAAGCCGGAGGAGTACTGGTCCATCGACGCCATGGTGGGGAAGAAGGAGAGTAAGAAGAAGAGCGAGAAAAAGCCCTTCCCCGCCAAGTATTACGGCGCCGACGGCAAAAAGGCCGCCATCAAAACCCAGGAGCAGGCGGGGGCCATCCTGGAGGAGCTGAAGGCCCAGCCCTTTGTGGTCTCCGGCATCAAGAAGGGGGTCCGCAGAAGGTCCCCGGCCCCGCCCTTCATCACCTCCACCCTCCAGCAGGACGCCTCCCGGCGGCTGGGCTTCCAGGCCAAGCGCACCATGAAGGTGGCTCAGGAGCTGTACGAAGGGGTGGAGATTGACGGCCTGGGGGCGGTGGGTCTTATCACCTATATGAGAACCGATTCCCTGCGCATCGCCGACGAGGCCCTGGAAAGCGCCGCCCAGTATATTCGCCAGACCTTCGGGGACGCCTACGCTCTCCAGAAGCCCCGCACCTTTAAGACCAAGAAGAACGCCCAGGACGCCCACGAGGCCATCCGCCCCACCATGATTGAGCTGGAGCCGGGGAAGGTGAAGGCCAACCTTACAAGCGACCAGTACAAGCTCTATAAGCTTATCTGGGAGCGGTTCATCGCCACCCAGATGGCAAACGCCCTGCTGGACACCGTCTCGGTGGATATCGCCGCCGGGCGGCACCTGTTCAAGGCCTCCGGCTTTTCGGTGAAGTTTGACGGCTTCACCGCCCTGTATGTGGAATCCACCGACAGCGACGAGGAAAGCGCCACCCGCCTGCCCCCCCTGGAGGAGGGGGAGGTGCTGGAGGTGGCCCAGCTGGCACCCAACCAGCACTTTACCCAGCCGCCCCCCCGGTTCACCGAGGCTTCCCTCATCAAGGAGCTGGAGGAAAACGGCATCGGCCGCCCCAGCACCTACGCCTCCACCCTTTCCACCATCCTCCAGCGGGGGTACGTGGAGCGGGAGCAGAAGGCCCTGAAGCCCACCGCCCTGGGGGAGGTGACCACCAAGCTGATGAAGGAGCAGTTTAAGGACATTGTGGACCTGGACTTCACCGCCGGCATGGAGCAGCGCCTGGACGAGGTGGAGGACGGCAAGATAAAGTGGGAGGGGGTCCTTTCCAGCTTTTACGGGGACTTCGCCGATACCCTGAAGCAGGCGGAAAAGAACATGGAGGGCACCCGGATGAAGGTGCCCGACGAGGAAACCGACGTGGTCTGCGAGCTGTGCGGCCGGAAGATGGTCATTAAGCACGGCCGGTATGGCAAGTTCCTGGCCTGCCCCGGCTTCCCGGAGTGCCGCAACACCAAAAAGCTGGTGCAGGAAACCCCCGGCCTCTGCCCGGTGTGCGGCAAAAAGGTCATCGCCAAAAAGACCAAGACCGGACGGACCTTCTACGGCTGCTCCGGCTACCCGGACTGCAAGTTTATGACCTGGGACACCCCCCTGGGGGAGACCTGCCCCAGGTGCGGCGGCACCCTCTTCCACGCCACCGGCAAGATGAAGCGGATCCACTGCCTGAAGGAGGGCTGCGGCTTTGAAAAGGCCGCCCCCGGCAAGAAGGAGAGCAGCGATGGCTGAGGCGGTGGTGATTGGCGCGGGACTGGCGGGGTGCGAGGCCGCCTGGGCCCTGGCGGAGGCGGGAATCCCGGTGAGCCTTTGGGAGATGAAGCCAAAAAAATATTCCCCCGCCCACAAAAGCCCCGGCTTCGCGGAGCTGGTCTGCTCCAACTCCTTTAAGTCCACCCGGCCCATCTCCGCCGCCGGTCTTTTAAAGGAGGAGATGGCCCTGCTGGGCTCCCTCACCCTGGCGGCGGCAAGGGAGACGGCGGTCTCCGCCGGGGGGGCCCTGGCGGTGGACCGGGAGCTTTTTTCCGCCGCCGTCACCAAAAAAATACTGGCCCACCCCAGGATACACGCCGTCACCGGGCGGGAGGCCACCCAGATTCCGGAGGGGAACGCCATTATAGCCACCGGCCCCCTCACCTCCCAGGCCATGTCCGACGCCATCGGGGCGCTGTGCGGGGAAAAGTACCTGAGCTTTTACGACGCCTCCGCCCCCATTGTAGCGGTGGAGAGCATCGACCCGGAAAAGACCTTCTTTGCCACCCGGTACGGCCGGGGGGAGGCGGATTACATCAACTGCCCCTTTTCCCAGCCGGAGTACGACGCCTTTTACGACGCCCTTGTGTCCGCCAGGGCGGTGGAGCTGCCCCCCTTCGAGCGGGAGTATTTCAAGGTCTACGAAGGGTGTATGCCCATTGAGGTGATGGCCCGGCGGGGGCGGGACACCCTGCGCTTTGGCCCCATGCGCCCGGTGGGCATCCAGGTCCCCTGGACCGGACACCGCCCCTGGGCCAACATCCAGCTGCGAAGGGACAACGCCGAGGGGAACCTTTACAACATGGTGGGCTTCCAGACCAACCTCCTCTTCCCGGAGCAGGAGCGGGTCTTCCGGATGATTCCGGGGCTGGAAAAGGCCCAGTTTATGCGCTACGGGGTGATGCACCGCAATACCTTTCTCAATTCCCCCCAGCTGCTGGACCGGTGCCTGCGGCTGAAAAAAAGGGAGAGCCTCTATTTTGCCGGGCAGATAACCGGGGTGGAAGGGTATATGGAATCCGCCGCCAGCGGCATCCTGGCGGGACGGAACCTGGCCCGGCAGATGGCGGGGCAGGAGCCCCGGCCCCTGCCGCCGGAGACGATGCTGGGGGCCCTCTGCGCCTATATCAGCCAGCCCGCCACGGTGGATTTCCAGCCTATGGGCAGCAACATGGGCATCCTGCCCCCCCTGGAGGAGCGGGAGCGCAACAAGGAACAGCGGTACACCAAGCTGGCCCGGCGGGCGCTGGATTCCCTGGAAAGGTACCTGGAGGAGGAGCCATGAAAGTCAACACCTTTGAGGATAAAGAGTTACCTGGTAGAATCTTGGAGCAGGTATTTCCCGGCTTTGGGGAAGGAGGAAAAAAGATGAAAATCATTTTAGACGCCTTTGGGGGGGATAACGCCCCGGCGGCGGTGCTGGAGGGCTGCGCCCTGGCTTGCTCGGCCCTGGCCCCCCAGTACAAGCCGGAGCTGATTTTAACCGGGGACAAGGAGGCTATCCGGAAAGCGGCCCAGGAGAAGGGCATCGACCTTGGGGGCATCCAAATCGTCCACGCCCCCACGGTGATTCCCGTCTGCGAGGAGCCCACCCAAATCCTCAAGAAATATAAGGACTGCTCCATGGCAAAGGGCCTCCAGATGCTGGCCGCCGGGGAGGGGGACGCCTTTATCACCGCCGGCAGCACCGGGGCCATGGTGGTGGGGGCCACCCTCATCGCCAAGCGCATCAAAGGGGTGAAACGGGCGGCCATCGCCACCCCCGTCCCCAACGCCAAGGGGCGGTATCTGCTGCTGGACTGCGGCGCCAATGAGGAATGCCGCCCGGAGATGCTCCGGCAGTTCGGGGTGATGGGGACGGTTTACGCCCAGCAGGTGATGGGGGTGCCGGACCCCAGGGTGGGCCTTGTGAACATCGGCACCGAGGACAGCAAGGGCACCGGCCTCCAGGTGGAGGCCAACAAGCTCCTGGGGGAGGCCGGGGTGAACTACGTGGGCAACGTGGAGGCCAGGGAGCTGCCCCTGGGCGGGTGCGACGTGGCGGTGGCCGACGGCTTCACCGGCAACGTGGTGCTGAAGCTCACCGAGGGGATGGGGAAGATGTTCTCCCAGGAGCTAAAGGGGATGTTCCTTTCCTCCCTGCTCACCAAGCTGGGGGCGGTGCTTCTTTCGGGGCAGATAAGGGCCTTTAAAAAGCGGATGGACGCCAGCGAGGTGGGGGGAGCCCTCCTTTTGGGCATCCGCTGCCCGGTCATCAAGGCCCACGGCAACTCCGACGGACGGGCCTTCCTGAACGCCATCCGCCAGGCGGCCCTCTGCTGCCAGAACGATGTTGTGGGAAAAATCAGCCAGCGTCTGGCCGCCATCACCAGCGGCGGGGAGGAATAAAAGGAGCACGACCATGACCTTGGAAGAACGCATCGGCTATCAGTTTAAAAACAAAAAGTATCTGCGCAGGGCGCTGACCCACTCCTCCTATTCCAACGAATCCAAGGAGAAGCCGGAGAGCAACGAACGGATGGAATTTTTGGGGGATGCCGTCCTTTCCCTGGTGGTCTCCAACTATATCTTCCACCGGTTCCACCTGGACGAGGGGGACTTAACCAAGATTCGGGCCTCCATGGTCTGCGAAAAATCCCTCTTCCGCTTTGCCCAGGAGGTGGGGCTGGGGGAGGAGCTGCTGCTGGGCCGGGGGGAGGAGCAGATGGGGGGACGGACCCGCCCCTCCATCGTCTCCGACGCCTTCGAGGCCCTCATCGCCGCCATTTTTCTGGACGGGGGGCTGGAGCCGGCGGGGAAGTTCGTCCTGCGCTTTGTGCGGGAGGAGCTGGACACCGGGGAGCGCAGCGCCTTTGTGGACTACAAGACCATGCTCCAGGAAATTGTCCAGAAGAACCCGGAGGAGAAGGTCTCCTATGTCCTGGTGGGGGAGACCGGCCCCGACCACGATAAGCACTTTGTGGTGGAGGTGCGCCTGAACAGCAACGTCATCGGCCGGGGGGAATCCAGAAGCAAGAAGGGGGCCGAGCAGCTGGCGGCCAAGGAGGCCCTGGAGCTGATGGGACGGTGAGGGGCCGGGAGAAAATCCCCCACGCCACCATCCCCGTCTTCGTCCCCCACCTGGGGTGCCCCCACCGGTGCAGCTTTTGCAGCCAGGGGGTTATCTCCGGGGTGGAAGGGGCCCCCACCCCCCAGGAGGCGGCGGAGCGCTGCCGCAGGGGGCTGGAGGAGCTGCCCTCCCGCTTTCCCAAGGCGGAGCTGGCCTTCTTCGGGGGGAGCTTCACCGCCCTCCCACGGGAGGAGATGGAAGCCCTCCTTTTGGGGGTGCAGCCCCTGCGGGACCATCCCCGCTTCGGGGGGATTCGCATCTCCACCCGCCCCGACGCCGTTGGGGAAGAAACGCTGGAGATTTTAAGGGATTACGGGGTCCGGGCTATTGAGCTGGGGGCCCAATCCCTGTATAATGAGGTATTGGAGGCCAACGGCAGGGGCCACACCGGGGAGGAGGTCCGCCGGGCGGCCCGGCGCGTCCGGGAGGCGGGGTTTTCCCTGGGCCTCCAGATGATGACCGGCCTTTATAAAAGCAGCCCGGAGCTGGACTGGGGCACCGGCCTTGGCCTGGCGGAGCTGGGGCCGGAGACGGTGCGCATCTACCCCACAGTGGTGCTGCCGGGGACCCAGCTGGCCCGGCTTTACGAGGCGGGGGCTTATAATCCCCCCGGCCTGCCGGAGACGGTGGAGCTTTGCGCCCGGCTGCTGGAGCTTTTTGAGGGCCGGGGCATCCGGGTGATTCGCCTGGGGCTCCACAGCGAGGAGGGGCTTTCGGAACAGGCCCTGGCCGGATGCTTTCACCCCGCCCTGGGGGAGCTGTGCCGCGGCCTTTTGCTGCGGCAGCGCATCGCCCGGCTGCGGGAGGAAAAGCAGCCGGAGGGGCCGCCGGCGGTGCTGGTGAAGCCCCGGCTCCTCTCCCAGGCCCTGGGGCAGCGGCGGGAAGGCCTTCTGGCCCTCCGGGGGCGCTGGCCGGGGCTTGTTATCCGCCCGGAGGCGGGCTTGGAGGAAGACTTTAGGATAGGATAGGAAATTGCCATTGAGACAGAGAAACGGACAGAAGGGAGGGGGCGCGGTATGCGGCTGAGGGGCATCGAGCTTTACGGCTTCAAATCCTTTGCCGACCGCACCAAGCTCACCTTCGATGACGGCATCACCGCCGTGGTGGGGCCAAACGGCAGCGGCAAAAGCAACATCAGCGACGCAATAAAATGGGTCTTCGGGGAGCAGTCCAGCAAGTCCCTGCGGGGCACCAAAATGGAGGATGTCATCTTTGGGGGGACCAAAAACCGGAACCCCCTGGGGTGCGCCTGGGTCTCCCTTTTTATTGACAACACCGCCCGGAGCATCGATGTGGACAGCGACGAGGTGATTCTTACCCGGAAGCTCTACCGCAGCGGGGAAAGCGAATACCGGGTGAACAACAGCCCGGTGCGGCTGCGGGATATCCACGAAATCTTTATGGACACCGGCCTTGGCCGGGACGGCTACTCCATCATCGAGCAGGGGAAAATCGGGGACATTGTGGGGGCAAAAAGCACCCAGCGCCGGGAAATCTTCGAGGAGGCCGCCGGCATCTCCAAATACCGCTACCGCAAGGGGGAGGCGGAGCGCCGCCTGGCCCAGGCGGAGGAAAACCTGGTCCGCCTGCGGGATATTATGGGGGAGCTGGAAAACCGGGTAGGTCCCCTGAAAACCCAGTCGGAAAAGGCCCAGCAGTTTTTAATCCTTTCGGAGGAAAAGAAGACGCTGGAGCTTTCCCTTTGGCTGGAGCGGCTGGAAAAGCTCCGCCAGGAGCTGCGAAGCCAGGAGGACAAGGTCCTCCTTTGCAAAAACGACCGGGCCGCCGCCCAAACCCGCCTGGAGCAGCTGGAGGAGGAGATAAACAGCCTTTACCAGCAGATGCAGGAATGCGCCGTCTACATGGAGCGCAAGCGCCAGGAGATTCGGGAGACGGAAGAGGCGGTCTCCGCCGCCCAGGTGGAGATGGCGGTGAAGGAAAACGACATGGCCCACAACCAGGCCGATATCCAGGCCCTGGAAAAGCGCCTTTTGGACAGCGCCCAGGATAGGGAGAGCCTGGCCGGGCGCATCCGGGCCGCCCAGGAGGGGGCGGGGAGCCACGCCCGGCAGGTGGCCGCCGCCCAGGAGGAAATTGAAGCCCTCCAGGGGAGGCTGGCCGCCGGGAAGGGGGAGCAGGAGCGGCTGGGCGCCGCCCTGGCTTCCCTGGAGCTGCAGCGGGAGGCCCTGCGCCAGGACATCGGCAGCGCCAAGGTCTCCAGCGAGACCTCCTCCACCCTGGTGGAGGAGACGGTGGCCCGGCTGGAGGGGCTGCGGGACCAGGCGAAGGAAAAGGACCAGCGCCTTTTGCGGCTGCGGGAGGAGCAGAAGAGCTGCCGCAGCTTTGTGGAGGAGCTGAGCGAGCGGCTGGAAAGCCTTTCCAACACAAAAAGCGGCTACCTCTATAAGCAGAAGAGCAAGGGGGAGCAGCTGGCCCAGCTGGAGAAGGAGCAGCGGGCCCTGGAGCGGGCCGCCGGTGAAAAGCTCCAGCGGGCCCAGCTCCTAAGCGATATGGAGCGGAATCTGGAGGGGTTCCAAAACAGTGTCAAGGCGGTGATGAAGCACGCCGCCGCAGGCTCCCTCCGGGGGGTGGTGGGCCCTGTTTCGGAGCTTATCCAGGTGGAAAAGGAATACGCCACCGCCCTGGAGATTGCCCTGGGGGCCGCCATGCAGCACATTGTGGTGGAGGACGAGGGGGTGGCCAAGCGGGCCATCCGCATCCTGGTGGACGCCAAGGCGGGACGGTGCACCTTCCTGCCCCTGACGGCGGTGCAGGGGCGGCTGCTGGCGGAGGAGGGTCTGGAAAGCTGCTCCGGCTACCGGGGGGTGGCCGCCCAGCTGGTCCGGTACGACAGCCGGTACGCCGGGGTGGTCCGCAGCCTTTTGGGGCGCACCGTCATCGCGGAGGACCTGGACGCCGCCGTCGCCATCGCCAAGCGGTACAGCCACCGCTTCCGCATCGTCACCCTGGACGGCCAGGTGGTGAACGCCGGCGGCTCCATGACCGGCGGCTATGTGGGCAAAAACGCCGGCATCCTCAGCCGCCGGGGGGAGATTGAAAAGCTGCAAGCAGAGGCCCGGAGCCTGGCCGGAAGGGCGAAGGAGCAGGAGGGCCGTCTTGCCGCCCTGCGCCAGGAGGCAAACACCATCAGCGCCCTGGTGGCGGGGGTGGAGGCGGAGGCCAAAACCGCCAGCGAGGACCTGGCGGCGGCGAATGCCGAGCTGCGGCGCATCGACATCAGCGTCCGGGAGGCGGAGGAGCTGGGGGAGCAGTCCCTGCGGGAATTTGACGCCCTCACCGCCCGCGTGGAGGAGCTGAAAAACCAGGGCCTCACCTCCGCCCAGCTGGTGGAAGGGCTTTCCGCAAACCTGGCGGAATTGGAGCAGGAGCTGCAAAAAGGGGCGGAAAACCAAGGGTCTATCGCTGAAAGGGTAACTGCCTTTACAGAAGAATTGGCCCAAAAACAAATCGCCTTTGCCGCCATGGAAAAGGACCAGGAGGCCATGGAGCTGGCCCTCCAAAACCTGTTGGAATCCCAGGAGGGGAGCGAGGCCCAGCTGGAGGAGAGCCGCCGCCGCATCCGGGAGCTGGAGGAGCAAAACGCCCTTTTGGCCGCCGCAATCCAGGGGACCGCCGCCGCCGTTTCCGGAAGCCGGGAGCGGGTGGAGGCCCTGGGGCGGGAGATTGCCGCCAAGGCCCAGGAGCGGGAGGGGTGCGAGGCCAAAAGCACCCAGCTGCGCCAGGAGGAAAAGACGGTGAACGGCCGCCTGGAGGGCCTTTCCGGGGAGCTGGCCCGGCTGGAGGAGCGCTTCAGCGCCATGTCCGGGGAAAGCGAAGGCATCATCGCCAAGATGTGGGACGAGTACGAAATTACAAAGAGCGACGCCGCGGCCCTGGCGATTCCCATCGCTGACCTGCCGGCGGCCCAGCGCCGCCTGGGGGAGCTGAAAAACCGCATCCGGGGCCTGGGCACCGTCAACGTGGCCGCCATCGAGGAGTACAAGGAGGTGGCGGAGCGGTACAACTTCTATAAGGTGCAGATTGGGGACGTGGAGCGCTCCAAGGAGGAGCTGGGCAAGCTCATCGAAGACCTTTGCGCCGATATGAGCCGCATCTTCCTGGAAAAGTTCGCCGCCATCAACCACCACTTCGGGGTCATCTTCACCGAGCTTTTCGGCGGCGGCCGGGGGGAGCTGCGCCTCACCGACCCAGCCGCCCCCCTGGAAACGGGCATCGATATCTTTGTCCAGCCTTCGGGGAAGATGGTGGGCATCTCCCTCCTTTCCGGCGGGGAAAAGGCGCTGGTGGCTATCTCCATCTATTTCGCCATCCTAAAGGTGAACCCCGCCCCCTTTGTCCTCATCGACGAGATTGAGGCGGCTTTGGACGACGTGAACGTGAACCGCTTTGCCGCCTACCTGCGGCGGATGAGCGACCGGACCCAGTTTATCGCCATCACCCACCGCCGGGGCACCATGGAGGGGGCGGACGTCCTCTACGGGGTGACCATGGAGGAGGAGGGGGTCAGCAAGCTCCTCCGGCTGGACATTGGGGAGTTGGAACAGAAGCTGCATTTAAAAACCAGCTGACACGCCGGGGCGGGCTTCGCCGCCAAAAGAATGCAAGGAGGATTGGGATGGACAGACCGGTTACCACCTTATTTATGCTTATGTCGGTGGACGGAAAGATAAGCACCGGCGCCACCGACGATTTGGATGTGGACAAGGATTTTCCCCAAATTCCGGGGCTGCGGGAGGGCCTGCACCAGTATTACGAGATTGAGCAAACCACCGATTTATGGTCCCTCAATTCCGGCCGGGTTCAGGCCAAAATGGGGGTCAATACCAAGAAGCCGCCCCAGAAGGGCCCCGTGTCTTTTGTAATCCTTGATAACCAGCACCTGCAGGAAAGCGGCGTGAGGTATTTTTGCGCCCTATCGCAAAAGTTTGTGCTGGTAACCTCCAACGCAAAGCACCCGGCGTTTCAGGTGGAGGCGGACAACCTCCACATCCTCTTGCAGGAGAAGCTGTCCCTGCAAAAGGCGCTGGCAAGGCTTAAGGCGGAGCACGGCTGCGAAAGGATAACGGTGCAAACCGGCGGGACGCTAAACGGCCTGTTTCTCCGTGAAAAGCTGCTGGATTATGTCGACGTTGTGGTGGCCCCGGTTTTGATTGGCGGCAGGGATACCTCCACCTTAATTGACGGCCAATCCCTCCTTTCCCCAAAGGAGCTGTCGAAATTAGGGGTCCTGAAGCTACAGGAGTGCACGGTTTTGGAAAACTCCTATTTGCGGCTGCGCTATGAGGTTATCCGGGGATAGCCCCCAACCGCCAGCGCCTCATAACCCCGCAGCCCTTCGCCTTACCCCTGCCTGTCAAAAACCTTTGCCGCTTTTCTTTTTGCTTCTTTTTCTTTTCTCGTGAAAAGAAAAAGAAGACATCAAGAAGTAGCCCGGATATTTTTGATGATGTCGTCCACCGTCTCTTTAAAGTGGTTGTCCTTTTCCATCCGGGTTTCAATATGGCGGATGGCGTAGACGACGGTGGAGTGGTCCCGGTTGCCAAACTCCTCGCCGATGGCGGCCATGGACATCTGGGTCACCTCCCGGACGATGTACATAGCCACCTGCCGGGCGGTGGAGATGGCGCTGCTGCGCTTGACAGAGCGGATATCGTCCCCGGAGACGCTGTAGGTGCGGGCCACCTCGTTGATGATCCGCTCCACCGTCATGGGGATAGGCTGGTGGTCGTTGAGGACCTCCTTAATAAAGGACTGGGCGGTGAGGATAGAAGGGGGGGTTCCCATCATCTGGTGGAGGGCCTTCAGGCGCTTTACCACCCCTTCCAGCTGGCGGATGTTATTTTTCAGGCGGTTGGCGATGTACTCCGCCACGTCATCGGGAATTTCAATTTGGAGCAGCTCCGCCTTCCGGCGGATGATGGCGATACGGGTTTCGTAATCCGGCGGCTGGATATCCGCCAGCAGTCCCCATTCAAACCGGGTGCGCAGACGGTCTTCCAGGGTTTTAATCTCCTTTGGGGGACGGTCGGAGGTGAGAAGTATCTGCTTGCCCCCCTCGTACAGCTCGTTAAAGGTGTGGAAGAATTCCTCCTGGGTGGATTCCTTCCCCCCAATGAACTGCACGTCGTCCACCGCCAGCACGTCCACCAGGCGGTACTTTTCCCGGAACTCCTGGGTGGTGTTGTTGCGGATCGCCATAATCAGCTCGTTTGTAAAGACCTCTCCCTTTACATACATAATGTGAAAATCCGGGCAATTTTTCCGGATTTCCTCGCAGATGGCGTTGATGAGGTGGGTCTTCCCCAGTCCGGAGTTTCCGTAAATAAACAGGGGGTTATAGCTGTTGGCGGGGTTGGTGGCAACCGCCCAGCTGGCGGCGTGGGCAAACTTGTTGTTGGCCCCCACAATGAAGGTATCAAAGGTATAGGCGTACTCCCCCGGTTCCTCCTCTTCCTGCTGCTGGGGGGCGGCTCCCTGGGGAGCCGAAGCGCCGTCCCCAGGGCAAAGGAGCTTTACCTCCACCTCAAAGCCCACCACAGAGGCAAAGGCGTCCTTCAGGAGGGAAAGATACTTTTCCTCCAGGATGTTCTTTTTAAATTCGGAGGTGACGTAAAGAGAGGCCACCGAGCCGTCAAAGGTTCGGGGCTCAATGTCCCGAATCCAAAGATTGTAGGCGACCTCGGAGAGGTTTTGCTGGCAGTATTGACAAGCGAGCTGGAACAGGTCCTGGAAGGAATCCATGGAATTATACACACTCCTCTGGGATGATAATTGATATAAAAACAGTATACCACAATAGCCCTTCTTTTTCAAGTTTTAACAGCTGATTTCTTCGCCCTATATATTAAGGAAGGAAAGGGGCAAAAAAGGAGGGGTTTTCCACCAGAAAAAGGGGGGTTGTTTAAAAAAGTACCGGGGAAGGGGAAAAACCAGCCTTGACAGGCCTTTATCCTCTGGGTTATAATAACATATTGCAGAATAGCGAAGGTATCTTCCCCGTTTTTCCGTTGCTGGGAGGCCGGGGAGGTGAGATCACCCCAAAGAAGGAGGGAAACAAAAAATGCTGAGAACCTACCAGCCCAAAAAGCGCCAGCGGAGCAAGGTCCACGGCTTCCGCAAGAGAATGTCCACCAGCAACGGCCGTAAGGTCCTGGCCCGCCGCCGGACCAAAGGCCGCAAGGTCCTGTCCCTGTAAACACCCCTTGCCCTAGAAACCGGCGCAAAAACACCTGCCCACCTGCCCACAGCGTGGGCAATCTTTTTATGCGGGGGTTTGGGGGCCGCCCGGCCCCGGCGTCGTATAAAACCGGGCCAAAACTCTGGTACCAGCGAAGGAAACCCCCTATGAAGATGAAAAACGCCCAAATCCTAAACGACAACCGGGACTTTGTCCGGCTTTACCGCCGGGGGCAGTCCGCCGTCTCCCCTCTTCTGGTCACCTACGCCCGCCGGGGCGGGGAGCAAAAGCGGCGGCGGGTGGGCATCACCGCCACCAAAAAAGTGGGGGGAGCCGTCCAGCGCAACCGGGCCAAGCGCCTTATCCGCGCCGCCTGGCGGGAAGTGGAGCCGGAGGTTCCCTACGGCTGGGATTTTATCTTTGTTGCAAGGGCCCGGACCACCGGGGCAAAGATGCAGCAGGTCCGGGCCGCTATGGCCGCCCAGCTGAGAAAGCTCACCGCCCCGTCCCCCAAGAAAGAAAAACCCCAGGAGAAGCCATGAGCCATCGCCAAAGCCCCCCGAAAGGGGACCGGCAAAACTCCGCCGGCCTCCGGGAGCGGCTGCTTCTGGCCCCTATCCGCTTTTACCAGAAGCGCCTTTCCCCCCTGAAGCCCTCCCCCACCTGCAGGTTTATCCCCTGCTGCTCCACCTACGCGGCGACCGCCCTGCGGCGGTTTGGCCTGTTTCGGGGAGGTCTTATGTCCATCTGCCGCATCCTGCGCTGCAACCCCCTGTGCAGGGGCGGGGTGGACCCGGTGCCCCATCACTTTACCCTCCGCCCCTTTGCCGGGCTGGAGGATTCGGAGGAACCAGAATAATGAAGTTTAATCTATTTCAGTTTATCATGGAAGTCTTCGGCTACCCTCTTGGTTACATTATGTGGGCGATTTACCAAATCATCCATAACTACGGGTGGGCCATCATCCTCTTTACCATCGTCACCAAGGCGCTGCTTATCCCCTTTGCCATCAAGCAGCAGAAGTCCACCATCAAAATGCAGATCATCCAGCCTAAAATGCAGGAGATCCAAAAGAAGTACAAAAATAACCCCCAAAAGATGAACGAGGAGATACAGGCCCTTTACGAGCGGGAAAACTACTCCATGGCCGCCGGGTGTCTGCCCATGCTTATCCAGTTTCCCATTATCTTCGGCCTTTTGGATGTGGTGTACCGGCCCCTCACCCACCTGCTTCATATCTCCGGGGATACCATGAGCCAGCTTATCCAGATTGCAACCGGTATTATCGGCGAAAGTGCCACCTCCGGCTATGCCCCGCAAATCTCCATCCTCAATTCGGTGAAAGCGGACCCCAACGCTTATGCCGCCCTGGGTGGCGACGTTGTGGAAAAGATACTCACCTTTGATACCAACTTTTTAGGGCTGGACCTTTCGGTCTTTCCTAACAAAGTGATCCAATTTGGCTTTTCCGGGGACGCCCTCAACAGTATGCTGAACCCCATCATCCTCATTCCCATTCTTTCCGGCGTCACCGCCCTGCTTATGTCCCTGGTGACGATGCGCAACACCCCCAACGCCGGCAGCGCCAACGGCAGCATGACGGCGATGATGATGACAATGCCCCTCATGTCCCTCTTCTTCACCTTTATGGTGCCCGCCGGCGCCGGCCTTTACTGGACCATCTCCAACGTGGTGGCGGTGGGCCAGTCCATGCTGATGAACCACTTCTGGAACCCCAAGGAGATTGCCGAGAAGATGAAAGCGGAGGACGAAGCCCGCCGGGAGCGGGAGCGCCAGGAAAAAATCGAGGCTAAAAAGCGGGCCAAGGAGGAAGGCAGGGTGGAGGATGAAGCCGCCCTCTCCAAAAAGGAGCAGGACCGCCGCCGTCTGGCGGAAGCCCGCCGCCGCAATGCAGAAAAGTACGGTGATACCTACGTGGAGGTCACCGATGACGATTTGAAATGACCCAGGAGGTGTACTTGCTTTGATCCAGGAGACCATCGCCACCGGCCGGGACGTAAACGCGGCCATTGATAACGGATGCCGGGAGCTGGGCATCAACCGGGAAGAGGATATCTTTGATTTTGAGATTATCGCCCGGGAGAAAAAGGGCTTCTTGGGCCTTAAAACCTACCCTGCCAAGGTGCGGGTGTTCCGGGAGCTCCCCGACCCCAAGCCGGTCCGGGAGGAAAAGCCGAAGCCCGCCCCTGCCCCCGCCCCCCAGCGGGAGCCGAAGCCCCGTCCCCAGCGGGAGGAGCGTCCCGCCGCCCCGGAGCTGCCCAAAGAGCCGCCGAAGGAAACCAGGGAGGAGCCGAAGGAGCCCCACCGGGAAAGCCGTCTCCCCAGGGAGAAAAAGCCCAGAGAGCCCCGTCCCCCCAGAGAGCAGTATCCCGCCCCGGAAAAAGCGCTTCGGGAAAACCAGGAGAGCCGCCCCCCCAGGGTGGAGGTGGAGCCCAACGACAACGTCCGGGTCCGGGTGGAGCGCAGCGCCGCCTATGTGGAGCGCATCCTGCGCATTATGGGCATCGAGAATGTGAAGGTCACCCCCAAATATTATGAGGATAACGTCTGCCTCCAGCTTACCGGCACCGGCCTGGGGGTCATCATCGGACGCCGGGGGGAGACCCTGGATTCCATCCAGTATCTCAGCAGCCTGGTAGCCAACCGGGGCGAGGGGGATTATATCCGCATCAACATTGATAGCGGCAACTACCGGGAGAAACGGGAGCGGACCCTGGAGGCCCTGGCCCGCAAGCTGGCGAATACCGCTGTCCGCACCGGCAAATCCACCACTCTGGAGCCTATGAACCCCTACGAGCGTCGGGTGATTCACGGAGCGGTCTCCCGCGTGAAGGGGGCCACCTCCTCCTCCATTGGCGTGGATCCCAACCGCCGGGTGGTTATCTCCGCCATAGACGCCCCTCCCCGCCGTCCCGCTGAGGGCGGCAGAAGCGGCGGCGGCCGCGGGCCCCGGAGAGAGGGCGGCAGAGGCCCCCGCCGGGAGGAGCGCCGCCCCAGTGGCCGCGGACCCCGTCCGCCCCGTCCCGCCGGTCCGGAGACCCCCAAAGCCCCCCGCCCCAAGCTGGACGACGGCCCCGCCCCGGAGCGGGTCTACACCCCCAAGCCGGAGGCTCCCGCCCCCGCCCCCAAGCTGGTGGAGTTCACCCAGGAGGAGCGGGAAGTCACCAAAAAGACCTCCCTCTATGGTAAGATAGAGCTCTAAGCCTTCTTCTTTCTCTTCTTTTTCTTCTTGCGGAAGAAGAAAAAGAAGCAAAAAGAAGAACGGCCAAAGTCATTACAAGAAAAGCGATAAAGAAAACAGCCGGGGTGAAACCCTGGCTATTTTGGCTGTTGAAAAACTCTCCCCAGAAGCAGAGCCTGTCGGTCAAGAGGGGGAAAAAGTGTGAAAAGGGGGGTGTTAAGCCCCTCTTTTCGCGTCGAGCGACCGGAGGGAGCGGAT
>OFHO01000697.1_pt1 | contig 29631 bp, 31 predicted proteins | sample 1521531 | NCBI WGS metagenome assembly OFHO01 (sample SAMEA3504124, study PRJEB24116) | mouse gut metagenome | biome: mouse gut; feature: mouse-associated habitat; material: faeces | place: Denmark | collected 2011
ACTATATCCGGGCCGATGTGGAGGGCTTTCAAGAGGACTGGCTGATGTGCCGGAGGGACGAACAGGAGAAGTCCATCCGGGAGGACAAGCGGCGGCTGGAAAAAGCGAAGAAGCGGCTGGCGGACATCGACAAGCTCATCACCCGTATCTATAAGGATATGGTACTCGGCAATCTGAGCCAGGAGCGTTACCAGAAGATGCTGGAAAACTACGAGGCGGAGCAGGCGGCGCTCAACAATGAGGTCATTGGTCTTGAGGACTGGGTGGCGACCCGTGAGGAAATGGAGGATAATGTTGACCAGTTCCTCGCTCTGCTGGAAAAGTATGTGGACATCCCGGAGCTGACGCCGACCATCGTGAACGAGTTCGTCAAGCAGATCATCGTCTATGCCCCGGACAAGTCCAGCGGCAAACGGACGCAGAAGGTCAAAATCGTTTTCAACTTCCTGGAGGAAGTAGAAGTACCGGAAATCAGCGAACCTGTTATTACGAAAACCACCTATGGACGCAGAAAGACGGCGTGACACTCGGTCACGCCGCCCTCTGCGGCAAATAGTTACTTGTCACTATTAAGCCTTGGCGTTGGAGGTGTTCTTGATGATGGTCTCGGCTATCGTCTGGATAAGGGTGTTATCTTCTTCAATGCCAGCCAGAAAGTTGATGCCGTCGCTGTTCTCTTTATCCAGCAGATTAAAGGCTTTCACCACCGCGCCGTTGTCCCTGGCGTACTGGCTGGTGGATTCAAAAAGCTCCCCCTTTGGGTCAACACAGACCAGGCTTTCCCTTCTTTTGATTGCCTGCATGATGAAGGGCTTAATAATTCCCCTGGTCTTGCCGGAGCCGGAGGCCCCGTAGATGATGATATGGGAATTGAGGTGGTTCCCCGGACTGGGGGCCACATACTCGGAGTATTTGTCGTCATCGTCCGGGTCGTCCTTCAGCTTGCCCAGGAGGATGCCCTGCATCTCGGAAGTGGAGCCCAGATCCATAACCTGCTCCATCTCCTTGCGGTCCATCCAGCCGGAGGTGCCGTGGGTGGCGTCCGGGAGGATGTCAAAGCCCCTGGGGTCCCGCTTGAACTTGTAGCCGGAGAACCAGTTGTAGCCCTTCTTGGTGATGAGACAGATCATCAGGACACAGAAGAAGGTGACAGCCAGGCCGGTGGAGCTAAAAATCGCCAGGAAATTCTTTACCGGATCAGCGACCCATATGGTTTCGATCTCCGGGGCGTCCGGCGGGTGAAAGGTAGAGGCGATGCCAAGCTGGATGGAGTTGATGAACATTCCGTAGAAATACCAGCCCACGAAAAAGAGGGGGATATATGCCTTGACCCGTTTACCCTTCCGGGCCATCCAGCGGCCAAATTTCCGGTCGAACCGGTTCTCCAGCTTTTCGATGAGAGGGGACAGCCGAAGCATGAAGCACACCTCCTTCCTGGGTGATGTAAGCAGCTGGCGGCGGTTCATACGGCCGCAGGGCGTTCGCCAGTTCCTGTTGACCGGAATCATGCAGACTCTTTAACAGGTCAGGAATCGCCACGCTGTAAACCACGGCCTTTCCTGTCACCTGGTAGAGCAGCTGGAGGGCCTTGGCCTGGGGCTCCAACGCTCCCAGGGCCAGCTTGGGGTATCCGGCCTCCCTGGCCGCCCGGTATGCCCGGTCGATGCGCTTCAGATCCACGTCCACCGCCGCCACAAAGGGCAGGCGGGTTTTTCCATCGGAGAGCAGGCTATCGCTGTCGGGGATACGGGGGTCGGGAGGCTGGTAGCCTTTGCCCAGCAGCAGCCCAGCCATTTTGGGGCGGTACTCGTCCAGCGCCATGATCCGCAGCTGGAAAGCCCCGGCATCGCTGCATTCCAGCAGGTGGACCGGCAGGGAGGTCTTTTCATACGCCTCCCGGTAGGTGACGGAATCGTTGCGGGCTTTTTCCTCCGGCGGCGCCGCGGCCAGCAGCCGGGCGGCCTCCAGGTAGCTGTGCTGGGCGAAGATTAGACCGGCGTGGCAGTTGTAGGGATGGATGGCGTTTTGCAGCAGGCGCAGCTCGGTACTGTAGCACATCCGGTTTTCATCAATATGGAAAATAACCTCCTTCTGAAAAAAGTGAGGGCGTGTGTATATGGTCCCCGCAGTTTGGGAAATGCAGACAGCTGAAAAAAGCCGGAAAAGCCGCTTCTCATGCGGCCTGACACATCCCGCAGAAGGGGAAGAAAAATCCCCTCAAAAAGCCGGGTGAAAACGGGGTGTTTTGAAAAAACTGCGGGCGTGTGCGGCACACCGGCGCAGTTTTTAGCCGAAATGAGTTTTCAAGGAGCCATGAAACCGCTCTGCAAGCCGTTTAACACATACCGCACCTTGTCCATTACAGAAAATATCCATACTGGCCAGAGCGGATGGAGAAAAACTCTCCTGCGTCGTCGGCGTCCAGCACATAGATGTGACAGGCAGCCTCGCTGTCCGGGGTGGAGAGCAGCGCCAACTCCAAACTCTGCTGGTCATCGTCCTCCACCACCAGACCTTTGAGGGCATTGGGGATGGCCTTCCATCCCTTGTTGTCCTAGTCGAACACCTGGCGGTTTTTCAGGTCACAGTGCTCGTCGATCACCAGGATAGCCTTGCGGAAAAAGGGGACCCGCCCGCCCTTGGCCCGGTGGCCTTCCACAAGGCGGGTGATGGTATCGCTGAGGTAGGCCGGCGTCTTGAAACGGCAGTGAGGGAGCAAAGTGTTCAGGGTGATATGCAGCCAGCCGAACTCATTGGTTTCAATACTCCCTGCGATTTCCGTTACCGGCCAGGCGGGAGAACGGGTGCTTTGGTGGATGGGTGGCTGGGGCTGTTCCTCCGCCATCCGGCGGGCCAGAAGAACGGCGCTTTCCAGATAGGCCAGCAGGTTGGTGAGCTGCCGCCCCTTCTCGGCGGCGGTCAACAGCTCGCCTTCCGCATTGGCTTTGCGGAGCAGCTCCCGGAGGCTGGTGATATCTTTTTCGTTGGCATGAGAAAACCTCCTTGGCGTTTTGCATAGTGGATGGTATAATAATAAAAAACATCCTGAAAATTGGGGGTGCGCCTATGAATGAGATCATGGATATACAATTTTATAACCACATTAAAGAAATTTTGACCTCTGCCAGAAACAGGGTTTATTCAGCGGCCAATTTTGCTATGGTGGAGGCATATTGGAATATCGGGAAAAGCATTGTGGAACAACAGGGTGGTGAAGCCAGGGCTGAATATGGCGCTCAACTGATAAAGGCTTTATCCAAACAAATGACTGCCGACTTCGGAAAAGGCTTTACCATTTCAAATCTCAAATACATGCGTCAATTTTACTTAACTTTCCCAAATGGCCACGCACTGCGTGGCGAATTGAGCTGGACGCATTATCGCCTTTTGATGAAGGTGGAAAATGAGAAAGCCCGTCAGTTTTATCTGGAAGAATGCGCGAAATCCGCATGGAGTACCCGACAGTTGGAACGGCAGATCAACAGTTTCTTCTATGAGCGTCTGCTGTCCAGCCGGGACAAAGCCGGCGTTGCCGGAGAGATCAAAAAGCTGGAACCTGGAAAATCACCGGAAGATATTATCCGCGACCCATATGTGCTGGAATTTCTCGGCCTGGAACAAAACGCCAGCTTTTATGAAAGCGACTTGGAGCAAGCCCTGATCGACCATCTGCAAAAATTCCTTCTGGAGCTGGGGCGGGGATTCTCCTTTGTGGGCCGTCAAAAGAGATTCACATTCGATGGGGAACACTTCTTTATCGACCTTGTTTTCTACAATTACATTTTGAAATGCTTTGTCCTCATTGATTTGAAGGCGGGAAAGCTGACCCATCAGGACATCGGACAGATGCAGATGTATGTGAATTACTTTACCCGTGAGTTGATGAACGAGGGGGATAATCTGCCCATTGGCATTGTGCTGTGCGCGGATAAAAGCGAGGCGGTTGTCCGCTATACTCTGCCGGAGGGCAATACGCAGATATTCACTTCCAAATACAAGCTCTACCTTCCCACAGAGGAAGAACTCCGTCAGGAGCTTCAACGGGAATACCAGGCTTTGGATGAAAGTATCGAAACCAAGTGAAGGGAACCGATATGAGAACCTGGGAAGATTACAAATCCCTTGTGAAAGCACAGGGAAAAGATGAAAAAGAAAATATGGAACAAATAGAAGAAATAAGTTCATTTTGGAATCCCGACTACAACGAAGAAACGATAGCAGCCATACAGGAGGCCCAAGAAATAGCTGCAGGCGCCACTGAGGCAAAGCCACAAAGTGTTGACTCCTTTTTTAAGGAAATGGGCCTTTAACGACTATCCATTTTCCTGCTGCCGGGCCAGCATCTGTGCCTCCAGGTCGGCCCGGCTGGTGGTGATCCAGTCGTATTCCAGCTGGGTGGACTGGAAGGCCACCGAAATGCGGTTATGCCCGGCGCAGAGCAGCCCCTCTCCCCGCTTCGTTCCGGCTCCTGTCTGCGCCGATTCGTCATACGCTTTCCATGAAAAATGCTCCTGCCGGTTTGGTAGGCGCAAGGTTGATATTTTGAAATTCTTTAATGAATAGCGGTAGAAAAATAGCGGCTACTGTGGTAAACTTTAATTAAAACGATTATATCTTCCAGATGGGAGTGATATTTATAAAGATTTGGGGACATTACGAAACAGTCAAGATACAAGGAACGCAACGAACAACAGAAGTTTTCATTCCGTCCTTACTGAATTCCTCGTGTTTTCCGCTTGGCGTTTTTATTATGCCGTTTTTAATGTTCCTTTCCGGCGGAGAAGCTCTGGAAGAATGGAAATCACCCGGTCACATCTTGATTCTTTTGGGTTTCTTCGCCTTTGGCCTGCTATGTGTATATGGAACATACAAAGTGCGGAAGGATTATAAGCGTATTCAAAATGGCGAATTAGTTGCCCGAACTGGAGAGTTGTACTTCGTCAGTGGCATGAGATGCCGTATAAGTTCTGGTAGGCCGGACGTATTCCGGTTTGCAGTACGAAATTACAGAGGCAGCAGTACGTTCCAGGAAGAAATTTATGAAATGCCCCGCAAGATTTATGAGAAGTTTCTTGCACAGTACCAAATCAAAGAAGATACAATCTATTACGATTTACATTCTTATTTAGTGGAGTATATTGTCTTACCACCATTGGATGTCCCGGAATTTAGGTGTTGGACTGCATCCAGCAAGCTCCGAAAAAGCATACAAGCTATTTCTCCAGATGAGGTCGCTGAACACTATGGGAAACTTCCCATATCTCGTTCAGATGTGATAGAAATTTTTTACATAAAGGAACTTCCAAACCGATGTGAAGTAGGTTACGATTTTCTTTTTTCACGACAGTGATAAACAGATAAGGTATTACCCCCATTGCCCCCTCCACAAACGCCCGCCGTCCAACGAGGCCGGGGGAGAATAGCATCCCCTCCCGGCCTCGCTCCGCAAACCCGTTACCCTTGCGCCGCGCTCCCGCCTGTGCTGTCCTCCTACTCTGTTTGGGCGGCTTTAGCGGTAGGCTGGGTGTTGCTCACCGTGGTTTTTGTACCCTGTGCGGGTGCTGTTGTAGTATTGGGCGGCGTGGGCCTGCTTGATCTGTTTTCCGAAAATGAGTTCTTTCAGTCCCATTACACAGCCCTCCCGCGCTTTTTCGTTTCAGGGGGCGTTCCCCGGAAGGTGATGATCTTCCTTCCCCGTTTCCATCTCCACCAGGCAATGAGGAACCGGGAAAGGCTGTCGTCCCCCAGACCGATGAGGGCAAAGCCCGCCGTGGGGACCACCAAAACTAAAGTAATCACGATATTTGTGGTGAGGGCAAAGGGCAGCAGCCGGAAGCAGAAGAACAGGGTGGGCACTGCGATGATGGCCGCCTCCACCGTATTGCGGATGGGGAACAGGCCGAACAGCCGCCCGGCGTCGGTATAGTTGGCGGGGATATGGTAGGTCACATAGCTCATAGCAGCTCTTCACCGTCCTTTGCGTATTCCAGAAGCCGGGATTCCAGCTTTTCAAAGTTTTTTTCCAGAGAGCAGCCATCCAGCCCCCGTTTCTCGATAACGGAGCGGAAAGCCTTGGCTACCAGTTGGCGCTGGTATTCGGTGGTGTAGTCGGTCCCCAGCTCGATCTCGATGATACGCTGGCGGGATACCTGGGCGGCCTCGGCCAGCTCCCTGTGGGTGACATGATGCTTTAGGCGCAAAAGGCGCATCCAGCGGGTGGGATACATAGGATAGCACTCCTTTTCTTGTCGTTTTCTGGTCAGTTTCTCGTCAATCTCGTCAAACAGCTGACTTGATTGACGAGATTGATTAGAAAAGGTGAGGTTTTCTTTTGGGCAAATTAAAAGCATCCTGTAAAATCCAGGATGCCTGGCTTGAAGATTTTAAGGGGATAGCGTATAATGAAATAGAAGATCATACGCAGAGGGGGTGTTCATCCGTGCCCAGTGAAAATCAAATGGAGCTTGCCCGGCATCGTCTCGGGAAAGCCCGACAGTGCGCGGCCACGGCCAGGAACATCCTTTTTGATGGGGACTATGAGGCCAGTGTTGACCGCTCCTGCTTCGCCATCTTCCATGGGATGCGGGCGGTCCTGATACTGGACGGGCTTGATTTCAAAGAAGGCCCTGCTGTTACCGAAAATTTCACGGAGCATTATGTTACAACCGGGGTTTTTGACGAAAGCTCCTCTCAAATCATCAGAAAGGTATTTGACCTGCGTGCCGCCTGTGACTATGACGATTCCTTTGCGGTTTCCAGGCAGGAGGCTGAACAGCAGGAAGTAAATGCTTGTGCTTTTCTGGAGGCAGCCGAACATTACATAGAGAAACGGATGGAATCTTGACAGAGGAGATCCGCATTAGACAATTAGCCATGCTTGTGGTATAATGAGGACGGAAAAGGAGGTGTTCCCCATGGCCTCACCAACAGCCATCGCACAGGCGCTCCACACCACGGAGGGAAATTCTGCCTATGATGAGGCTTGTAAGCGGCTCCTTTCTCAAAAGATCATCTTGGCCTGGATCATGAAGAGCTGCCTGGAGGAATACCGGGATTTAGATGTACGGGAAATCGCAGAGAAGTATATTGAAGGCACCCCCTCCATCAGCAAGGAGCCGGTTTTCCCAGATGACACAGGTCCTCTGATCCAGGGAACGGATACCACGGATAAGTCTCCTGGGGTAAGAACCGTTACCTACGATATTAGTTTCCGTGCGGTTGCCCCCGGTTCCGAAGAACTTATTGAGTTATATATCAATGTGGAGGCCCAGAAGAAATTCAAACCCGGTTATCCGCTGCTGAAACGGGGAATCTATTATTGCAGTAGGATGATTTCCCGCCAGAGCAACAGGGACTTCATCGACTCCCACTACGAGAAGATCAAGAAGGTCTATTCCATCTGGGTTTGTCTGGATTCACCGGAAAGCAGAAAGAATACAATCACCTGCTATCAGATGACCGAAAGGAACTTGATTGGCGATGCAAAGGAACCAGTTGCCAACTACGATTTGCTCTCGGTGGTCATGATTTGCCTGGGCGGACCAGAGGTGGAGCATTACGAGGGAATTTTGAAACTCCTTCATACGCTTCTCTCTAACAAAACAAGCGAAAAGGAAAAGCAAGAGGTTTTGGAGAACGAATTTGATATACCAATGACCCGTGAATTGGAAAGTGAGGTGTCTACTATGTGTAATTTAAGCCAAAGTGTAAAAGAAGAAGGGAGAATTGATGGAATTCTCTTTGCCCTCAAAAATTTGATGAAAAACAAGGGGATGCCTGTGGAAGAAGCCTTTACAACATTAGAAGTCCCCGAAGCAGATTGGCAGAAGTACCGCAAGCTGCTGGCCGGTCAGTAAAACTCAATGAAACCGCTGTGTTTCCCCGTGAAGCACAGCGGTTTTTCTTATCCCTTGGAAAGATACCCCAGCGGGTCCCTTGGCTCCCTATCCACAATGACCTCGATATGTAAATGGGGTCCGGTGGCCCAGCCGGTCTGCCCTACCTTGGCGATGACCTGCCCTGCCTCCACCTTCTGCCCCTGCCGCACCAGAAGCTGGCTGCAGTGGACGTAGAGGGTCACATACCCGCCGCCATGGTGGATAGCCAGGTGCTTTCCATAGCCGGAACTGCCGGAATCCCGAATGAACAGCACCGTCCCGCCCTGCACGGCGCAGATCTCCGTGCCAGCGGCGGCTGAAATATCCAGGCCGGTATGGTTGCTGGTGCCTGTGCCAACACCGGGATAAGGCCGATTTCCGAAATAGGAGGTGATATTCCCGGACCAGTTTGTACCGGGGAAGGGATTGCCAAAGCTCCCGCCCTCCAGCGGAGTATCGTCACCCTGTATCATGTCCTTGATCTCACTGTGGGTCCCGTTGGCAGAGGCTTCGTAGCCATCGTTCAGCATCCCCATCTGGTTCTGGTAGAGGAATCCGGCCCACTGGGTCTTGAAGGTGTCCAGCCCCAGCTTCTGCATCAGGGCGTCCTGGCCGATGTCGTAAATATCTATGTGAATCCGATAGAGGGGATCGCTCTCCTCCTCGTCGCTGTCTTCGCAGTAGGTTTCCACCCAATAGGTGTACTCGATGTTCTGCCGGACCAGTTCACGGACGCTCTCCTCGGTGATGCGCCCCAGGTCCTGTTCGTGCCAGACGGAGGAAATGGAAATGAACCAATACTGGTCAGTGTTGCCAAAGTCCTCAGTGACAACAACATCATCATAGCCCGCCGAGAGACGGGCTATGATGGCGTCGGCCTCCTGCCGTGTAAGGTCGGAGAAGCTATCGTAAAGGGAGCCTGCATAGGCCGCCTTTGCGTTCATCTCCTGTATGGTGCTGTTGGGCACCGTAGGATATTGGAAGTTGGGATGCACCACAGAAAGGTATAGGAAAAAAGGGATGAAGATGCAGAAAAGGATGATGGTGAAAATCACCTTGATGATTTCCGGGAGGAAAGCTTTGGTTGCGGCCACCGCCGCGCCGTGGAGTCCGCCGCTCACCGCCCCCTGGAGGACGGTGGCGACAGCGTGGCCCAGGCGCGCCATATTGGCGGCGCTGGAGATCCCCTTTTACTGGTTCTGGCTCATTTCTCACCTTCTCTGCTATTTTTGCGGCTCTCCCGGTCTGGCCGGGTGGGTACTGCCGTTTTCGGATTTTTTGTCCTCCCGAACAGGCAGAGGATTCTTTGCCAGCCTGTCGGAAGGAGCCGCTGGTCGCTGTGAAGATTCGTGTTTGGGATTGCCCTGCACTGAATTTGTGGGAACGACCGGGGCCGCAGGAGTGACAGACCGGGGCGGCGTATCCGGGCGGCTGGACGGCGTACTACCGGGCCCTTTTGGAGCCGCAGCCGGAGGATTCGATTGGACCGGCCTGGTTCCTGTGGTGGGATGGCTTGTCTCCGAAGGGCCGGAGTTTCTTGCCCCTGTGGGCGCCCGGCTGGGCCCATGCTGGGTCGTTCCGCCGGAAACCGCCCCCGGATTCCTTACAGGGACGCCGGAAGGAACAACAGCCGGATTCTGCGGCGGCGGAGAGGAAGTCTCGGTCCCTGCCAGTTTGGGTGCAGGCCGCTCCGGCCGGCTGCTGTTCTGCGCTGCGGGATGCCCAGGCGTACCAGGTGCGCCTGGAACAGCAGGGGCAGGTGTATGGGTACTCGGCCCATTCCCATTTTGCATATGAGAAATTGTACTGCTGTCATTTATCTGGGCGTTCCCAGAAGCGGCGGGACGGGCAGAAGTACCCGCAGGGGGTTTCGCGGCCGGAGCCGGGCGGGAAGGATTGTCAGGGCTTTGGGGTGTTCCGGCATTTTTGCCGTCCTTTGCCGTGACAACGCTGGGCGGGACTGCGGTATTGGCACTAAGGGGCGGCGCTTTTTCCTGGCCGCTTGCCCCAGTGCTTTGCTGGGCGGCTGCCACCGGAGGCTGTGAGGTGGGATGGCCGGGCACTCCCGGCTGACCGGGTGCGCTGGTGGCCGCCGATGGACTTTGAGGTATAGGTGTGCTGCCTTTTTCGCCCGTCTGTCCAGGCACTCCACCGACAGACGGCGGCGTAAACACCCTGCCCCGACCCAGGGGCGGCCTTGTGGGGACCGGTCCCTCCTGCGCCGTTCCTTTGGACGGAGCAGCTGCCCCCGGTGGGCTCTGGGCTGTTCCCGGATTCGCTGCCACCGAAGCAGGCGCAGTCCCCGGATTGGGGGCTTTTGGCGTTGTCCCGGCGGGCGGCGTACTACCCGCAGCTGAGGCCGCTCCTGCCGTTTTGCCCGGAGCAGCGCCGCCGGTTCCGCCCCCGGCAGGAGGCGGAGAAGGAGGCGGCGAATTCGGCCCCGGAGACGCAGAGCCGCTGCCGGGCCGGTTGCTGCTCCGATTGCCGGAGGAGGGCGTTTTCCCTCCCCCTGTGCGGTTGGCGGCCACCGTCTGTATCACGGTGCGGGCGGCGTGGTTTGCCATCATGGTGGGAAGGGCCATAAAGCCATGCCCCAGGGGGCTTCCCGTGTGGGCGGGGTTCAGCCCTATCCGGCAGACAATATCATCGATCTTCCTGCCCACCCGGACAATGGCCGTTACAAAAATCAGCCAGGGGAAGATCCCCAGGCCGCTGGGCACCGTGCTCATGGTGGAGAGGAGCAGCTTCAGGAAAATGACATTCATCAGCATCATCACGCACATACTGCCGAACATTCTGCACCACCCCTTGAAAATATCCTCTGTGTTCTTGCTCCCGCCCATGCCAAAGGCAAGGGGGGCCAATACGACCAAAATCACTGTGACCACATACCGCTCCCCGATCTCAAAGAAGAATTTTATCACCTGGAAAATGAGGATCAGCCCCACGATCATGGCCAGCAGCCAGGAGGAGTCGATGCCGAAGGCGTTTTCATCCGGGGTGATGATCTCCACCGCATCCGGGACTTGAAACAGGTCCATGATGGCGCTGGTGAAGTTCAGCCCGATGGCGCAGATCTGCCGGCTGGCCAGCAGGAGAAAGGCGAAAACGAAGGTGCGGGTCCCCAGGGCTACCGGGTCCACCCCCTCGAAGCCCAGGCCGGCGGCCATCGAGCGCATGGCCTGGAACACCAGGTTGCCGATGAGCAGGGCCCAGCCCACGGCGATACGGTACAGGCCGCCGCCATCAGGTACACCACCATCGCCGCCGTGTAATACCGGCCCAGCTTGGGACCAATGCTCATAAAGCCGATGGAAATTTTGCAGGAAATTTGCCGGAACAGTGTGCACATAGATGACCTCCTGAAAAAAGGATAAAAGATTGCCACCCCTGCCCCTTGTTACAGGAGCAGGGATGGCCTTTGACTTGGTAGGAAAAAGTTTTTTAGAAACCGGTCTTGGGCAGCTTGCCTCTGGGCTTCGCGTAGATGATAGTGGTCCACTGGTCCTTTGCGATGACCCATTCATCCCCGCGCTGGCCGCCTACATCGGTCTTATTGGTGAAGCGGTACTCGTTGGGCAGATCGCCGTTCACCTGGCAGAGAATGTAGGGAGCCTCCACCTGGTGGAATCCGGCCTGCACCGTGCCAAATTCAAATTTGATTTCGGCAATGGCCTCGTCCGCTCCCAGATGCAGGGCCTCCCGGCTGCAATCCAGAAGGTCGGCGGCGTTGCTGTATGGTTTGTCCAAGGTGCGCCAGCCCTTTTTGTTGGTCTTATAAAGCACCTCGTAGTGGAGATGCTCGCTCCAGGTGCCGGTGTAGATCTTCTCGATCCGCACCGCGTCGGTGGGGATGGTATCCCGCCAGTAGAAGTTGTCCAGGGGAACGGTGGAGGTATTGCCGATTTTTTCAAAGTCGTACCGGATGATGTCCCCCGGCATGGCCTCAATATTGCCGTACTTCTGCACACTTACCGAGATCTCCTCGTTGGCGTCCAGAATCTCAAAGCGGATCAGGTCGTCCGGCTTTTTCACCTCGGCATACAGCACCTGGGAATTGATAAGGTAGAGGTCCGGCGCGGTGATCTCCCGGATACCAAAGACTTCCCCGGCGGGAAGGTCCTTGGAATTGGCGATACCCCGTTTGTCGGTGGTGATACGGTCTACTACTTCGTTTTTGCTGTTGAAGATTTCAAAGACCGCGCCCTCCAGGAAGGAACCGGCGGGCAGCTTGGAAACATCGTTGTACTCCGCCGACTTTTTGACGATCTGGATTTTCCCCATAACCGGCTGGTTCTCCACGATAATTTCCGTGGTTTCCCCAGACTTGACCTCAATGGTCTTGGGGATGTCGTCCAGCACATAGTTGGGGGCGGCTTTGACCTCTTTGAGCAGATATTTTCCCGCCTGAATTTCCTTGGGGAACTCGATGATCCCCGCATCGTTGGTGGTGTATTCGCCCAGCAGGTTATTCTTCAAATCGTACAGATTGAAGGTGACGCCGTAGATGGGTTTTTTGGTGATAGCGTCGATTTTCTTCACCCGCAGGGTCCCCATGGGAGTGTTTTTCAGCTCCACCGTGGTGGTCTTCCCCCAGTAGAGAGAAACTTCCCGCACGGTGCTGTCCAGCACATAGCCGGGCAGAGCCTTGGTTTCCCGCAGGTAGTAGGTCCCCGCCTCCATGCCGGTGAGATGGATCTGTCCCAGCTGGTTGGTGGTGAAGGTCCCCAGCTCCCGGTTCAGCTTGTCAAAGAGCTTGAACTTCACGCCCTCCAGCATCTTTCCGGTTTCGGCGTCCATCTTCTTGATAAGGAGATTGGGGTAAGGCTGGTTGCGGTATTCCAGGGTGTTCAGCCTGTCCCCCTTGATCTCCACATTCCGGGGCGTGCTGTCCAGGCGGTAGCCGGGGAGGGTCTTGGTTTCCTCCACCACGACCCAGGAACCGGCGGTGAGGTTGGGGACAAAGATAAGCCCCGCATCATCGGTGGTGTAGCTGCCGATGGTCCGGCCGTCCAGCTCGCTGAGCTTGAAGGAAACGCCGGCCATAGGTTTGCCGGTCACATCGTCTACCTTCTTGATTTGCAGCCCCATCAGAGGCTGGTCCGCAAACTGAAGGACGGTGGTTTTGTTGGGGATAAGCTCCACTGTCTGGGGGGTGGGGTCGTGAATGTAGCCCTTGGCGGCCTGGGTCTCGTAGACCGTCACCGACTGGTGGTTCAGGTCGATGTCGGTGACCATAAAGAAACCGGCGGTGTTGGTGGTAAATTCGCCAATCACTTCACCGTTGGCCCGCACCACCTTGAACTTGGCGCCGCCTACCGGCAGGCCGGTCACTTTGTCTACCTTCTCCACCCGCAGGCCGGGTATCTGCTTATTGGGGAACTCCACGAGGGTGGGCACATTGGCCTTGACCTCGGCGGAACTTGGCGTTTGCCAGAGGTTCTCCGGTATCGGCGTCCACCTTCTTCACCAGCAGCTCCGCCTTGCGGTCGTTGGTGAACTCCACGGTAATGAGCTGCCCCCAGACAAACTCCACATCGCGGGGCGTTTCGTCCAGGATGTAGCCCTCTAGAGTATCGGTTTCCCGGATGGTGTACCAGCCTGGTTGGAGGTTCTCGATCAGAATGGAGCCCTGGGCGTCGGTCTTAAATTCCCCAATGGTGCGCCCGTCCTTTTCCGATACCCGGAAGGAAACTCCCTCCATGGGCTCTTTGGTCAGGCTGTCGATTTTCTTGATGTGCAGCCCCGACATGGCCTTGTCCTCAAACTGGACGATGGCGGGCTCATCATATTTCAGCTCCACCGTTTTCGGGGTCTCGTCCAGAATGTAATTCAGGGGCGGTTTTACCTCCTTCACCACATAGAAGCCGGGCCCAATGCCGCTGACGGTGGCATAGCCGTTGCGGTCGGTGATGTACTCGCCCACATGCTCCCCGCTGACCTTCTCCACCAGGAAGGTGGCCCCTGCCAGCGGCTCGCCGGTATGGAAATCCACCTTGTAGATGAGCAGCGGGTTTTTGGGGGTGTTGGTAAACTCGATTTCGGTGGTCTTGCCCCATTCCACCAGGGCTTCCTTCGTCTGGGTATCCATGAGATAGCCGTCTAAGGTCTTTGTCTCACGGATGACATAAAGGTTCGGCTCAATGTTGGGGAGGAAAATCTCTCCATTGGCGTCGGTACGATATTTCCCCAAAGTCGCCCCCTGCTTGACGCTGATTTCAAAGGTAACGCCCTGCATGGGCTGTTTGGTCACAGCGTCGGTCTTGATGATCCGCAGGGAGGGCTTGGCCTTGTTTTTAATGACAATTTCGGTATCCTGGTCGGCCTTGACCTCAATGTAATGGGGCGTCTGGTCCAGGATATGGGTCTCCGGGGTGCGCTGCTCGGTGATGATATACCAGCCGGGGGTGACATTCTCCAAAACAAAAACGCCGTCCAGCCCGGTGGTGACATCCTGGTATTCCTTGGCCCCCTCCTTGGTGACCCGCAGGGTGACGCCGGGAATCCCTTTGCCGCTCTGCTCATCTACCTTGCGGATGGTGAGGTCGGGCATCCGGTGGTTGTTGATGCGGAGGATGGTAGTTTCCCCGGCCTTGGTCTGGATGTTGCGGATCTGGTCGTCCAGGATGTAGTTGGTGGGGCTGCGGATCTCCTGGACGGTGTACCAGTCCTCCTCCAGATTCTCAATGAGGACGGTACCATCCGCGCCGGTGGTAAACTCCTTGTACTCGGCGCTATCTTTGAGGGACAGGCGGAACACCGCGCCCTCCAGCTTCTTGCCGGCCACCTCGTCGATCTTCTCAATGAGCAGCTTCGGCTTGGGCTTGTTCTGGAAAATGACGGTGACATTGTTCTCCACCGCGTCAGGCCGCACCATGACGGTCTGGACATTGTTTTCCGACAAAAGATACCCGTAGGGCGGCTGAGCCTCCACGATGGTGTAATACTGGCCGGACTGAAGCTTGGGCACCACAACGATGCCGTTCTCGTTGCTTTCAAAGTCCCCCAAGAAGGCCAGGGGTCCTCGTGGCTGCCCCGGTAGAGCTTGAACACAGCGCCCTGCAAGCCTTTGTCGTTGGTGGAATCCACCTTTTTGATGGTGAGGCCGCTCCAGGGCTCGTTTTCAAAGACCACCTCCACCGCTTCGGTGTTGCCCTCGAACACGCTGACATTGTGGACCACATCGGTGGGCAGGTAATACTGAGGCGGAGACTGCTCCTCTACCCGGTATTCACCGGGGATGAGGCCGGAAAAGACGGTGCGGCCGTCCGCGCCGGTGGTCTGGGTCCAGGTCTGGGCACTCACATTGGGGTCAGCGTAGCGGATGCGGAAGGATGCGCCCTCCAGCGCCACGCCTTTGTTACCGGTTTCATGCTCATAGATTTCCAGGGAGCAGGCTTCGGGGTAGTTGACAAAGCCTACTTCCACGATGTTGACCGTCTCGTTGGCTGTGACCGTGACGGTTTTCGGCGTGCTGTCCATCACATAGCCGGAGGGGGCGGTTACCTCGGTGACGGTGACATCTACCTGGGTCTGGCCCTCCGGGATGGGGATGACGATGGTTTTACCGCCGTAGGGGACCTCCACCGCATCATTGATGTATCCATCGCACTCCACCTTGAAGATGGCCCCGTCCAGGGGGCGATTGGTATCTCCATCGTATTTCACGATAGTGAGGTATCCCAAGGCAGGGTCGTCCTTGGGTGTTTCCGGAGTGTCGGGCGGAGGGGGAATGAAGTCGCTGGAAAAGGCCATATAGCCATCGGCAGGGATACCCTGGGTCGGGCTGGCCGAGGCTTTGGTCTGCTGGCTGCTGTTCCAGAAGATAAGGCCGGAACCTTCCCCGCCGCCATGCCACTCCACAAAAGAATCGTTGTCCGGTTCGCTGCTGGAGGTGACTGTTAGAGTGTTTCCCCTGACCGAAAAATTGAACGGAGCCCGGCTGGTGAAATCCGAGGCGCTGAGGGTCACCTTGGAATTGGTATTTGTAAGGTCGATGCTCCAGCTGCCGCCGCTCTCCTCCATCTTGTGGATAGCAGGGTCGTTGGGGTTGGGGTTCATAAAGCTGGGGATTTCACCGCTGGACTCCATTTCCGAACGAATTTCCTCGTAGTAGCTGCCCAGCTTTCCGGCGTTAGGGGTAATAACCGCCTTATAGACGCTGCCGGAACGGGGGGATTGTCCCATAGCGATTTCCCAGATGATGGCCTGGGTGGCAAAATACCGCTCATTGTTGGAGTGGCCGCCGCAGGCAGCGATGGCCTTAGCGATCTCCGCCTGCTGCTTGCTGCTCAGGGCGCTGTAACTGAGACTGCCGGTGACGACTGTTCCGTTGGTGCTGTTGAATCTGGCCGGTTCCACACAAAAAGCGGTCTGGCCATCCGCTGTGTAGAACTTGTAGGCGTTATAGATGGTGGTGCTGTTGAAGGGGAAATAATGGGTCAGGCCGGGCAGCTTCTCCATGTACATGGTGGAGGTGGAACTGGCCCTTGCCATCCTGCGGCCTGTGCCGCTGCCACTGTCACGGACAAACTCAAAGGAAAAGCCATCCGGGGGATCAAGGCCGGACATTCCAACGGTGGGTTCGTTGGGAAGGGCCTGGTCGGGATCTGCCGGAAGTTCTTCCCCCTGGTCGAGTTCCGGTACTTCCCCGGTATCCTTCACCGGAGGCTCTGCGGTATCGGCAGAGGGGCCAGGAGGGTCTGCTTCCTCCTCGGAATCCGTATCTGGCTGCTGGGGTGTCGAAAGGTCGGTATCCGGCTCCTCTTCCGGCGCTTCGGAAATATCTGCGGGGGGCGTTTCCGGGGTCTCGGTGGTCCCGTAATCGATGACATTCACCACCTCCGAGAGATCATCGAAGGCGGAGGCGGGGACTGCGAAGCTTGCCAGGGTGATAACCGCCAAAAGTAAGGCGCAGGCCCGTTTTGTCCTGTGGAAAAATCGGTTCATTATGGGCTCCTTTCTATTCTGGGCATAAAAATACCGCTGCTCAGTTTGGCGGCTTTCCATGCGCGAGGAGAAAGGGCTCCGGGGGATAAAGAAAGCCGCTGCGCTGGGCAACGGCTGCTTTATGAAGTTGTGGGGGATTTTATGGGGTGATCCTTTGTCCGCCGCCGGAATCAGCGGGCAGCGGCACTACCGCCAGGGTCTTTCCCAAGGGGCGGAGGATTTTTAGAATGGTGGTGAGCTGGGGGTCCATACCGTTGTTTTCGAGACGGGCGATCATGGCCTGCTTTACACCGGTTGCTTTTTCAAGCTCTGCCTGTGTAAGTCCCGCAGATTTGCGGGCCGCAAGCACTTCACCTACGATTGCCACTTTGAGGGCAATTTCATCCCGATCTTCATCGGATAAGGCGTCCATATTGCGGTATAAATCATCCCATTTTCGTGTGGCGGCCATATCAACCACTCCTTTCCAAAAAATCAGCCAGTAATCGCTCTGCCTTTTCTATCTCACGGGCCGGAGTTTTCTGCGTCTTTTTTACAAAATGACTGAGCAGGATAAATTTATTATCTCTCCACAGTAAGCAAACATTATCCGGTCTTGTGTAGGCCGCAGTTCCCAAAGGTCACTGCCTGTAATATGCTTGATTGCCGGCGCTCCAACCTGTGTGCCATAGGTTTTCAGCAGCTCGATATACTCTGCGATTTTTTTCAATCTGACCCGGCTTTCTTTGCTGGTATGGGCTTTTCGGTTCAATTCTTCCAGCCATTCCGCAATTTCTGACCGGCCAGCAGCGTTTTCATAAATCTCTACATCAAACATAACACCCTCCCTCTAATATAATATAACTAATTCGTTATATTGTCAATCCCTAATAAACAAACATCTGGCTGCAATAGACCATCTGGCCCACCTGGTAGACGCTGATCTCCAGGCCGGTATGCCTGGGGTTCAGGATATTGTTCCTGTGGCCTTCCGAGTTCATCCATCCGTTCATCATCCCGCTGGGGCCGGAGGTGGCTGGGACCTTGGCCCCGTTTTCACCGGCCCACCGGTACTGGATGCCGTACTCGTCCATGAGGCTCATATATCCCTCGCCGTTGGGTCGGGTGTGGGAGAAAAGCTCCGAAAGCTCCTGGGCACGGATCACCGTCACCGGGGAGACATCCTCCCGCCGTTCCACCTCCGGCAGACTGGCCTTGACCCGTTCCTCGTTAGCAAGGCGGAAGATCTCATCCGCAAAGGCTTCGGCATCGATCTCCGGGTATTCAAAGCCGCCGGGGGTGCGGAGGTAACCGCTGATCCAGTCGGGCTGTTTATCCTCCTCCGGGATAGGGCTTGCGGGGGCTTCAGGACTTTCAGAAACTGCCGGAGATTCGGGAGATTCCTCCACCGAGAATACAGGAGAATCCTCATCCCTATGGCTTGGCGCCGGGGTGCTGGGGCGATCCGCTTCTCCAACATAAACGACCTTAAAAGAGAAGATCTCCGGGTCGTTATCTGCGGCAAAGGCCGGCATCGCCAACAGGCACAGGGACAGCAAGGCGGAAAAAACAGAGAGAACCTTTTTCATAACAAAATACCTCCTTGTCATGTGTGCTGTAAACGGATTCGGCAGCTTTCACCGGGCCCGGCTGGAAGGTCTTTCCGTAGCCCCATTATAGCCTGTGTTTGGGCGGCTGGCAAGAAATTTTTTTAACTTCTTTTTTCCTACGGAGCCGCATAAATACAGGCTTTTTTCCTTATTTCTGATACTAACCACCGACTCTAAGTCGGTGGTACGCACGCTTCGCGTGCTGGCGTCGCTTCGCGCCGCCCCGTCTCATTGAAAAACTATTCGTTTTTCTTATGAACCGCCTGGACCAGCACCCTTTGGGTGGGTTTTCCGCTGATGCAGGTGACCATGGTAAGGCGGTTTTCGGTGCTGCGGGAAAGGTAGCTCCAGTCGGTTTCGCTGATGGTTTTTACCAAAGAAACTTCGTACTCCCGTTCCCCCAGGGCGGTCTTGTAGCTCACCGTATCGCCGGTTTTCAGGGTGTGCAGGTTTTTGAAATACCCGTCTGTCCCGTCAAAGTTGATATTGTGGGCCGAAAGCCCCACATTCCCATCGTAAGCGCTGGTGCTTTTGAAGTGGGCGACACCCCGACTCATGGCCTCCATCTCATCCTCCGCCTCATAAACATTGACGCTAAGCCCAAGGGCGGGGATGGAAAGGATGCCGATGCTGCCGTTTTCTTCATCCAGCATAGCCTTTTCCGGCAGGGTGAAGGCGTTGTAGGTGGCCACGGCGTCCTGCTCCCAGACAGTATCGGGGGTCTCGGACTTGTCCTGTTCCGTGGACAGCCCTTCCGGGCGAACCACCAAGACACCATTCTCGGCAGTATGCACACCACCCTCCTCCGGGGAAAACTCCGGCAGACTGTCGGAGGACGCCTCATACTGCGGGGTGCTGAGCTGGGCGGGGTCTGTTTCCTTCTCACCGCAGGCGGCAAAGGTCGCCATCAACAGCGCGGCAAGAAAAAGAACCGAAAATCTTTTCATTTTCTCTACCTCTTTTCCGTTTGATTTTATGCCTGAGCGGCGGTTTCCCGGAACTCGCCGTGAAATTCCTCGGAATCCAGCCGCAGCTTGCAGCCGTAGGCGCTCCCCTCCAGATAATGCTCCTTTACCGTCCCGTCGGCGCAGATGATCCGTACCGACTGCCCGGCCAGCCGCTTGGAGGCCAGCGGTCGATCACCACCAGATACTCCCGGCTGTCCAGGCTGGTATGGGTCAGATCGATGATGGGGTCGTAGTAGTTGAGCCGCAGCCGCTGGACCACATTGTACCGGCCCCCGAAATAGGCGGCGTTGTACCGGCCATCCCCCATAGGGGTCCAGGACATATCCACCAGTTGGAGAGTTGCGCCACTCTTATTCACTGTCTTGGGAACGCCGTAGGTATCGTTGCGCTCATAGCCGGTATATTCCCTGGTTTCGGTGAGGCGGTAGGTGTAGCTGCTCTGATTGGAGGACTCGGTGAAAATGGAATCCAGGTTCAGGGTGAGCTGCCCGGAAAATCCCCCTTCGGAATAATCCAGCAGCGGGGCCAGCTTTGCCACCGCCTCATCCTTCTCCTTGTGGGTGATGGTGACGGTCTGGCTGGCCAGCTTGCTTTCGTGGGAGTAATTTTCGGATACCTGAAGGAGATAGCTCATCTTGTAGGAATAGCCGTTTTTCTTAAAATCCGCCTCGGTAAGTCCTGCCAGATCGAAGTCCGGCGGGACCTCAAAGGTCTTGATCATCAGGTGCTGGTTGTCCTCATGCACCATACGGACATCCTTGAGAACGGCTGGGGAACCGATCACCCGCACCAGAATGCGGATGCGCTCCCGGTACTCATACAGCCGGTTATACCGCTCGATGGAAAAGTGCTTGACATGGGGCTCGGTCATGTATTCCGGGAAACAGGCCAGGCAGCGCAGGCCATATTGCAGCTTCTTTCGCATTTTGGGCTCTGTCCCAGCGAGGAATCGCAGGAAGGGGGCCTCCTCTCTTGGCGGTTTGTAGAGGTATATCTTTTTCACTGTCCTGCCCCGCCCTTCACCAGCTCCCGGTACTGGTTCAGAAAGTGGCCTAAAAACGGACGGGAGACCTCCCGGTTTGCCATCGCCCAGAGCAGCAGGTCGGGAATGTCCAGCCCGGTCATCCGGTATCGGAGCAGCAGATAGAGAGCGGCCTTCTCCGTTTTCTTCTGGCTCAGCAGCTTTTTCAGTTCCCAGGCGATTTTCCTGGCAACGGTCGGACGGGGAGAAGCGCGGTTATACAGTTCTCCCGCAAGGCAGCCGGCCAGGACTGCGATATTCAGTTCCTCCGGCTCCCCGGAAAACTCCGTCATCCCGATCTGGTAGAGCCGGGGCTCTAAGCTGGCGCAGCTGGGGGCCAGCCAGGGATTTTTTTCTTTCATGTTGACAGCCTCCTAAATCTTTTGCATCGCTCATGCGATCAAAATTTTTGATTGATGAAATGAGCGATGTATGCTATAATGAAGTCACAAAACTGCGCTGCGAGGTACACATGAACAGGAAACAGCCCCCCTTTCAAATCACAAATAAAATCATTGATGAGGTTGCGGAAATTTCTGAACTGACCGGCCGGCTTTCCGCTTACGGCCATCTTTCCAGTAACCCGAACCTGCGCCGCACCAACCGCATCCGCACGATCCACGGTTCTCTTGCCATTGAGCAGAATACCCTGAGTCTTGAACAGGTCACCGCGGTTCTAAATGGCAAGCGTGTTTTGGCGCCGCCCAAAGATATTGCGGAAGTCAAAAACGCCTACGAAATCTATGAACGGCTGGATGAACTGGACCCGTACTCTGTGGACGACCTGCTCATGGCCCACGGTATTATGACCCGTGGACTGGTAGAGGAGTCTGGGGTATTCCGTACCCGTCCTGTCGGTGTGGTAGGTCAAGGGGGACACATCCTGCATTTTGGTACGCTGCCGCAGTATGTTCCGGGTCTGGTTATGGAATTGCTGGACTGGACGAAGAATAGCGATTTGCATATGCTGATCCGAAGCTGCGTATTCCACTATGAGTTGGAATTGATCCATCCCTTTGCCGATGGCAACGGACGCATTGGCCGCCTCTGGCACACGCTGCTGCTCTCGAAATATGATCCAGCATTTGCTTGGCTGCCGGTGGAATCCATCATTCACGACCACCAGCAGGAATACTACGACACCATCAACGCCAGCAACGATATGGGCGAATCCACGGTATTCATCGAATTTATGCTGTCCGCCATCAAGGCCGCGCTTATGGAGGCAATCAGTGCAAACGATACTGTGAGCGATGGGAAAGCGGATAAATCTGCCGTACGCTGGCGGCAGATCCAGCAGTTTTTGCAGACGCATACATTCATTCGGAATGCCGATGTTCGGGTATTGTGCGGCGTTTCTCCGGCAACGGCGAATCGGATACTGGCGGGACTGATGGAGGATGGAAAGCTCACTAAGTGCCATATAGACGGGCACTGGCAATATCGGGAAAATTCTGATTGCAAAAGCTAAACAGTTTGGATAGAGAAAAGCACCTGGCCCCGAAAGGGGTCAAGTGCTTTTGCTTATGGGGAGGGATCGGCCGTTATCCCAGAGGTATTTTATGTGCGAATATCTCCGTTCTTTATTCTGGAGAGGAGACAGAATGGATCAATCTCAGACGCAGGGAAAGCTACTGTGGTATGCCCCTGCCCGCTGTATTTAACCGGGCTGCGATTTCGATGGAGCCACTCATGGAACTCCTTTTGCGGAATCCGGTAGCTGCGACCAACAGCGATAACCGGAAATTCCCCACTGTGAATGAGCCGATAGGCAGCTACCTGCCCGATTTGTAGAATCTTCTGAATATCTTTCACACGATAGACCCCCAAAAATTGAGCTTCCAGATCATTCATCAGAAAAACCTTCTTTACTTGTCTGTTCCTCTTCTTTGGCGTTTGCAAAATAGAACTCCAAGGCAACTGAGATAACTGCTTCGATTTCCTTTGCGGATTCCCCCTTTTTGAAATACTTCTTCAGAACAACAGGCTTTATCTTAACCGCCGTCCGCTTTGGCGTCTTGAATGGAAGCAGCTGGCCGGACAGAATGTCGTCCACCACCTCCTCGGTGAGTTCACCGGATCTGTGCTTTGCTTTGAGCAGCTCTGCCTTTTCAATATCTACCTTGCAGTCTCCCTGAGTGATTCGGTGATAGAGGAGCAACTGGGTATCTGCTGGCAGGTAGGTGATGGGGACTGCCACATAGACGGGGAGCTTGGCATCGTCCACCAGTTCCAGGAGTTCGGGACACAGGTGGATCAGGCGAATTAAACGATCGGATAGAGTCGATCAGCAGCTCCAAGCCCTTGGTGGAGAAAAACTGCGGGGTGGTGGTGATAAGCACACGGTCGCAGGCGGTCAGAGCGTTGACGGTCAGCAGCCCCAGAGAGGGTGGGCGGTCGATAAGGATGTATTGGTTGCCCGCTGCTGCGGGGTTATCTGGTCGCTTCGTGCTCCCTCTACGGGAAAAGAGGGGCCCTCCGGATCCATCTCCGCGCTAAGAGCCTCGCTTCGCTCGGTTGCGCTCCGAAACGCCTCTTCTGCGTAGCAGACATGCCCGAAGGGACGCAAAGCGGGCCGTTAGGGCTGGAGGCAGCCTTTTCACACTTTTTCCCCCGCTTAGGCGAAAGCAGCTGCCATTAACTAGTACTGCAAAGCATCTAAAGTGTCAAGAAACACCATGGCGTAGCCGCCAAGGCACACCCTACCCGCCCCCCCTCAAAAGAGGGGGCTTACTTTTTGTGCAGAATCTTAATGGCTGCTTGGGGTTCCAGGCAGCATCTAAATTGTCAAATGGGAGACAAATATTTCTCATTTCTCTCTTGACATCCTAAGCTTGAAGTGATATATTTATCCTATCAAGAGATAAATATATCTCACTAACAGGAGGCTCCCTATGAAAAAGAACAAGGTAAAACTCTGGGCCGGCTGCGGGATTTTCTGTATCGCGGCTATGGTGCTCTCCACTTGGTATGCCGTCACCTTTAACGATTCCCGCCTGGTGGTCCCTATGGACTTTGGCAGTTATTCCTTCATCCCCCAGGACCTGCCCATGCTTCTGTCCGTCTCCCTCTTCGGCCTCTACGCCCTTGCCCTGTGCTTTCTGCTTGTGAGGAGCATCCGAAAAAACAAGCGGGATACCACAAGGACAAACCGGAGCCGGCGGGTTCACCCCAGACTGGGCTTTTTGGGGCTGCTGGGATTTTTAGGCTTTGCCGGCTTTTGGGCCTATCCGGCCACCGGCGACGTTTCCCCCTTCCTGTTTTTCCTATTCTTCGGTTTCTTTGGCTTTTTCTACGAGGGGAAAATGTCCGGCACCTTGATGGACGAGCGGTTCCGGGAAAACGCCGCCCGCGCCCAGCTAATCACCTACAGAACCACCTTTTCCATCACTCTGCTGGCACTGCTCATCCTCTGCCAGGGGAAGCTGCTGGGCAGCCTGGAATACACCCTCATCGCCACCATCATCGTGCTTTCCCTTACCTTAGCTTTGGGTATTTTCCTCCCCGAATATCTGCTATACCGCTACGACCACGATGACCGGATAGAGGAAGGCGAGGAATAAGGGATGGCGGAATTTGCGTGCAGGCTAAAAAAATACCGGCAGCTGAAAAACCTGACACAGGAACAGCTGGCGGAGCGGGTAGGGGTGCGGAGGGAAACCATTATGCGGCTGGAAAAGGCGCAGTATAATCCCTCCCTGAAGCTAGCGATTGACATTTCCAGAGCGGTGGAAGCCCCCATTGAGGAAATTTTCATCTTCCCGTGACACGTGGAAAAGGGGCGGCGGTAAAAATACCGCTGCCCTTATCCTTTAACCCTGGGGAACGGACAAAGGCCCGGAGCAGTAAAAACGGCTCCGGGCCTTTTCTTTTATTGGCGCAGGGGCGGCTCATAATTTGCCAGTCAGAACAAATACTGTAACCATACGCGCTTCTGCATATGCCCTCCCTGTAAAACGGGGAGTGGCCAAACCACACAGATTTTTCTCTTAAATTTGCTGTGTCATTGAAATCTTTTGTCATTCTTCTTTTTGCTTCTTTTTCTTCTTTTGCAAGAAGAAAAAGAAGGCGGGGCGGCAGCCCAGATTGGCATAAAAAGGGTGGGGAGATATGAAATTTTTCCATGGGGAAAAGAAAGCAGGCCCCTATTTTGAGGGCTGGTATTTAAAGCACCAAAGCAAAGGGGGGAAGAGCCTTGCCCTGATTCCGGCCTTCCACAGGGACAGCGCCGGCCGCCCCAGCGCCTCCCTCCAAATCATCTCGGACAGCCGCTCCTGGTGGCTGGAGTACCCGGAAACGCAATTTTGGGCCTCCAAGGAGCAGTTGGAGATTCGCCTGGGGCGCTCCCGCTTTCACCGCCACGGTGTAGACGTTTCCATCTGCCGGGACGGCCTTTCCCTCCAGGGAAAGCTGCAATACGCCCCCTTCACTCCCCTGAAATCGGATATAATGGGGCCCTTCCGGTTTTTGGGGGAGATGCAGTGCGTCCACGGTGTCATCAGCATAGGGCATTCCCTTACCGGCGCCCTCTCCCTAAATGGGGAGACCATCGACTTTACAGGCGGTTTGGGCTATATAGAAACAGACCGGGGACGCTCCTTTCCGGAGCGGTACCTTTGGAGCCAATGCCTTTGGGCGGCCCCCGAAGAAGCCAGCCTGATGCTGGCGGTGGCAACGGTCCCCCTTCCAGTGGGCAGCTTTACAGGCTGCATCTGCGCCTTTATCCACAAGGGCCGGGAATACCGCCTGGCAACCTACCGGGGGGCGAAAATCGAAACCTGGTCCCCATCCGGGGCCTTCATCCGCCAGGGTAAATACCGGCTGGCCGCGGACCTTCTGGAAGCCCGCGGCCAGCCTCTGCACGCCCCGGTGGAGGGCAGTATGGGGCGCACCATTCACGAAAGCCTTTGCGCCAGGGTAAAATACAGCTTCTGGGAAGGGGAAACCCTCCTCTTCCAGCGCACCGGCCGGTGCGCCAGCTTTGAATACGCCGCCCAATAAATTGGGGGAAAGGCATAACCGCCTTTCCTTTTTCATATCTATTTACCGGTAGAGCTGCCAAAAAACGGACAGGGAGTGGTGCAGATGAAGGGTGATTTGGCGCTGCTGGGCGCGGTGGGCGCGGCTATGGTGGCGGTTCCCGCCGCCGTCCTCCTCTGGTCGGGACAACCCCTCCTGGCCCAGGCTCCTCCCGCTTTGCCGGTGAGCCTTCCCTCCTCCCAAACCGCCCCAGGGGAGGGGGACGGCCTGAACCAGGGGGCCTTTTCCACCCCCGCGCCGGGAAGCCCTTCATCATCGGAGCCGGAGGGGGACTCCCGGCCGGTGGAGGGGGACGAGGGTCCCCAGACCCAGGAGGCGCTGCCCAATACGGTAAAGGGGGTCTGGCGGTCCCCGGTGACCACCCTGCGGATTCTGGACCAGGGGAGCGGGGAGGTGGTGGAGCTTTCTCTGGCGGATTACACCCGGTACGCCATTGCGGCGGAGATGCCCGCCAGCTACCACCTGGAGGCGCTGAAGGCCCAGGGGGTGGCGGCCCTCACCTACGCCTTGCAGGAGGCCATCGCCCAGCGCTCCCTGCCGGAGGAGGCGCGGGACCCGAAGCTGAAGGGGGCGGACTTCGCTGCCGACCCAGGGGACCGCCGGGGGTACATGACCGAGGCCACCGCCCGCGAATTTTACGGGGAGCAGTTTGATTACAGCTGGAACCGCATCACCCAGGCGGCCCGGGCCGCCTGCCGGTGCGTCGCCCTTTACGACGGGGAGCCTATTGCCGCCGCCTACCACGCCATCAGCGCCGGGGACACCACCGAGCGGGCGGAAAACATTTGGAACGGACCCCTCCCCTACCTGGTGGAGGCGGAAAGCAACTGGGATATCCTGGCCCCCGGCTACAAAAGCACCCTTTCGGTCACCGACGGGGAGCTGAAGGAGCTGCTCACCGCCGCCGGGGCCACCCTCCTGCCCGACCCCGCCACCTGGCTTTCCATCCAGGAGCGCTCCCCCGCGGGGTATGTCACCCAGGTCCAGGCGGGGAGCATTACCCTCCACGGCAACCAGCTGCGCAACCTCCTGGGGCTGCGCAGCTCCGCCTTCGAGCTGGAGCGCACCCACACCGGCTACACCTTCTATGTCCGGGGGTACGGTCACGGGGCGGGGCTGAGCCAGGCGGGGGCGGATTACCTGGCCCGCCAGGGGGAGACCTTCGATGAAATCCTTCTCCATTATTACAGCGGCATCACCCTGGCGGAGGTGGTTCTTTCCGGCGAGGGGATGTGAGGCAAAAGGGCCTCCGGAAAAAATTTCCCGGGGGCCTCTTTTCTCTGCGGCGTAAAATGTGGTATCATATACAAGGAAAAGAAAAGCACCGGCCAGAAAAAGGAGGAGTTTCCCATGATGACCGACATCGAAATCGCCAAAGCCGCAAAGCCCCGGCATATCCGGGAGGTAGCCGCGGACCTTTCCATCCCGGAGGAGGCCCTGGAATACTACGGTAAATTCAAGGCCAAGCTGGAGGAGGACTACATCCGCTCGGTATCGGAGCGCCCCGACGGCAAGCTGGTGCTGGTAACCGCCATCAGCCCCACCCCCATGGGGGAGGGGAAGACCACCACCACCGTGGGCCTGGGGGAGGCCATGCCCCTGGTGGGCCAGAAGGCTATTATCGCCCTGCGGGAGCCCAGCCTGGGTCCTGTCTTCGGCATCAAAGGGGGGGCCGCCGGGGGCGGTTACGCCCAGGTGCTGCCTATGGAGGACATCAACCTCCATTTCACCGGGGATATGCACGCCATCACCGCCGCCAACAACCTCCTTTGCGCCGTGCTGGATAACTCCCTTCAGCAGGGGAACCCTCTTAAAATTGATACCCGCCGCATCCTCTTTAAGCGGTGTATGGATATGAACGACCGGGCCCTGCGGGGCGTCATCGTGGGCCTGGGGGGCCGGGTCAACGGCGTCCCCAGGGAGGACGGCTTCCAAATCACCGTAGCCAGCGAGATTATGGCTATCTTCTGCCTGGCCACCGACCTTGGGGACCTGAAGCGCCGTTTGGGCAGCATCCTGGTGGCCTATAACACCGACGGCGGCCCCGTCTACGCCAGGGACCTCCAGTGCGTGGGGGCTATGGCCGCCCTCCTTCGGGACGCCTTTAAGCCCAACCTGGTCCAGACCCTCACCGGCACCCCCTGCCTGATGCACGGCGGGCCCTTCGCCAACATCGCCCACGGCTGCAATTCCATCCGGGCCACCCGTCTGGCCCTGAAGCTGGCGGATATCACCATTACCGAGGCGGGCTTTGGCTCCGACCTGGGGGCGGAAAAGTTTTTGGATATTAAATGCCCCACCGCCGGCATCGCCCCCAGCTGCATCGTGCTGGTGGCCACCGTCCGCGCCCTTAAGTACAACGGCGGCGTCCCCAAAAACAAGGTGGCGGAGCCGGACCTGGCGGCCCTCCAGAAGGGCATCGTCAACCTGGCGGCCCACCTGAACAATATGCAGAAGTACGGCGTGCCGGTGGTGGTGGCCATCAACCGCTTCCCCCAGGATACCCAGGAGGAGCTGGACTTCATCGCCGCCTACTGCCGGGAGCAGGGGGCGGAATTCGCCCTCTCCGAGGTCTTCGCCAAGGGGGCCGAGGGGGGCGTGGAGCTGGCCAAGAAGGTGGTGGAGGCGGTGGAAAAGCCCTCCAGCTTCCGCTCCATTGTGGCTGGCTGCGGCTCCATTAAGGAGCGGCTGGACACCATCGCCAAGACCATCTACGGGGCCAAGGAGGTCCTTTACACCCCCGCCGCCCAAAAGGCCCTGGGGGATATCCTGGCCCTGGACCCGGAGATGGACCAGAAGCCGGTCTGCGTCGCCAAGACCCAGTACTCCCTTTCCGACGACCCGGCCAAGCTGGGCCGCCCCACCGATTTTGCCATCACCGTCCGGGACGTGCGTCTCTCCAACGGCGCGGGCTTTGTGGTGGCCCTCACCGGGGACATCATGACTATGCCCGGCCTTCCCAAGGCACCCGCCGCCCAGGCCATCGATGTGGACGAAAAAGGGGATATCTGGGGGCTATTCTAAGCGGGGTGCCCCCGCTGTCTCGCCCTACATCGGCCTGACGGCCTCACGCTGTGCAGAATCTAACCATGTGCCTGGAGACCTGGCGCCATAATTCCTTGGCCCATGGGACCAGAAGCTATCCCCTGGAGGTGATTTCCCATGATCTTCCACACCAGCGGCCCGGAGGAGACCCAGGCCGTGGCCCAAAAGCTGGCGGCCCTGCTGCGCCCCGGCGACCTCATCGCCTACCGGGGGGGGATGGGGGTGGGGAAGACCACCTTCACCGCCGGCCTTGCCAGGGGGCTGGGCAGCACCGCCTGGGTCTCCAGCCCCACCTTCGCCCTGGTCCATCAGTACCAGGGTAAAATCCCCCTCTGCCATTTCGATCTGTTCCGCATCACCTCCCTGGAGGACCTCTACTCCACCGGCTTCTTCGATTACCTGGAGAGCGGGGCTGTTTTGGCGGTGGAGTGGAGCGAAAACCTGGAGGCGGTCCTTCCGGAGCCCCATATCACCATTGAGATCGCCATGGGGGAGGGGGAGCAGCGGACCATCACCGTGACAGGAGATGAACGATTCCTATGAGATACCTTGTTTTGGAGGCCTCCGCTGCCGCCGCCTCCTGCGCCCTGCTGGAAAACCAAAAGGTACTGGGGGAGTTCTTCGTCAACATCCCCCAGACCCACAGCCAGACCCTGCTGCCCATGGCCCAGGGGCTTTTGGATACCTGCGGCGTTCCCGCCGGTGCGGTGGATTTCTTCGCCGTCACCCACGGGCCCGGCTCCTTCACCGGCCTGCGCATCGCCATGGCGGCAGTGAAGGGACTGGCTATGGCGGCGGAAAAGCCCTGTGTGGGGGTCTCCACCCTGGAGGCCCTGGCCCGGAACCTTGCCGGCTTTGCAGGCTCCGCCGCCGCCGTCATGGACGCCCGGTGCGGCCAGGTTTACGCCGGGCTGTTCTCCCTGGAGGAGGGCGAGGTCCGCCGTTTGGCGGAGGATACCGCCCTTTCCATTCTGGAACTGGGGAAACTTCTGCCTGGGTTAAAAAAACCGGTTTTCCTGGTTGGCGACGGCGCGGAGTTGTGCTATAATAAGCTGTTAGAGGAGCCCCCTCCTGGCCCGCCGCCGGAGGAGTGGCTGCGGCTGGCCCCGCCCCACCTGCGGTACCAGCGGGCCGCCGCCGCC
>OFHO01000698.1_pt1 | contig 29630 bp, 31 predicted proteins | sample 1521531 | NCBI WGS metagenome assembly OFHO01 (sample SAMEA3504124, study PRJEB24116) | mouse gut metagenome | biome: mouse gut; feature: mouse-associated habitat; material: faeces | place: Denmark | collected 2011
GTCTGCATCTGTTCGTCGGTGAGATGGAAGACATTTTCGGCGTAGTAGCTGTCGCCTGCGTATTCCACCGTGTATTCATAATGGTGCATGGTGTGGGTTTCCCCGGTTTCCTCATCCGTTTTCTCATATTCCGTAACCCTCACGGTGTAGGAAAAGATGCCGTCCGTGTTATCGCGGAGCAGCCGCTCCAGTTTCGCAAGATTGATTTCACGGTAGTCTTCCTGCGAGGCGCAGAACTGGGAAATAACCAGCGCACTTTCGTATATAATACGGTCTGAAAAATCATCCGTAATGCTGTATTCGCAGTCAGAGCCGAGGGAATCCGCCTCCTGTTCTATTTTTTCCAGCAGTATGTCATGTTTCTCCCGCAGGATGGCTTCGATGGAGGTTTCCGTCTCCGCAATGTTCTCCATGATGAGGGTATTGTCATTCAGTACGTCACCGGCTGCCGTGTCCAGCCCCAGATTCCCGAAGATCAGGGAGGGGAGCATGAGGATGAACAGGACGGGGATCAGCAGAAGTGCGCCGATGGCTGCCAGTATCTTCCCGACCGCTTTCCTGTTTTCCCACAGACCTGCGGCAAGCATCCCATAAGGACCGGCGGCAACGCCTTTGGCAGCCCCGGCAATGGCTTTCCCCGCTTTCAGTGCGCCCTTTGCGGCACTGGCGGCGGAGGCTGTCCGGGATAAGACGGACTGCTCCTTATTTTTATTCTGTTCTGGCATTTATACGCGGTCCTTTCTTTTGGGCATGTTGGGGAGTTTCTGTACGATGTTCTCATGGTAGGCAATCTTGCCTTCCCCTGTCATGTAAGGTGTCCGGTCCACGGTATCCACTGCATACTGCCTGTACCATGTGGCATTGTCAGCCGTGGTAATGGTTTCGTAATGTCCTTCCGGCGCCATATACTGCTCGGTGTTATACATGCCGAAGGCGGCGCCGTTTGGATATTCAATCGAGGTTTCCGTTCCCATGATGCGTCCGCCGCCGATTTCCACATCCGAATAGCTTGGCGCGTCCGGGATACCCGTCTGTCCCATGTAAGAGGTCAGCGCCTGTGCCGCCTGTGTGCCGGTCATGGAACCGGTGTAGCTGATATTTCCCTTTGCCACAGCCCCGGTGACGCCGTTGGCAAAATCGCCGCCCTTTTTCACCGAGGATTCAAATGCCCTGCGGCTGATGGGGTTGCTGGAATGCCCGGTCATGGTGTGCATGGCGCTCTGGGTAAACTGGCGTCCCACGGCACCGGCAAGCCCGCCTGACAGGAAGGAGGACTGGCTGACGCTGCTTGAGCTTCCGTCCATTCTGACAGAACCGCCCCGGAAGCTGGAGCCTCCGGCGATGTTCTTTGCGGTGGTAAGCCCCCTTGCGGCAACCATCAGCTCCGCCATCATGTTGCCGCCGGTATGCCCCACGTTGATACCGAGGCTGGATAAAAAGCTGTCAATCTTCTGGCTGATCTTCAGAAAGGCGATGGCGCATAAAAACCAGATGAAGACATTGCCTGCGGCAGTCTCTTTCCCGACTGCCTCCACATCGCTTTCCGTTACCGCAAATACGGTCATGGACTGGGAAAGGAACAGTGCGGCAGTAAGTAGTATGGTATAAAGTTTTGTTTTCCTATTTTTCATAGATACCTCCCTAAAGTGACAGCGGATTGGACAGAAAACTTCCCACCATGGATGTGAACAGGCGCAGGCACCATGCGTTCATCATCAGCAGGAAGATCTGCCCGCCGAACATCCGGCACCACGACTTGAAGATATTTGAGGTGGACTGGGAAGCGCCGGTGGCAAACGCCATAGGCGCCGTATATACGACCACGCCAAGCAGGACATAGCGTTCTGCCGCCTCAAACAGCAGCTTGATATAGTTCCATGCCAGGATCAGCAGCAGGATCAGTGCGATCAGCGTAACGGAACCGCTGGCGCAGACGCCGAGTATCGTCAGCAGTACAGAGTTAAAATCCGCGAAGTTTAAGGGCGGCAGGTCGGAGGAGAGTATCCATGAATAGGGAGTCCCGCCGATGGAAAGCACCATGTCCGTGATCTGGTCGCAGTAATAGATCAGACCGATAAAGAGGACGGAACGGATACTCAGTTTGAACGGATCTTCCGCTTCCACGCCTGCAATCAGCCCGAAGTTCTTAAAAAGCTGCCATACCCAGTTTAGGAGGACAAGCCCTATGGCGGTTGCCACAAATACCTTATACATGGTCTCCGCAGCGGGAAAATACCGCAGGAAGGTTCCCATGTCACAGCCCAAAGCACCCAGTACCGAGGTGGAGATCAGGTCAAGCCCGTTCATCACCTGTTTGGCAATCCATTCCACGATGCCGTCAAGTATGCCCATGACTTACCCTCCTTTTTATCCGTTCCATTTGCCGTCGGAGAAGAAGGGTGTAACATAGGCGAGGATGAAGCCAAGCCCGTTTAAGATCACCCATGAGATCGCAATGCGCTTGAGCCATGCACGGGACTCGTCCACTGTCCTGCCGGACTTGGAAAAGTTCATAAGGAGCAGGGCAACGGAAGCGGTGACGATGGCGGCGATGGTGGAAATCCCCAGTATCTTGCCATACACATCCTTCATAATGCTTTCTGCCTTGGTCCACATATCCGTTGCAAGGACCTGATCTGTCTGAAGGACAAAGAAGTAGGCAAAGGCTGCCGCACCCACAATGATGTTCTGCCAGAGGACGCGGAATTTTCTTTTCCCGGGGAGCTGGTTTTTGGTTGCATTGTTTTCTTTTTTCAATGAATTACCTCCTGTGAAATTTGTTATAGTAGAAAAACCGGCAATTCCCGAAGGACTGCCGGTTTCCAAAGCCCCTGTTTCAAGGGGGCTGCCATACAAAAAAGCGCATGGTGTATGTTCTGCAAAAAAATGACACCTGCGGGTGCAGATGCCTGAAAAGTGGAATGGATATGGGTGCAGATACAATTTTGAGCATGACCATTATAGCATGGGCATTTTTACCTGTAAATCGCAATGCTGTGCCAGTTTGCGTAATTTGCGCGCCAATCTGGTGCCATCTGGGAAATTTATATGGAAAATTATGGGAATACATGTTGAAGTACAGTTGTAAGAACGATATAATTAATATTAAGAAATTAATTTTGGGAGGGGAAATATATGTCGGATGAAAATAAAAATATTTTTGTATCACATCAGCATAATGATGCCGATAAAATAGAGGCTTTTAAAAATTTGATCGGAAGACATGGAATAAATATGCGGGATAGTTCCATATACGAAAATAAATTAAAAAACAATGCAAAAAATGAGCAATATATTAAGCAAGAACTTATAAAACCTCAAATGAGGTGGGCGGGAACAGTTGTAGTACTTATTGGAAAAGAAACGGCTAAAAGCGATTATGTAAATTGGGAAATTAAAACAGCAGCAGATATGGGAAAAAGAATTGTTGGTGTCTTTTTGCAAGGGGCTAAGGATGAGGACGTTCCTCCAGAGTTATATGAGCATGGACATAATTTAGTAGGATGGAATGGAGAAAAAATTGTAAGAGCGATTAATGGTGAAGATATGGAATGGGAAAAACCAGATGGAACTCCTCGAGATAGTAATCCAATGGATTTACCGCGCTTTACATGCTAGGAGAAGTAATTTATGAAATTTTATTCATATGTAATACCCAGGGATTTTGGATTTGCCCCTAATCCACATTTTGGATATTGTACTTTGGCGACTTGTAAGCAAGGAATTAGAAAAAGTGCACATGTTGGAGACTGGATTGGTGCTTTTGGGGCTGCAAGTATGACGATTCGTGGAAGATTAGTTTCGTTAATGTTAGTAGATGAAACATTAACTTTTGATGAGTATTGGGAAGATCCTAGATTTAGAAACAAACGCCCAGTATTTAATAAAAGTATGATGTTTATGTATGGAGACAATATATATCATACCTTGGGAGGCAAATGGACACAAGAGCCATCGCATCACAGCGAAACGGATGGAACTATTAATTATATTAATTTGAATAGAGATACACAGACTAATCGAGTCTTAATTGCAACAGAATTTTATTATTTTGGAGAAAATGCGATTAATGTGCCAACAGAGTTTGATTCATTAATATGGAGAAATATTGGTTACAAGACCTGCAAGGATGAAATGTTAATTGAGAATTTTATACAATATATTCGCCAACATTTTGAGAATGGAATACATGGTACTCCTTATAGCAGAAGAAAAGGCGCATTTATTTATTATGGAGGAAATTGATGAAGATAATTTTTTGTAATCCCAAGTTGACAATGAAAACCATTGACAAAGCAAATGTGTTTTTCGAGTCGTGCCGGGAAATTTTGGATACATATATTGCAAACAAATTATATATTACATCGGCTTTTCAAGTAGACCAGTTATTGGCAGGCGATGCTGATATTGATGACATATTTGTATTTTTTAACGCAGAGGATGGAAAGTATGAGGATAAATTTCTGCGGTTGCTAAAAAAGTATAATGATGTTCAAAGTAGAATATGGGCAATAGCGATGGAAAAAAATCCGGAATGTAGGCGACCTCCGGAGCCAGTATCCAATAAACAGAGTTTTGATGTGTCATGTCGAAACGAAAATAGAAATCCAATGAAGAATAATATGAAGGCAATTGCACAGATTTTTGCCAGAAAAATTATTGCGCAAACATTATCACCATTATATCGTGATGAAGTTTTATACTTTATTAGTCATCGGCGTATTGATGGAGAGCATATAGCAGCAAAGCTTGCAGATGAATTGAGACATTTAACAAGGGAAAGAAATGTGTATCGGGATGTTGTTAATGTTGAAGTGGGAGATGATGCGCAAAAAGATATTGATAAAAATTTAGCTATGAGTGATGTACTTATATTTCTACAAACAAAGGAAGCACAGAATTCACCCTATATTATGAAAGAATTGTGTTATGCACTTATTTATGATATTCCTATTTTGTGGATACAAATTGATAATGCATCTTATTCAAATATGGAAATTCACCCAGGAGAGCATCCTATGCTTCATTATAGGAGTGATGAATTTGACTGCCAAGAGAGATTAACGGAGATTGTTGATGAGATTGAAGAGAAGTGCTTTCAGCTTATTATGAATTCGTCTAATCAAGTATTTTCTCATATTGAATATCTGAGGGACTTGAGCGACGCAAATAAAATTAAATTGACAGGGGATAAAAATGCTACGTTGGCATATGAAATTGAGTATAAGGAGAAAACAAAAGATATTTATGATTCAGGAGTTAAAAAGCATTATATACAATGCTTTGGAAGAAACCCAAAGAAGCAGGATATAGAGAAATTTATCGAAAAAGTTAAAAAAGGCAAAACATATGATAATAATGATAAACTATTTTTACTATCTAATCATGGGCAGCGTGAAAAGTTGATGGGCGATACAAAAGTCACAGAAGAGAATTTTGACGATTATATTATGAATCTTGAAAATGTAGCGGGTGTTAAAAGGCAAAAGCGCAATAAGAGAATTATTCTTTCAGGGGCTTTTCCGGATTATGATGAGATATATAAAAATTCTTTATTGGAAGCAGTCTCTATATACTCTAGGGAAATTATTAAAAATGGTTATGTTTTGGTTTTTGGGGCGCATCCTACTTTTCAAAAACTTATTTTTGACATAGGAAAGTTATATGCTTCAGATATGCAGTATTCTATTGAAATGCATATGGATAAAGCATATCTTGACCAGTATGACTTAGAGGAACTTGAAGAAAAATGTACGTTGGTATTGTCAGATGGATTGCAAGAGATGCGCGAAAATATGATTTGTAAGGAAAAAAGTGAGCTATTAATTTGCTTGGGAGGAAAAATAAAGGATGATAAATCTCAGCAAGGAGTAGATATAGAAGTAGAATTAGCAAAGAGCGTTAATGTTCCAGTTGCTTTAGTTGGTACAGTGGGAGGACGCTCTAGTGAGTATGCTTATGAAAAGATTAAACAAGAGGATTGGTCTGATTTAAACCAGTGGGATAAGAGTTTTAATGAAAGCATGTTTTATAATGTAAATCATCGTCTGATGATTAGGCGGTTGTTAAACGCAATAGAGTAAGAAAGGATAATATTGTGGATATGTATTCGGGGGTGTATGTATTTGAAGGAATTGATAATGTTGGAAAAACATCCATTATACATGCATTGAAACAACAAATACAGGAAGCAACAGATTATAGGTGCGTTGACATTGCCTTTCCGGGGAATGAGCCGAGAACTCTTGGTAATTTAGTATATAATATACATCATCATCAGGAGCAGTATTTTAACGTACCGATAAATGATACAAGTTTACAGTTACTTCATATTGCATCTCACATTGATTTAATCCAACGTCAGTTGATGCCATTAAGTAATTTAAAATATATTGTTTTATTAGATCGATTTTGGTGGTCAACATATGTATATGGTTTAGCTGGAGGAGTGGAAGAAAATATCATTCAATCAATTATAGCCCCAGAATTATTATATTGGAAAGATATCGATATTAAAAAAATTTTTTTGATAGAACGCAGAGAGAGACAAAAAGATTATGAATTAAGTAAAGAAAGTAATATTATTGATGAATATCGGAAACTTGCCCAAAAGGAGTTAAAGTGTGAAAGGCTAGATAACAATGAGAGTCTGGTAGAAGTAGTAAATAGAGTTTACAAAAGTATTTTTGGAGATAAGATATTATGAACTTTGCAGATTTAAAACCAACACCAGTATATGAAACTTATTGGAAATTTGCAGTGAAACGTCAGGAAATTTTTTTTAATCGTATGGAGGATAAAGTATTTCCGTGGACTGATGATGAAATTTTGAAAACTTATAAGTTTACAAATGCATATAGAGCCTCAGACCGTGTAAGCCAATATTTAATTAAGAATGTCATATATAGTGAGGGTAATTACACTCCCGAAGATAAGTGTTTCAGAATTCTGCTGTTTAAGCTATTTAATAAGATTGAAACATGGGAGTTTTTAGAAAAAAATTTAGGCGAAATATCAATGAAAACCTACAATTATGATGAGTATAATAAATTGTTAATGCAAAAAGTGGATAGTAAGGAACGGATATATTCTGCTGCATATATAATGCCATCAGGTAAAAGTTGTTTTGGATTTGAAAAAAAACACCAGAATAATTTGAAATTATTGGAATATATGATGAAAACAGAGTTGTCCAAGAAAATTGCAAGAGCCAAGACATTAAAAGAGTTGTATGAAGTTTTATTGACATATCCGACAATAGGATCTTTTTTGGCATTTCAGTTTGCGATTGATATTAACTATAGCGAACTATGCGATTTTAGCGAAATGTCTTTTGTGGTAGCTGGACCAGGGGCTAAAAATGGAATAAAAAAGTGCTTTGGGGATTTAAAAGGTTTTGGATATGAGGATATTATTAAATATGTATCAGAACATCAAGAGGAGGAATTTGATAAAAGAAATTTAAATTTCAAATCATTGTTTGGAAGAAGGCTTCAAATGATAGACTGCCAAAATCTGTTTTGCGAGACAGATAAATATGCTAGGGTTGCTCATCCGGATATAAGTGGATTAAATGATAGAAAAAGAATAAAGCAACAATATATTAATCGTGGTTTGAAAAAAATTGATTATTTTTATCCTCCTAAATGGGGAATAAATGATAAAATTGGAGTATAACGAAAGGGGAACTTAGATGGCAGAGTTTATTGCAGGACGAACAGCGAACGAGGTCTGGAGAAAGGCAGCAGATAAGCTTTTACATCAAAAAAATACTGTAGATGGTAGAACGGGGGAAGTGTTTGAAATTTTGCATTCCTTTATTTCGATTGAGGAACCTAGACAGAAATGGGTATATGATCGTATTCCCCCTGTTAGTATTGGTTATGCTTTGGCAGAATTGGTGTGGATTATGAACGGTGAAGACTGCTCGGACGTTATTAATTATTTTAATCCTCAGTTGGAAAAATTTGCGGGTAAGGCAAGATTTTATCATGGAGCATATGGAAAAAGAATACGTGCACACTTTGGGTTTGACCAATTGGAGAAAGCATATTTTGCATTACAAAACACACCTGAAAGCAGGCAAGTAGTAATTCAGATATACGATACAGAAGTAGATTTCCCGATAGACAAGGGGATGCCAAGAGATGATGATATTCCTTGTAATATTTGTTCTATGATAAAAGTAAGGCAGGGAAGACTGGAATGGTCACAGATAATGCGTAGTAATGATGTGTTATTAGGAATGCCATACAATTTTATTCAATTTACTGGTCTTCAGGAGATTTTGGCAGGGTGGCTTGAATTGGAAATGGGATCTTATAACCATTACAGTGATAGCTTGCATTTGTATGATCGAGACATTCCTAAAGTGGGGATTGCAGAAGAGACTACAGTAGAAAATGATGACAGCTTGTCTTTGCGTAAGGATGAAACAGATAAAATATTCAAAGAAATATATGAAAGAATGAAATCTTTGGTATCTAGCAGTATTATTGAAAAAGAGATTTATTCCTTGGCTCAGATGAATTCTGAATATGTGGCGTATAACAATATGGTTTTAATTATTGCATCATATGCTGCACAGAAAAACCATTTTGATGATTTAGCAGCGGAGTTGGTCGGTAAATGTAGTAATGGAGTTTATGTGGAGATGTGGAATAGGTGGGTTGCACGAAAAGGTGTGAATAAAGGATAATATATGATTATCCATATCATTCATCCAAAACTTATGATAAGGGAGGCATTATAATGAACAACTGGAAGGAACAAATCAAAAGCTGTATAACGCAGGTTGAGCAAATAAGCCAATATATAACCTTAACTGAATCTGAATATGAGGCTATGAAAAACAAAAAATTTCAGATTACGCCTTATATGATGAGATTAATTGCTGAAACGGATTGCGAAGAAGCATTAAGAAAACAATTTGTTCCTTTTAGTGATAGTACTTCTTATAAATATAGTGCTGACTATTTAAATGAATTAAAGTTTCAGCCAATTCCAAACCTAATACATAAATATAAAAACAGAGTAATAATAATTGCAACAAATAAATGTGCCTGTTATTGCCAATTTTGTACAAGACAGCGCGTGACTTGCAGGAAACAGTATGGTTATTTTGACAAGGAAAAAATTCTGGATTATATCAAACAGAATAGAGAGATTAATGATGTTCTTATCACTGGTGGCGATCCACTTATTTTGGAAACACATACAATCGTATCTCTTATAGATAGTTTATCAGAGATTGACCATATAAAAGTCATCAGAATCGGAACAAGGATACCTATTACTTTGCCAATACGTATTGAAGATGAACTGGTAAATGCTTTGAGAAAATACAAGAATCTATATATTAATATACATATAAACCATCCGGTAGAGTTGAGGCCGGAAAGCAGAAATGCAATTTCTCGATTGGTTAATGCCGGTATACCAATAGGCAGTCAGACGGTTTTCCTAAAGGGAATTAATGATAATCTTGAAACGCTCCGCTGCCTGTTTGAAGAATTAATAAGTATAAAAGTAAAACCTTATTATTTATATCAATGTGACAAAGTTTCCGGATGTGAAAGTTTTATTACGGATCCCCAAAAGGGCATCTCAATCATTAATACTTTATCGCAGGAAATCAGCGGATTTGCTGTTCCTAAATTTGTAATTGATACACCTGAGGCCGGGAAAATGATATTGGCTCCCTGCCATTTACAGAATCTCAGCAAAGATGCAGTGTATATGAAAACAATAAACCGCGATATCGTATACTCTACAAGTGAATTTGAAGAGTAATATGCGGTATATCTCATAGCAATCAGGAAGGAGAAAATCGTTATGATAATTGGAATAGCATATGATAAAAGGGAAGATTACAGTTTCAACAGTGATGCATCCTACTTTGATTTTACAACGGCAGCTGAATTATCCTATGTCAAACAAACTCTTGAGAAATGCGGACATACCGTAAAACTGCTTGGTAACTATTATGATATATTAAAGGCTGTTGCCTGCGAGATGTTAAACGATATTGATTTGGTATTCAATATGTCGGAAGGACTGAAAAGTAGGAATAGGGAAGGAACGGTACCAATTTTGCTGGAAATGGCCAAAATCCCATATACAGGAACAGATGCTTACGGTTTGGGTCTATGCCTTAATAAATACCATTCCAAAATCATTGCTGATTACTTGGGAATCCAAACACCCGAATATTTTATGGTAAATAGCAAAGAAGATATAGTGAAAAAGGAACCTGCATTTTTCCCTTATGTACTAAAACCAATTTATGAAGGAACCAGTTCTGGCATAAAACTTGTAAAATCATATAATGAATATGCTTTAGAAGCATCTTATTTGTTTGATACATTTCATCAACCTATTTTATGTGAAAAATATATTGACGGTAGGGAATTTACAGTTTCATTAATTGGTACCGGAGCAGATACAACCACAATAGGGATTGTAGAAACTCTTCGGAAAAACGGTATGCCTATAGGTATCTTTTCCTCAAAAGATAAAATGTATGGGAACTGTAAGAGGGCATTGGTTCAAAATATGTCGGAGCAGACAAAAGATCTTGCTTTAGACCAAGCCATTAGATTCCACAATTTTGCCGAATGCAGGGATTTGAACAGAATTGATTATCGAATGGATAGCAATGGAAATCTTTTTTTCCTTGAAGCTAATCCGTTACCAGGGCTTTCTAATTCTAGTGCTTTTCCGAATTGCTGTATCTTAAACGGTATTCCATTTGAAGATGCTATGAAAAAAGTAATAGAGAGTGCTTTGAAACGCTATGCGTAGTTATTCATAAAATCGCATTGTTGCAAAGAACATATCTTTTTCCAGATATGATGATATCAGAGGATATGTAACAATATTACAGCAACTCTCTATAAACGTTGGAATATCCATGTTCAACTCTAAAAAAATTTTTTTCATACAATTGCAGATGTAAAATTTGTGCCTCGTCTGTACATCCAGCTGATTCAAACATTGTTGGAAAATAAATAATGATTTTCGCAGATTTCCCTGCGCCCTATAATATAATGCATTATTAATATAGTGATATGTTTGAAGCAATATAATATCTTCATTCCGTGCTTGTTCAATCAAGTTATCGGCAGCTTGTATTTGACGCAGACAATTTGCATAATCCATTTTATATCGGTAGCAAGTTGCTAAATTAGTATATGCAGATACTTTGGAGAATGGTTCTACATCAAATTGCAATATGCTTTCAAAAAGTTCAATGGCTTCATCGATATTTTGTTTTATCACTGCCGTATAAATGCCAAGCGTATTCAAAGGATAATGTACAAGCAAGCTACCATATTGCTGAAATAAATCTATACTTTTTTGGCAATCTGTCTCAAAAGATTCCAATTGTAACAAATATAAACTATCCGTTGAAAGGTTATGTAGGGTTTCTGCCAGATGACTTATTTTATGATGTCTCTCAAAATAATCTGCCGCCTCCCGTACAAGTGGTTGCGCTGTTTCCGTATCAAAAATCATACTGGCCTTTTTCAGCTGAATATAATATTCTTCCTCAAAACCATTTTCTTTGCAAAAAGTCACTGAACCGATATAATATTCTTCTGCCTGTGCATCATTTCCCTGTAAATGATAAATGGACGATAGAAAAGAAAGCGCTTTGTAAAGCAAAATATTCTCTGATGGTCGAACCGTCAGTTCATCTTTTATTTCTAAGATAATATTGAGGGCATCCGGCAGGTTCCCGTCCATATATAACGAATATGCATAGCTTAATATCAAATCAAGTATCTCCAGATTAGAATGATTATGTTTATGTGTGGAAATACACTCCTGATAGAGTACCGCTGCCTTATTATATTGCCCCAACAATTTATTGCACTCAGCTTCATACATCGTAAGAACGGCGGAAACAAGCTGTCTTGCTCGTTCATTGATGTATGTTACAATGTTATTGGCTTCTTCAATAAATTTAACCGCCTGTCTGCAATCCAAGACAGCAATCTCCGTTTTAATCAATAAAATATAGTAATAAATGGATTGATCAAAATGCAGACTTTCCTTATAATGAAATGCAACTTTAAATAAATTGTATATTTTTTTCTCATAATGCAAGGGGGAAGATAATTGCTTTTCATAATAAACTGCTAACAGGTAATTCCAATTCTGTTTTTCATTTAAGTCTATTTTATCTAATATTATATTATAGGTTTCAAAGTTTTCAAAACAGTATAAGTAATCTTTTTCCTCATGAATCAAAGACGAAATTCCTTCAATCCTTTTCAGTTCTTCATCTGCTCTCAGGATTTGAAAGCTGTCATGCAGTTTTTTCGTATCAAAATTAATCCCAATCAGACTTGATTGTTCCAAGAGCCTTTTCATTTCATCATTCAATAAATTGTAGCGTGTGATAACACTCTCATATAAAATATCAGTCAAAGAACCGGGCGTGATTCCAGCGCATACATAGCCATCTTCTCCACGGGCAATTACCGCAGTCTGTTTTAAATAATTAATAATGATATTTAGACGGGACAGATTTCTGGAACAGGAACTGATTATGTATTCCAGATCTTTATCACTAATATCTATCTTGTTACAGAATATTTCGTTAAAATATATCTCCAGTTCTTCTCTTTCCAAATCTCTGAAAGGAATAAACTGGAATGTAGGGGAAATAGAATAAATCGACTCCAAAGTTTTATTAAAAGCAATAGGGCTTTCCGCATCTGTATCGATATCAAGAATAAGGAACGCCTGCATTTCTTTATGATGATTTACCAATAGGTTCAAAATTCTTTTAACACAATCTAATAGTGTTTCTCCATAGTCTGCCACACTCTCAAAATATAAAATCATCTTCTCTTTTCTGCATATATTTAAAACTTCCATGGTAATCTTGTCAACAATATCCAACCCATTTTGAAAATCAAAGATATGGTTACTATTTTCCAACATATAGTATCTATTAATAGCCATAACAAGTGGCTCCAGCATATAGTTATTCTTTCCTATAACGGAAATATGCATTACATTCTTTTTATCATTTAAAAATTTTTGCACAACAGTGGTTTTTCCCACGCCCTTTTTTCCGGTTACGAAGACTCCGATTGTATCGATATATCCTGAATAACAGCTATTTAACATATCTAATTTCGAATAATTAATCTCCATATCATATCTTCCCTTTACATCGGTTTACAAAGAATTATCCGCTCTAATCAATAATTCCTTTGATAATTGGTTCAGCGTAGCCTCAAACAGGATTTCAGATTTATTAAAAAATCCCAGATTCAAAATCCACATTTTATTAGCATCATCTAAAAATATTTTTCCATCATAATGTGTAAACTCACCTTGCGTATCAAACCCATTCCCGAAAAGTAAAATTGAGTCAGTCTTTTGCTGTGAAACACTTTTCCGGATTGTTTTAGATATAAAATCCTGTGGCAATCTGCTGGTTAATTCAAAATATATTTCATTTAAATCTAACATCTGGCAATTTGTTTGGGGATGGTATTCTTTACCCTGTAACTTTGCGCATATCATTTCGGCCAGTTCTGCCGGCGAAGTTTCTTGTGCAGAAATGAATCCCCAACTGTTCCGTATTCCGGGAATTTTTGTATTGTCAAATCTCACAGGCAAAATATACTGCTGAAAATCTTCCTTATTATTTTCACAGAAAATACGTTCTTCAATTGATTCACTCTCATATTTTGTCCAACATTTATCTTTGTATTCTTTCGAAATAAACATGACACAATAACGGGATTTCTTAAAATATATATCCTCTAAATATTTAAGTAAATTTTTTCCCCATAATCCTACTTTTTCATGGTTATCATAAAAATATCTAACACCTAACAAGGATAGATGATTTGCTACAAGTTCTACATAATCTCTTTGTTCACTTGCAAAAGATAACGCAATTTCATATTCGTATTCTTCCATAGTAACTGCTCCCAAGTTTTATCCATCAAAATGCATTTTTATATGGATAATCATATATTATCCTTTATTCACATTCATTTGATTTCTTGGATGCTTATTTGTAAGAATATCCTTCTGCTTTGTGCTTGACACATGTGTGTAAATCTCGGTTGTACTTATAGAACTATGCCCAAGCATTCTTTGTATGTATCTAATGTCAACATCCTGTTCCAATAAAAGAGTAGCAAAAGAATGTCTGAACATATGCGGAGTAATGTGCTGACTGATACCAGCAAGTTCTGCGTAGTGATTGATCATAAACCGAACAGATTGATCAGATAACTTATGATGCAATCTGTTCACAAAAAAATATCCACAAATTTCAATATCCTTTTTGAAAGTTTCCTGATATAAGACCAGAGCGGAAATAACTTCTTGATTGCCAAGCTGTATAATCCTTTCTTTAGCGCCTTTTCCATAAATCAGTATGTTGCTGCTCTCAAAGTCTATATCTGATGGCTTTAATGAACATAATTCAGATATTCGCATTCCGGTAGCAAATAATAACTCAATAACAGCAATATCCCTAATGCAGCAATGAAGCTGATATTCTGATCCAGCCAGTTCTTTTTGTGCATAAAGCGTAGAAAGGAATGTTTGAATGGAATGAAAAGGAATTGTTTTTGGAAGGAGTTTGGCTTCTCGAAAGCGGATGTCCAGCTTTGTAAAAGGATTTTCATTCAACAACTCTTTATATTCCATATGATGAAAAAAGGCTTTTAAGCTTGCAATTTTGCGTTTAACAGTTTTAGGCCTATATTGTTTATGCAGATTGGTAATAAAATCGTCCACTACATTTTTAGCAAAGCAATCAGATAGATCGGTACAAAATATTTCAAATTGCTTTAGATCTATCTTATAAGCCTTTAAGGTTTTGGAATCTAAGCGTTTCCGATATTCGCAGTATTCAATATATTCTGAAATATAGCTTCTCAAGGTGTTCATAAACAGGCACTCTCCTAGTTTTTTAATTAATTATGAGTGCCTGTTCATAAATTGTCTATTGGGCATCTTTCGGAATAAATTTGTCCAACATTTCCAGACAGTCCTTTGAGGTGTATCCCCACAGGATGGAACTGAGTGCCTGAACAGCTTCTGGGCGTCGGCGGTAGTAGGTTCTGTGGGAGATATTTGCTATATGCGGGCGCAGGCTCTCGATGATCTCATCCGTATTCTGGAGCTGTTGGGGAGAGAGGTAGCTGTAATAGAGTATCCAGTAGTATTGTTCCCCGTGTTTATGCTTGTTCCGCAGGATGTCAACGGCGGAAGTTAAGAGTGTCAGCATTTTGTTGCTGCGCTCGATGCTCTTGGCATAATCCTCCAACCGTGTACCACCAATATCTGCCCCGGCAAGGTAGATGGAGTCTAGAAATTCCTCAATGCTGCTTCCAAACTCAATCTCGAAGGTGCTGCGTACCTGTTGGACAGCCAGTTCAAGGTTCCAGACGGCATCCCGGTAATTTTTCAGCAGCTTCCATGTGTCGTGGAACAGGGGATTCTCCTGTTCTGAGGGAATATTTTTGTTTGGTCTTGTGTTTGCCATAGTGTTTACCTTCTTTCTTCATTTTGGGTGCCTGCTTGGTTGACGGGTGCATTATTGCAGTCATCTGGCGGAATGACCGGCGATAGCGTCAGCTCAAACCGGTAGGGTATCTTGCCGTCCGGACAGACAATCTGCAGGGAATACCTTAAATCAGTTTCTTTGCAGTCGGATAAGGGATATAACTTATATTGCGTCCGGGGACATTCGCAGCACGAAACCCCTTGTGTGGCAAGGATTTGCGCCACTCTCTGAACTACTTTTTTCATGTGCGGTTTTGAAACGCAACCGGACTGTCCTGAAACGCAGCCGTCTGTCTCCATAATCGTGATCTGTTCATCACGGATGGCTTCTGTTTTGGGAAGGGATAAATCCTCCGGAATGTGTATGGGAACCTGAAATGTCATGGAAATTTCCTCCTTGTCGATCATTACGTCACTGATACCAAACATGGTAGACAGGTAGCTGCACAGATAGATGACGCTGCCGTGCCTGCCGGTGAAGGATACCAGTGAAAGATATTTTTTGTCCTGCAGTTTGCCTAAAATCCGGCTTACCGTTGCCTTCGATATGCCCCAGCGTAGGGCAAGGTCGTTGAAATTTGTGAGTGGATTGCCGGTGGCGTTGCGGAAATAGACCACAGGCCCCAGCTCAGAGCCTTGCACCTGCCGGTCGTTATAGATGGCGTGTACCCACAGGTCAAGCACAATATCCATCTCTGAGCATTTGCCCATGCTGATCAGCTCATGGACGGCAGCAACCGGAAAGAAGAAAAAACCCACATCCTTCAGACATGGGTAATTGTAATCAAGTGCCGTATTGTGCTGTTTCCAGCCGTTGATTGTGAATTTAATCAGGTGGTTTCTGCCAAGTTTGGTGTAGGTAATGTAATTCTGCTCTTGAAGGAAGTCAAGAATGGCGACTGCCTGATGCTGGAAGCGTGTGCGGAACCATTCTGCCAGTTCCGAGGTCTTGCAGATCCACTCGCCCGGACCCACCAGATAGGAGATACCCTCTATCCGGCGGTAGGAGGAGCGGAAGTTGGCGTAGGAGCAGAGCGTCATGTAATAAAAAAGATAGGAACTTCCGTTTGTACGGATGTCCCTATCTTCCATAAGGTTGCGGATGAACTCACGATAAATGCGGCACCGTGGGTAGTCCACAATTTGTTTGATTTCTAATTGGTAGTCCAAGATAAAGTCCTCCTTTGATAAAAACAGACACCCACAAAGGGGTGCCTGCGGATATTGTGTTTCGACAATGAGAATGGATTGCATTCATTGCATTAAAATTGCATTTTTTCAGTTTCTAATATTTGTTTATATTGCTTTATACCTCTTGAAATTGCCGTAAATTCGTTGTATTCTCTTAATATACGGTACTGTCTGTATGGAGTTCGAGTGAGAAGTAAAAACCTCGCAAGTCTTGAAAAATCAAGGCTTGCGAGGTTTTTTTTAATTGGCGGTGGGTACGATTTGGGTACAGATTTTTTAATCCAGCTTATTATTAATCAAACGATGTTCTGTATCTTCCATAACTTGATCGTGGAGCCGTTGGATGCTCAGGTCAAAAAAGGCATCTCCGTGCTGTTCGGGGTAAGTGTCCATCCAGCGGTCATAATCCGTTTCGGCTTTAATGAGAGCCTCCCCACGCTTTTTTGCATCTTTGATTTCATTGCATTTTTCTACATCTTCTAAAAATTTCTCGTAACGCTGGCACCATGCGTTCATCAGCGTCAGGGTTTCAAAACGTATTCCAACAGTATCATTGCCCTCATCGTCTTTACACGTAAAAAGATGTCCGTTGTACTGCCGGGCAATCTGGAATAAGCGGTGCATGGCTTTAATCATGTCAAAATCGGAATTTTCCAGTACCTCCGGATTGACGGCAAGAGCGTTTGCAATTTTTTCAAGGGATGATGGCTTGGGGTTGCGTCTGCCGCTTTCGTAGGCACGAATATAGGCTTCGCTCGCACCAACCAATTCACCTAACTGTTTCTGGGTAAGACCACGCTCTTTGCGGATGCGGCGTATATTTTCTCCAACGGTCATAAGTTTGCCTCCTAAAGTTTTAGCTGTGTATTTGCACTAAATCAATCATACCACATAAAAAGAAAAAAATAAAGCAAAAAAGATATTGACAAGAAACAAAAGTTACGATATGATAAAAACGAAACATAAAGATACTATACAGAAACAAAAAATAAGAAGGAGAGGACATAACATGAATGAAAAGATTTACTACAATGCAAAGGATATTTCTAAGATGCTTGGTGTGAGCATGGGAAAATCCTACAAGATTCTCAGAGAGATGAACAGGGATTTGGCAGACAGGGGATTCCTTACGATTGCAGGGAAAATTCCTGTGGAGTATTTCAGGGAGAAATGGTACGGAGCAGCAAAGGAGGCAAGCGTATGAGCTGTAATGCAAAGAAAGATCCAAACGGCACTTGGAGAATACAGTACCGCTGGACGGACTGGACAGGGGCAAAGAAGAAGTCACAGAAAAGAGGGTTCAAAACAAAGAAAGAAGCGGAAGAATGGTATGCACATTTTTTATTGCAGCAATCTTCTGATCCAACAATGACACTTGCTGATTTTTGGGAGATTTACAAAGCAGATATGGAAAAACGTCTGCGGAAAACGACCATGAAACAGAAAGAGTATGTGATGAATGATAAAGTCCTGCCTTACTTTGGCAAGACACCAATCAATGAAATCACTGCACCTATGATAAGGAAATGGCAAGGGGAAATGATGGAGAAGGGCTTTAAGCCGACTTATCTGAAAACCATACATAACCAGCTCAGCACCATTCTGAATTATGCAGTCAATTTTTATGAGTTGCGCTCTAATCCATGCCGGAAAGCGGGAAGTATGGGAAAGAGCAGGGCTGATGAAAGACCATATTGGACTTTGGAAGAATTTCAGAAGTTTTCGGATGCAATTATGGATAAGCAGGATTCGTGGGTTGCATTCCAGATTTTATTCTGGACAGGGATGCGTTTGGGAGAGCTGCTTGCGCTTCAGGTAAAGGACGTAAATTTTGAGGAAGGCACGATTACAGTTGATGAATCCCTTGCGAGGATTGACGGGGAAGATTTAATAACCGCACCGAAAACAGAAAGTTCCATCAGGGTAATTACGATACATAAAGAATTGCAGGAGGCGATAAAGGAGTATATTGCAACGCTTTATCGGGCGAGGGCAGGCACACGCCTTTTTGCAGGAAGGACAAAGAGTTTTTTGGAACATGAAATGGAACGGGGAATCAAGCTGTCCGGTGTAAAAAAGATTACCGTCCATTGTACCAGACACAGCCATGCGAGTATGCTTGTACAGATGGGATTTAGTCCTGTTGAGATTGCAAAGCGGTTAGGGCATGGGAAAGTTACAACTACGATTGAAACATACTGTCATCAGTCTATGGATGCACAGATAAAAATTGCAGACAGGCTTGGAAAAGTGGAGAGGGGTGAGGAAGGTGGCGTGTAAGCGTGAAGCGAGGTTTCGGCGTAATACAATTGCATTCTGGCTGAGTGATGAGGAAAAAGCCCAAGTGGAAGCGAGGATTATATTATCGGGACTTCCCAAAGGAGATTATTACCGCAAAGCCATATTGGGACAGGAAGTGATGGTAACTGCCGGAAATTATATGTCTAACAGAGTTGCAAAAGTGTTAGAGCAGATATTGGAGCATTTAAAAAGCGGAAATGTAGAAGATGAACAATTACTGTTAGAATTGATAAAGCAGTTAGTAGAAATTGGACAGAATGAAAATGTCCCTGCTGGTAACAGGGACATTTCAGAAACAGAGTAAGTTGTTGGCGCAATTTACTCTGAATATAAAAAGGATAAGCCTCTTTATATTGTTATGCAGATTTATTATAGCAGAGGCTTTTCCAGATGAAAAGGAGGAGAAGCTGTAAAATTGAATATTTTTTCAGAGGTAAAGGAACATCTGACGGCAAGACAAGCAGCAGAATATTATGGTCTGAAAATTAAGAGAAATGGGACTGCCTGCTGCCCGTTCCATGATGATAGGCATCCAAGCATGAAGATAGATAAGAATTATCACTGTTTTGCTTGCGGCGTTGGTGGAGATGCAATTGATTATGTTTCCCGTATGTTTGGATTGTCACAGTATGATGCGGCACTAAAGCTAATAGAGGAGTTTGTACTGCCTATTGATACAAAAGGAAACGAAAATTTAAGCGTACAGGAAAAAGAACGTATCTGTAGGGAAAAAACAGAGCGTGAAAGAATTACACGCATTCAAGAACGATTTGAAAAATGGTGCAATCAGACTGTTAATTTATTGAGAACCTGTATTTCAGAGATTGACTGTGCAAATCGTTTCCTTATTGGTAAACCGCCTGACATTATTTTTTCGGAAGATTATGCACAGATACTTCATGCAGAGCCGCTGGTGGGTTACTGGCTGGATATTCTGTGTATGGGAGATGTTTCAGAAAGACAAGAGTTGTTTTTAAAGGATAGGAAGAAGGTGGAGGAAATTGCAGGAAAAGTCTGCACAGGCAGAAAACGAATTATGGAACGCAGTCGGGGAAGTGCTTGATGCGGAGATGAGTACAGTAGAGGACATATTGGAGTCGCTTGCAAGAACACAGAAAGGGAATGTAAAATCTTCCATCGAAAACTGCATGACTATTTTATACAGAGATCCAGTGCTGAAAGATGCCATATGTAAAAATGAACTGACAAATAAAATTGATATTGTAAAGGCGCTGTTTTGGAAACGGAACGGAAACTGCATTACAGATGTGGATATGTACCAGATTCAGCGTTACATAGAAACAAATTATGGTATTTCCAATGATAAAGCGATTAACAAGGCGGTCAGTATCGCCGCCAGTGAGAAAAGCTATCACCCGATAAGGGAATTTCTTGAAAATCTGCACTGGGATGGGAAAAGCAGGATTGCAGACCTGCTCCCACGCTTTCTTGGCGCAGATGACAATGAATATACAAGGGAAATCATGCGTCTTTTGATGCTGGCGGCAGTCCGACGGATTTATGAACCGGGCTGTAAGTTTGAGATTATGGTCTGCCTTGTGGGAGGGCAGGGCGCAGGAAAGTCTACATTTTTCCGTTTCCTTGCTGTCAATGACGAGTGGTTTACAGACGATTTGAAGCGTATGGATGATGAAAATGTATATAGCAAGATGCAGGGGCATTGGATTATTGAAATGTCGGAGATGCTTGCAACTGTCAATGCAAAAAGTATTGAAGATATTAAGTCGTTTTTGAGCAGGCAGAAAGAAACTTACCGTATTCCCTATCAGACTTATGCGGAGGACAGACCGAGACAGTGTATTTTTGTCGGCACATCAAACAACCTTGATTTCCTTCCGCTGGACAGGACAGGAAACAGAAGGTTTGCGCCCGTTCTGGTTCATCAGGAACATGTGGAGAAACATATCCTTGAGGACGAGAAGGAGTCGAGGGAATATATTGTGCAGGCATGGGCGGAGGCAATGGTTATCTATAAGAACTGTCCACATGAATTGAAGCTGTCAAAGGAAATGGAAGAATATCTGAAAGATATGCAAAAACAGTTTATGCCTGAAGATACAAAGGTGGGCATTATTCAGGCTTGGCTTGACGATTGTACTGACGAATATGTGTGCAGTGAGATGATTTACAGAGAAGCACTTCGACATGAGTATGAAGAACCGAAACAGTGGGAGATTAAAGAAATCAACAGTATCATGAATATCTGTATTAATGGGTGGGAGAAAGTTACATCTCATAGGTTTAGCAGGTATGGTTTGCAGCGTGGCTGGAAACGTAGAACAGATAATCAGGGTTTTATGCCGCTACCGGATAATGCACAGACGCCTTTTAAGTAAAACAATATTTTAAGTTCTTTTTTATCCCGTTTACAATGCGTGTTTACATTTTTGTAAACGGTGGGTTTACAAAGAAATATAGGAAACTCAATGTTTCCCGACACTTGTAAACGGTGTAAACAGAAAAAACTGAAAACGCAGTAATGAGATTAACAGGAAAATGGAGGGCATTTATTATGCAGAAATTTAACAGCAGTACAAAAATAATTATTGGAGTAGATCATGGATATGGCAACATGAAAACAGCGCACAGGGTATTCAAGACAGGCGTGGAATGTTTTGAGGAAGAGCCGATTGTCAGCATGAATTACATCAAATATAAGGACAGGTATTATGTGATCGGGGAAAACCATTTGATTTATCAGGGAAATAAAACGGATTCAGATGAATTTCATATTCTGACGCTTGCGGCACTGGCGGAGGAACTGAAATTCAGAGGTATCCATGAAGCAAATGTAACATTGGCGGTGGGACTTCCGCTTGCTTGGGCGAAAGCGCAGGCGGCGGATTTTAAGAAATATCTGATGCAGGAGCAGGAGCTGCATTTTGAGTTTCGGAAAGAGAGGTATCATGTGCATCTGTGCGGCGTGGAAGTTTTCCCGCAGGGATTTGCCGCCGTTGTCAATCTGGGTGTAATGACAGGAATGAATATGCTGGCGGATATTGGAAACGGAACAATGAACGTGATGCAGATTGTTGATAATAAGCCGTTGGAAAAAAGTCTTGTAACGGATAAATTTGGCGTAGGTATCTGCATGAAGAAGATACAGAAAGAGCTGTCAAAAGAAAATGGCGAGGGCATAACTGAATTGCTGATTGAGCCGATTCTAAGGAATGGCATACAGGGAAGAACAGATGCTATGTCTGTAAAAGTAGAGCGCATAGCAAAACAGTATGCAGAAAATATCAAAAAGCGTCTGATAGATTACGGTTATAAAGAAGGGCTGGTGCATTTATACATAATCGGCGGAGGAGGCTGCCTGCTCAGACATTATAGTGATATTGAATCAAAGGGGAATGTGACTTTTATCGAGGACATCTGTGCTAATGCGAAAGGATATGAATACCTTGCAACGCAGAAACAGCGCAGGCAGAGGTAGCGCTATGAAGAAAACCTATAAATGTAGCAACATCAAGTTCTGTATGGACGATGAAAATCAGCGCAGGACATGGGAATATCTGCAAAGCCTTTCCCGAAAAGAAGGTTCTTATGGGAAGGTGCTTTCGGATGCGTTTGTGGCGGTTCTTGACAGAGAAACGCAGATTAGGGCAGACGATGAAATGGATTCGCGATTAGAACTGGCAGAACAGAAATTTGGAAAGTTGGCAGAATTACTGGACAGGATATTAGAACAAAAATTTCATAAAATGACTCAAGAGATGCAGGAAGTGTTTGCAGAGCAAATCAGCAGAGGCTTTAATGAGTATGTTCCTGAATATCACTCCGGCATGAACGTTTCTGCTGACAAAGCTGACACAGACGGAATGGAGCAGATGCAGGAGGCGGAATTATCCGAGGATATGATGGCGTTTGCATTTGCAGTGGGCGAATAGGCGGTTCCGAATTTTATAATTCGGTACTCATTTCCGAAAGGAACGTCTATGAAATGGTACCGAATAAATATTATTCAGTACCGTTGCCCAAAGCGAGTGATGGCGGTATTATGCCGGAATGAGCAGCTCTGCCAGTGCTTTTTATGGCAGACCATGCCGCCGGACTTGCGGCATCAGCCCCGCAGGGCGCCTTACTTCTGATGCGTATGCGTCAGAAGTAATAAGGCGTTACTTTTGACAAAAGTAACAAAACCATAGACAGCTCGAAAACCTAAAAATGTGGGAAAGAAGGTGGTGCATTGGCGGCAAAGACGATTTCTTTTCCCAAAGGAAAGGGATATCTTACACACAACAATCGAGAGTTTATCTGTAATAATGTGGTGCCGGAACGGACATCCTGGAACCGGATTTACATACAGGAGCCGTTGAACGATGCTTATGAGAAATGTTTCGGGCAGGCACTCAGAGATTATAATGCTGCGCAGAAACGTAAGGACAGGCAGAAAGCAGATTATCTGAAGGAAATAGAAAATTCCGGCAACAAGGAAAAGACCTTTTATGAAAATATTGTTCAGATAGGAAAAAAGGAAGATACTCCAGTGGTGGATGAAAACGGAAACCTGACAGAAGATGCCAAGACTGCCATTGAAATCTTAGAACAGTATGCAAAAACTTTTCAGGAACGGAATCCGAATTTATATCTTTTTAATTGTGTGATGCATCTGGACGAAGCAACGCCGCATCTGCATATAGATTATATTCCGGTGGCGCATGGGTATAAAAAAGGCATGGAAACACGCAATAGTCTGACAAAGGCATTCCAGCAGATGGGATTCGCAAAGGCGGTCAGCAGAAAGCAGAATGAAACGGTTGCATGGCAGGAAAGGGAACGGAAATATCTGACGGAACTTTGCAGGGAACGGGGAATTGATATAGAGGTTCTTGGCATACAGCGTGACAATCTTTCTCTGCCGGAATATAAAGCGGTAATGCGTGAAGTGGAGGAACTGGAACAGCAGGCGGAGGCACTGGACAGTCAGAATAAGGCACTGGAGCAACAGAATGACAATCTGGCACAGCGTGCATCAGAACTTGCTGCACAAGCGCAGGAAATGGAGATACATAATAATGAGTTGGTTCTACAGGCGCAGGAGCTTACGGAGCAGATTGAAAAAGCAGAAGAGAAAGAGAAAGCGACAAACGAGGTTCTCGCCAAACATGATTTAAGGGCGGAAACATTCAAAACAATTTCAAAAGAAGTGAATGCGGAAACAAAAAAGATGAAAAGCGTGGTGGTTCCGATGACAAATCTTTTCGGCGGAGAGGAATATGTCAAAGTGAAGAAAAGCGACTGGAACAAAATGCTGGATGCGTTCGGCAGGGCAGTATCGAGGAATCATCTCTTGGAGAAGTATGAGAAGAAAATAGCCAGTTTAGAAAAGAGGATAGAAACGCTTACTGATCAGGTTGAAACATTAAAGCGGTTTGTGGCATCAAAAGGACTTGGAGAAGCGTTTGTGGAATTTGTAAAATCCCTTGCGCCAAAGACGATGAAACAAAAACTGGAAGAGGCAAAAACTGATTCTGCTGAACAAAACCGCCAGAGAAGAACACAGCGGCATGAACTGCCCGAAAAGGGCAAGCAGTGGCAGCAGGAAATGTAAATTTTATGGAAAGAGAGGAACAGACGATGAACATAACTTATGAAAAATGTGGAGATTATCTAATTCCGAATTTAATTCCTGATCCGGAGCCGGAGGGAGAGCTGAGGAAGTTCGGATTGATGCGGAAATCTTATTTGGAAAACCACAGGAGAGGGATTTATTCAGGTTTACTGTTATCGGGCGAATTAAAGAAACATCTGCTGATGGTACAGGAGCAGGCAGAGGAAAGGTTTGATTTGCTGGTGGAGCAGATGACAAAGTTGGAAGGAGTGACTGAGCAGCTAAAGGCGCAGGATCAGATGTTATGGGTGCGGAGAACAAATAATATTAGAGCAAGGGCGGAGGAGATTGTGAGGGAAGAAATAATTTTCGCCTTATAATGGCAAAAGGGCTATGACAATATGTTGTAGCTCTTTTTTCAATAATATACAAGATAGCATTGAATTTGTTCCGAAAAAAGAATATAATATAAATGATTTGGAGGGATATTATGGAATATTTAACTTCTGAAGAAATTGCACAAAGATGGGATATATCATCAAGGCGTGTTACTACCTTATGTAAGAATGGAAGAATAGACGGAGCAATTCAGAAAGGCGGTATTTGGCTGATACCAGATGATGTGCAAAAGCCTGAAAGCATGAAGCGTGGAAGAAAAAAGAGCAGGAGTGAAGACGATGGCAGGAAATAGTAATTTAAAGGATTCTTTTAAAAATAGGCAAGATGAATTTTATACTCATTTAACATTGATAGAAAATGAGTTGAAACATTATAGGGATTTCTTTAAGGGAAAAGTTGTTTTGTGTAATTGCGATGATCCATATGAGAGTAATTTTTTTAAGTACTTTGCTATGAATTTTAATGCTTTGGGATTGAAAAAACTGATCACAACTTGTTATGCATCGTCTCCAATTGTATATACTCAACTATCATTGTTTGATAATGGTGAAATTGTGGCAACTGATGAGGGGAAAAAGAAGCCTTATAAAGTTGAAATTACGGAAGTGACAGATGAAACAGGTGATGGAGCTGTGGGCTTATCAGATGTTGAAATTCTTTTAAAAAATAATAAAAATGTGCTTTCTTTACTTGGTGGAGATGGCGATTTTCGTTCAGAGGAATGCGTGGAATTATTGAGACAAGCTGATGTGGTGGTAACAAATCCCCCATTTAGTTTGTTTAGGGAATATGTTGCATTATTGATGGAAAATAACAAGAAATTTATTATTATTGGAAATCAAAATGCAGTTGCATATAAAGAATTTTTTCCTGTTTTTGCCGAAAATAAGGTCTGGCTTGGATATAACAGTGGTCATTTTTGGTTTAAAGTGCCAGATTCTTACGAAGAGAAAAAGACGGATTTTAAAATAGATGATGAAGGTCAAAAGTGGCGAAGAATGGGAAATATATGTTGGTTTACAAATGTTGATATTGAAAAAAGACATGAAGACATGGTTTTGTTTAGGCATTATTCTCCAGAACTATATCCTACATATGATAATTATGATGCCATAAATGTTGATATGACAGCAGAAATACCAGATGATTATTATGGTGTTATGGGAGTTCCTATTACATTTATGGATAAATATAGTCCGGAACAGTTTGAAATACTTGGATTATCTCAAAAATGGGGCTATGGTTTGCAGAGTAATAAAAGATATGATGATTATAAGGAGATGAAGCAGGACGGAACGCCAACGGGAAGTTCAGGCAAAAAAACAAATGGAAATCCTATGCTTATAGGCAAACCTGCAAAGGGTTCTTATTATACGGATGGTAAGGTGTGTGTTCGATCTTTGTATAGCAGGATATTTATTAGGAGAATAAAAAATGAAAATTGAACTTTACGAAATAACTATAAAAGATATAGCAGAAAAATATGTGGATAACCAAGAAGAAGGAGTTGTTGGATATAACGGCAGATTAAATATTCGTCCTAAATATCAGCGTGAATTTGTCTATGACGAAAAGAAAAGGAATGCGGTTATAGACACAATTATGAAAGGATTTCCGTTAAATGTCATGTATTGGGTAAAAAATGATGATGGAACATTTGAAATTTTAGACGGACAGCAGAGGACAATTAGTTTTTGCCAATATGTTGCGGGTGATTTCTCGGTTAATAATCGAATGTTCCATAACCTGACAGTAACAGAACAACAACAGATTCTTGATTACCAGTGTATGATATATTTCTGTGAGGGAAACGATAAAGAAAAACTTGATTGGTTTAAGATTATTAATATTGGGGGAGAAAAGCTAACAGATCAGGAATTAAGAAATGCAGTTTATACTGGAACATGGCTGACATCTGCAAAAAGCATTTTCAGTAAAACGCAATGTGCAGCTTATAATTTGTCCAGCAAATATGTAACAGGTTCACCGATACGACAGGAAATTTTACAGACTGCTATCAGTTGGAAAAATAAAGGCAATATTGAAGAATATATGTCTATTCATCAGCATGATCCAAACGCCAATGAACTCTGGACATATTTTCAGAATGTTATCAATTGGGTTATGCTGACATTTCCTAAATATCGCAAGGAAATGAAAGGTATTGATTGGGGCAAACTGTATGATACATATGGTTCAAATTTATATGACACCAATGAATTAGAAAAACGTATTGCAGATTTAATGATGGATGATGATGTTACCAATAAGAAAGGTATTTATGAATTTGTTTTATCCGGTGAAGAACGTTGCCTGAATATAAGGGCATTTACGGAGAGTCAGAAGCGAAGAATATATGAGTATCAAAAAGGTATTTGTAATATGTGCCATAAGCATTTTGAATATGAAAAGATGCAGGGAGATCATATTACACCTTGGAGCAAGGGCGGAAAGACGGTAGATGATAATTTGCAGATGTTATGTGAGGATTGTAATAGGAAGAAGTTGAATATGTGATAGATAGTGAGGTAGTGAGAATGGGGAAAATACATTTTTATAGGGAGTATGTAGACTTAGCAGTAAAGTTAATGGATGCTAAAAGTAAAATTGAAGATATAAAAGCTTTAAAGGATGTGAATGAAATTAATTTTATGATTAATACTGCGAAACCGACTGTGGAGTTTGTTGATGCAGCGAAACAGTTGGATAGACGAATCAATGCGGATTATCCAGAAATTAGTGAGATGCATAATATAGCATCAAACATGACAGGTCATATAAGTACATGTCAGAACAAGACGTATTCAGAGTATGATGCGATTTTAAAAGATTTGAATAGTGACTTATATGGAATTTTGGCATCTGTATTATTGAAACATGGAAAGATTTCTTGCATTAAGGAGTTCATTGAAAGTGTTGATTAATAATTATTAAATTAAACTCGTTATACGCGTGTAGTGAATTGAGGAGAAAGGAAAATGGAGTTAATGGATATATTTAATATTATTGCAGGTGTGGCATCAATAATTTCTTTAATTATTAGTATTGTTTCTTTGTATAAAGTTAATGCAGTTGAGAAAATTATTAAATCGAAGCAAAACATAAGTGACAGCAATATAACAAGGAGTTCGGTTACTCAAGTTGGAGGAGATTATACAAACAAATAATAGTATAATGGATAGGAAGTGCCATATATGAATAGGAAGAATGAGCAGAAGATAGAAAATGCAAATATAAATAATTCGATTGTGTTACAGACTGGTGGAGATTTATATTTGACTGATCATTTTTTTAAAGAGTTAGCAAACATTCAAGGTAATACACGATTGCTAAATAGTTTAATTAAAGAAAAAATAAAAACTTGTTCAGAACTTGTTCTTAGGAGAAATATTGTTGAATTACGGAAAGTAATTCAAGCTTTTTTAACATATGGAATTTCAGGTGTAGAGCGTGATTTACAGCAACAAATTAGATATTATCAGTTTTTGGTAGCATTATTAGAAAAAAATATTTCTGAAATGAATGATGCTTATGATTTGTTAGAAGCAAAATATTTACAAGATGCCACATATGTTAAAGATATTTTATATGAGGAAGAGAGTAGCAATTGGAATGAATTTTCAATTTTATACTTAGAGAGTCAAGTGGTTGTTCTTGATTTAATATTTGAACAAGGAAACTATACAAAGATTGAAGATTTTGGAAAACAAATGGAAATGTCCAAAGTAAATGTAGACGATACATTTTTATATTATGTGGGACTGTCATTATTTAATCTTCAAAAGTTTGATGAGGCTTTATGCTGTTTAAATTGTATACAGGATAAAAGTAAGCGTACTAATATTGTTATTGTAACCTTATTAGTTAAGGCACTGATTGCAATAAAACAGTATGATTATTTTGCTAATAGCCAAGAAGAATTGCATGAGTTATATGATTTAATTGTAGCAGAAGAAACAAGAAATCCAGATGCAATAGTTGGGTGTGAGGTTTTAATAGGGAATGTTAAATTAACAATATGTCTTGATATTATGCCGGATAGATTTTACGAAGTGTATTCGCAATTTACGACACAAGTACAAGATGATGTTAATATTCAGTTAAATTTGGGTTTGTTTTATGAAATGAAATCTGAGTATGAGAAGGCACTTGTCGTATATGAAAAAATTAAGGATAACAAAGATTCAAATATTGTGTTTAGGTATTTATATTGCAACTTTGTATTAAAAAAATACGATAAGGTGATTGTGGAGTATGAAAACTTGCCTAGAGAATCTATTACCAGTTTAATTACAAGTATTTGGTTGGGGTGTATAAAAGTAACTGATTATGAAAGATTTATAAAAGAATTAAAAGCATATATAGATAAGTATCAGTCATCAATAAATGACATTTATTATCTTTCATTATCTGTGGGTGATGAAAAAGAGTTGTTTGATAAATTCTTTTTGGATTTGTTTGTTTCTAATCTGGATAGGCTTAGTAACATGGAATTTTTGAGGGTAATAAGTATTGTAAGAGTATTATTAATTTGTGAACATATAAATCATGCAATAACTTTATTGAATAAAATTGAAGTGACAGGAAATATTCCAGATGACATGCTTGAAAATAT
>OFHO01000703.1_pt1 | contig 29466 bp, 30 predicted proteins | sample 1521531 | NCBI WGS metagenome assembly OFHO01 (sample SAMEA3504124, study PRJEB24116) | mouse gut metagenome | biome: mouse gut; feature: mouse-associated habitat; material: faeces | place: Denmark | collected 2011
CACAGGGCCGAGCCCTGGCTGAGAAGCCGCACCAGATCCCGCAGCAGGGTGGTCTTGCCGCCCCCCGGCGGGGAGAGGATCAGGGTCCCCACCGGGCGTCCCCCCTCCACCAGCTCCGGCAGCACCGGCTCCGCCGCCCCCTCGTGAACCCGGGGGATGCGGATGGCCAGGGAGCTCACGTCCCGGATGCCCTCGTTGGTCCCCAGTCCCCCGGGCAGGGCCGTGCCGCACAGGCCGACCCGGAACCCCCCCGGCGCGGTGAGGTAGCCGTGGGCCATGGTTCCGGCGGCGGCGTAGCGGGAGTACTCCGTGGCCCGGTCCAGCACCTGCTCCAGATCGCCCCGGATCACCCGGGTCTGGGGCAGGGCCGTCTCCCCCTCCGGCGTGGTCAGATACAAGGCCCGTCCAATTCGCAGCCGCAGCTCCTCTGTCCGGGCCTTGTCCCGCCGGGAGATGCTCATTGCCGCCGCCCGCAGCCGCCCCGGCAGCAGCGCGCAAGCGTCCTCGTAGCGAGAGGCAGCGTATTCCTCCGTCATGGACAACCCTCCTCTTCCCTTTACTCTGTCACACTCTATGAGGGCTCGTCCGAAAATATGCCCGGCAGCGCAAAAAAGGGACGGGCCCCCTTGGGGTCCGTCCCGGATAAAGCTTTGTCCGCTCAGATGCAGTACAGGGCGATGCACAGGTACTGGAGGACGCTGCCCGCCAGCACAAACAGGTGCCAGATAAAGTGCATATACCTGCCCTGGGATTTATAGAAGAGGATCCCCGCCGTGTAGGCCACGCCACCAGCCACCAGCAGGCCCAGCCCCAGAGGCGGCAGGGCGGCGACGATGGTCCCCAGGGCCGCCACAACCAGCCAGCCCATGAGGGCGTACAGGGCCAGGCTCACCTTGTCGAACCGCTTGAGATCAATGGCGTTGAGGGTGATGCCGATCACCGCCAGGGTGGTATTGGTGAGAAACAGCATCCAGCCCGTCCGCCCGCCCACCACCAGCAGGGACATGGGGATATAGGTCCCCAGGATGAGCACGAAGATGGAGCAGTGATCCATCACACGCAGCACCCGCTTGACCGCCGGGTTGCGCACGGCGTGGTACACCGCCGAGGCCGTGTACAGCAGCACCAGACTGAAGCCGTAGGCGGTCAGACTGAAGGCCGTCTTCGCCGAGCCGGTCATGAACCCCTGCACCGCCAGGGGAGCCGCACCCACCAGGGCCAGCAGCGCGCCGAGACCGTGGGAGACGGCGTTGGCCAGCTCCTCGCCGGGGCTCTGCATGCGGTGCATCGCTTTACTTGCCATAATATCCTCCTTCTGTGGTCTTTGAAACAGCCACATCTAATATCCAATATTAGTATATATCGTTTTTATAGGTATGTCAAGCGCATCCCGTGGATTATTTTTTGATGTTTCATATTGCATTATTCCCCTAAATCGTCTATACTCTATAGCAACGGATACTATGAACAAAGGAGGACCTCTATGCAAAGCGATCAGGATACGGTCATGGAGCGGATGACCCGGTGGGTAGAGGGCCTGGAGCAGTTTGACCTGCCGGACTGGGACAGCCTTCCCCAGCTGGATTTGTATATGGATCAGGTCATCCTCCTGCTCACCCGATACCTCACGCCCATAGACCGGGAGGCGGAGGAAAAATTTGTTACCGCCAGCATTATCAATAACTATGTGCGCATGAAGGTGATCCCTCCGCCGGTGAAAAAGCGGTACTCCCGGGTCCATCTGGCCTATCTGGTGGTCATCTGCACCCTCAAGCAGAGCCTGAGCATCTCCTGCATCCAGCGGCTGCTGCCGGAGGACCCCGGCGAGGAGGCGGCGCGGCAGTTTTACGACGGATTCATCCAGCAGTACCGCCGCTCCACCGCCTTTTTGCGGCAGCTCCCCCTGGCCGGCGGCCTGCCGGCCCTGGCGGAGGCGGGGCTGCTGTCGGAGGACGGGGACACCCTGCCCGCCGCCACGGCCATCTTCTCCACCCTCTCCAAGTCCCTGACCGAGTTCCTGCTCCAGGACCCCCGGGATCCGGAGGAGGACGACGAGGATTAGGGCTTGTTTGATAATTGGCGATATGCCCAACAGCAAGGAATTTTTTTGCCAGACAAGGCAAATTTTCGCAGGCATCCTGACGGATGGCAAGAAAATTTAACGCAGTATGGCGGAAAAAGGCCTGCTGTTTGGGCGTGTTGACAATTTTCAAACATGCCCTAAGCTTATAACTTAAATAAATGGGGGATCGAAAACCATCTGTAGTGAAGATATTGCTTGTGCATACCCATTCCAAAAAGATATTTTATAGTGATGGAAACCTCCGGCTGTTTTTTGCGACTATATAAACGAAGGCACGCTAACGATACACTGAAAGGAGCGAAAAAGATGAAAAAACGTTTGGTATGCTGTTTTGTGATTCTCTGCATGGCGCTGTCAGGATGCGCCGGAAAACAGGGGGAGGCTCAGAAACCAGGACCGCTGGAACAGGAGGCCGGAGCATCTGCGGCCCCCTCTCAGACAGAAGAGCCGGAGTCCTCCGAGGAGCCGGAGCCTACGCCGGAGGAGGATGCGTTCTCCGGGAGATGGCAGGCTGTTGAGAGCCCGCAATGTTATATGGACATCGCCAGAGGGGACGGGGACAGCTATACGCTTGAGATCGTCTGGGCCGGCGCTTCCCAAGGCGATGTTGTCTGGCAGGCGGCTGGGAGCTACGACAAAATCTGGGGAGGCGTCGCTTATACTGGCGCAAAATATGAGGACGTTGTCAAAGAAGACGGGACCATTGACCGGACTCTAATACCGGAGCGGGAGGAAGTGACGGGGATGGTTTACTTGGAGGATGACGGGACCCTGCGCTGGATTGACGACTTCGATCATACGGGGGATGATATGAGCTTTGAGAAAGAATTACCAGTTTAGAGGGGAATCTGTGGTAAATCGTAAAAAACGATATCAATATATACAAGATAGGGGGATTTCACTCTTTAGGTGAAATCCCCCTTGATAAAGGTGCTCTTTTTAGACTTACCGGCAGACCTTTGCTCGCTTCAGATCAGGAAAAATGCCAGGGCAATGAGCCCGGCGGCGGCCGCGCCGGCCAGAGGGAGGGACCAGCGGGGAAGCCGCCGCCAGAGGGATGGGCGGACGTTCTGGGACGCAGCGCAGCCCCGGGCAATGCGGCAGGCCTCGCCCAGGACCTGCTGAGGGGTGACGCCGTCCTGGGAGAAGGCGTCGTTGCGCACAATAAAGATGGCCTGTTCAAAGAGCTTCGGATCCGGGGAATCGACGACAATGACACGGCGGGAGGTACCTTTCACCAAGGGGCACCGCTCCTTTCTTCCTGGAGAGATTTGCCCTTCCAGTATTTCCCGCCGGCGGCCGGTTTATACGGCCGGAGTCAAAAGAAGTCTATACCTCCGCCACGCCGCTGTCCCCCTTGGGCAGATAGAGACAGATCACGCTGCAGTCGTCCTCCCCCCGGCGGCGCAGGCCCGCCTCCCGCAGCACCAGGGAGGCCAGCATGTTGGGATCCTCCCCCTGCCAGCCGGCCAGCAGGTCCTGGAGCCACTGGTCGTCCCCCGCGTCCGCCACCCCGTCGCTGACCATCAGCACAAAGGTGTCCTCCTCCAGGGGAAACCGGGCCGGGGCCGGGGCGGCGGATACCTCCTGGAGCCCCGCAGGCAGGGCGGAGCCGGTGAGGCGGCGGACCGAGCCCTGGCGCTTTAAGTAAGTGGGGGCGGCCCCGTATTTATGGAGGGCCCCCTGGCCGTTTGTCAGGTCCACGGCCAGCAGATCAATGGTGGTGAAGCTGCCCTGATCGTCGCTGCGCAGGTTCAGGGCGGCGTTGAGGGTCCGCAGCGCCGGGTCCGGATCAATACCGGCGGTGAGCAGCTGCTCCAGAAGCCGGAGGGTCATCTGGCTCTCCCGCTGGGCCTCCCGTCCGCTGCCCATGCCGTCGCTGAGGAGGAGGTAGAGCTTCCCGGCGGTGCGGAACCAGGTGAGGCTGTCCCCGCACACCCGCTGGCCCTCCTTGGGCGCGGAGGCCAGGGCCACCTGGTGGAGCATCTCCCGCCCTGTGGCCGGAGGGGCCTCCGGGGCGGCCATGGCCTGGGCCACCAGCTCCCCCAGCTGGACATACTGCCCTCGGGTCCGTTCCCGCTCCCGCTCCAGCTGGCGGCGGTACTGCCGGCGCAGCAGCAGGGCCGTCACCTCGGTGTTGATGGCGGAGAGGAGCTGGGGGAAGTGGATGCACCGGGAGGAGAAGTGGACCGCAAAGTCCCCTGGTTCCGCCCGGCCCCGGTCCAGCAGGGCGGGGGTGGCGTCGTTGAAGGCGTTGAAGGTGGAGACGTACTCCTTGTTCCAGCACACGTCCCGCAGGGCGCAGCCCCGGCACACCACCTCCGCCGCCCGGTCAAAGATCACCGCTGGATTCTCCTCCTTTTGGGGCCCCGGGGCGGCGAAGCTCTCGCACAGGGACCGCAGGGCCTGGGCGCTCAGCCGCAGGCGTCGGCGCAGCCCGTCGCTCTCCGGCCGCTGGGCCTGCCGCCGGGGAATGGAGGTCTCCCGGAGCACCAGGGCGCAGTAGTGGCACAATATGCCGGAGAGGACCGTGCAGGCGGCCATCCGCGTCAGCCCCTGGAGGGTGAAGCCCATCTGCACGGTATAGGCCAGCTCTACGGCCAGGGCGGACCCGGCGGCGGTGAGGGGACGGAAGAGGGCGTGGTGGAACCACTTGGTCTCCCGAAAGGCGGAGAGCACCGCGCACACCAGCACCAGTATGCCGCAGCACCGCAGGGCCGGACCGAAGGGGAGGAAGACAAAGGCCCCCGTCACCCCTCCGGCCAGGGCGGCCATGGCCGCCCCCCCGGGCCGGCAGGCGGCCAGCAGACCGGCGGCCAGCGGCGCCCGCCCGTCCAGACAGCAGCCGGCGGCCAAAAAGCCCCCTGCCGCGTAGGCGGCCAGTTGAATGGTCTGGGTTCTGGCGGGCCGCTCTAAGGTAATCCCGGCGATTTTCATAGCTTGTCCCCTTCTTTTCATGGTCTTGCGGTCTATTCTAGCAGGGGAGGAGGGAAAAGCCTGTCGGGAAATATGGGGGGAAATCGGGGAAAATTATTATAAAAAGAGAAAAGTATCCCCTCAAAGCGCTCCCCGGGAATCCAAACCGGCCCGGGCGGAAAGGTTCCGCCCGGGCCTTGGTGGACTGCCGAGGTGGTTATGATCTCCGCAGCCAGGGGAGGAGGTGGGACACGCAGACCCCCAGCAGCAGCGCGGGGAGGATCTCCACGTGGCTTGTGACAAGAAAGACCGATACCTGGGACAGGGGCTGGAAGGGAACCAGGGGGACCAGCAGAACCAGAAGCATCCCCACCCCGGCCCACAGCCAGAAGCGGCTCTCTTTCCGCCCGGCGCACCCGCTACCCAGAACCAGACCCGTCAGAGCGTAGAGAACAACCAAAAACAGGTAGGCTCCAAGGGGGTGCCGGGACAGGGGCAATATGCCCCGCAGGAGATTTCCCGCAATGTAAATCATGACAGCTGAGAGAAAACGTTTTGCATCGGACATGGCGCGCCTCCTTTCTTACACACTCCGTTCATTGCCTGGAAAAGACGGTCCCTGCTCGTTTCCAGTCTACCGGATCTGCATTCTTTTGTCAAGAAAAGCGGGGGACAGGAGGAAAACTTTGGGGGAAATGACGTGGCAAGTTGGCTCGGGAACCGGGAAAAGCACTTGTAAAAACAGCCCCGGGGCGGTATAATACACCTACTCGCTCAAAACGCGCCAATTTTAAGAGAATGCAGGTGAAAACAGAATGGAACGAATCAAGATTGCCGCCCTCTTCGCCGACAGCGAGAGGCTGGACGGCCAGTCCGTCACCGTCTGCGGATGGGCACGCACCATCCGGGACATGAAGACCTTCGGCTTTATCGAGCTCAACGACGGCTCCTGCTTCCGGAACCTCCAGGTGGTTATGGACGCGGGCGCTCTGGATAACTATAAGGAGATCGCCGCCCAGAACGTGGGCGCGGCCCTCATCGTCACCGGCGTCCTGGTGCTCACCCCCCAGGCCAAGCAGCCCCTGGAGGTGAAGGCCGCCTCCATCCAGGTGGAGGGAACCTCCTCCCCTGAGTACCCCCTCCAGAAAAAGCGGCACAGCGTGGAGTACCTGCGCACCATCGCCCACCTGCGGCCCAGAACCAACCTCTTCTCCGCCGCCTTCCGGGTGCGGAGCGTGGCCGCCCACGCCATCCACTGCTTCTTCCAGGACCGGGGCTTTGTCTACGTTCACACCCCCATCATCACCGCCAGCGACTGCGAGGGCGCGGGGGAGATGTTCCAGGTGACCACCCTGGACGTGGCCAATCCCCCCAGGACCCAGGACGGCGCTCCGGACTACAGCCAGGACTTCTTCGGCAAGCGGGCCAACCTCACCGTGTCCGGTCAACTCAACGCTGAGAACTTCGCCATGGCCTTCGGCGACGTGTACACCTTCGGCCCCACCTTCCGTGCCGAGAACTCCAACACCCAGCGCCATGCCGCCGAGTTCTGGATGATCGAGCCGGAGATGGCCTTCTGCGATTTGCAGGGGGATATGGCCGTGGCCGAGGCAATGATTAAGCACATCATCCGCACCGTGATGGAGAAGTGCCCCCAGGAGATGGCCTTCTTCAACAGCTTCGTGGACAAGGGCCTCATTGAGCGGCTGGAGCACGTGGCCTCCTCCGACTTCGGCCGGGTTACCTACACCGAGGCCGTGGAGATCCTCAGGAAGAACAACGACAAGTTCGATTACAAGGTGGAGTGGGGCTGCGACCTCCAGACCGAGCACGAGCGATACCTCACCGAACAGGTGTTCCAGCGGCCCGTGTTCGTCACCGACTACCCCAAGGAGATCAAGGCCTTCTATATGCGCCTCAACGACGACGGGAAGACCGTGGCCGCCACTGACTGCCTGGTGCCCGGCATCGGTGAGATCATCGGCGGCAGCCAGCGCGAGGAGCGGCTGGACATCCTGGAGGCCCGGATCAAGGAGCTGGGTATGCGGCCCGAGGACTACTGGTGGTACTGCGATCTCCGCCGCTACGGCTCCCTGCCGCCACGCCGGGTTCGGCCTGGGCTTTGAGCGCATGGTCATGTACCTCACCGGCATCTCCAACATCCGCGACGTGCTGCCCCACCCCAGAACCGTGGGCACGGCGGAATTTTAATCGAATATCCTCCGGAGAAGGTTTCTCTTGCATTTGCTGCGGCAGGGTGGTATACTGTAGATGAAGCTTATAATTATATCCAAACCTACCCCCTCAGCAAAAAAGGCCCCCGGAGAGTGGCAGCTCTCCGAGGGCCTTCTGCTGTGGCGTGCTTACTGTCCTTTGGGCTTTCTGCCCTGCCGGTCAAGCCACTTGCAGATGTAGTTGGCAGCGACACCCGCTATGACCGACAAAATAAAGCTTATAACAATATACAAACCTTCCACCCCCTCTCTGTTGCCAGAATGTAAGGGCAGCAACAGAGAGTATACCACCATTCGACATTTTTTGCAACATTTGGAAACCGAGGTGCAGCCGATGAAAAAACCCTTTGTGACAAAGCAGCAGCTGGACGCCATCACCGCCCAATACCCCACCCCCTTCCACCTCTACGACGAGTCCGGCGTCCGGGCCAACGCCCGCCGCCTCTGCGCCGCCTTCGCCTGGAACGGCGGCTTCAAGGAGTATTTCGCCGTCAAGGCCACCCCCACCCCCAGACTGCTGAACATCCTCCGGGAGGAGGGCTGCGGCGCGGACTGCTCCAGCCTCACCGAGCTGATGCTGGCGGAGAAATGCGGCTTCCGGGGCAGCGAGATCATGTTCACCTCCAACAACACCCTGGCCGAGGAGTACCAGCTGGCCCACCGGCTGGGGGCGGTCATCAACCTGGATGACCTCACCCACGTGGAGTTCCTCCGCCAGTCCATCGGGTGCGTACCGGAGACCCTGTTCTGCCGCTACAACCCCGGCGGCGTGTTCACCCTGGGGGAGGGCAAGGACGGCGTGCAGGTGATGGACAGCCCCGGGGAGGCCAAGTATGGCATGACCCGGCCTCAGATCGCCCAGGCCTTCCGGCAGCTGAGGGACATGGGCGCGAAAACCTTTGGCATCCACGCCTTCCTGGCCTCCAACACCACCTCCAACGACTACTACCCCGAGCTGGCCGCCATCCTTTTCCGCCTTGCCGTGGAGCTGAGGGAGGAGACCGGCTGTCACATCCGGTATATCAACCTCTCCGGCGGCATCGGCGTGCCCTACCGCCCGGAGGAGGAGGCCGTCGACATCGCCCGCATCGGCCAGGAGGTCCGGCGGCGGTACGAGGAGATCCTGGTCCCCGCCGGCATGGGGGACGTGGTCCTGTGCAGCGAGCTGGGCCGGTTCATGATGGCCCCCTACGGCTGTCTGGTCACCAGGGTGCTCCACTTCAAGCACATCTACAAGGAGTACGCGGGGGTGGACGCCTGCGCCGCGGATCTCATGCGGCCGGCGGTGTACGGGTCCTACCACCACATTACCGTATCGGGGAAGGAGGACGCGCCCTGCGCCTGCCGGTACGATGTGACCGGCTCCCTGTGCGAGAACTGCGACAAGTTTGCCGTGGACCGGGATCTCCCGGAGCTCCAGCGGGGAGATCTGCTGATTATCCACGACACCGGGGCCCACGGCCACTCCATGGGGTATAATTACAACGGAAAATTACGTTCCGCAGAGATTCTGCTCCGTGAGGACGGCTCGACGGAGCTCATGCGCCGGGCGGAGACCCCAGAGGACTATTTTGCCACCCTGGTGTGGTAAGACAATTAAGCCCACAGCCGCACATCCCGTTCTCTGGGATGTGCGGCTGTTTTTTGCGCTCATTCTATACTCATAGGACTTCCAATGTTGATATTAACTGTTTGTATATGTTATACCTCCTCCGGGAGATCTATTCCCCGAAAACCGTTGGCAGATCGAGATCCTCTGCGCCCATCTGACCCGTATCTTTCAGCAGGACGCTCCGTAAGGCGCGTTCCTCCCTGCTTTACACTCCGTCCTTAAAATTATTTCTTTCCTCTTGACAACGGGGCTTTCTGCGCATATAATAAGCAACAGATTATTTGATAAACTTTTACTTAGGAGGCGATGCCATGACCCAGCGGGAGCGGCAAATTCTGCGCTGGATCGAGGAGGACCCCATGATCAGCCAGCAGGAGCTGGCGGACAAGGCGGGGATCACCCGGTCCTCGGCGGCTGTACACATCTCCAACCTGATGAAAAAGGGCCACATCGCCGGCCGGGGCTACATCGTGCGCACCGCGCCCTACGCCGTGGTGGTGGGGGGTGTGAACATGGACGTGGGCGGCCGGTCCTACGAGGGCCTGATCCCCCGTGACTCCAACCCCGGCCGGGTGCGTATGAGTCTGGGCGGCGTGGGGCGGAACATCGCCCACAATATGGCGCTGATGGGGGTGGAGGTCCACCTGCTCACCGCCTTCGGGGACGACGTATCCGCCCAGAAGGTGGCCGCCTCCTGCGGCGAGCTGAACATCGACATCAGCCACGCCCTCCAAGTGCCCGGCGGCGCCACCTCCACCTACCTCTATATCGCCGGTTCCTCCGGGGACATGGAGCTGGCGGTGGCGGACATGGAGATCTATGACCACGTGACCCCGGCCTTCCTGGCCTCCCGGGCCGCCCTCCTCAACAGCGCCCAGCTGGTGGTGGTAGACACCAACATCCCCGCCCCCTCCATCCAGTGGCTGGCGGAGAACTGCACGGTCCCCCTCTTTGCGGATCCGGTCTCCACCACCAAGGCGGAGAAGCTGCGGCCCGTCCTGGGCCGGCTCCACACCCTCAAGCCCAACCGGCTGGAGGCGGAGCTGCTCAGCGGCGTGGCCATCACGGACGCGGACAGCGCCGGCCGGGCGGCGGAGGCCCTGCTGGAGACCGGACTGCGGCGGGTATTCATCAGCATGGGCGGGGACGGCGTTCTGGCGGCGGACCACTCCGGGAAGCTCCACGTGCCCTGCATCCCCGGGGAGATGGTAAATACCACCGGCTGCGGGGACGCCTTTATGGCAGCCATTGCCTGGGCATACTTGGAGGGTACGGACCTGGAGGGGACGGCCCGGGCCGGTCTGGCGGCCTCCTCCATTGCCATGGAGAGCGGGGAGACCATCAACCCCGCCATGAGCGTGGAGGGGATCAGGAGCCGGATTTAGATTTTTGTAATCATTCTTTTTCTTGAAAGAAAAAGAATCAAAAAGAACTTTTCACCACGGTAACGATACAGTATATTCCTATCATTTATTTACTATTTTGGTTCGCGCCCAGAGCGCGAGGAAAGGAGCGCCCCATGAACAAGTATCTGGATATTGCCCCGGAGGTAGCGGCGGCCCTGGCGGAGGGCAAGCCTGTGGTGGCCCTGGAGTCCACCATCATCTCCCACGGTATGCCCTACCCCAAGAACGTGGAGACCGCCCTGGAGGTGGAGAAGATCATCCGCGACAACGGCGCGGTGCCCGCCACCATTGCCATCATCGGCGGCCGCCTGAAGGCCGGCCTCTCTGCCCAGGAGATTGAGTACTTCGGCAAGAAGGGCGGCGAGATCGCCAAGGCCAGCCGCCGTGACCTGCCCGTGCTCATCGCCCGGGGTCAGGACGGCGCCTGCACCGTCACCACCACCATGATGATCGCCCACATGGCGGGTATCTCCATCTTTGCCACCGGCGGCATCGGCGGCGTCCACCGGGGTGCGGAGACCACCATGGACATCTCCGCGGACCTGGAGGAGCTGGGCCAGACCCCGGTGATGGTGGTCTGCGCGGGGGCCAAGTCCATCCTGGACCTGGGTCTGACCCTGGAGTACCTGGAGACCAAGGGCGTGCCCGTGATCGGCTACGGCACCGAGGAGCTGCCCGCCTTCTACACCCGAAAGTCCGGCTTTGGCGTTGACTATCGCCTGGACACCCCCAAGGAGCTGGCGGAGGCCTTCCATGCCCAGCGAGCCATGGGCCTCAAGGGCGGTATGCTGGTAGCCAACCCCATTCCGGAGCAGTACGCCATGGACGCGGACGTTATCAACAAGGCCATCGATCAGGCCGTGGCGGAGAGCCGGGAGCAGGGTATCCACGGCAAGGCCACCACGCCCTTCCTCCTGGCCCGGGTGAAGGATCTCACCGGCGGGGACAGCCTGGAGAGCAATATCCAGCTGGTCTACAATAACGCCCGTGTGGCCGCCCAGGCCGCTGTCCATCTGGCCTCCATGGCGGACTAAGTGAAGACCCTCTTCCAACCCGAGGCCGCCGGGAGCACACTGTGGGTCCTGATGGGTTCCCCCCTGCCTCTGCTGGCGGGATATCTGCTGCTGATTAACCTGTGGGCCTTCGGTCTGATGGGCTTTGACAAGAGCCGGGCCAGACGGCGGGGCGCGCGGCGGATCCGGGAGCGGACCCTGTTTCTCTCCGCCCTTCTGGGCGGCGGCCTGGGGGCTGTCCTGGGCATGTGGGTCTTTCGCCATAAGACCAGACACTGGTATTTCGTCTGGGGTCTGCCTTTGATTCTCCTGGCGCAGATCGCCCTGGCGGTGTGGCTTGCCCGCTGGTTGACAGTATGACGGTTTTGTCCGGCGTGTTTCACGTGAAACACGCCGGACTTTTTTCGCCTCCAAGTCCGCCAGGGCCGGTCTGTGGGAGGACAGGCAGACGCTCCCCGGCAGGTCAGAACAGGGATGTTTCACGTGAAACGCCCCTATTTTTTCTGCGAAAAACCTCTGTATCATCTTTATAGACGGTTTGTGCAAATTTTTTCCTATTTCCTGTTGAAATGCGGCATATTTGTGTTATACTATTTTATACTATCTATTATTGTTTTTAACAGAGGGCCCAGTCCCTCTCCCGGAGGTGTTCAGTGGGCAAGATCATAACCATCGTCAATCAGAAGGGCGGCGTCGGTAAGACCACCACCTGCGTCAGCCTCACCGCCGCCCTGGGGGAGAAGGGAAAGAAGGTCCTTCTCTGCGACTTTGATCCCCAGGCCAACGCCACGTCCGGCATGGGCGTGGACAAAACCCTGTCCCAGGGGATCTACGACGTGCTGCTCAATGGCGTGGAGCCCCAGAAGCGGGTGGTCTCCACCCGATATGGGGATGTGCTCCCCTCCTCCAAGGGGCTGGCCGGAGCCGGCGTGGAGCTGGTGGGGGTTCAGGACCGGGAGCACCTGCTGCGCCGGGCTCTGGAGCAGCTGTCCCCCAGCTATGATTACATATTCGTGGACTGCCCTCCCTCCCTGGAGCTGCTGACCCTCAACGGCCTGTGCGCCGCGGACAGCGCCCTGGTGCCGGTGCAGAGCGAGTATTTCGCCCTGGAGGGGCTCAGCGATTTGATGTACACCATCCGGGCGGTCCGGCGGGCCCTGAATCCCCAGCTGGAACTGGAGGGGGTGCTGCTGACCATGTTTGACAGCCGGACCAATCTGGCGGTCCAGGTAGCGGAGGAGGTCAAGCGGTTCTTCCCCGGCAAGGTCTACAGCACGGTGATCCCCCGGAATGTGCGCCTCAGCGAGGCCCCCAGCCACGGAAAGCCCATCTGCGCCTATGACCGGGCCTCTCGGGGGTGCGAGGCCTACGCGGCCCTGGCGGAGGAATTTCTTCGCAAGAACAACCACTGACCTGTCGGAAGGAGGATATAAACCCTATGGCGTTAAAGGAAAAAGGCATGGGTAAGGGGCTGGGCGCCCTGCTGGGAGACGATTTCTCCGCCGACTTCTCCGCCCCTGCCTCCACCATTCCCCTGTCCCAGATCGAGAGCTGCCGGGCCCAGCCCCGGAAGAGCTTTGACCAGGAGAAGCTGGAGGAGCTGGCGGACTCCATCCGGCAGCACGGAGTGATCCAGCCCCTGACGGTGCGAAAGCTCTCCTCCGGGTACTACCAGATCATCGCCGGGGAGCGGCGGTGGCGGGCGGCTCGGATGGCGGCCCTGACGGACGTTCCCGCCGTGGTGATCGAGGCCGATGACCAGAAGGCCATGGAGCTGGCCATGATTGAGAACCTCCAGCGGGAGGACCTGAACCCCATGGAGGAGGCCGAGGGCTTCCGGGCCCTGGTCTCCAACTACGGCATGACCCAGGAGGAGGCGGCCAGGCGGGTGGGCAAGTCCCGCAGCGCCGTGGCCAACGCCATGCGGCTCCTGGATCTCTCCCCCGCCCTTCAGGCGCTGGTGACGGAGGGACAGCTCTCCGCCGGCCACGCCCGGGCCCTGCTCCCCCTCTCCCCCGCCCTGCGGGTGGAGGCGGCAAAGGCGGTCATAGACGGAGGCCTCAACGTCCGGCAGACAGAGCAGCTGGTGAAGCGGCTCCAGAGCCGGGCTGAGGAGGAGGAAGCGCCGGAGAAAAAGGATGCTCCGGCGGTGGACTATGTGGCGGAGGCGGAGAAATCCCTGTCCGCCCGGCTGGGCCGGGCCTGCCGCATCTCCCACGGCAAGAAGAAGGGCAAGGTGGAGATTGCCTACTACGGCGTGGACGATCTGAACCGTCTGCTGGACGCTCTGGAGAGCTTGGGAAAATAGAATATCCGTATTAATCTGCTGAAAGGACGGGGAGAATATGATCTGGACGATTATCGGCGGCCTGTTTCTGCTGGTCCTTGGCGCTGCGGCCTTTCTGTGGCCGAAGACTGTGTGGGAGATCACGGAGCGGTGGAAACTCAATGGCGACGGGGAGCCCTCGGACTTCTATCTGGCTTTTACAAAGTACGGCGGCCTCTTGCTGGCCCTGCTGGGTCTGGCCGGCGTTCTGACGGTACTCTTTGTCCATGGATGATTCTCCCCTAACAGCTTTTCTAACGTTTTTCTTTTTGATTCTTTTTCTTTGTTCACAAAGAAAAAGAATGATTACCAAACATAGAAAGACGGCATGTTTCACGTGAAACATGCCGCAGGAGGAGTTATGCTGGATATCAGATTCATCCGGGAAAACCCGGACATTGTGAAGGAAAACATCAAAAAGAAGTTCCAGGAGGAGAAGCTGCCCCTGGTGGACCGGGCGCTGGCCCTGGACAGCGAAAACCGGGCCGCCATCACCGAGGCCAGCGAGCTCCGTGCACAGCGGAATACCCTCAGCAAGCAGGTGGGGATGCTCATGGGCCAGGCCAAGAAGGATCCCTCCAAGCTGGAGGAGGCCGAGGCGGTGAAGGCCCAGGTGAAGGCCAACGCCCAGCGGCTGGCGGAGCTGGAGGCCCGGGAGGCGGAGCTGGAGGCGGAACTCCACAAGCTGCTGCTGGTGATCCCCAATATCATTGATCCCTCTGTGCCCATTGGGCCTGACGACAGCGCCAACGTGGAAGTGGAGCGGTTCGGCGAACCCGCTGTGCCGGACTTTGACATCCCCTACCACACGGAGATCATGGAGCGGTTTGCCGGCATTGATATGGACGCCGCCGGCCGGGTGTCCGGCAACGGATTCTATTACCTTATGGGGGACATCGCCCGGCTCCACGAGGCCGTGCTGGCCTATGCCCGGGACTTTATGATCGACAAGGGGTTCACCTTCTGCATTCCCCCCTTCATGATCCACGGCAACGTGGTAGAGGGGGTCATGAGCCAGACGGACATGGACAGCATGATGTACAAGATCGAGGGCGAGGACCTGTACCTCATCGGCACCAGCGAGCACTCCATGATCGGCAAGTTCATTGACCAGATCCTCTCGGAGAGCCAGCTGCCCCAGACCCTGACCTCCTACTCCCCCTGCTTCCGGAAGGAGAAGGGGGCCCACGGCATCGAGGAGCGGGGCGTGTACCGGATCCACCAGTTCGAGAAGCAGGAGATGATCGTGGTCTGCAAGCCCGAGGAGTCCATGGACTGGTATGAGAAGATGTGGCGCTACAGCGTGGAACTGTTCCGGAGTCTGGATATCCCGGTGCGGCAGCTGGAGTGCTGCTCCGGCGATCTGGCGGACCTGAAGGTAAAGAGCTGCGACATCGAGGCCTGGAGTCCCCGGCAGAAGAAGTACTTCGAGGTCTGCTCCTGCTCCAACCTGGGGGACGCCCAGGCCCGGCGGCTGAAGATCCGGGTCAAGGGGGAGGATGGAAAGAACTACCTGCCCCACACCCTGAACAACACCGTGGTGGCCCCGCCCCGGATGCTCATCGCGTTTCTGGAGAACAACCTGCGCGCCGACGGTACTGTGCAGATCCCGGAGCCCCTCCAGCGGTACATGGGCGGCGTAACCCAGCTCACACCCAGGCAGTAAGCCCCCTTTTCCGGAGGTCCGGACTGGCGTTCTTTTTGCCTCTTTTTCTCGTAAGAATAAAGAAGGTCAATGAATATAAAGGAGAAACGGCTATGAAGAAGTTCTGGAAGGTACTGGGGATCACGGCGGCCGTGGCGGCTCTGACTCCCTACCGCATCTACAAGGACGAGGAGACTGGCGAGAAGAAGATCGAGGCCCTCCTCTGGAGAGCCACCACCGGGACCAATGACGAGGAGAAGATGACCCTGGATGTGAGCGTGGGCATCCAGTCCCCCTTCGCCCCCAAGAGCGAGGAGCCCCTCTTTGAGGAGGAGCTGGTGGCGGAGTTTGAGATTACCGACGAGGACCAGAGCGCCGGCGAGGCGGAGGACGGGGAGGAACCCGCAGAGGAGCCTGCGGCGGCCCAGGAGGAGACCGAGGCCTCTGAGGAGGATCCGGCCCAGGAGGTGGAGGACCCGGCTGAGTAAGGAAAAAAGCGGAAAATTTGTACAAATGAAGAAGTTTTTACAGGAATTCAGAGCCTTCGCCATGCGGGGGAATGTGATGGATCTGGCTGTGGGCATAATCGTAGGCGGTGCCTTCAGCTCCATCACCACCTCCCTGATTAACGACATCATCATGCCCATTGTGGGCATCTTCGTCAGCGAGGCCAGCTTCGCGGACCTGACCCTCAGCGTGGGGGGCGCGGTCATCACCTACGGCAGCTTTATTCAGGCCGTCCTCAACTTTGTCATTCTGGCCTTTGTGGTCTTCTGCATGGTCAAGGCGGTAAACCGGGTGGCCCACACCCAGAAGAAGGAGGAGGCCCCCCCTCCCCCGCCGGCGCCCTCCCATGAGGAGAAGCTTCTGACGGAGATCCGGGATCTGCTCAAGGAGCGGAAATGAGAGCCACACTGGAGCAGGGCCTGCCGGCCCTGGGAATGGGCCTGGAGCTGATAGAGCCCCTGGAGGCCTTCAGCCGGATGCTGCTGGAGAAAAACCAGGTGATGAACCTGACCGCCATCACGGAGCCCAGGGACGTGGCGGCCCTGCACCTGCTGGACAGTCTGGCGGGACTGGCCGGCCTGGAGGCCGGGACGGTGGTGGACGTGGGCACCGGGGCCGGGTTTCCCGGCGTGCCCCTGGCCATCGCCCGGCCCTCCGTCCGGGTAACCCTTCTGGACAGCCTGGGCAAGCGGGTGGACTTCCTGCGGGAGAGCTGCCGGGAGCTGGGACTGGAGAACGTGGAGTGCGTCCACGGCCGGGCGGAGGAGTTCGCTGGGGAGCGGCGGGAGCGCTTTGATCTGGCCGTCAGCCGGGCAGTAGCCGCCCTGCCCATGCTGTGCGAGCTGTGCCTGCCCCTGGTGAAGGTGGGCGGAGCCTTTTGGGCCATGAAGAGCGTGGACACCGAGGAGGAGATCAGCGCCTCCAAGGCCGCTATCAAGCTGCTGGGCGGACATATTCAGACAGTCAGCGACTACACCATCCCCACCACGGAGGTGGTCCACCGGGTGGTGCGCATTCAGAAGATCGGGCCCACACCGAAGAAATATCCCAGGCGGTTTGCCCTTATCAAGAAGCAGCCCCTTTGAATTGTGATATTTTCTGTACTTTTTCTTTGTGAACAAAGAAAAAGTACCAAAAAGAAAAACTTTAGAGATCTGTATAGCAACTGCTGGCGGCAGCAATATACATTCATTGAAAACGTTCTTTTTAATCTATTTTCGGAGGTGATGTTCCACGGGTCAGACAATCACCGTGGTGTCCGGAAAAGGCGGCACCGGGAAAACTTCATTCGTAGCCAATGTTGGCATGGCGCTGGCCCAGCTGGGGCATCCCACCCTCTGTCTGGACTGCGACGTCGGCCTGCGGAACCTGGACATCGCTATGGCGATGACCGACAGCGCGGTGATGGACTTCACCGATGTGATGGCGGGCCGATGCACCCTGGAGGAGGCCGCCGCCCGCCATCCCAGGCAGAAAAACCTCTACCTGCTCACCGCTCCTGCCCGGACCGGGGCGGCGGAGATTGACCGGGAGGCCTTCGGGGCCCTGTTCCCGGAGATCCGGGAACGATTCCACTACTGTCTGGTGGATGCGCCCGCCGGCCTGGGGGCCGGATTCCGGCTGGCCCTGGCCGGAGCGGATCGGGCCGTGGTGGTGACCACCACCGATGCCAGCAGCCTCCGGGACGCCCAGAGGACGGTCATGGAGCTGGAGGACCTGGAGCGGGGCAGAGTCCATCTGACGGTGAATCGGTGCAAAAAAAAGCTGCTCAAAAGCCTCCACCAGACCATCGACGACGCCATTGACACCGCCGGCCTGCCTCTGCTGGGGGTGGTGCCGGAGGATGAGACCATGCCCCTCTTTGCCGGACGGGGCACCCCCCTGCTGCTGACCACCAACGACTACGCCGCCCAGGCCTATCGGAATATCGCCCGCCGGATTGACGGACAGCGGGCCCAGGTTATGAAAATCAGGTGATTCCTCCACGCAGCGCTGAGAGACATCACAGAAAGGAAACGATCATCATGTACATTGCTCTGATGTCCCACGATAACAAGAAGGACCTCATGGTCCAGTTCTGCACGGCCTACGCCGGCGTCCTCTCCCGCCACAACCTCTGCGCCACCAGCACCACGGGCCAGATGGTGGCCGACGCCACAGGCCTCCATGTCCACCGATTCCTCACCTGCCAGCACGGCGGCAGCCAGCAGATCGGCGCACGCATCGCCTATAATGAGATGGATATGGTCCTCTTCTTTGTGGACCCCAACGACTCCTCCATGGAGAAGGAGCTGCTGTATATCTCCCGGCTGTGCGATCAGAACAACATCCCCTTTGCCTCCAACGTGGCCACGGCGGAGATGCTGGTGCTGGGTATGGACCGGGGCGATCTGGATTGGCGGATGATCGTCAACGCCAAGCATAAGATCAGCCGGTAAAATCCTCCCTTTTTCCATTGACTTTTTCCATAACATGGGCTTATAATGACATCTATGGCACACCGCAAGGATGGCGACGCAGTACCCCCGCCCACCCCACAGAGAGGGCCTCCCCCGGCTGAAAGGGGCCCGGGACCCAGGACGGGGGGAACGACAGCGCCGGAGCGGGGACGGAGACGTCCGCGGTCAGTCCCGCCGCAGCCGGAGGGGACGAAAAGGGCGCACATGCGCCGAATGTGGGTGGCACCACGAAGTATGACGGTTCGTCATGCTCTCGTCCCGCTAAGACAGGGGACGGGAGCATTGTTTTATCAGCAGACGCCCAGGTGATTCAGATATATATTTACGATAAAGGAGAACACAGCTATGAAGGTTCAGCCCAGGACCCTCTCCGGGTTCATGGAACTCCTCCCCCAGCAGCAGGTCATGATGGAGCGCATCATGGAGACCCTGCGCTCCACCTATGCCCTCTACGGCTTCACCCCCCTGGATACGCCCATCATCGAGGCCAGCGAGGTGCTCCTGGCCAAGGGCGGCGGGGAGACGGAGAAGCAGATTTACCGCTTCACCAAGGGGGACAGCGACCTCTCCCTCCGCTTTGACCTCACCGTGCCCCTGGCCAAGTACGTGTCCATTCACTACAGCGAGCTGGCCTTCCCCTTCCGCCGCTATCAGATCGGCAAGGTCTACCGGGGTGAGCGGGCCCAGCGGGGCCGGTTCCGGGAGTTTTATCAGGCGGATATCGACGTAATCGGGGACGGAAAGTTGGACATTGCCAACGATGCGGAAATGCCCGCCATTATCTACCAGCTGTTCAACCGGCTGGGCCTGAAGAAATTCCAGATCCACGTGAACAACCGGAAGATCCTGGGGGGCTTCTACGCCATCCTGGATCTCACCGAACAGGCCGGGGACATCATGCGCACCGTGGACAAGCTGCCCAAGATCGGCCAGGATAAGGTCTCCTCCCTGCTCACCGGCGAGCTGGGCATCAGCCAGGACAAGGCCGGGGAGATCCTGCGGTTCATCGCCATCCAGGGCTCCAACCAGGAGGTACTCTCAGCCCTGGAGGCCTACCGGGGCAGAAATGACCTCTTTGACCAGGGCCTGGAGGAGCTGACCACGGTGGTGAAGTGCCTCTCCGCCTTCGGTGTGCCGGAGGAGAACTTCGCCGTGGATCTGACCATCGCCCGAGGCTTGGACTACTACACCGGCACGGTCTACGAGACCTTCATGCTGGATCACCCGGAGATTGGCTCCATCTGCTCCGGGGGGCGGTACGACAACTTAGCGGAATATTATACGGATAAACTACTGCCTGGAGTTGGCATCTCCATCGGCCTGACCCGGCTGTTCTACGTCCTCCAGGAGCAGAAGATGCTCAACCAGGACCTCAACACCGCCCCGGCGGACCTGCTGCTGCTGCCCATGACCGACGATCTCTCCCAGGCCATCGCCCTGGCAACCCGGTTCCGGCAGGCGGGGCTGCGGGTGCAGCTGTACACTGAGCAGAAGAAGTTCAAGGGCAAGATGAGCTACGCGGACAAGACCGGCGTGCCCTTTGTGGTGTTCCTGGGAGAGGACGAGATCCGGGAGGGCGTGGTGGCCTGCAAGGACATGGCCTCCGGGGAGCAGACCAAGCTGGACTTCCAGGGGACCCTGGAGAGGGTACAGGCGGAGCTGAACCGGCGCAATCAGGGCAGCGTGATCAAGTCATAACCCCCTGACCTGCCGGGAGAAAGAGAGGGGAGCATGAGAACAAGAAAGCGCCTCATTCTGTGTATTGGAGCGCTGCTCCTGGCGGCGGCTATGTGCATATGGTACGGGCGGCCCATGACCCTGGAGGAGATCTGTCCCGGCGTGAAGCTGGACCAGTGTACCAAAATCAACGCTGTTTATTCCACGTACAGCGACAAGGGCCTGAATCAGCAGACCACTCTGCTGCCGGAGGACGAGGCCTTTCCCCGGTTGCTGGAGCTCCTCCAGGAGCGGCAGTTCTGCCGGTCTCCCCTGTGGTGGATACCCAGAGGAACCAGAACCCACAGGGTAAGCTGTGAGGATTTCAAGTGGGATCTCTCCCTGTTCTTTGAGAACGTCCCCCTGCCGGACGGCGGTGCCGGAACCGGATATATGCTGCACCTCAATAACTTCTTTGGGGACCTGGACCTGCGCTTCGATGGAGAGACCTGGCCAATCCGCACAGCGGACCAGGAACAATGGCTGAGCGATGTGATGGCCCGGATCATGGGCCACAATTAGAAGGAATATTCCACTAATATTATACAATCTGTTTAGAAAGAGGAATGATGTATGACACAGAATCGGACCCATACCTGCAACGAGCTCCGCATGGAGCACGTGGGGCAGAAGGTAAAGCTCTCCGGCTGGATGGAGAATGTGCGGGAGGTGGGGCAGAATTTCGCCTTTGTGATCCTCCGGGACTTCTACGGCACTACCCAGGTGGTCATTGAGACCGAGGAGATGATGGAGATCATCCACGGCCTGAACAAGGAGAGCGTGATCTCCGTGGAGGGCACGGTCCGGGAGCGGAGCAGCAAGAACAAGAACCTGCCCACCGGCGAAATAGAGGTGCTGCCGGAGCGGATCGAGGTGCTGGGCAAATGCCGGTACAACGAGCTCCCCTTCCAGATCGGCCGCAGCCGGGAGGCCGACGAGACCCTGCGGCTGAAGCACCGCTATCTGGATCTCCGCAACCCGGAGGTGAAGAGCAACATTGTTCTGCGCTGCAATGTGGTCTCCGCCATCCGGCAGGCCATGACGGACCACGGCTTTCTGGAGATCACCACCCCTATCCTCACCGCCTCCTCCCCCGAGGGGGCCCGGGACTACCTGGTGCCGGCCCGGAAGCATCCGGGCAAGTTCTACGCCCTGCCCCAGGCCCCTCAGCAGTTCAAGCAGCTGCTGATGGCCTCCGGCTTTGACAAGTACTTCCAGATCGCCCCCTGCTTCCGGGACGAGGACGCCCGGGGGGACCGCTCCCCCGGCGAGTTCTATCAGCTGGACATGGAGATGAGCTTTGCCACCCAGGACGATGTGTTCGGGGTGCTGGAGGACGTCTTCCCCCCCATCTTCGCCAAGTACGGCAAGTACAACGTGGCCTCCACCGCCCCCTTCCGCCGCATCGGCTACCGGGAGGCCATGGAGACCTACGGCTCCGACAAGCCGGACCTCCGCATTGACCTGACGGTCCAGGACGCCACGGAGCTGCTGGCGGACTGCGGCTTCGAGCCCTTTGCCGGAAACACAGTGAAGGCCATTGTGGTCACCGACTTCACCGCAGCCAGAAAGCAGATCGACAAGCTGTGCGCGGACGTGGAGGTCCAGGCGGGGAACAAGGCCTACTGGTTCCGGCTGGACGAGAAGAGCGAGCTGGTGGGCGGCATCAGCAAGTTTGTGGCGGAGAGAAAGGACCAGGTTGTGGAGAAGCTGGGCCTGACGCCCGGGTGCTTCGTAGGCCTCACCGCCGGGAAGAAGGGCGCGGCCCAGAAGACCGCCGGCGTGCTCCGGTCCAAGCTGGGGGCCCTGTGCCCCAACCACATGGACAGGGAGCGGTACGAGTTCTGCTGGATCGTGGACTTCCCCATGTATGAGATCGGCGAGGAGAGCGGGGAGCTGGAGTTCTGCCACAACCCCTTCTCCATGCCCAACGGCGGCGCGGCCATTCTTGAAAGGGCCATTGCCGGGGAGGTGGATCCGCTGACCATCACCGCCTTCCAGTATGATCTGGTGTGCAACGGCGTGGAGCTCAGCTCCGGCGCGGTGCGCAACCACGATCCGGAGATCATGATTAAGGCCTTCCAGCTGGTGCGCCTGGGTGAGGACGACGTGAAGAGCAAGTTCCCCGCCATGTACAACGCCTTCTGCTACGGCGCACCCCCCCACGCCGGCATTGCCCCGGGCATTGACCGCATGGTCATGCTCCTGGCCGGCGAGGAGTCCATCCGGGAGATCATCCCCTTCCCCATGAACAAGAACGCCCAGGATATCATGATGGGCGCGCCCTCCGAGGTGGAGCAGCGGCAGCTGGATGAGCTGCACATTGCCGTGACCGCGGCGGAGGACCAGTAAGGTTATCATTCTTTTCTTTTGAAAAAGAAAAGAATCAAAAGAAAACTTTAACCGTGCTCCATCAGACTGCGGATATGCTTTCGATCAGCCTGCCGGCGGTAGGTGGACCACGTCTAAAAGTTCTTTTTGCATACTTTTTCTTTCAAGAAAAAGTATGAGAGGAAAACGTATGAAAAAATGGGCTTTCTTATTTCTCTGCGCCCTTCTGCTGCTGACGGGGTGCGGCAAGGAACAAATCGGAGTTTCTGTGGTGACCTATGGGGAGACTCCGCCTGGGGATACCCGCCCCGCTCCCCCGCCGGAGCCGGAACCCCCTCCGGAACCGGAGCCGCCCCCTGAGCCCGAGCCCCCGCCGGACCCCAGACAGGAGACCGTGGAGGCCCTTCTGGCGGAGATGACCCTGGAGGAGAAGGTGGGGCAGATGTTCTTTGTCCGGTGCCCGGACGTGGGGGCGGCGGAGAGGATCAGCGAGTACCATCTGGGGGGCTGTCTCCTCTTCACCAGGGATTTCAAGGACAGCGCCGGGGAGTGGCTCAGCGAGCGTGATTTCACACAGAAGATTCTGGGCTATCAGGAAATCTCCTCCCTCCCCCTGCTCATCGGCGTAGACGAGGAGGGGGGCACCGTGGCCCGGGCCAGCCGGAACCCCAACCTTTTTACAGAAAAATTCAAGTCGCCCCAGAAGGTATTTTCCGCTGGCGGCATGGAGGCAATCGCGCTGGATGCCGTCGATAAAAACAGGGACCTGCTCCTCTATGGCATCAACGTCAACTTCGCCCCTGTGGCGGATGTGTCCACCGATCCGGCGGACTTCATGTATGACCGAACCTTCGGCCAGGACGCCCAGGCCACGGCGGAGTACGTGGAGACCGTGGTAACGGCGGCCGGGGGCGTGTCCGTCGGCAATGGGGACGGGGTCTATAAAATCGGCGCTGTGCTCAAGCACTTCCCCGGCTACGGAGATAACCAGGACACCCACACCGGCGTGGCCATCGACGAGCGGCCCTATGAGCGGTTTCTGGAGGAGGACTTCCTCCCCTTCCAGGCCGGCATTGAGGCCGGAGCCGGGGCGGTGCTTATGAGCCACAATGTGGTGGTGTCCATGGACCCGGACCTGCCCGCCTCCCTGTCCCCGGAGGTCCACCGGATCCTCCGGGAGGAGCTGGACTTCCAGGGGGTGATCCTCACCGACGACATGGCTATGGACGCGGTGGAGAGCTATGCCCGGGATGGGTCCGCCGCCGTACTGGCCGTGCTGGCGGGAAACGACATGATCGTCACCAGCGACTTTGCCCGCCAGATCCCCCAGGTAGTGGAGGCCATAAACGGCGGAACCATTGACAAGACCCTGATTGACCGGGCTGTGGAGCGTGTGCTGGGCTGGAAATACGATCTGGGGTTATTGGGAGGCGTAGTATGACAGAGAAATTATACTATAAGGACTCGTTTTTGACAGAATTTACCGGGACCGTCCTCTCCTGCCAAGAGGACAAGGGGGGCTGGGCGGTGACCCTGGACCGGACTGCCTTCTACCCCGAGGGGGGCGGCCAGCCGGCGGACCAGGGCGTCCTGGGCGGCTCTGCCGTTACGGATGTCCGGGAGCGGGACGGGGAGATCGTCCATATCTGCGCCGGTCCCCTCCCCGTGGGGGAGAGCGTGTCCGGACAGGTGGACTTTGCCAGGCGGTTCGACTTCATGCAGCAGCACAGCGGCGAGCACATCGTCAGCGGCATCCTGTGCGGCCTGTTCCACTGCGCCAACGTGGGCTTCCACATCGGCCATGAGCTGGTGACCATCGACTTTGACGCCCAGCTGGCGCCGGAGGACGTGGAGGAGGTGGAGCGCCGGGCCAATCAGTACATCTGGGAGGACCGCGCCGTGGACATCTCCCTCCCCTCCCCTGCGGAGCTGGAGAAGCTGGCGTACCGGAGCAAGAAGGCCCTCACCGGACAGGTGCGGATTGTCTCCTGGCCTGGGGCGGACTGCTGCGCCTGCTGCGGCACCCACCTCCGGTCCAGCGGACAGGTGGGTCTGGTGAAGCTGATCTCCTGTCAGAAGTTCCGGGAGGGCGTGCGCATTGAGATGGCCGCCGGCGGCCGGGCCCTCCGTTGGGCCAACGCCGTGGCTGGACAGAATAGCAGGGTCTCTCAGCTTCTCTCCGCCAAGCCCGATGCCACGGCCCAGGCGGTGGAGCGGCTCCAGGGGGGGCTGTACGCCCTCCGGGGCCGGGTGGCGGCCCTGGAGGAGGCGGATTTTGCCCGGAAAGCGGACCAGCACAGGGACGCCGGGGATGTGCTGCTTCTAGAGGGCCCCATGGCGTCGGAGTCGGTGCGGAAGCTCTGCGGCGCGGTTCAGGCCGCCTGCGGCGGCCGGTGCGCCGTGTTCGCCGGCGCGGAGGAGAGCTGGCAGTACGCCATCAGCCAGCCCGGCGGGGACCTGCGGGAGCTGACCAAGGCGCTTAACGCCCGGCTCCAGGGCCGGGGCGGCGGCAAGCCGGCCTTTGTCCAGGGCAGCGTCCAGACCGGAGAGGAAGCAATCCGGGCCTTCTTTCAGTAGTGTTGTCAGGAAGAGAGATATGAGATATTTACTACAGGCGGTCATTATTGCCGCCGTCACCTTTGCCGCAGAGATCATCAAGTACTTTGTGCCCCTGCCGGTGCCGGCCAGCATCTACGGTCTGCTGCTCCTCTTCGCCCTGCTGAAAAGCGGGATCCTGAAGCTGGAACAGATCGAGGACGTGGGGAACCTTCTGCTGGAGCTGATGCCCCTGCTGCTGGTACCCGCCTCGGTCAGCGTCCTCACCGCCCTGGACACCATTCAGAGGATGCTCCTGCCGGTGCTGGTGATGGGCTTCCTCGGCACCATAGCGGTGATGGCGGTCACGGGCCTGCTGTCCCAGTGGATGATCCGGAGAAAGGGGGAAAAGAGCCATGAGTGATCTCTTCGCCTCCTCCGCCTTCTTTGGCCTGCTGCTGTCCGCCGGATCTTTTGAGCTGGCCCGGGCCGTCAACCGGAGGATGGGGCGGGAGGTGTGCAGCCCCCTGCTGTTCGCCACCCTGCTCTGCTGCGCCGTGCTGCTGCTGTCGGGCACGGACTACGAGATCTACTACGAGAGCGGGGGAAAGATGCTGGAGTACCTGCTGACCCCGGCCACCATCTGTCTGGCCATCCCCCTGTACCGGCAGTTTGCGCTGATGCGGAAGCACGCCGGCGCGGTGCTGGCCGGATGTCTGGCCGGCGTGGCCGCCCACATGGCCGGGTGCGCGGCCATGCTGGTCCTGTTCCGGATGGAGGGGCCGGAGTATATCACCCTGCTGCCCAAGTCCATCACCACCGCCATCGGCAAGGGGCTCAGCCAGGAGCTGGGGGGCTATCCCGCCATCACCATGGTCACCATCATGCTTACGGGCCTCTTCGGCGCGGTGGCCGCGCCCGCCCTCCTCCGCCTCTTCCGGATCACCGAGCCTATGGCCCAGGGTCTGGCCATTGGCGCCTCCTCCCACGCCGCCGGCACCTCCCGGGCCGTGGAGCTGGGGGATATCCAGGGAGCGGCCAGCAGTCTGGCCATTGTGGTTACGGGCCTGCTCACCGTGGCGGCCGCGCCCCTGTTCGCGAAATTAGGGGGCTGAGAAAGAAAGGTTAGAACCTGTGTAGTTCATCAAACCTGCGGAAATAAGGAGGAATTGCTATGAAACAGTATGAAAACATGATGGAGGGCATTGTGGAGGAGGAGATGGAGGCGCTGCGGGACAGCCTCGGGTGCTGCATGTGCGAACAGTGCCGGAGCGATATCGCCGCCCATGCCCTCAACCATCTGCCGCCCCGCTATGTGGTCTCTCGGGCCGGCGGAGCGATCAGCAAGGCGGACAGCCTGCGCATCCAGCATCACACAGATGTGCGCACGGCGATTATGCTGGCCGCCCAGGTGGTCAAGGAATTTCCCAGGCACTGAGATATCTGTTTCCCCCTCATCGGGCAAAAGGTCCCTCCGGCACAGCCGGAGGGACCTTTTCCGCTTCATTCATACAAAAATTCATTGCGCCAGTACTGCTGGAGATAGAGAAACTCCTGAAACAGGGCCTGACGGTCCTCCGGGATGTCGGACATGAGCTGGCCGTCCACCATGGTGAGGCCGCTGACGCTGCTGACAATGGGGAACACGTTCATCATGCCGGTCATGGCCTGCATGAAAGCCGGGCCCTCCCACCCCAGCTGCTGGAACACCAGATTCATCAGGTAGCAGGGGGAGATGTCCGGGCCCTGACCCTGGAGATCCTGGCCCAGCAGAGCCCTGGCCGCGTCGTTGGCCCAGATGAGATACCGAGTGGTGTAGTGGCGGTAGAATCCCTCCTCTGTGCCCGGATCGACGTCGATGCCCATCTCCTCATAGAAGGCGTTGCCGTCCCCCATCCAGGGCAGATGGTCCCCGAAGGTCACCAGCACCACCGGCTCCTCGTCGTCCCGCAGCTGGTCCATCAGCTTGGCCAGCTCCCGGTCCGTCTCCCAGATGGTGGCGAGGTAGTAGTTCATGGCGTTGCGGCAGGCCAGGGAGTAGGTCTCGCCGGCAAAGTAGTCCGGGGAGCCGGTGTCCCAGGTGGCGTAGGGGCCGTGGCTCTGGACGTTGACGGAAAAGGAGAAGTAGGGCCTGCCAGTGGCCTTGTTCTTCTGGAAATCGCTGTAGATCTCCGGGAGAAGAACAGCGTCCTCCGGGTAGATGGCGGCGGAGCGGGTCTCGTAGTCCCCCTCATAGTAGCGGTACCGCTCAAAGCCCAGATAGCAGTTGATATTCTGGCGGTTGTAGAACCACTGATAGTAGGGGTGGCTGCCCTCCACCGTGTAGCCCTGGTCCCGGAGGTACCAGAGGTAGGAGTTGGCATTGGAGCGGAAGTTTTTCAACTGGTGGTTGCCCGTGAGGAAGCACCGCTCCGTGTCCACGGTACCGCCGGCGAAGATGTTGGTCACCAGATTTCCGGTGAGGCTCTCCGCCTCCAGCTGGTGATAGAGGTCATAGCCGCTGAGGTCCAGGCCGGATACGCCATACCGTGAGAAATCCACATAGGCCTCCCGCATGAGGGCGATGATATTGATCCGCCGGTCCGATGGAATGTCGCTGTCCTGGTAGGCGGAGAGAAGATCTCTGGCCTCCGACTTGTGGTACCCCGCCGGCGGGGTCTCGATAAAGTCGCCGATGCTGTGGAAAAAGGGGTAGGCGAAGCCATGGGCAACATAGTTCTGGGTGGCGCTCCAGCGGTTGAGGCAGTCGTAATTTTCCACGCTGTCATAGAGCTCCGCATTCAGATACACCGGGGACAGGGCGGCGGAGACCGCCAGGGCCGCCAGCGCCGGCGCCAGACGGCGCTTCCAGCCCCGGACTTTGCCGGGCGTCAGCAGGAAGAGGAGAAGAGCCCCCAGCAGCAGGCAGAACAGGGGCGCCCCGATATTCAGGTCAAAAAACAGGCTGTAGCGGTCCCCCGAGGCCATGGCCTTGGCCTCCCGGAGGATGAGCATGTCCTCAAAGTAGAGGGGATCATCCCGGAACTGGAGCTTGTAGTAGTTGCCCAGGCTGAAGCCCAGGGCAATGCCGCCGCCGGCCAGGAAAGCGGTCCAGGCCCGGCCCAGAGCGCCGTAAAACAGCAGAACCAGCAGGGCCACGGGGACCGCGTTCAGCGTCAGGATCAGCCAACTCCGGAGATAGCCGGAGATGATGTCGTTGGGATAGGGCCCGATGGCCAGCGCCAGCAGGACCAGCCCCATGCACAGTCCCGCCAGGACCACCATGGTCAGCCGGTAGACGGTGCGGACGGTCCGCCGCCACTGGGGCCAGTCCGGGTCCGGGTCAGCCCTCAGAAAGAAAAATCGGTCCAGAAGCTTTCTCACGCCATCAACCCCCTAAAAAGGTAGATATTTCTCTTCTCTCTACGGCCTCAGGGGCGGACGAAAAAAGAATCAGAAGGAACCCAGGCCGGAGCGGCCCTCGTTCCTTGTCCTAACTCCAGATATTATAGTCCATTTTCCCCGTTTTGACAAGGGGACAGACATTAGGAATTGTTTAGGTTTCTTTTACAAAGGCTTCCTTACAGGGGCGGGGAGAGGCGGAGCAGGCGCTGAGGACAGCAAAAAGCGGACAGGCGCTCTGTCCGCTTTCCCCGCAAAGGCCGCTGGAGGTCCTCTAGGATTTCCGGTGAAACGCGCCCCCTATGCCGGTCCCAATGAGGACGACGACGGCATAAACCGGCCCATAGATCCAGGCGGATGAATTGTAATAGATGAAAATGGTGGGGATAAACAGCAGAAGGGCTGCGGCCGGAAGGATCAGGCTAAAGCCGATGCGCATCCCGCAGACAAGGGCCGAAATAAGCGCGGCCAGGGGCATGATGCACAGCATGAGAAGCATGGCCGATCCTGTATCCCTCGCCAGAAGGGGTAGGAGATAGAAATCCAGGCCCAGTATGACCATATAGGGCAGAAGAGACTTGAGATTTGTTTTCATATTTTATCCTCTTATCAAACGCTTGTCCTTAATAGGCCAGCCGCTGCTCCAGCCAGGAGCGCAGCTCGCTGATGGGGACCCGCTCCTGCTGCATGGAGTCCCGCTCCCGGATGGTTACGCAGTTGTCCGCCGGGGTCTTGTCGTCCCCCACGGTTTCAAAGTCCACGGTGATGCAGTAGGGCGTGCCCACCTCGTCCTGACGGCGGTAGCGCTTGCCGATGGAGCCCGCGTCGTCATAGTCCACCATCCAGTACTTGGCCAGCTCTCCCTGGATCTCCAGGGCCTTTTCGCTGAGCTTCTTCGACAGGGGCAGCACCGCCGCCTTGAAGGGGGCCAGGGCCGGGTGGAGACGCAGAACCGTGCGCACGTCGTTCTTCTCCGGGTCCACCACCTCTTCGTCGTAGGCGTTGCACAGGAAAGCCAGCAGCATCCGCTCCACGCCCAGGGAGGGCTCGATCACATAGGGGATATACCGCTCGTTGGCCTCCTGGTCAAAGTACGTCAGATCCTTGCCGGAGGTGGTCTGGTGGGCGGTCAGGTCAAAGCTGGTCCGGCTGGCCACGCCCCACAGCTCGCCCCACTCCGTGAAGGGGAAAGCGAACTCAAAGTCCGTGGTGGCGTTGGAGTAGTGGCTCAGCTCCTCAGGATCGTGATCCCGCAGCCGCAGGTTCTCCTCCTTGATGCCCAGATCCAGCAGCCACTGGCGG
>OFHO01000705.1_pt1 | contig 29372 bp, 48 predicted proteins | sample 1521531 | NCBI WGS metagenome assembly OFHO01 (sample SAMEA3504124, study PRJEB24116) | mouse gut metagenome | biome: mouse gut; feature: mouse-associated habitat; material: faeces | place: Denmark | collected 2011
ATCATATGGACCTGAGAGCGTTTTTTCCCCCCGCCGCCATCGCGGCGCAGTGGAATGAGGCGGCGTCCAACCGCATTCCCTACCTGGGCGCGGGCCTGTTCCCCGCAAAGAAAAAGGCCGGCCTCGATTTGAGCTGGCTCAAGGGCTCCAGGGGCCTGCCCGTGTCCCTGATGCCCTCCTCCTTTGATGCGAAGGCCACCTTCCGGGACCGTATCGGCTTCAGCAAGGTCGAAACCGAAATGCCCTTCTTTCGGGAGGGCTTCAAGATCAAGGAAAAGGACCGGCAGGAGCTCCTGCGGGCGGCGGATTCCAACGATCCCTACGCCCGGGCCGTCATTGATCGGGTGTTTGACGACGCCAACAACCTGATCGACGGCGCGAACGTGGTGCCGGAGCGGATGATCATGCAGCTGCTGTTCCCCCAGGACGGCAACGCCGGGATCGCCATCAGGGCCAACGGCGTGGAATATGTCTACAACTACGACCCCAAGGGGACGTGGAAGGCCCGCAACTACATCGAGCTGTCCGGCGCGGATCTGTGGAGCGCGTCCGCCACGGCGGACCCCTTTGCGGTGTTCAAGACGGCAAAGGATACGATCCGCAGCGGCACCGGAACGGAGCTGACCATCGCTGTGATGACCACGGCGACCTTCAACATGATGGCGAAGACCGAGGCGGTGAAAAAGCGGTATCTGACCACCAGCGGTCTGACCCTGGGCTACCTGACGGACGACGAGGTCAAGAACGTGGTCAGCGGCACGTCCCGTATCCGGATCGCCATCTATGACAAGCAGTACAAGGACGAGAGCGGCGCCGCCCACGCCTTCGTGCCGGATGGCTACGTGGCAATGATCCCCGCCGGGGACCTGGGCGGCACGTGGTACGGCACTACGCCGGAGGAGGCGGACCTGATCGCGTCCCCCACGGCGGAGGTGGAGCTGGTCAACACCGGCGTAGCCATCACCAGGATCATCGAGGAGCATCCCGTCAACACCAATATCTTCGCCTCCGAGATCGTTCTGCCCTCCTTCGAGCGGATGGACGAGGTGGCCGTCATCAAGGTCGCGGAGGAGAGCGCCGCCACCCTGGCTGCAGAGGAGCCCGCGCAGAAGGCCCGGACCAAGTAAGAAAGGAGGGACAATTAATTATGGACCTAAAAGATACCGTCTCCATGATGGAGAGCACTGACTACAAGGAGCGCTTCCGGGCCGAATACGAGCAGCTTCTTATCCGCTTCGAGAAACTGAGCGCAATGCTGGACAAATGGGACGCGGGTACGCTCCCGTTTAACCCCACATGCCCGCGCAGCACGTACAACATCCAGACCCGCGCTATGGCCGATTATCTGGCGGCACTTGAGGCACGGGCAGTTATGGAGGGCGTAAGCCTGTAAGGAAAGGAGGCCCGCCGGATGTACGCCGACTATGATTTCTATCTGAACGCCTACTACGGCGACGCTATCGCCGAGGAGGACTTCCCCAGGCTTTCCGAGCGGGCCTCCGACTACGTCAGGGCGGCGACTTGGGGAATTTCCGATACCGTGGACGGACCGCAACTGGAGGCTGTGAAAAAGGCTTCCTGCGCTGTTGCGGAGGTTCTGCTGGACGAGAGCATTATGACCGCCGCTCCCTACTCCGGAGGGCAGGCCGTCTCCAGCGAGACGGTGGGCGGATGGTCCCGGAGCTTCCGGGGCCCCGCCCTCTCCGCCGCAGAGGTGGAGTTCAACAACGGCCGGAAGCGGGACGCGCTGCTGCTGTACCTGGGAAATCTGCCGGCCTTCGCGCCGCTGTTTAAGGTAAGGAGCTATCCGTGCCCCCACAGCGCGAAGGGAGGCGGCAGGCAATGAGCATCCCCCGCAGAATGAACATTCCCCGCCGCATGTGCCCGCCGCCCGTGCGCAGGAACGACCAGGGCGGTGCGGGCGGCATGTTTCCACACACCGTTACCCTGTATAACGTCGAAGTCGAAACGGACCCGGACACGATCAAGTCCACCGTCATCAACCATATCTCTATCCTGCGCGGCGTATTTCTGGACGCTTCGAAAGCCGTCAACGTGCGGGAAAGCGGGCTGGTCGGCGCGGATTCCGTGAACCTGTACATCCCCTTCGCCGTGGAGGCCGTGGACGCGGGAACCGGCCAGACGAAGCGGTATCTGCCGCCGGTGGAGTTCTGGCGCACGGAGGATAAGTCCGGTTTCTGGACGCTGGCGATCAGCGCGAAGGGCTCCAATCTGAACGGCTACACCTTTTTTATCAAGGGCGTTGCGCTGCCGCCGGAAACGACGCCCCAGGGGAAGCCTGTGCGGCCGGAAATGGTGGTGGATGTCGTGGAAAGCATGTACGACCACGTCTACAACATCACGAAGGTCGATGAGAAGGATTTCGGAAGCCAGGATATGCAGCACTGGGAAGTGGGAGGGGTTTAGGATGGCAAGTGTAATGTTCACCATGAAAACCGAGGGATTTGAAGATATTGCAAGGAGAATGGCTGGAATTGCTCCAAAAGCGGAACATATTGTAGCTATTCAAATGGCAAAGGATACTGAGCAGTATGTCCCTGCCCGGACAAAGTCGTTATCGATCCGTACTCGCGTCAGTGGAGATACGATTATCTACCCCGGTCCATATGCCCGCTTCCTGTACTACGGCAAACTGATGATCGATCCAAAAACAGGAAGCCCGTTCGCCACAAAAGGGGCAACGAAAGAGGTCACAGGCACGGACCTGAATATCAGCCAGGCGGTCCACGGAAAGGCCCAATCCCACTGGTTCGAAGCATCCAAAGCCCAGAACCTGGACAAGTGGCGGCGCGTGGCAGGGAGGGCAATGCAGCGTGAGTTCAGAAAATAGACCGATAGAGTTTGTTTCCGCGCAGGAAGAGGGCAGCATATCAAGAGCCGTCATCGTCTGGCTGAACGGATGGCTAAGCAAGAATCCAGACGTCCCGCTCTCTATTCAGCTGATCGACTATGAGTTTATGCCGGCCGACAATCCAAGTATGGCGCTATCTCTGGTGCAGGGCGTGTACATCGTGGAGCGGTACATAGACGGCTCCTATGACGCAGATTATCCTTTCAAGATCATATACCGAACAAAACCCGGCAGTCCAGACGCCCGTTTGAGCGCCGATGATCTTCTGGATAACCTGGGCCAGTGGGCCAACGGGCAGAAGCCAGATATCGGGGAGGGGCGGAAAGTCCAGACGCTCGAACAGACAACACAGTCCGCCCTGTTCGCCCGCATGGAGGACGGATGGGAGGACCATCAGATATTTTTTAGGATGACCTACAAGGTCGAACCTTAGAAAGCGAGGAAATCATGTCAGAAAAAAGAAGCGCGTTCAAAATGTTTTTGAACACTACGCCGAAGGAAACGTCCGCAACCTACGGCATCATTGGCCCCGGGGTAACGGAGCTGACGATCTCCTACAACCCCCAGACCAGTACAAACCAGTACATTCATGAGGATGTGGCGAATACCGACCTGACCGGCTATCAGCCCAATGCGCCTGTTACGGGACAAGCTGTCCCCGGGAACGATGTGTTTGATTTCATCAAGGATATGAAGGACAACCTTCCTGTGGGCAGCGACGCCTATTCGGACGTGGTGCTGGTGGACATTTTTGACAAGCAGACCGGCGGCGCATACGCCGCAACCAAACAGCCGGTTTCCATCCAGATCGACAGCTATGGCGGCCCGGCGTCCGATCCACTTTCCATCGGCTATACCATCAACTGGCGGGGCAGCGGCGTCAAGGGGACCTTCAATCCGGAAACCAGAACCTTTACGGAAGGGAGCGCTGAATAATGGCTGCCGCAAGCATTCGCGTTAATACCGGCATCAAGCGTATTGAGGTCAACGATAACGGCGATTTCGTTACCCTGAGCTTAAACGACAACGCCTTTTTGGAAAAGTTTTTTTCCCTCTACGAAAATCTGAAAAAGATGGCAGAGGAATCAACCAAAAAGGAAGCGGCGATCCGAGAGCGGTACAAAGACAGTGCAGACGCGAACGGGCAGCTGCGTGAGACGTTCTCTCTGTATTCCGAAGCCGGCAGGAGCCTGACCGAAGAAGTGGACAAGCTGTTTGGAGAAGGAACCTGCAAAAAGGTCTTTGGCGATATTACACCAAGCTTTGAGCTGTTTATCGAATTCTTCGAGCAGCTTACGCCATATCTGCATGCGTTCGCCAAAGAAAAGGTGGAGCGCATGAGCAAATACAGCGCATCCAGGACCGGCAATGTATAACGCCATGCTAGACCGGCTGCCGGAGGATTACAACGGCTGGCTGATCCGCACAGATTACCGGATCGGAGTACAGATCCAGCTTTGTATCTCCGACACGGAGCTTGATGACAGGGAAAAAACCTGGACTGCCCTAAATCTTCTGTACGGGAACGGTGTTCCGGAACTTAGAACGGCTCTGGACGGGCTGTCGTGGTTTCTGTCCTGCGGGGCCCCGCCCTCTCCGCAGGATGACAGCGGAAACGAAACGCCTCTGTATTCCTTCGATCATGACGCGGGGCGTATCGTTTCCGGCTTTCGGAAGACATTCGGCATTGATATCAGCCGGGAGAGGCTTCACTGGTTCGAGTTTGTTTCCATGATGGGCGATCTGAAGGACACGGCGTTTACCAGCGTTATCGATATCCGCAGCACTGACGTATCGGATGTGGACAAAAAGAAGAGGGCGGAATTTAACCGGATGAAAAAGCGGTTTGCCCTTCCTGGCCAGTCAGGCCAGTACACGGAAGAGGAGCAGGCGGAGATCGACGAATTTATGGCAATGCTGAAGTAGAAGAAACATCAGTGGTGCGGGGCCTAGCCCCTGCCCAGCCGCCGGGGGCGGAGCGTACCTTGACAACTTCATATCGAGATAGCGGAAATTTTGAGTTACATCGGTTGACCGCCGGGGCTAGGTTTCGCGGACCGAAAAGCGGATAGCCTTGCCGCCTGCCCCGGCTCAACATATAAGGCGTATGATTAGAAAGGTAGTAATCATGAAATCTGTTTATTTAATGAGATCAAACGGTGCGTATAAAATTGGCGTATCTAAGAATCCCCAAAAGAGATTACGCAACTTACGCATAGGTAACTGTTGCATCGAATTGATATATGAGAGCCAGAAAATTTATAATGCGTATTCAGTAGAAAGAGAATTGCATCGTAAATTTTCAAGTTACTATCTCGGACACGAATGGTTTGCAATTGAAGATGAAGCCAAGTTGATTGATGATGTAAAAAATTTTGTCAATAAACATGGGGTACTTAATCAAACTTCAAGTCAAAAAACCGAAACAAATGCAGATGCAGATGAATTAATCAAATGGATTTTTGAACCAACACGGAGAAAAATAGAGCAGATTGGCAAGGAAATTGAAGAAATAAACAAAGAAAATGAATTTTTAGCTAATCAGTTAATGGAATTGGGATGGACACAAGAAGAGATTGATTATCTAAAAAAAGTTGCGGAAAATTTTGTTTGAAAAAATCCGCCCCCATCGGGGGCGGGACGGATCATTGCACGCAAGGAAATAATAATAAGGAGATGAACAATCATGGATAATAAGCGGAAAAACGAAATCCTCTACAAGCAGCTGGAACTGCTTGCAGAGGCGTCAAAAGTTTGCAGGCCGGAAGATTTGCCTGAATTAACAACGGCGATGGTCATGGTTTCACAGGAGCTTTAGTTTGCGCCCTTATTAATGACTTCAAGCATGGAACGGTAAAAATCAGAAACTTGCTTGATGGCATGCTGTGTTGATTCTTCGTAGGGGTCATCACCACGGATGTGGTTGCTTGGTTTCACAGAAATGAGGCCTGCTTCCATTGCTTTTAGTGTTAGATGAAGAGCAATTTCTTTGTTTTCCATACGTATTTCCTCCTTTCCCCGGCTTGCGGCTAGATTTTATCATCTTTTGCAACTGACAGCAATACTATGTTCGCCTTGTCGTTTGGCAGCCTCCATATGCTCCGCATACACCAGCATTCTCCGCAGCACATCCCGGTCCTATAAACGCGGCTCATTCTCCACAGCCGCAACACATTATACAAAGGAGTTACATCATGAAAAACGATCTTATGATTTTCGAGCGCAAAGACCACGCTGTTGTCAGCAGCAGAGTAATCGCGGATCGATTCAACAAGCGGCACCAAGAAGTTATTTATGCAATCGAAGGAAGACCTTGCGACTGCATGGGGGCCGGTTGTAAAAAGTGCAGTTTTCGGGGATATCAGCAACTTGGCATCCTACAGGAAGATATAAACTCAAAATCGCACTTATCTAAAATGTTCATAAAATCGCATTATACTGACAGCATGAACAGGACCCAGCGCGAATATCTAATGAACCGAGACGGCTTCGCCCTTTTGGCAATGGGTTTCACCGGCAAAGAGGCGCTGAAATGGAAGCTGAAATACATCAACGCTTTCAACCAGATGGAGGCATTCATCCAGGAGCGCAGATCCTCCGAATGGCTGGTGACCCGCAAGCAGGGCAAGCTGATCCGCCGGATGGAAACCGACACCCTGGCAAATCTGGTGGATTACGCCGAGGCCCAGGGAAGCCGGAACATGCGGAAGAGGGTTTATACAATTTACTCTCAGCTCGTCAACAGCCTTGTTGGCATCCAGAGCGGGGAGCGCGAGACGGCGCCGTTCAAGACGATCTCTGTTATCGCCTTCCTGGAGGATATGATCCTCCACACGGTCGATGAAGAAATGCAGAAGAGGACCCACTACAAGGACATCTACAAAATCTGCAAGGCCAATGGGGAGCAGATCATGAGATTTGCGTACCTTCCCGCCGCGCCGAAGCTTTCAGCATAGCAGACAGCACATCCCGATCCCACAGCTCCACGCCCAGGGCCCGGGCGGGGTTAGTCTTTAAGCGGAACGCCGTTTTTATCACGGTTAATAGAACCGGCGAGGATCAAAATGCCCTCGATCAACCCCCAGGTGAACGATACCCAGGACAGCAAGCCAAAGCTTAATATAGTGATCAGCAGCTGCGCGATCGCTTTTCCGGTATACCCAAGATAAAAATTATGAATTCCAAGCGCACCCAGAAAAATCCCGAAAAGGCCGGCGGCGATCTTTGACTTCTGATCCCCATATTGCGCAGTATTGTACTGCTTCAAATATCTTTGGAAATCTATTCCACAATTCGTACAAATGACGGCTTGCGGATTTGTCCGGTTTCCACAATGAGGGCAGTATGAAAAGCCGGTTCCGGCGGCAACGCCACACTTTATACACACATGCGCATTACTGTTCATAGCTGAACCACAATTCCTGCAATACATTTTAATTTCTCTCCTTATGTATAGTTCTTACCGATTTTCAAGCTATTTCCATAGTTCTGGGAAATATGAACCAGAAAGTAATCAGGCCACTTGTAGCGCAATTGTCAGAAATGTATTAAAATTGTAGTTGCATTGGATAAGCGAATACCTCGTATCCTGCAACAGAATCGACGGTTATATCATCCGGCAACCCCATTCCAGAAACTTCAAAGCCTATTTTATCCCCAGAAGCCAAATCTTCGGTTAGAATCGTAAACATTTGACCAATTGGAGTCCCATTTGTATCCTTCAAAATAAGGACTATGTAAATCATCCCGTCTGTATCTGCACTGGTTTGGTTTTCTACACGGCCCTTCGCTCTTAAATTGTCAAACTTATCGGTTATTAATTCAACATCCGTTACAGTGTACCGAAGATTGTCAACTTTTGATTTTTTCACGTTCGGACGTGGTAACAATGTGAGAGGACCGTTGACAGGCTCATCAAGCATATCGTCCTCATACATATATCCTTTTTCGCCAGGACTGATCACATCAGGGTATGTAGAAACCATTGAGTTACTCGTAACCAATTTCCCATTTTCGTCTTCCAGATCATAGCTACCGGTAGATAAATACAAATCTGTTGTGCCAGTATTCTCAATTTCAACAATTACTTGAGCATAAGTTGTTCCGATGCTATTTGTATAGGTCCTGACATTCTGATATGTGATCTCATAAGATTTTTCATCTTTCTTTGTAACTGGTTCAGAATCCAGATCATTCATAACATCGGTTTTATTTGAGCTTTCTTCCTGGGTTCCCTTTTTTTCTGTAGATTTTTTAGGATTATCATCAGAGCTTCCGCCTCCAATAGCAGCCAAAAAGATGAACAATCCGATTAAAACTAAAAGTACCCCCAACACAATGCGAGGCTTCTGTCTACATCCGCATTTCGGGCAAACCTTTGCTTTCTTTGCAATTTCGTTCCCACATACTTTGCATTTTACCATGTTTTGATTCATAAAATCTCCCCCTATTAAATAAATCTGACCAACAGCTAACTAATCGGCACAAAGAAAACCGTAAATTTAATGCTCAAGATACCGAGAGCAAAAAGCAGTATGATTACAAAAATTACAATGAGACATCCGCTTCCGCCAGACGGTGACTGGGCAGGCTGTTGTGATCCTGCCAGAGAGCATACATCTACAGAGGTCAAAACCGCTTCGATCCCAGACAATGTTGTGCGACACATTATATTAGCATTGCTACCAGGAGCAAGCTCTAAAGCGATAGTTTTAATTTTGCATCCTATTGCACTAAAACCAATCACATGTTTGCCGGGAGAAAGGGACAACCTGGTCATCTTGCCGTTATTGAGCGTGGTTGTTTTAATGCCGTCAACGTAAATTGTGAATGCGCTTGCACAACCTGATGCTCTGGACTCTCGCATAATACCTACTTGGCAATTTGCTTGAGATTCATCTATTATGTACGATTTTTCTTGTTCCCCATTATTGCTTGCTTTTTTCTTCAAAAACCCACCTCCTTCTACAAGATACCATACTGTTAACAATTTGTACATACTTAATCAAGAGAAAATTTAAAGAGCTACTTGACAAATGTGCAAACATATTGTAAAATGAATTGTACAAACAAAAGGAGGTGTTAAATGTCCCCTAAAATAGGACGCCCAACAGAGGACCCAAAAAAGGCGCGGGTCGGTTTTCGTCTGACAGAAGATGAATCTGCGATGATTGACTATTGCTGTGAAGTTTTTGGAATCACAAAAACAGAAGTAATTAGACAAGGAATCAAAGAAATGTATCAAAAAGCCAGAGAGGAAGCCCAAAAAAAATAGAAACAACCCGCCGCCGACCAAAGCAACCGGGTTGTTTCCAAAACACCAGGAGGTCACCCCACTGGATACCTCAGTATACCACGCTGGGGGCCTCCGCGCAAGAAGAAAAAGGAGGTTTTTATGAGCGAAATCGAGAAAATGAAGAGGTACATTGAGCGGACGAAGATGGACGTAAAGAATCCACTCCAATACGCCATGAACATGAGAGAAGCCTTTGAGCTGTCGAAACAGGCGCGTGGCTGCGGCGATCTTCCCATTGAGATGATTAGCCTTGCATTCAATTACGGCAAGGCCAAAGGCTACCGTGCGGCGAAAGCGGAGAGGAGGGCGCAGGCATGACGGTGAAAGAGTTCTATTCCGTGTCTGACTTCCCGTGCTCGTTCTCCCTTGACTTGGGCAACGGCGAAGAAGTGCTGATCAGTAAAGAGGACAAGGCTTTGATCGCGGCGTTCGGCGATATTGTGATCGACCGGGTGCTGCTCCCGTCCCAGCCCTGCCGGGTCTGCGCCAAAACAACGGTAGTAAGGGAGGCGGCGGTATGAACGGTTTGAAGGTCCAGGACTTCCACGGCAAGCAGGTCATCGACAGCCGTGATGTGGCGCAGATGGTGGAGCGTGACCACAAGGAGTTGATGAAGAGCATACGCCTTTACTCCGGCTATTTAGGAGAGGGCGGAATCTCCCTCTCCGATTTCTTCATTGAGAGTACATATATCACAGCCCAGAATAAGGAAGCTCCTAACTTTTTGATTACCAAAAAGGGTTGTGATATGATTGCCAATAAAATGAACGGCAAGAAAGGCGTCCTGTTCACTGCCGCCTACGTCTCCGCCTTTGAGGAAATGCGACAGGCCCTGACCGCGCCCCGGTCCCCCGCCCTCCCGGACGGCGTGACCTTCAGCAGCGCGGTAGGCTTCATGCGGCTGACGCGCCGAGTGATGCTGGACATGGGAGCCAGCCCGTTCGATGTGGGCATGATGATTAAGCAGACCTGTGAGGCCATCAGCTTCCCCGTACCTCCCGCGCTGAACAAACAGATACAGGGCCAGATCGACTTGTTCGGCAGGCCCGGACTGGAGGCGGTGCAATGAGGATACGGCTGGAGCGGAGCGGTACCGTGTTTGAGTACGATCGTCCCCCGATGCCGGAGCACCGGTTCAAGGCTCTGTGCCTGCTGGCTGCCGGAGGCCTGTACGTTGGCCTTGTGGCTGCCGTGGCCGCGCTGTGCGGCGGCTGGGGCGTTGCGGCGATCATGGTCGTGACGCTGATCGTGCTGCTGGCTGAGTGTACGTAACAACTGAATAGATCAAAGTTCCCGCTATCTCGATATGAGGTGGCGGGAATTTTATTTTGAAAGGTGGCGAAAATATGGACGAAAACAGGGTAATTCTGCACGCTCACATTGATATGAGTGAAATGGACGAATGGACCAGAAAAGCGGAGCGGTTAAACGAACTGCTAAAAGAGGCCAACTCGTTGGCAGACGAGTTAGCCTCCAAGGGAAACATTACGCTATCTGTGGAAGTTGAAGTCGAGAGTTAAAGATGAGTCAATCATACGGATTCAGTCCAGACGGGTTCAATCAGATCATTATTTTCAACAACGAACATGACTTCAAAGAGATCGTGGCCGCCAACCCGCACATGATGGCAATCATGGGGGCTGACGACCACACAAAGAGGGAGTTCCCGGGCGTTTATATTGCAGGCGTTATGGAGGAGGCCAATTGATCCTCGGGAAAACTGATTTTCGCTATTTGGCCCGTGTATGCTTGGAAAAAAAGGATTCATCTAAAATGATATAATCGTCAACTTCCGGTATTACTTTTCGAATGTTTTGCCCATTTACGACCACAACAACGATCAATTTCCCCATATCTTTTAACTGCTTGTAAAGACTTATGTAATCTGTGTCCGCACTCACAATAAACGCAATGTCGTAAGCATTGCTGTGGGCCTTTGAAATGGCATGGATAGCAAGGTTTATATCTGTACCCTTTTCCACCTTATAGTATGTACTGCGGTCAGATATATCCATAGAAACAGTGTCATTCACCGGACGCGCAATATAGCGGCCTTCAACAACATCTAAATACTTACCGTTTTTCATTCCCTGGACCCAGCGGTAGTAATTAGCCAAATATGTATCCTTCATAAGGAAATCATCTGGCTTTGGTGCAAAAACAATGGTTTTTGTATAGCTGATGTCAGGAAGCAATGAAACGATTCCCTTAAAAACAGTATTGTAGTCAAGGTATGGGTTTCGCTGTCCTGCCTTTGCGTAGTAATCCCCAACGGCTATATTAAAGTTCATATGATCAACAAAAACCATCCCACGCAGCACAAAAGTATCCTCCCACATAAGGATTATGGGGAGATACACAAGTGCATCTCCCCATGTTCGTAGATTACGCGGAGGCAGGCTATAGAGCCATCAACCGCACTCTTATTATACCCACGTCATCCGCAAAAGTCAACAAATTGTCTATTGTACAAAACAGAGAAATTCAAGCGTTACTTGATTTCAAGATTGAAAGGCGGTGATCCACACGGCATTTGGATTTGACGGTTCTGTCCGGATCAAGGCGGACCTGAACCACAACAACTTTGACCGGGGCCTGTCCGCTATGCAGCATCAGGTGGACAAGTTCGGTTCCACACTGAAAAAGCTGGCAGGAACCGTTGCGCTGGCCTTCGGCACAGCGGCGATCATCAATTTCGGCAAGGAAAGCCTTATGCTGGCCTCCGATATCGAGGAAGTCCAGAACGTCATTGACGTGACCTTTGGCCGCGGGGCGAAGCAGATTGAGGAATTTGCAAAATCGGCAGCGGAAGCATATGGCCTTTCCGAGCTGTCAGCAAAGCAATATACCGGAACCATGGGCGCTATGCTCAAATCTTCCGGCGTCGTTACCGGTGCGGCCCAGGAGATGTCCCTGGCGCTGACCGGCTTGGCGGGGGACCTGGCATCCTTTTATAATCTGAAAACAGACGAGGCCTTTGAAAAAATCCGTTCCGGCATCAGCGGGGAGACGGAGCCGCTTAAACAATTGGGCATCAACATGAGTGTGGCGAACCTGGAGGCCTACGCCCTGACCCAGGGCATCACCAAGAGCTACGGAGCCATGTCCCAGGCGGAACAGGTGCTGCTGCGCTACAATTATCTGCTTAGCGTCACTGGGGATGCTCAGGGGGATTTCGCCCGGACCTCCGGCAGTCTGGCAAATCAGGTGCGCATTATGAGCCTGAATTTTGACCAGTTGCGCATTGCCCTGGGCAACGCCCTGATGCCCATTGCACAGGCCGTTCTTCCCGGCATCAACGCCATTATATCGGCGCTGACCAAGCTGGCCCACGTGTTTGCAAAAGTGACCGCCCTCCTGTTTGGCAAATCCACACAGGTCAAAGCAACGACCGGCGTGGAATCCTCCGCCGGAGCCGCCGCTGACGCAACGGACAAGCTGGCGGAGTCCACCGAAGGCATGGGCGAAGCGTCCAAAAAAGCGGAAGAGGACATGAAGGGCGCGCAGGCCGGATTCGATGAGCTGAACATTCTGGCTGGTAAAGCTGCTTCCGGCATGGATGATGCAGCCGGAGGAGTGGACCTGGGCGGAACGGGTGATTTTGAGATACCGGAATTTGAGGCGGATGCAGGGAATTTCGAAGAGTTTGAAAAGGAATTTGAATCGCTTGGAGAGCTGTTCGTTGATACGCTGGACAAAATGCTTGCGGCTATTCCGTCCTTCCGCGACGCGCTTCTTGATTTTGCGGACAATTTTAACGAATTCAATCAGAAGTTACACGACGCCTTCACATTCCCCGGCGTAAAGGAGCGAGTAGAAGAGCTAGGGCGGGAACTGGCGGAAGCCTTTAATGATCTTGTCAATGCCATTAATTGGGAGCTATGGGGCCGGACGCTTGGCGCGGGGCTGAACCTTGGACTTCAATTCCTGACAGAATTTCTTTACACCTTCGACTGGATCAACCTCGGAAATAAACTAGCGGAATTTATTAACGGCATTGTCTATGAAATAGACTGGTACGATTTCGGCCGGCTCCTATGGGCAAAATTCAAACTTGCCTTAGAAACCTTTGCCGGATTCATTATTGGCCTGGATATGCCCTCCCTGGCGCAAGCGGCAAGCAACATTATTATTGGCTTTTTCGATTCCATACAGGAAACCATTGCGAAAATTGATTGGGCGGAAATCGGAAAGCAGATTGCAGAGTTTTTGAACAATATTGATTGGGCAGGGATAATTTCTTCTATATCCGGCGCAATTAAGGAAATGATCCCAGCCGCATTAGATTTGATCGGCGGATTTATTCAAAACGCAGATACAGGAACGCTGATTGCCGCGTCGCTGTTCTTTGGATCGAAGCTTTTAAGCGCGCTGTTCTCTAAGGTTGTATCTCCGATAGCAAAGCAGATTGGCTCTGATCTGATCAAACAAATTGCAGAGTCAATAATGAAGGGCAATATCGGCTCCATTTTGCCTTCGATAGGAAAAATTCTTGCGCCACTGGGTTCTGCCATTACAAAAATAGCCCCTCTAATCGGGAAAATTTCCGCTGTTGCAGGCGGAGCGTTTCTTGCGATAAGCAACTTCTTGGACATGCTAAGCAACGGCTTCAGCTGGGTAAAGGAAATCCTCATGCTGCTGGGGATCGCAATAGCCGCCGTAGGTGCGGTCATACTTGGCGTTCCAGCAACGGTAGCGGCTGTTGTTGCCGCTATTGTTGCCGCCGTAGCAACGCTGGTTGTTGTCATAAAAGAGTACTGGGAAGAAATCAAACAAGCGTTTATTGGCGCATGGAACGCTATCAAAGATGCATGGAATGCCGCAGGCGAATGGTTCAACGAACATGTAATACAGCCCGTTGCAGAATTCTTTTCCAATTTGTGGGAGGACATCACAGAAGCCGCCTCAAATGCCTGGGACAGCATCCAAAACATATGGAATATTGCTTCCAGCTGGTTCAACGAAAACATCGTCGAACCGCTCAAGCAGTTTTTCTCCGAGATGTGGGAGAACATTCAGCAGCTGGCTTCTGATGCATGGGATGGCATCGTTTCGATCTGGCAGGCCGTTTCCGGCTGGTTCAACGACAACATCATTGAGCCCGTCAAAAAACTTTTTTCCGAAATGTGGGAAAACGTACAGCAATGGGCGTCTGACGCCTGGGACAAAATTGTGTCTGTATGGGACTCTGTTTCTGAATGGTTCAAAACAAAGATCGTTGATCCTGTTGGCAAGTTTTTCTCTGATATGTGGGATGGGATTAAAAACGCCGCCGCTGATGCCTGGAACAACATAAAAAGTAGTGTAACCAATTTCTGGAGCGATGTGCAGTCTTGGTGGAATACGAATGTGGCAAAATATTTCTCCCTGGAATACTGGACAAGCCTGGGCTCCAGAATGGTAAGCGGACTGCTTGAAGGACTGAAAGGTATTTTCAGCGGGATTTCAAAATGGGCGTCCGATGTATGGGATTCCATTACCGGCGTATTTTCTTCCAACAACGCCAAATCGAGCGTAAGAAACAGCGCAAGATCCTCTTCCGGATCAAGCCTTCGCATGATTCCGTCCGGCATAGAGGCGTATTCAGCAATGCGGCCCCTTCCGAAGCTTGCCAACGGCGCGGTCATCCCGCCCAACCAGCAGTTCGCCGCCATCCTGGGGGATCAGCGCAGCGGCATGAACATCGAGGCCCCGCTGTCAACGATCGAGCAGGCCCTGCAAAACGTTTTCAACAGAAACGGCGGAATGGGCGGAACGACCGATGTCAATATAACCTTCAACGGTTCTCTCGCCGAACTTGCAAGAATCCTGCAGCCTGCCATCACGGTGGAAACCAAGCGGATCGGCACTCGACTTGTGGAGGCGTATCGATGAAGAAGAGCGTATTTTCCGTAGACGGCGTGGACTATCCCGGCATATTTGTCAAATCTCCCATTCACCGGTCGTTCAACGTGCTGGACGGCGAGAACGCGGGCCGGACGCTGGACGGCAGGATGCAGCGGGATATTATCGGTACATATTATACCTACCGGCTGGAATTTGATTCCAGCTTGAGCGACCCGGCGGAATATGACGCGCTTTTTGAGGCGCTTTCCGCTCCTGTTAAAAGCCATAAAATCGTCGTTCCCTATGGGCAGGGCGTCCTTGAATTTGAGGCTTATGTCGCCAACGGGGAGGATGATCTGTCCCGCATCTACCAAAACGAATCCCGGAAGTGGGACAACCTGACGATCAACTTCGTCTCAATGGAACCCCAAAGGAGGCCGGCGGAATGAGCGTACGCATCGTCTACCAGGACATCGCCGCCGGGGCGGAGGAGGACGCCCTCGTCTCCGCCCCCGGCGCGGCGGACTTCACGGCCCCGGCCCTGCTGCCCTTCGGCGGCAGCGACGCGCCCATCGCCACCCTGGAGCCCTTCTCCTGGCTGCTGGACGGCTCCCGGGAGCTGCTGGACGGTCAGCCGCTGGCCTACTGGTCGGAGGCCATGAGCGGGCCGGACGGACGGTTTGCGGCCCCGCCGGAAATCCGGATCTCCTTCGACCAGCGGTATACCTCCCCGGGCCTGTTCCTGACCTTCGCCGCCGCCGCGGGGGATTACTGCTCCCATGTGACGGCGGAGTGGTACCGTGGGGAGAACCTTCTGAAAAAGAAGGACTTTTTCCCGGACGGCCCGGAGTACTTCTGCCGGCAGACCGTGGAGGCGTGGGACGGGATCGTCCTGCGGCTGAACGCCGCCAGCCTTCCGTACCGCTACGCGAAGCTGCGGCGGATCGTGTTCGGCGTGGCCCGGACCTTCCTGCGGCGGGAGCTGCGCAATGTCCATGTTACCCAGGAGGTCAGCATCATTTCCTCGGAGGTGGCGGTGAATACCCTGAACTTCACTCTGGACAGCCGCGCTGACGTGGAGTACATGTTCCAGATGAAGCAGCCGGTATCCGCCTACGACGGGGACCGCCTGATCGGCGTGTTCTACATCGACGACTCCAAACACCGGGCGAAGGGCCTGTACGACGTGTCCTGCAAGGACGCGGTCGGGGTGCTGGACGACGATCCCTATCCGGCGAGGATGCTGAACGGCGAGCCGGCGGGGACGCTGCTGGAGGACATCCTGGGCGGGCACTTCCGGCTGGAACTGGACGCGGCCCTGGCGGCGGCTCCCGTTACCGGGTACCTGCCGGAGGGCTCCCGGCGGCAGGCACTGCAGCAGGTTTCGTTCGCCCTCTGCGCGATGGTGGACACCAGCGGCACGGACGCCGTACGGGTCTACAAGGACAAGGAGGACCAGCCCCGGAAGCTTCCGCCCGGACGCATTTACGCCGGCGGCAGCGTGGATACCTCCGCCATCGTCACGGAGGTACAGGTGACAGCCCACAGCTACAGCCTCTCCGGCGGCGGGAACGACACGGTGGAGATCGGCGGCGCGGTCTGGTATCACACGGCGGAAACCGTCTCCATCGCCAACCCCGGCGTCACCGCCAGCGACAAGCGGAACGTGATAAAGGTGGACGCCGCCACCTTGGTAAACCCGGGGAACGCGGCGGCGGTGGCCCAGAGCCTCTACAACTACTACATGAAGCGGCAAACCCAGAAAATCCGCATCGTTATGAACGGCGAGCGGCCCGGGGACCACGTAGCCGCGCCCACGCCCTGGGATACGATGATGGACGGCTTCATCACCTCCATGCAGATCGTCCTCAGCGGCATCGCGGCGGCGGAGTGCAGCATTGCAGGCGTGGACGTGAAGGCCGTGGGCGGGTCGGAGGAGATCGCCAGCGGCGAAGCGATGAGCGGGGAAGTGTAAGGTATGACGGAAAAATTGAGAAGCGTCCTGGTGACGGACCGGACCCAGGCGGACGTGAACGCCCGGAATGCAAAGGGGACGTACGGCGAAGCGGACCTGAACCGGGTCCTGCGGGCCTGCTCCTGGCTGGCGGGGAAGCTGGAGGGGTATGGGTACAGCACGGCGGGGGAGTTCTTCCCGGCGGCGCTGGTCCATGTGACCGTGCGGCCTCCCGGCAGCGGCAGGGCGGAAAGCGTGCTGGCGTACCTGGGCGAGACTGCCGTGGTGCGGGCCGCGGGCGGGGGCGGGTACGAGTTCAGCCGCTGGGAGGAGAACGGGGAGACGGTCAGCCGGGAGGCGGAATACCGCTTCACGGCGGCGGGGGACCGGGAGCTGGAGGCGGTGTTCGATGTGCCTCCGGCGGAGGAATCGGGCGTTGTGGGACTTGCCGTGGCAGGCAGGGCGATTGTCGGAAAGGGGATCGGCTGATATGGCGTATACGCCTACGATTTGGAATGACGGCGATGTGATTACGGCGGAGGCTCTGAACAAGCTGGAGCGGGGCGTCGCCAATGAGCAGGCGGGGCCTCCGGGGCCCCAGGGTGATCCGGGCCGGGACGGCGCGCCAGGGCCCGCCGGTCCTGCGGGAGCGGATGGGAAGGACGGAGCGCAGGGGCCTGCCGGTCCGGAAGGTCCCAGGGGGCCGCAGGGGCTTGCAGGAGCGGACGGTCCGCCGGGCCCCGCCGGAAAGGACGGGGAAGGCGTCCCCCCGGGCGGCGCGGCGGGCCAGGTCCTGGCGAAGAAGACCGCGGCGGATTACGACACCCAGTGGATCGACCCGCCGGAGGGCGGCGGGGGTGCGGCGGGCGTGGTCAGCTTCAACGGGCGTACGGGAGCGGTGACGCCTTCTGCTGGCGACTACACAGCCGCGATGGTCGGGGCCCGGCCTGACGATTGGATGCCGACGGCGGCGGAGGTGGGGGCGGCTACAATGGAGCAGGTCAACGCCGCCATCCAGGCTGCGGTGCTGGATAGTTGGGAGGGGAGTTACTGATGAGTGTGCAGGAGACAAAACTGAAAGCCATTGCGGATGCGATTCGGGAGAAGGATGGAACTTCCGGGCCCATTCCTGCTGCTGATTTCCCGGAGCGGATACGGGCGATCTCTTCGGTGCCAGAGGGTCTGCGGACCATCACCTTGACAGCTGACCCGCCGGAGGGTGGGACGGTCGAGGGCGGGGGGATGGTCAGCGATAGCGTGAGAGTTGCGGTGCTGGCAGTTCCAGAAAATGGATACAAGTTTTCGGAGTGGAAAGAAAATGGACAGGCAATTAGTCGAAATGCAGAGTATGTTTTCCCCGTAAATAATAACAGGTTATTACAAGCCGTTTTTGTTGAGTTTGTTTTTGAGTGGATGCCCGCAACCCTTCCTTCTTCTGCAAAATGGAACAGTGTAACTTACGGGAACGGGATGTTTGTGGCAATGGCATACGGCAGCAACAAAGCCGCTTACAGCACAGACGGTATAGCATGGGCAGAGACAACCCTTCCTTCTTCTGCAAACTGGTACAGTGTAACTTACGGGAACGGGATGTTTGTGGCAATAGTATACGGAAGATACAAAGCCGCTTACAGCACAGACGGTATAACATGGACAGAGACAACCCTTCCTTCTTCTGCAAACTGGAACAGTATAACTTACGGGAACGGGATGTTTGTGGCAATAGCATACGGCAGCAACAAAGCCGCTTACAGCACAGACAGTGTAACATGGACAGAGACAACTCTTCCTTCTTATACAAAATGGTTAAGTGTAACGTATGGCAATGGTAAATTTGTGGCAATAGCATACGACAGCAACAAAGCCGCTTACAGCACAGACGGTATAGCATGGGCAGAGACAACCCTTCCTTCTTCTGCAAACTGGTACAGTGTAACTTACGGGAACGGGATGTTTGTGGCAATAGCATACGGCAGCAACAAAGCCGCTTACAGCACAGACAGTGTAACATGGACAGAGACAACCCTTCCTTCTTCTGCAAACTGGTACAGTGTAACTTACGGGAACGGGATGTTTGTGGCAATAGCATACGGCAGCAACAAAGCCGCTTACAGCACAGACAGTGTAACATGGACAGAGACAACCCTTCCTTCTTCTGCAAACTGGCACAGTATAACTTACGGGAACGGGATGTTTGTGGCAGTTGCAGATAGCAGCAACAAAGCCGCTTACGCCGCCGTCTGACCCCGCAAAAAAAGCCGCCCCCATACGGGGGCGGTGAAGGAAGCTCAAAATAAATCGCTGTGTGTACCCGTTCGTACAAGATATAAAAGCAGTTCGTCCTCAACGTGCCGATACACCAACAGCAAATCTGGTTCAACATGGCATTCGCGGCAGTGGGAATAATTTCCAGAGAGAGGATGGTCCTTGTATTTTGGCTCCAGAATCCCTCCAGTTGCCAGAATATTGATGACATCCGCAATGGCCTGGATATTGCCGCCGCGCTTTTGCACACGCTTCAAATCCTTTTTAAACCGAGTAGATGGAATGATCCTGTATTGCATCAAGAAAGCAGCTCCTTCATCATTTCATCCACATTGGCGTAACTTTTAAGCTTCCGGCTTGTCAAGTCCTTTTCCGTTTCCTCAATCGCCGCCCGGGTATCTTGGTTGGGCGCGGTCGTAATCTCAAAGGGGATTCGCTGTTCCCGTATAACGGTCTTGACGAACAGGTTGACAGCCACCGAGGCGTTCATACCGACCTCTGCACAAAAGCTGTCAAAACGCCGCTTTAGGTCCTCGTCCATACGGACATTAAGAGTTGTCTGTCCCATATACACCGCTCCTTTGCAAATTATATTGCTATTGTATCATCAGGTACATACGTTGTCAACACAGAATGGAGGTTTTGCCATGCCCATAACCACCACCACGCCCCGGATTTACACCATCCGGGACAAGCCCCGCCCGGCGGATATGGCGGACTACCTCGCCCGGGTCCGCGCGGTGCGGGACGCGCTGGCCGCGCTCCCCGGTACGCCGGAGGTCCCTGGGGACATGCAGTTTTTGGCCTTCCAGGAGGCCAACGGCATTGAGCTGGCCCTGCTGGGGGCGGAGCGGGCGATCCACGCGATGGAAAAGAGCTGGATTTACTCCGGCGAAACGACTGCAGGAGGTTTTTGAAGATGAAAGACGGCGTTATTGCGGAAACCGGCAATTCCCGCAATCTGCGGACAGTTGCAGGAATCCGGCAGCTTGCCCCGACCTATGACGCTTTTTTGGAGCTGCTGGTCAAGGGGGAGTTCCCCATTGACTGGAACGGTAAGAACCCGGACGGCTGGGCCCAGCAGGGCACGGAGCTGAACAAGGCCAATCTGCTCACCGACGCTACGGCGGCGCTCATGGACCTGGGGGCGGAGGCCACGCCCAACGAAATGCTGGCGGCGTTGGCGAACAGGCTGAAGGGGCTTATCGCCTATGGGACCGCTGATCTGACGGCGGGGTCTTCCCCTTTGGCTACCGGGACCATCTATGTCAAGTATGAGTAAGGCGGTGAGGATGTGGGTACACGGTACAGATGGGCCAAGGGCACAAATACATATTTAGACACAGTGGACCGTACCGAAACCGGTACGAGCAGCGCTGATGGATGGGGCTGGGTCCGCGCTTTGGCATATTCAAGCCTTGCAAGCTCGCTTGGCTCCGTAAAAGCATATTCATCCTATTCGTTTAGTACACAGACCGGCAAATACAGCGGCGCCGGAAACAGCATTGCAGTCTATAACAACGATCCGCTGTCCTGGAGCGCCGTATCGCAATCCGATAAATATCCATATGTAATACCCACCAACGGAGATTTTATATGCTACAGCAATCCACGGGCCAACTTTGGTATCAATGTTTCGGAGGACGATGTCAAGTGGTCTATCAGCGGCAGTAATTTAATTTCCCAGTGGCTGGACCAATCAAAAGGGACTTGGGAAAGCGGAGGTTTTTATAAGCGGAGAGCGGTTACCATTCCCGGCGGGAACTTTATCGAATATGTAACCAGTGAAAACAGCAATCAATATCCAAATGGAGGTACATCTGGAGGATATTATTATAGTGGCCGCAGCTCCGATTCTCCCGATCCAACAAATATCAGCTATTCAACATCAATTGCAGCTGGCCAGACGCTGACCATTTCAATCACCAAAAGCACCGGCATAAATGCGGGATTTCCCGCTGTCAGCTATGTGTATCAGGTCAAAAGAAACGGTGGGTCTTGGTCTACGATTAGCACTGCTTCCAATACTTCGACAACATACAGCATTCCAAGCGGCACGGTTTCACTGCAATTTAGGGTATATGCGAAAGATGATGCCGGGTTTGTTTCAACCACCTATGTCACCGGGCCTTTGGCGGAACTTCCCAAATATACAATTTCTGTTTCTGCCCTCCCATCCGGAGGAGGCGGTGTATCTGGAGGCGGAAATTTTTACGATGGAACCTCAGCCACTGTTAAGGCAACTCCTTCTGACGGTTGGGAATTTGTTGACTGGACGGAGAACGGCGTAACTGTCAGTACCTCCGCTGCCTACACCTTTACCGTCACCGCAAGCCGGAGCCTGATCGCAGTTTTTAAGCAAAAGCTGACCGCCTGGATCGGCGTCAACGGCAAGGCCCGCAAGGGCGTGGAGCTGTACGTAGGCGTCGATGGCAAGGCCCGCAAGGTCACGGCGGCATACATCGGGGTAAACGGAAAAGCGAGAAGGTTTTTGTAGCAAGAAACAGCAAAAAGCCGCCCCCCTGGCGGGGCGGCGGGAATCATCAAGATTTGACAAAACACGGCGCGTCATAGTATAATAAACACGCCCGCCAGCCAGGCGGGACGGAATGGCGCGCTGTTACATATGGCGGTTAGCTCATTTCCTCGCGATTTGATTCGGGGGGAGGTGGTGCGGATGTGGAAAAAGAATCTTTTGCAGCTGCTGCGGGTCCTTGGGATCGCGGCGGCGGTGATGGCGATGCTTACCACAAAAGCGTGTTAGCCGTCCGGCTGGCCCCCGAACGGCTAACATAAGTTTCACTTGTGCTAGTTGGTAAGGGCTGACCGTCATGTAACAGCGCCCTTCTGTGTTTATTATACCCAACCGCTCCCGTTTTGTCAACGGGAGCGGATTATTTTTTGAAAAGAGGACGAGACGGCTTGTTTGTATTATACGCCAACAAAAACCAGCTGCACCTGCGCAGCCGCGAGCCGCTGACCAGCGGCAGCGTGAACGTATACCAGGCCCTATTTGAATTTTCCCCGGACTGGGACGGTCTGGAGCGCATGGCGGTGTTCCGCGCGGGCGGGGAAAGCTGGTCCGTGGCCCTGGGCGTGGATGGACAGTGCACCATTCCGTGGGAGGCGCTGACCTCCCACGGGCGGCAGTTAACTGCCGGGGTGTACGGGACGCGGGACGGGGAGGACGTGCTGCCTACGGTGTGGGCCAGCCTGGGGACCATCCTGGAGGGCGCGGCCCCTGGCGAGGACGCGCGGCCTCCTACGCCGGAGCTGTGGCGGCAGGAGCTGGACCGGAAGGGCGACCATCTGGATTATGACGGCCTGCGCTTGAGGCTGTTGAGCGGGGAAAATGTGCTGTCGGAGGTTGCTATCACCGGCGGGGAGGGCGGCGTGCCTGTACCAGGTCCGCCGGGTCCCCAGGGAGAACCGGGCAGGGATGGCGAACCCGGGCCCGCCGGTCCGCCTGGGCCGCAGGGCGAAAAGGGGGAGAAAGGCGATCAAGGCGACCCCGGCCCGGCGGGGCCCCAGGGACCTCCGGGCGAGCAGGGAACGCTCATAACCACCTCTCTCATAGATGGGTGGACAGTTCGCAAGCATTCGGACGGGTATGTTGAAATGTATTATGAACTGGCTTTCACTGCTGATTCGAAGCTTTGGACTGCCTGGGGAAATGTATATACAATCAGCGCAGGTAAAATTCCTAATGTTGCTTATCCGTTACAATTAACCAAGAAATATCAGGAAAACGTTTCTGTAACCACAATACAGGATATGGCGGTATGTTTAACGAGCGGAATAGAATATAACGACAAAACGCAATCGATAGGCCTGCTGCGAGGCTCTTTGCCTAGTATAAACATGAATATTTTGATAAAATATTCTATTTATGGCCTATGGAAATAAAGAAAAGGAGGCATAATCCATGCCAGAAACCTGCAACCCCAAGGACTGCCCGGTATCGGCCCGGGTGGACGCGCTGAAGGAGGAGTTCAACACCTACCGCGCCAATTCCTCCTCCACACACAAGGAGCTGTTTCAGCGGCTGGGCGACCTGGAAAAGGCGGAGGCCGCCCAGGAAAAGCACTTCGAGACGGTTAACGAAAAGCTGGACCGGCTCATCGAATGGCAGGAAAACCAGCGGGACAAGCCTGGCAGACGCTGGGAAAGCTTGGTGGAAAAGGCCATATGGGCGGTCTGCGCGGCGGTGATCGCGTTTCTACTGGGGAGGGTGGGGCTGTGAAGAGCGTCACCCGGCTGCTGTTCGTCACCACCCAGCTGGCCGCGCTGGCGTGGGTGAGCGTGTCTTACCTCATCGCGGTCTACGCCACCATGCGGCTGGCCCAGCCCTTCCCGGTGGTGGAGCTCTCACAGCAGGCCATTACCACCATCCTGGGTGTGAATGTCTTGAAGGTGGTGGAAAACATTTTTGAGCACAACGAAGGCCCGGTATTCGGGCAGACGAAAGAAAGTGAGGATACATAATGAACGAAAGCATCATTAAGCGGTTGGGGAACCTTCTGAGCGTCAAGTCTCTGGTGACGCTGGTGCTGACCGCGGTGTTCGCGGTCATGACCGTCCGGCAGGCTATCTCCCAGGACTTTATGACCATCTACGCGGTCATTATCGCGTTCTACTTCGGCACCCAGAGCCAGAAGGTGCAGGATGCGATGGAGGGCGGCAATGGGAACGGTTAACGAGCTGCTGGGCATCGCCCGGAAGCAGATCGGCGTGAGCGAGGCCCCGCCCGACAGCAACAATGTCCGGTACAATACCTGGTACTACGGGCGGGAGGTCATGGGCCGCGCGTACCCGTGGTGCATGGTATTCTGCCAGTGGGTATTTGACCAGGCGGGGGTAAAGCTTCCCCGGCGGACGGCCAGCTGCGGCGACCTGATGAACGCGGCGAAGGCGGCGGGATGCTGGGTCGTGCGGGACTTTCAGCCCGGGGATGTGGTGATCTACGACTTCTCCGGCCGGCAGAAAACCACCCAGCACTGCGGCATCGTGGAGCAGGCCCTGCCGGACTACGGGGTGCAGGCTATTGAGGGCAACACCTCCCAGGGCGGCGGGAGCCAGGACAACGGCGGCATGGTCTGCCGGAAGAACCGGGCGGACAAGTACATTATCGGGGCCGTCAGGCCCCAGTTTGAAGCGGAAAGAGAGGACGACGATATGACGGTTTACAGGACGATCAACGATGTGCCCAGCTATTACAAGGTTGCAGTGCAGAAGGCTATGAACAGGGACGCGCTGAAGGGTACCAGCGGCAAGGAGATTAACGTCTCCGAGGATCTGTGCCGGACCCTCACCGTGCTGGACAGGCTGGGGAAGCTGGACTAAATATCCGGGCGCGGGGCAGTTGGAAAATATGCCTTGAAATCTCCGGCGGAATCCGGTAAAATACTGAAAGAAAGGGGTGCAGGATATGGAGAACAAAAAGGACAGGCTTTCCGTTCATCTGGAGTACAGCGAGGAGCAGACGATCCCGCTTGCGCTGCACGAAATGCACATGGCCCGGGCGGACCGGCGGCTGTGGAGGCTGTGCATCTGCTGGGCGGCTTCCGTGATCGTCATTGTCGGCGCGTTTATCTGGCTGTGGTGCCAATATGATTACGAGAGCACAACGGAGCTTTCCGGGGTATACAATCTGGTGGATTCCGAGGGGAATGTGGTCAGCTCCGACCTGGAGCCGGACGACGTGCTCCGTATCCTGGAAGAACTCAACAATGGCAAAGATCAAAAGGACCAGAACCAGAACTAAGAAAAATGGCAAGAGCAAGGGCACGCGTGTCAGAAAGTCTCGATGACTTTACCCGCTCCGATTGGGAGTCGGTAATCCGGGAAGCGGCCCTCGGCATGGAAGATACCAGGATTGCGGAGCTGTATCTGCTGGATGCGGTGCCGCAGGTAGAAATCGGAGCGGAATTGCGGATAGACCGCAGCACCGTATCCAGGCGGCTGGTTCGCATTATTGACAGGATCGAGCGAACCGCAAATAAAATGAAGCTTGTGTAAGAGATCAGGGCGGCAGAAATGCCGCCTTGATTTTATTTTGCACATAACTTCACATAAATGCACACAAATGCCGCACAAAGATTTTTGCGATGCTGTAAAATAAAACCATCAGGAGGAGGAAAGAACACCCGGCAGGACCGGTGCGCCAGCGGCTTAATGTTTCTTTTCTTCTCCGCTTTTTAGGAGGCCGGCAATGACGGATGAACGCAGATTGATGGCGGCGGGGATGCCGCTGGAGGACGCCATATCGAACTGCTGCGCCATGCGGCGGGAGGGAACCCTGCCGGAGTTTGTCTCCGAACAGGAAAACCGCCATGAGTGCAAGTGCGGCGGGGCCGGGAATTGTCCGGACTGCCCGAACCGCGGCTGATGGGGTACGCCTACTATAACCCGAACCCGGCTGGACGAAGCGTGGGGGACTGCGCCGTGCGGGCCCTGTCAAAGGCTCTGGGACAGACGTGGGAGGAAACCTATGCCGGACTGGCCCTGGAGGGATTTGTCCGGGGCGACCTTCCCAACGCGGACAGCGTATGGGGACCGTACCTGCGCAAGCACGGCTTTACGCGGTATCTGCTTCCCGACACCTGTCCGGACTGCTACACGGTGGCCGACTTCGCGGCGGATCATCCCCGGGGGACGTTTATTCTGTCTATGCCCGGGCGGCATGTGCTGTGCGTCCAGGACGGGAAGTGGCACGACAGCTGGGACAGCGGCAGGGAGGTCCCGGCGTACTATTGGACGAAGGAGAATTGAGAAATGGCATATAATCCGTATCCATACGGCGGCTACCAGCCAGCCCCCAACTACTACCCCGGCCCGGTTCCGGACCAGCTGGCTCAGCTGCGGCAAAATCAGCAGATCCCCGCGCAGCCTCAAATGATGCCGGTACAGACCAACGTTGGCCCGATTTCGCCCAATGCGCCGCAGAACAACGGGATTATCTGGGTAAACGGTAAAGCGGAGGCGGACGGCTATCTGGTAGCGCCTAACAGCGCGGTACCACTCTGGGACGCCAACAATCCGGTGATTTACCTTCGCAAGGCCGACAGCACCGGGAAGCCGTCCACCGTGGTCTATGACCTGGTGGAGCGGACGGACAACCCCGCCCCCCAGCAGGCCGCGCCTCAAATTGATTGGAGCCAGTTCATCACACGCGACCAGCTGGAGGACATCCTTGCGGAGCGATTCAAACGGCCCGCAAAGGCCGCTAAAGTAAAGGAGGATATAGAGAATGGCTAATCCGTTCAGAGAAGCTATGGGCGGCGCACGGACGCCACAGACAGGCCGGCGAAACTTTGCTCCCGCGCTGCTGCAGCACATCCAGAATTTCCAGGGGAATCCTATGGAACAGATCCAAAGTAAGCTCAACAGCGGCGAAATGTCCCAGGATCAGTATAATCAGCTTCGCGGCATGGCGGAAAATATCGCCCGCCAGATGATGGGCGTTCTGCCCCATAAATAATCGTGCATTCAGTCTGGCCAGACTTTGCAAAAATACATCAATAAAGGAGAATACAAAATGTCTCTTGGTTCCGAAAACGGCCTGTCCGTTGCCGATATCGCGGCGGTGACTGACCGAAACAACAACGGTAATTGCGGCTGGGGCGGCGGCTTCGGCGAAATGCTGATTGCCATGATCATGCTGTTCCTGTTCCCCATGATGTTCGGCGGCGGTATGTGGGGCGGCGGCATGTTTGGCGGCATGGGCGGCTGGGGCAATGCCGGCATGATGGCTATGGCCAACGGCGCCCTGACCCGGGCAGACCTGTGCAGCGAGTTCAACTTCAACGGCCTGGAGAACGCCGTGCGCGGCGTGCAGCAGGGCATCTGCGACAGCACCTACGCCCTCAACAACTCCATCAACGGCCTGGGCGTAAACGTGATGCAGGGCTTCCACGGTGTGGACAACGCCATCTGTAACCTGGGCTATCAGACCCAGCAGGGCTTCAACGCTACCCAGGTAGCCATAATGCAGGGCAACAACACCCTCCAGGCGCAGCTGGCCCAGTGCTGCTGCGATAACCGGGCCGGCCTTGCCGATCTGAAGTATCAGATGGCAACCGATACCTGCGCCGTCACCAACACCATCCAGAACACCACTCGGGATGTGATCGACAACCAGAACGCCAACAGCCGGGCCATCCTGGACGCGCTGAACCAGAATTACATCCGCACCCTGGAGAGCGAGAACCAGAGCCTTAAGCTCTCCGCCTCCCAGGCCCAGCAGAACGCCGCCATCGGCGCGATGATCTCCGCCAGCGAGGCCACCATTTTGCGCCGCACCGGCGCGGAGTGCCCCGCCCCGGCCTACGTGGTCCAGCCTCCCACGCCTGTCAACTTCCCCACCAACTGCTGCGGGCAGTTTGCTGGCTGGGGCGGTAACGGCTGCGGTGGATGCGGCAGCTGCTAAAATCCAATAACAAGCAACTTCCCGATATTTTCGGAATGTTCGGCCCCGTGCCGATTTTGATTGGTAGTTTCTAAAATAGAAAATACCATAGCGGCGGGGGTAATGCACCCTCGCCGCCATCTTTTTGAAAGGATTGATAAAATGCCTGAATATACTGCAAACGCGCCGCAGACCGTGGCGGCAGGCCAGAATGTTCTTCTGACCGAAACCCCCATTCCCTGCAATCGTGGCTACGTTTGTCACCGGGACGGCAGCGGCATCATTACCCTGAGGGGCATCACAAACCAGTGCCGCGCCCGCTATCGCATCAGCGCAGATGGCAATATCGCCGTTGCTGCTGGCGGCGCCGCTGGGGCAATCTCCGTCTCCCTAGCGATCACCGGCGAGCCGCTAAACAGTGCCACGGCTATCGTTACCCCCGCCGCTGTGGGTGACCTGTTCAACATCCACGCAGAGGCGATCATTGATGTGCCTAAGGGATGCTGCCTGACTGTTGCGTTGGAAAACACAAGCACCCAGGCGATCACGGCCCAGAATGTCAACGTGATCGTTGACCGCGTGGCCTGAAAGGAGTAATTATCATGGAAAAACTGTACGATCTGAAGGACAAGCTCTGCGATAACCTGGACAAATCTTATGAAGAAATCAGAAGAAACCCTGGCCGTCTTTCTTCTGGAGATCTTGAATACGTCCGCATGCTCACCGACACCATCAAGAACATCGGCAAGATCGAGATGCTGGAGGAAGAGGGAGGATACAGCCAGGAGGACGGCCAGGACGGCGGCGGCTACGGTCGGGGCGTCAGCTACGCCAGAGGGCGCGGCGGCTACAATCGAGGCGGCAGGAACACCCGCCGGGACAGCCGGGGCCGATACAGCCGGGACGATGGCCGCAGCGAGATGATGGAGCACCTGGAAATGGCTCTGGACTCCGCCAGCGACCAGGACCGGGAAACGATCAAACGCTTCATGCGCCAGCTGGAAAACGCCTGATAGGAGGGAACGCCCATGTCTGCGCCAAATCTCAAGGAAATAGAGTGGGCGATCTCTGAACTGGAGAACCAGGAGAGCTCCGAAGGTCGGTATACGCTTCTGGCTGCGCTCTACACCTGCCGGAACCAGATGCTGGGGAATACCCAGCCGGAGCCGCGTATAGCGGCTTATTCGGAAATGGCGGCTCCGGAAGCGGAAGTTTTAGGGCAGTATGGCGACAGCGAATTTCTCATGGCTGCTGCGGGGAAGGACCCGGCAAAGGTGCTGATGGTCATAGATGACTTGCTGGACGCGCTGCAGGTCGTGAACCGCAGGGCTTATGATAATGTGATGAGGAAGCTGTAAAAAACAAAAAAGCGGAAGCATAATATGCTTCCGCTTTTTATCTTCATAATATTATTTCTACTGTGCTTGGGCTCAAATATATGATGGGCATAGACTGCACCTCCTGTTTTTGCCATCCTATGCGGCAGGACGGACGGAGGTGCGAAGAAGCGGAGAGCGCATGCGCTCTCCGCTTCCGCAACGCTACAGGTCGTCCGCGTCCTGGACCGGGACCTCGTAGGGGTCCGCAGGGGTGCCGGTATAGCTGCCCTGGGGGTCCGTCTTGGCGGACTGCCAGATGGTCAGGTCCATGGCCTTGGCCATGGGATCGCCGGACTTTTTCCGCTTGTTCTCGCTCATGGCAATTTCTCCCTCCCGCCCGGATATCGTTCCGGGTCCGGAGGTAGTTTGCCCCG
>OFHO01000755.1_pt1 | contig 27894 bp, 21 predicted proteins | sample 1521531 | NCBI WGS metagenome assembly OFHO01 (sample SAMEA3504124, study PRJEB24116) | mouse gut metagenome | biome: mouse gut; feature: mouse-associated habitat; material: faeces | place: Denmark | collected 2011
CGGGCGCGAAAAGTAGGTCAGGGGTCCGGGGGCGGACAGCCCACGGGCTATCGAATAGAAACAATGAAATCCAACTGCCCCAAGGACCGTCATTTAGCCGCCTCCGGCGTCTAAACGACCGGTCCGGCGGCCTGCCGGCCGCCTGCGCGGCGAAGATTAAAAAAAGGAGCAGAAACTATGCGCGTGATCACCGGCACCGCCCGCGGGCGGCGCTTAAAAGAGCTGGAGGGCTACGAGACCCGCCCCACCACCGACCGGGTAAAGGAAGGCATCTTCAATATCATCCAATTCGACATAGAAGGAAGAAAAGTCCTGGACCTCTACGCCGGGACCGGCCAGCTGGGCATCGAGGCCCTCAGCCGGGGCGCGGCCAGCGCCGTCTTCGTGGACCAGCGGCGGGACGCCGCGGCCCTCATCCGGGACAACCTGAAGCTCACCGGCCTGGAGGACCGGGCCAAGGTCGTCTGCGGCGACGCCGCCGCCTTCCTCCCCTCCGCCGGGGAAAAATTCGGCCTCATCTTCATCGACCCCCCCTACGCCGCCAATCTTTGGGAAAAAACCATAAAAGCCATTTCTCAGTTTGACATTTTGTCGAACCATGGTATAATAGTCTGTGAATCCCCCGCGGACCAGGAGATGCCCCCCGTGGACCCCCCCTACTTCCCGCGCCGGACCTACCGGTACGGCAGGGTCAAGATCACCACCTACTTTCGGGAGGCGGAGCAATGAGGACCGCCGTCTGCCCCGGCAGCTTCGACCCCATCACCGTGGGCCACCTGGACCTGGCGGAACGGGCCGCCGCCATCTTCGACCGGGTCATATTGTGCGTCATGGTCAACGGGGAAAAGCATCCCATGTTCTCCCTGGAGGAGCGCCTGGAGCTGGCCCGGGCCGCCTCGGCCCATCTGCCCAACGTGGAGGCCGCCGCCTGCGCCGGCCTCCTGGCGGACTTCGCCCGGGAACAGGGGGCCCTCGCCCTGGTGAAGGGCGCCCGGGGCATCGCGGACTTCGACTGGGAGCTCCAGCTGGCCCAGATCAACCGGGACCTCTGCCCCGGCCTGGACACCGTCCTCCTGCCCGCCCGGCCCGAACACCGGCACGTCAGCTCCACCATGGTTCGGGAAATGCTCCGCTACGGGCAGGACCTGCGCCCCTATATCCCCCCGGGCGCTTTGAGCGCCCTCCAGCGGATCAGAGAAGGAAAGGTATGATGGTACTATGGCAAACGACGTTTTTTATTTGATCGACCTCCTCTACGAGATGATCGACGGCGCCAAGGGCGTGGTCCTCTCCCCCGACAAGTGCATCGTCATCCGGGACGACGCCCTGGAGCTCATCGAACAGCTGCGGGGCGAGCTCCCCGCCGAGCTGAAGAAGGCCCAGGACCTGATCCGCCGCCGGGACGAGTACGTGGAGGAGGCCAAGAAGGAGGCCGAGCGCATCCGCCGCCAGGCGGAGGTGGACGCCAAGACCATCGTGGGCGAGAGCGAGATCGCCCGGGTGGCCCGGGACAAGGCCCGGGAAATGGTCACCCAGGCCAACGACCGCTCCAAGGCCATCATCAACGTGGCCAACGAGTACACCGACGACGCCCTGCGCCGCACCGAGGAGGCCATCCAGCAGGCTCTGGAGGAGGTCCGGGAATCCCGGTCCCGGTTCCGGGCCGTCTCCAGGGAAAAGCTCCAGTCCCAGCAGGCCCGGGTGGAGGAACAGACCGGCGGCAAATGACCCCTCCCTTTTTGTGCATATCGCTGAAATTTTTCCCGTTTTTTGGCCCGTTCGCTCAGGCAAACCCATATTTCGTGTTTTTGTCCGTCTGACGCACAACATCTTGTGCATCAGGCGGTTTTTTTCGTCCAAATCGCTAGAACATGCGTTTTAAATCTCAAATTCTTCCATTTTTCCCGGAAAACCGACCACTTTCGCGGCTAAAAAATAAAAATTTTGTCCTTGCAATTCGCCACCGCATAGCGTATACTAAAACATGAAGTGGTGGAAAGTGGGGCAAAGTAGAGCCTTTTCCCTAACACAGCCGCATCAGGGCCCGTCCCTCCAGCCCGGGCGCGGGACGGACAGGCCCCTCCAGACAGGCCGCGGACAAGGCCGGAAAGGCGGGCGGGGAGCCGTGATCGGGCAGTATCAGCACAATATCGACGCCAAGGGACGGCTGTTCATCCCCGCCAAGTACCGTGAGGAGCTGGGGGAGACCTTTTATGTCACCATCGGCCTGGACGGGTGCCTGTCCGTGTACTCCGACGCCAAGTGGGCGGACCTCACCGCCAAGTTCGACGCCCTGCCCATCTCCCAGGCCCGGAAGATGCGCGCCCTCTTCGCCAACGCCGCCAAGTGCGAGCCGGACGCCCAGGGGCGCATCCTCATCCCCGTGAAGCTCCGGCAGTACGCCGCCCTGGAGCGGGAAGTGGTCATCAACGGCGCGTCCAAGTGCCTGGAGCTCTGGAACCCGGAGCGCTGGGCCCCCATCGAGGACGCCGGGCTGGACCCCGAGAACCTGGCCGCCGCCATGGAGGAGTTGGGATTCTGATTGGGAGCGCCCCCCGCGAGGACGGGGCGTCCTGTAAACGAGGAACACTATGGAAAAAGATTATGGGCACAAGCCCGTACTGCTGGAGGAGTGTCTGGAGGCCCTGGCCGTCAGGCCGGAGGGCGTCTACGTGGACGGCACCCTGGGCCGGGCGGGACACTCCCAGGCCATCCTCCGCCGCCTGACCACGGGGCGGCTCATCGGCATCGACCGGGACCTGGCCGCCATCGGCGCCGCCCGGGAGCGGCTGGCGGATTTTGGGGACCGGGTGACCCTGGTACACGGAAATTTTTCCGATCTGGGAGACATCCTCCAAAATCTGGGCATAGTAGGAGTGGACGGGATGCTCTTCGACCTGGGCGTCTCCTCCCCCCAGCTGGACGAGCCCCAGCGGGGATTCAGCTACATGCACGACGCCCCGCTGGATATGCGCATGGACCAGACGGCGTCCCTGGACGCGGGGGCGGTGGTGAACACCTGGAGCGATGAGGAACTGCGCCGCGTCCTCTTCGAGTACGGCGAAGAGCGCTATGCCCCCCAGATCGCCCGGGCCATCGTCCGCCGCAGGGAGGACGGGCCCATCCGGACCACCGGAGAGCTGGCGGAGATCATCCGCTCCGCCATGCCCGCCAAGGCCCTGCGGGAGAAGCAGCACCCCGCCAAGCGTTCCTTCCAGGCCATCCGCATCGCCGTCAACGGCGAGCTGGACGCCCTGCCCCCCATGCTGGAGGCGGCGGCGGACCGTCTGGCCCCGGGAGGACGGCTGGCGGTCATCACCTTTCACAGCCTGGAGGACCGCATCGTCAAGCGGAAGCTGCGGGAGCTGTCCACCGGATGCACCTGCCCGCCGGAATTTCCGGTGTGCGTGTGCGGCAAGAAGCCGAAACTGAAGCTTGTGACCCGCAAGCCCGTCACGTCCGGGCCCGCGGAGCTGGAAGAGAACCCCCGCGCACGCAGCGCCAAGCTGCGCGCGGCGGAGCGCACGGAGTGGTGACTCCCCCCTCTTCCGGCATCAGCCCCAGGGGAAGGAGGACCATTCCATGGCGTCCTATCAGAGGAACACAGACCGCAGATACCGCGCCCCCGTGGAGGGCAGTCTGGCCCGGAAGCTGGACAACCTGGACCGCAGCGGGCGGATGGACTTCGACGAGCTCTACGAGCGCCGTCCGGAGACCGCCGCGGAGCGCAACGCCCGCCGCCGGGCCCAGGCCAAGGCGGCGGTCCGCCCTGCCCAGAAGGTGTCCCCCATGGCCCTCCTGGGGTTCGTGTGCACGGCGTTTTTGATGGTGGTGCTGCTGCTGTGCTACGTCCGGCTGAACACCATCTCCCGGAGCATCGTGTCCATGAAGTCGGAGATCAAGACCCTGGAGGTGGAGCAGGTGGCCCTGCTGACCCAGTACGAGCAGACCTTCGACCTCTCCGCCGTGAAGGAGGCCGCCATGGCCGCCGGGATGCACCAGCCCAGCGAGAGCCAGATCATCTATATCAGCCTCCCCGGCGAGGACCAGGTGACGGCCTACCAGGCCAAGCCCTCCCTCTTCGAGGGGTTCTCCCTGGATCTGGATATCCCGTCCCTGCTGGAATAATCTCCCGGCGGGAGCGTATATTTGAGAAAACGGAGATCGTCCCGCCCCTCCGCCGGGCAGACGTCCGTTACGGGAGCGGAGGACATCCTCCCGCTCCCTTTTTGAATCCGAGACCGGGCGCGGCCGTACGACCGGCGCGTCCCGGGGACCACCATCAGCAAGGAGGCAATCCATGGCCCAGAACATCCGGCCGCTGCCCAAGAGCGGCGAACCGTCCCAAAAAGCCGCGCGCAAGCCCAACTCCGCCCGTCTGGCCAAGCTGGTCATCCAGCGGCGGACCCTGGCGCTGCTGCTGGTATTCGGCGTGGCGGCCTTCCTGGCCCTGTTCGCCAAGGTCTACGACCTGACCATCACCCAGCACAACCAGCTCCAGGACGGCGCTTCCAGCCAGCAGATGCGCTCCACGGTCATTTCCGCCTCCCGGGGCTCCATCCTGGACCGGAACGGGGTCACCCTGGCGGTCTCCGCCTCGGCGGACAACGTGTTTTTGGACCCCCGGGCCATCGAAAAATACGCCGGTGAGCTGGACAAAGCGCGGGCACAGAAGATGGTGGACGGCCTGAAGGAGGGCGAGAAGCTCCCCATGAGCGGCCAGGAATACAAGGACCTGCTGGCCGTGGGCCTGGCGGATATCCTGGACATCACCGAGGAGAAGGTCCGCAGCGAGATAGCCAAGACCAACTACGCCTACGCCGTCCTGAAAAAGCGGGTGGAAAAGGAGGTCAGCGACCAGGTCCGGGCCTTTATCTCCGAGAACGAGACCGGCGCGGCCCTCCAGGGGGTCCACCTGGAGGCGGATTCCAAGCGGTACTATCCCCGCTCCTCCCTGGCCTCCCACGTGCTGGGCTTCGTGGACCCCGACAACCACGGGGCCTACGGCCTGGAGGCCCTCTACGAGGACGCCCTGGACGGCACCTCCGGCCTGTCGGTGACGGCCACCGACGGCAGGGGCTCGGAGCTGATGTTCCAGTACGAGCAGTACTACGACGCCCAAGAGGGCCACAGCATCCAGACCACCATCGACAGCAACATCCAGTACTATCTGGAGCGGGGCGTCGCGGACATGGCGTCGGAGTTCGGGGCCAAGAACGGCGCCTTCGGCATCGTCATGGACCCCAATACCGGGGCCATCCTGGCCATCCACTCCACCCCGGACTACGACCCCAACGCCCCCCGGGAGATCTACACGGAAAAGCTCCAGGCCCAGCTGGCCCAGGCGGACGAGGAAAACCCGCCCGAGGAGGGCAAGGAGCACTCCCAGGCCTACTACGACCTGCTGAGCCAGTCCCAGCTGCTCCAGTGGCGCAGCAAGGCGGTGAACGACGGCTATGAGCCCGGCTCCACCTTCAAGATACTGACCCTGGCCATGGCGCTGGAGGACGGCGTCGCCAACCGCAACAGCACCTTCTACTGCAACGGCGTGGTGACCGTCGAGGGGTGGGACATCCACTGCTCCAACACAAACGGCCACGGCCAGCAGACCCTGGCGGAGGCGGTGGGACACTCCTGCAACCCGGCCTTCATGAAGATGGCCCTGGGCGTCCGCTCCGCCCCCTTCTACGACTATCTGGAGGCCTTCGGCCTCTTCGACAAGACCGGCGTGGACCTCCCCGGCGAGGGCCGCAGCGTCTTCACCGACCGGGAGACCTTCTGCAGCCGCGACATCGACCTGGCGACCTACTGCTTCGGTCAGAACTTCAACGTCACCCCCATCCAGCTCATCGCCGCCCAGGCGGCCTGCATCAACGGCGGGTACCTCTACCAGCCCTACGTGGTGGAGAAGGAGCTGGACGGGGACGGCAACGTGGTCAAACAGCACGACGCCACCCCCGTACGGCAGGTCATCAGCGAGGAGACCTCCGCCGTGGTGCGGGAATGTCTGGAGTACGTGGTCTCCGACGGCGGCGGCAAGAACGGCCAGGTCACCGGCTACCGCATCGGCGGCAAGACCGGCACCGCCGACAAGCGGGGCACCAAGACCAGCAGCAACCCCAGAGGCGACGTGGTGGTGTCCTTCCTGGCGGTGGCCCCCGCCGATGATCCCCAGGTCATCATGCTCCTGGGCATGGACACCCCCGCCCGGCAGGAGGTCACCGGCGTCTTCACCTCCGGCGGCAACTATGTTGCCCCCACCGCCTCCAAGATCATGGCGGACATCCTGCCCTACCTGGGCATCTCTCCGGAGTATGACGAGGAGACCCAGGACGCCGCCGAGGCCACCGTCCCCTACGTAGTGGGCATGAGCAAGGACGAGGCGGCGGCCAAGCTGACGGATTACGGCTTCGGCTCCTACCGGGTGGTGGGCGACGGCGATTCCGTCACCGACCAGACCCCCGCGGGCGGGGCCATCATCCCCGCGGGCGCGGAGGTCATCCTCTACATGGGCGCGGAGAAATCCGATCAGATGTGTACGGTGCCCAACGTGGAGGGCTTCTCCGCCGACGAGGCCAACCGGGCCCTGGTGAACGCGGGGCTCATCATGAAGGCCACCGGCGCGGCGGGCAGCGGCGTCAAGGTCATCAGCCAGTCCATCGCCTCCGGCACCGAGGTCGCCGCGGGCTCCGTGGTGACCGTGCAGATGGGACAAATGACAAACATAGACGAAAGAGCAGGTAGCATAGGATGAAATTGAAGGAACTGCTGGCGGACATCGACGTGCTGGAGGCCAACGCGGACCTGTCTATGGAGATCGCCGGGGTCAGCTACGACTCCCGGCTGACGAAGCCCGGGGACCTGTTCGTGGCCATCGCCGGTTATGAGACCGACGGCCACCGGTTCATCCCCATGGCCCTGGAGAAGGGCGCGGCCTGCGTCCTCTGCCAGCGGAAGCCGGAGGGCGAAGGCCCCTGGGTAGTGGTGCCCGACAGCCGCGCCGCCCTGGCCCGGCTGAGCCGGAACTGGTTCGGGGACCCCGCCGCCTCCATGATCATGGCGGGCGTCACCGGCACCAACGGGAAGACCACCACCACTTACCTGCTCAAGGATATCCTGGAGAAGTGCCTGGGGGCCAAGGTGGGCCTCATCGGCACCAATCAGAACATGATCGGGGACCGGGTCCTCCACACCGAGCGGACCACGCCGGAGTCCTTCGAGCTCCAGGGCCTCTTCCGGGCCATGGCGGACGAGGGCTGTACCCACGTGGTGATGGAGGTCTCCTCCCACGCCCTGTGCCTCCAGCGGGTGGCGGGCGTCCGGTTCGCGGCGGGGCTGTTCACCAACCTCAGCCAGGACCACCTGGATTTCCACGAGACCATGGAGAACTACTGCGACGCCAAGGCCCTGCTGTTCCGGCAGTGCGATCGGGGCGTCTACAACGCCGACGACCCCTGGGCGGAGCGGGTCACCAGGGACGCCCCCTGTCCCCTGCTCTCCTTCGGGGAGCGGTCCGGGGACCTGACGGCCCGGAACATCCGCCTGTCGGTGGACGGCGTGTCCTTCGACGCGGCCTGCGGGGAGGAGACCGTCCCCGTCCGGGTGGGCATCCCCGGGGGCTTCACGGTCTATAACGCCCTGGGAGTGCTGGCGGCGGCCAAGACCCTGGGGGTCCCCCTCCGGGACGGCGCCCGGGTCCTGGCGGAGAGCGGCGGCGTCAAGGGCCGGGTGGAGGTGGTCCCCGTCCCCTGGGACTACACGGTGCTCATCGACTACGCCGTCACCCCGGACGCCATCGAAAACGTGCTGGCCGCCGTCCGGGGCTTCGCCAAGGGCCGGGTGGTGATCCTCTTCGGCTGCGGCGGGGACCGGGACCGGACCAAGCGCCCCAAGATGGGACGCATCGCCGCCCGGATGGCGGACTTCGTGGTGGTCACCTCCGACAACCCCCGCACCGAGGACCCGGACTTCATCATCTCGGAGATCCTGCCGGGACTGGAGGGGACCTCCACCCCCTATGTGGTGGAGCCGGACCGGGTGAAGGCCATCCGGTACGCCCTGGACCACGCCCGGACGGACGACGTCATCATCCTGGCCGGAAAGGGCCACGAGACCTACCAGATCATAGGCCATGAAAAGCGCCATCTTGACGAGCGGGAAGTAGTGGCGGAGTATATCGCTGAACGAATGAAGAACGCCTGACGGGGATCGGGCGCGAGGGAGAGTATTTATGGAGATCATTATCGCGTGCGTGCTGAGCTTCGCCGTGACGGCGGTAGTGGGCCGGTGGGTCATCCTGCCCGCCCTGCGGCGGCTGAAGGCCGGTCAGGAGATCCGGGAGGTGGGCCCCAGGTGGCACGCCTCCAAGGCCGGGACCCCCACCATGGGGGGCCTCATGTTCATCACCGGCATAGCGGCGGCCGTCTTCCTCGCCGGGTGGCAGGGCATGGCGGCGGGGGACCTGACCCACTTCTACCTGTTCCTCTTCGCCTCCGTCTTCGGGGTCATCGGCTTCCTGGACGACTTTGAGAAGGTGAAGCGCCACCAGAACCTGGGCCTCACGGCCATCCAGAAGTTCCTGCTCCAGCTGGCGGCGGCCATCCTGTTCCTGATGCTGATGCGCCTGGAGGGGCGCGTCACCCCCCACCTGTACGTGCCCTTCCTCAACGTGGACCTCTCCCTGAGCTGGCCGGTCTACATGGTCTTCTCCGCCTTCGTCATCGTGGGGGCGGTGAACGCGGTGAACATCACCGACGGCCTGGACGGCCTGGCGGCCTCCGTCTCCGTGCCCGTGGCCCTGTTCTACGTCACGGCGGCGGCCTGGTGGGGCGTCACCCAGGTAGGCGTGTTCGCCGGGGCGGTGCTGGGGGGCCTGCTGGCCTTCCTGCTGTTCAACGCCCACCCCGCCAAGGTCTTCATGGGGGACACCGGCTCCCTATTCCTGGGGGGCGCGGTGGCGGGCATGGCCTTCGCCATCGACCTGCCCCTGATCCTGGTCCCCGTGGGGATCGTCTACATTATCGAGACCCTTTCCGACATTCTCCAGGTCTCCTACTTCAAGCTGACCCACGGGAAGCGGATCTTCAAGATGGCCCCCATCCACCACCACTTCGAGATGTGCGGCTGGAGCGAGGTGAAGATCGTCACGGTCTTCACGGCGGTATCCGCCGTCTTCTGCGCCCTGGCGCTGATGGGGATCATGACCCTGTGACCCATTTTATCCAAATAACGGGAGGGATCGCCCATGGCCCCCAAGAAAAATACACGTCCCATACGCACCCGGAACGGCATCCCCCTCACCCGGGACGAGTACCGCCAGCTCAAGCGCCAGAAGGAGCGCGAGGACCGGCGCAAGCGGCAGGAGGCCTGGGAAGCCGCCCGCGGGCCGCTGGATATGCCCTTCCTGCTGCTGGCCATGATGCTGCTGGGCATCGGGCTCATCATGCTCCTCTCCGCCAGCTTCCCCAACGCCCAGGCCAGCGCCAACCTGGGCAACGACCCCCTGTACTTCATCAAGCGGCAGGCGGTCTTCGCGGTCATCGGCGTGGGCCTGATGCTGTGGGTGTCCAAGATCAACTACGAGCGCTTCCGGGGCCTGGCGCGGCTGGGCCTGTGGATGTCCCTGATCCTGCTGTTCCTGGTCATCATCCCCGGCCCCAAGGCCAACGGGCGCCTGCTGGCCATCAGCGCCAACGGCGCGGCCCGGTGGCTGGGCATCCCCAACACCTCCCTGACCTTCCAGCCCTCGGACCTGGCGAAGCTGGGCCTCATCGTCTTTTTCGCGGAGTCCATCTCCAAAAAGCGGGAGAAGATGAAGGATCTCAAGGAGGGCTTCCTCTACCACATCGGCATCCTGCTGGTGATGGTGGCGATGACGGCGCTGGAGCCCCACTTCTCCGGGGCCATCCTCATCGCGGGCATCGGCGCGGCCATGCTGGTGGTGGGGGGCATCCACTGGGGGTGGATCGCGGCGGGCGTGAGCGCCGTGGGCCTGGGGACCTACCTGCTGGCCTTTACGGACGTGGTCGAGAACTTCTTCAAGGCCATCAACTACAACGCCTCCCGGATCGCCGTGTGGAAGGACCCCTTCGGCGGCGACCTGGAATTCCGGCGGGACGCGGCCTGGCAGACCATCCAGGGGCTGTACGCCATCGGCTCCGGCGGACTGCTGGGGGTGGGCCTGGGCAAGAGCCGCCAGAAGTTCGGCTACCTCCCCGAGGCCCAGAACGACTACATCTTCGCCGTGGTCCTGGAGGAGCTGGGACTGGTGGGCGGCACCCTCATCATGGTGCTGTTCGCCCTGCTGATCATCCGGGGCTTCTGGCTGGCCATCCACGCCCGGGACCGGTTCGGGAGCCTGCTGATCGTGGGCGTCACCACCCAGATCGCCCTCCAGACCTTCCTGAATATCGCGGTGGTGACCAACCTCATCCCCTCCACGGGCATCTCCCTCCCCTTCTTCAGCTCCGGGGGCACGGCGCTGGTCATCCAGCTGGTGGAGGTGGGCGTCGTCCTCTCGGTCTCACGGCAGATCCCCGCGCCAAAGGCGTGGTAGCGGGATGGGACGCGAGATGAACCTTGCGGAAACGGCGGCCCATTACGACTGGCTGATCGATCATGATAACGACCCCTTTCGCGACCCGCCATCATTAAAAGAATACATGGACAAATGGGACGGGAACTTGTTCATAGATTCCATGCAGCTGACCCCCGCCAAAAAAGTTCTTGAAATAGGCGTCGGCACAGGAAGGCTGGCCGCGAAGGCCGCGCCCTTTTGCTTCAAATTATCAGGGATCGATATTTCTCCCAAAACGATCCACAGGGCCAGGGAAAATCTTTCCGGCTTTCAAAATGTTGAATTGATCTGCGCCGGCTTTTTGGAGCATCCTTTTGCAGAAACATTTGACGTCATTTATTCATCCCTTACATTGATGCACTTTGCAGACAAAGGGCGCTTCATATGCAAGGCCGGTGAACTGCTCAATGAAAACGGCGTTTTTTGCCTGTCGATCGATAAAAGCTTGAATGACACGATCGATACGGGGGATCATCAGCTTAGGATCTATCCTGACAAGGCCGATGAGATAAGAGAATATATCCAGTTGTCGAGCATGTATCTCTCCTCCCAATTTGAAACAGACTTCGCGCATATTTTCGTTTGTTCAAAATAGCGCCCTTTCGGTTTATCCGGAGCCTGTGTTTCCCATATCTCCCCCTGCAATTTTCAGAATTTCCGCACAGTAACGAAACTGCATTTTTGATCGAGGAATGATATGAAGATCGTATTCACCTGCGGCGGCACGGCGGGGCACGTGAACCCCGCCCTGGCCCTGGCGGGACTTATCAAGGAACGAAAGCCTGACAGCGAGATCCTCTTCGTAGGGGCCCGCCGGGGCATTGAGAAGCAGCTCATCGAGAGCGCGGGGTGGCCCTTCCGGACGGTGGAGATCTCCAGCTTCCACCGCTCCCTGACGCCGAAGGAGATCAGGCACAATCTGATCTCCCTGCGCAACCTCCTCCGCTCCCCCGGCGAGGCCAAGGCCCTCCTGAAGGAGTTCCCCGCCGATCTGGTGGTGGGCACCGGGGGCTACGCCAGCTATCCCATGATCCGGGCGGCCTCCTCCCTGGGCATCCCCGCCGCCGTCCACGAGTCCAACGCCATCCCGGGGCTCACCACCCGCCTGCTGGAAAACCACGCGGACCTCATCATGGTTGGCTTCGAGGAATGCCGGAAAAACTACCGGCACCCTGACAAGGTGCTGGTCACCGGCACCCCGGTCCGGGGGGACTTCTTCCGCCTCACCAGGAAGCAGGCGAAGCAGAAGCTGGGCATGGACGACGGCAGGCCCCTGATCGTCTCCTTCTTCGGCAGTCTGGGCGCCGCCGAGATGAACCGGGAAATGGCCCGGTTCCTGGCCCTGGAGGCCCGGAACGGCCTCCCCTTCCACCACGTCCACGGCGCCGGGGCCATCGGCTGCCAGCGCATGGGCGAATACCTCCGGGACGAAGCGGCGGACCTGAGCCGGACCCCGGAGCTGGAGGTCCGGGAGTATATCCAGAACATGTCGGAGCTCATGCGGGCCGCGGACCTGGTGATCTGCCGGGCGGGGGCCAGCACCATCAGCGAGCTCACCGCCCTGGGAGTCCCGGCCGTCATCATCCCCTCCCCCAACGTGACCCACAATCACCAGGAGTCCAACGCCCGTGTCCTGGCGGACGCCGGAGGCGCGGTGATGATCCTGGAGAAGGACAGCAGCGGCCAGAGGCTCTACGATACCGCCTGCGATATCCTCCACGACGAGGCCCGGCGGAAGGCGATGAGCGCCGCCATGTCCTCCCTGGGGACCATCGACGCGGCGGAAAAGATACTGGACGCCGTCATGGCCCTGGTCCGTTCCGGCAAAAAGTAGCAGTTCCCGCCCTCCCGCATACCATGGAGTAGTCTGATCACCGTATGGGACAAATTCATGGGCGGAGGGATCCATTTATGAGCCATATCATCCTACAGGGCGGCGCCCGTCTGGAGGGAACGCTGCCGGTCCAGGGCGCGAAAAACAGCGTCCTGCCCATCCTGGCCGCGTCCATCCTGCACCCGGGGCGCACCGTGCTCCAGGGCTGCCCCCACCTCAGCGACGTGGAAGCCAGCATCCGCATCCTCCGCCACCTGGGCTGCCGGGCGGACTGGGAGGGCGGCGATCTGGTCGTTGACGCCAGCGGCATCGACCGGTGGGACATCCCCGACCATCTGATGCGGGAGATGCGCTCCTCGGTGGTGTTCCTGGGGTCCATCCTGGCCCGGATGGGCTGGGCGGAGATGAGCCACCCCGGCGGGTGCGAGCTGGGCCCCCGGCCCATCGACCTGCACCTGGCGGTCCTGCGGCAGCTGGGGGCCGGCATCCGGGAGGAGGGCGGCTGCCTGCGCTGCACCGCCCAGCGCCTGGAGGGCCGGGAGATCACCCTGAGTATGCCCAGCGTGGGCGCTACGGAAAACGCCATCCTGGCCGCCTGCGGCGCCTACGGGGAGACGGTGCTCCTCAACGCCGCCCGGGAGCCGGAGATCGGGGACCTCCAGGACTTCCTGTGCGCCATGGGGTGCCAGGTGAAGGGGGCGGGCAGCTCCACCATCTGCATCCAGGGCCGCAGTCCCACCCGGGACGTGCGCCACACCGTCATGCCGGACCGGATCGTGGCGGCTACATATCTGGCCGCCGCCGCGGGCGGCGAGGTCGAGCTGACCCAGGTCCACCCCGGGCACCTCTCCACCGTCACCGCCGCCCTCCACGCGGCGGGGTGCCAGATATACAGCGGCGAGGGACGGATCGTCCTGCGCTCCGAGGGACGCCTGCGCTCCATCGGAACGGTGCGCACCGCCCCCTACCCCGGCTTCCCCACCGACGCCCAGGCCGTCCTCATGGCGGCGCTGCTGCGCGGCCAGGGGTCCACCGTATTCGTGGAGAACATCTTTGAAAACCGCTACCGCCACGTGGATGAGCTGTGCCGCATGGGCGCGGACATCCGGGTGGCCGACCGGGTGGCGGTGGTCACCGGCGTCCCCTGCCTGTGCGGCGCCAGCGTGCGCTGCACGGACCTGCGGGGCGGCGCGGCCCTGCTGGTGGCCGGAGCCGCCGCCCAGGGCGAGACCCGGATCGGAGACATCTTTCATATCCAGCGGGGCTATCAGGACCCCGTGGGCGACCTGCGCCAGCTGGGAGCGAGGATCGAGACCGGCTGATCTCCGGCGCGTTGCAAAAGAAAGGAGCGCCCGCCATGCCCAACAAGAGAAAAAAAAGACGCCGCCGGGGAGGACTGGGCCGGATGCTGCGTCCCCTGTCCCTCCTCCTGGCGGCGGCGGCCATCGTGGCGGCCCTCACCCTCTTCTTCAAGGTAGACAAGGTGGAGACCATCCAGGTCACCGGCGCCAGCCGCTACCAGGCCGCCGATATCATCGCCGCCTCCGGGGTGGAGATCGGCGACAACCTGGTGCTGCTGGACCGCTACCGGGTCTCCCAGCGGATCTACACCGCCCTGCCCTATATCACCGACGTACAGCCCCGGCCCAAGTTCCCCAGCACCCTGGAGATCGAGGTGACGGAGACCCGCGCCGCCGCCGCCATCCAGGGCGCCGGAGGCTGGTGGCTCCTCAGCGCCGGAGGCAAGATCCTGGAGGCCGCCGATGGCTCCATGGCCGCCGGGTACCCCCAGATCACCGGCGTCTACGCCAAGGACCCCGCCGTCAGCGACCCCCTGGTCCTGCCGGAGGACGGCGTCATCACCGCCCAGCGCCTCCAGGAGCTGCTGTCCGTGCTGGCCCTCCAGGAGGCCCTCCCCCAGGTGGACCGCATCGACTGCTCCAGCCCCCGGGAGCTGGTGATCCACTACGACGGGCGCTTCCGGGCGGAGCTTTTCTACGACGCGGACTTCGACTTCAAGATCACCTGCCTGCTCAGCGCCGTGGACAAGCTGGAGCCGAACCAGAAGGGCATCCTGCGCATGACCATGTCCGACGACTACGAAGTCCGCTTCATTCCTGACGTTGAGTGACTTCGCGGGGCCCTGGAAATATTTCCCATTTGCCCCCTTCGCCGGAAATTTTCAAAAAAGCGCGCGCTTCGCTATTGACCTGTCTTGGAAAAGGCGTTATAATGAACGAAATAGGCATACTATCTTGGGGCAGACGCCCCGGCTAATATACAAAAGACGCAACGTCTTGCAGGAGGAACCATTATGGCAATTGAACTGGTAACCGCTCCCGATAACATTGTCAAGATCAAAGTCATCGGCGTAGGCGGATGCGGCAACAACGTGGTCAACCGCATGGTCAGTACCGGCGTGACCGGCGTGGATTTCGTGGCGATCAACACGGACAAGCAGGTGCTCAACGAGTCCGTGGCGGCCTATAAGATCCAGATCGGCGAGAAGCTGACCCACGGCCAGGGGGCCGGGGCCGACCCCGAGGTGGGGCGCAAGTCCGCCGAGGAGAGCCGCAGCCAGATCTCCAAAGCGCTGGAAGACACCGACATGGTCTTCATCACCGCCGGCATGGGCGGCGGCACCGGCACGGGAGCCGCCCCGGTGGTGGCCGAGGCCGCCCGTGAGATGGGCATCCTCACCGTGGGCGTGGTCACCAAGCCCTTCTGGTTCGAGGGGCGCCGCCGGATGCAGCAGGCCGAGTCCGGCATCGAGGAGCTGCAAAACCGGGTGGACTCCCTGGTGGTCATCCCCAACGACCGCATCAAGCACGTCACCGACCAGAAGATCACCTTTGCCAACGGCTTCCAGATCTCCGACGACGTCCTGCGGCAGGCGCTGCTGTCCATCACCGAGCTCATCGGCAAGCCGGGGTTCATCAACCTGGACTTCGCCGACGTGACCACCGTCATGAAGGGCGCGGGCCTGGCCCACATGGGCGTGGGCTCCGCCGCCGGCAAGGGCAAGGCCGAGGAGGCCGCCCGTCAGGCCATTTCCAGCCCTCTGCTGGAGACCTCCATCAACGGAGCCAAGGGCGTGCTGGTTAGCATCACCGGCTCCAGCGATATCGGCCTGGACGACGTGGAGGCCGCCGCCGCCATGGTCCAGCAGGCCGTCCATCCCGACGCCAACACCATCTTCGGCGCGGCCTTCGACGAGTCCATGGACGACGAGATCCGGGTCACCATCATCGCCACCGGCTTCGATGAGAAGAAGGGTGCCAACGCGGTGACCGTTTCCGGGATGCAGGGCGCGATGAACGGAGGCTCCTCCAAGGAGAAATTTGACGACCTCCTCCTCCGCCCCCAGACCGAGGAGGAGAAGAAGGCCGACGACAAGGACCCCTTCGAGGATATTCTGCGTATTTTTGACAGATGATCGTTACATAGCGTCCAGTCTCAGCATGAAATTTTTGCCAGGATCCGCGGGCTTTTGCCTGCGGATCTTGTTTTTTTGCCTGTCCGCGGGGACTGCCAGTTCTTTCCTTGACAAAGCCGCCGCTTTTTACAAACCGCCGCTCTGCGTATTCCGGCCAAAGAAGCGCAAATTAGCATGGCTGTGGATTTCACGGCGAAATTTTTGAAAGGGGTGGTGAAATGGATGACTGGACTGGATCGCAGAAGGCGGAAGACCGCGGCTTTTTTTCTTAGCGGACTGCTGTGCGCCGCCTCCCTGGCCGGACCTGCCGCACAGGCCTCCGCGCTGGAGGCGGACCGGCTGGTCCCCGTGGGGCACACCATCGGCATCAAGCTGTTTGCCGAGGGCGTGGTGGTCATCGGCCTGGCGGAGGTGGAGACCGGCTCCGGCGTGCTCTCCCCCGGCGCGGAGTGCGGACTGCAGGTGGGAGACGTGATCGAGGCGGCCAACGGCCAGGAGGTGGAGAGCTCCGAGCAGTTCGCCGCCCTGCTCCAATGCGGAAGCAGGGTGGACCTGGACGTGACCAGGGACGGCCGGGAATTGAAACTGGCCGCCCAGCCGGTGCTGGGCACCGACGGCACCTGGCGGCTGGGGGCCTGGATCAGGGACAGCATGGCGGGCATCGGCACGGTAACTTTTTATGACCCCGCCACCGGCTCCTTCGGCGCGCTGGGGCACGGCGTCACGGATACGGACACGGGGCTTTTGATGCCCCTGGGGGACGGATCGGTGATGCGGGCCTCGGTGAAGGCGGTGAAGCGGGGCAGCGCCGGTGCGCCCGGCGAATTGAAGGGCAGCTTCGACCTGGCCCACGATCTGGGTGAGCTGTACGCCAATACGGAGCAGGGGGTCTTCGGGTCCATGGAGTACTGCTCCTATACGGAGGGCGACGCGCTGCCGGTGGCCGGAGCCGGGGAGGTCCACGCCGGGCCCGCGGCCATCCTCTCCAACGTCAGCGGCGACCGGGTGGAGTCCTACGCCATCGAGATCGTCCGGGTCCTGGGCAGTACCGGAGTGCAGAACCTGCTGATCCAGGTGACGGACCCCGCGCTGATCCAGCAGACCGGCGGCATCGTCCAGGGGATGAGCGGCAGCCCTATCCTTCAGGACGGGAAGCTGGTGGGCGCGGTGACCCATGTGATGGTCAACGAGCCCTCCAAGGGGTACGGCATCCTCATTGAGAACATGCTGGAGCAGGCGGGAAATAACGTAAATTAGTCCCGGGTCGAGAAAGCGCGCGCTTATATCAAGCGGGCGCTTTCTCCTTGTGAAAAAATAGATGCCAGTATATAGATTGACAATTCTGCCACGTCTTGATAGAATAACGGCATTAAGACAGCGTATGGTTCCAGGACCGGGATACTTTCTGGAAGGAATCGATTGACAAAAACGAGGGTTGGATATAACTATTTTGCCAGACGCAGTAAGGGCCGGACGTCAAGGTGGAGCCAGTTGACTTTGGAGGAAATAGATATGGGAATGACAGCGGCAGTGCTCAACGCGGGGTTGGGAGATATTTCTTTTGGCCTCCAGATGGCTGGTTTTTCTATAATCGCAGCTTATGAAACAGATTTAAAGGCGGCAGCGGTCCACGAAGCCAATATAGAAGCTCCCGTCTTCCACCATCTGCCCCAGAAAAGCGACCTGGAGATGATCTCCTCCGCCGATCTTCTGGCAGTCCGGCTGACACATTTTCCGCTTTTCACTTCTAATGGCAAACGGTTCTTGCATGATGAATCCCGTGTTATCACTGAAGACAGCTTGCTGCAGCTCCTGGAATTCTGCCAGCCGAAAGCTTTGCTTGTAGTGCTCAGCGCAGCAGCCGCAAAAAGCAAGGTGCTGGATAACCTTTTATATGGTATATCCCAGAAGAATTTTCGGTGCGGCTGGGCAGCCATAGATACGGCCAGAACTGTTGGCATACCTGTCACAGAGCGCAAGATGTTTCTTATGGGAATTCGGGGGGATCTACACTGGAACGTTGAATTCCCAGAGCAGTTATTTACAAATACGTTTCCGCTGGAAGAATTTCTTCAGCCGGAAAGGGAAATTCTTCCCTGGTATTTTGCAAGTGTCAAAACGGATCGTATCCCGATCATGCAAAGCAGTGATCACCGCGTCTACTGCTGGAACCTTGACCATTACGAGGGAGCAAGCCGTATACAGTGGAATTCCCGGAGAATTCCGCTGGTGGAAACCACGGAAGCCCTTCGAAAAATGACGCACCGCGAAATCGCAGGATTGAAGGGATTTCCGAACAGTTATACCTTCCCCGAGCCCCAGAACAAGTCGTGGCTCTACCAGAAGCTTATGTCCGCAGTCAATGTGTTGGTGCTTGAAAAGCTGGCAAAGGAGCTGCGCCAAGGTTTGACAGGCGGCCCTCAGGAAAGTGCCGCGTATTTCGAGTCTCTGCTTGGCAAATGTCTGTCTGGCCTGATACATAAATCCGGTATAACGAACTTAGAATCAATGCGGGACCCCGGTTTTGATTATGTTTTTCGGTTTTCAAACCATATACTGTGCATTGAAACGAAGTATTATAGCAGCAGGCAGATTTCCCCATCTAAAATCCGGAAGATCTGCTCACAGCTTCCTCCGGCCCCGGAGGCCGGTGACCGGGTTCTGGCGCTTACCAGCCAAGTGTCCGCATCCGTTAAGCGGGATTGCTGGGAGAATTTCCACATTGCCCTCTGGGATATCGGGAACCTGTTGTGGCTGTTCAATGAATTTGAGGATATCAAAAACAATTTTATTGCGCTGCTGGATTACTCGATCAGAGACATTGAACCGGCGCCGCCGGAATGGAATATGCTGTACGCTCCGCCGGAAGCGGTTCCCGAAGAAACGCCGGCCGTCTCAGAACCAGTCCCCGAGACCTCTGAGGAGGCCGTTCCGGAACCGGCGGAACAGAGTGAAACTCCGGATTGGAGGAAACGGCTGGACAGCATCGCGCCTGGTCGAGATCACTGCAGAGAGTACGAGTCCTTTTGCTATGATATTCTGAAGCATACTCTGGGCCAGTATTTGACCCTTTGGGCAACACAGCCGCAGACCAATGACGGCCTGCACCGTTTTGATCTGTGCTGCAAAATTAAAATTGATGAGGATCACGACTTCTTCAACACGATTGCGCGTTATTTCAACACGAAGTATATTGTTTTTGAATTCAAAAATTATACGACGCCGCTTACGCAAAAAGAAATTTACACAACAGAAAAATACCTGTATGGAACAGCTCTGCGGAAAGTGGCGATCCTTGTCTCCCGAAGCGGTTATGATGTCCACGCGCTTCAGGCAGCAAAGGGCAGTCTTCGTGAAAACGGGAAATTGATCCTGTGCCTGACTTCTGACAATTTGTTGGAAATGGCCGGCATCATGACGCAGGGCATTGATGAACCCGCCAACGTCTTGAGTAAAATACTGGACGATCTACTGATCCATCTGGAAAAATAAATCTCGGCGCGTCCCCTGCGAGGAATACTGCGAAACGCCATGCGGAGGAGCGCATTGAAAAAAGTAAATATGCTCTTTGATCAGAAAAAACGCATGGATCTTTTCAATCAGAAGGACTATGCCCGCGGGCAGGAATACTACCGGCGGGGCCGCGTTCTAAACCTCAAAATCATTCCCATGGCTGACGGTATCCAGGCCGCTTGTACCGTACAGGGGAGCGAGCCATATGACGTTTCCATCGTTATAAGCAATGAGGCCACCCGCATATACTGCGACTGTCCACACTTTGCCGATAAACGGATCTGTAAACATGTCGCGGCAGCCATGATCGCCTGCGCAAACGCGGTCAAGGACAGTTCCCCCGCCGAAAGCGACCCGCGCGTAAAGAGTATGCTGCAAGCCTATGTGGACAGGGCTTCTCAGCAAGGGCGGCAGCGGCCGGAGAATCCGGCCAAGCTTGTCCCCTCTATCCATCCCGGCTGCAATCGGAACAGTTATCCGGCCTTCTCCTTCCAGGTCGGGCACGACAAAATGTACGTCGTCCGGGATTTGAAAAAATTTGTGGACAGCGTATTGCGCCGGGAGACGGTCTCCTATGGAAAGAACCTCACGCTCTGCCACGCTCCGGAGCAGTTTGACGAGCAGTCGCAAGCGATCCTGTCCATTCTGCTGGATCAGTTCATGAGCGGGCGCACAATAGGATACACTGCCTGCTCCGTCTCCTATGAAGCCGCGCTTTTTCCTGGTTATCAGAAAAATCAGATCACCCTGAGCGGGAGCGCGTTCGACAGGCTGTTCGATTTGTTCCAGAACGAAACGATAGCGGCCGGGAACCGGGGAGTCTTTCTTTTGCAGGACAGAGACCCCAGCGTGACTCTGTCCCTGGAGCGGAAGGATAAGCTGGCCGAACTTTCTCTGCGTTCCAAGGATGGCAGTCTGCGTTTTTTCGGCAGCGCGCAAAGTCTCTATGCGATGGCCCCAGGGCAAATTCTTCGGTGCAGTCCCAAATTCCGGCAGAACGTCTATCCCCTGCTCCGCGGCGATACACAAAAAATGCAGATGTCCCTGTCCGACATGCCTACCTTTTGCAGCTGCGTGCTGCCGGAGATCCGGGACACGGTGTCAATCAAGGACCCGGAGCAGCTCCTTCAGGAATATCTGCCGGACGAATGCGTCCCCATCTTCCGCTTTGATATAGACGGCGACATACTGATGCTTCAGCTGGACTTCCGTTACAGTAATATGACATTTCACTGCTTTGAACAGCCGAAAAAAGCGGTCAAGCGGGACATGCGGGCGGAGCAACCGGCGCGCAGCATTGCGGCGCGGTATTTCCCCATCGCTGGTCCGCAGGGAACCTTCCTGCTGACCAGCCTTGACGCGATCTATGATTTTCTGACAGAAGATCTGGAAAAATTTCATGATGCCGGAGAGGTCTTTGTAACGGACCGCCTACGCGAAAAGCGGGTCCAGCCAGCCTCCTCCGCTCTGGGCCTCTCTGTCTCCGGCGGACTCCTGACACTGGACTTCGATACCGGCGGATTTCCTGCGGAGGAGCTGGAGGCGCTCTATCAGAGCTTGCTGAAGCGGAAGCGCTACCACCGGCTGACGGACGGACGGTATTTGACGCTGGACGGCTCTGCCTTCGAGACAATGGCGGAGATGACTCATATGCTCCAGCTGTCCTCCAAAGACCTGGCAAAGGGACAAGTCAAGCTGCCGGCCTTCCGCGCCCTGTACCTGGACGGTCTGTTCTCCAGCAGTGAAGGCGTACAGGTCAGCCGGAGCAAATCGTTCCGCGAGATGATCCGAAATTTCAAGTCCGTCTCAGAGGGAGACTACGAGCTGCCAGCAGGGCTGGACGGCATCCTGCGCCCTTATCAGAAGGCAGGGTTCCAGTGGCTGAAAACCCTGGCGGCCTATGGCTTCGGCGGCATTCTGGCCGACGAGATGGGTCTGGGAAAGACGCTTCAGATGATCGCCTTCCTCGCCAGTCTTGACCCGGCGGAACGGGCCGGTCCCAGCCTGGTGGTCTGTCCGGCGTCGCTGATCCTCAACTGGGCGGATGAACTGGACAAATTCGCCCCCGCCCTTACCTATACGCTGGTCATGGGCTCCGCCGGGGAACGGGAAAAGCAGATCGCCGGCGGCGGCGGAAAAGATGTATGGGTCACTTCTTATGAACTGCTGCGCCAGGATATTGAGCGGTATGCTCCCCTGCGCTTTGCGTGCTGTATTCTGGATGAAGCCCAGCATATCAAGAATCAGTCCACGTTGGTCTCCAAGGCTGTGAAGCGGATCGACTGCCCCCAGCGCTTCATTCTGACGGGAACGCCTATTGAGAACCGTCTCAGCGAGCTGTGGAACCTCTTTGATTTTCTTATGCCGGGCTACTTGTTTTCGCACAGCGCGTTTGTGCAGAAGCTTGAAAAACCCGCTATCAAAAGCGGAAGCGAAGAGGCAATGACGAAATTACAGCGCATGGTGCAGCCTTTCCTCCTGCGCCGCGTGAAAAAGGAAGTCCTGAAGGAACTGCCTCCGAAAATCGAATACGTCCGCCGGATCAGACTGTCGGAGGATGAGCGGAAAGTCTATTTTGCCGCCAGTGCCGCCGCGAAGAATTCCCTGACTGCCGGGGATAACGGAAAAATGGCGGTCTTCGCCGCTTTGACTGAGCTGCGGCAGATCTGCTGTGCGCCTGGGCTGCGTTTTGAGAACTACGCAGGCCCGTCCAGCAAGCTGGACGCCTGCATAGAACTGTGCGCAGGTATGGCGGAAAACGGGCATCAGATCCTGCTGTTTTCTCAATTTACCTCCATGCTGGATCTGATTCGGGCGCGGCTGGATGAACTGGGCATCACCCATTTCACACTCCAGGGCTCCACCCCCAAGGAGAAGAGGGCACAGCTGGTAAAGGCCTTTAACGCCGGCGAAGCGTCGGTGTTCCTGATCTCCTTGAAGGCCGGGGGTACGGGGCTGAATCTGACCGCCGCGGACACAGTGATCCTCTATGATCCATGGTGGAATCCGGCCGCTCAGGACCAGGCGGTGGACCGCGCGCACCGGATCGGGCAGCGCTCCAGCGTCCAGGTCTATAAGTTAATTGCCAAGGACACGATCAAAGAGAAGATTCTAAAGCTGCAGTCCCAAAAGGCAGCGCTTCTGGATGCCGTGACCGCCAGCGGCGAGAGCAGTATCCTGAATATGTCTAAGGAGGAGCTGCTGGCGCTGTTTGAGTAATCAAATTCTTATCCTGCCAGATCAGGACCAAAATTGATCGGCCCATGTTGACATTACTCCCGGGCGGCAGCCCTATTCTCCAGAACGGGAAGCTGGCGGGCGCGGTGACCCACGTGATGGTCAACGAGCCCGGCAAGGGGTACGGCATCCTCATTGAAAACATGCTGGAGCAGGCGGGGCGGATGATCCGGGAGTATATTGCCTACTACAATTTCAACCGCCTCCAGCGCCGCCTGGGCGTCCATACACCGATGGAAATCTTCACCCAATACAGAGCAGCCTGAAAATTTTGCATCTTATTTCATTGTCTGCTTGACGGGGAGCAGTTCATTTTATCACCCTGATTCAGTATAATGCTTCTTGCCCCAATTTGAAAGTGCTTTATAAGGGATTAGTATTACTGGGCAGCAATAGATTTTTGATTCAATTCCAGCATTCACACACAAGAGCGCCGGACCCTTCCAGGCCCGGCGCTCAAAAATATCTTACACGCCCAGCCGCGCCTTGCGCAGCTGCTCGGCTTCAGTCCAGCTCTGACCGGGCACGTAGCCGGGCAGAGGCAGGATCTGCTGATGGATGGCATCCAGTATCCAGGAGGCCTGGGGGAAGAAATAGTGGTCGAACTCATAGGGCGGGGTGATCCAGTTCCTGGCCCCGACCACCACGGGAGGCGCGTCCAGATCGTCGAAGCACAGCTGGGTGATATTCTGGGCCACGTCCTCCAGGAAGGAGCCCCGGGCGCAGGCATCGCTGGTGAGGACCACCCGGCCGGTCTTGCGGACGCTCTCGACGACCTTGGTGTAATCCAGGGGCACCAAGGAGTGGAGGTTGATGATCTCCGCCTCCAGACCGTACTTCTCGCTGAGCTCCTTGGCGGCGTCTACCGCGCGGTACAGGGCCGCGCCGATGGTGATGATGGTCAGGTCCTTGCCCTGGCGGATCAGGTTGGTGTCCCCGATGGGGATCTCATACCGGCCCGCAGGCACGCCGCCCTCGTGGAACTGCTCGCCCACGTCGTAAATGCGCTGGCTCTCGAAGAACACCACCGGGTCCGTGCCGTTGAGGGCGGACTCCATGAGGCCCTTGGCCTCCCAGGGGGTGGCGGGGAAGCAGACCTTCAGGCCGGGGATGTGGGCGCACAGGGCGGTCCAGTCCTGGCTGTGTTGGGCGCCGTACTTGGAGCCCACGGACACCCGCAGCACCACGGGCATCTTCAGGATGCCGGCGGACATGGACTGCCACTTGCTCAGCTGGTTGAAGATCTCGTCTCCCGCGCAGCCGATGAAGTCGGCGTACATCAGCTCCACGATGACGCGGCCGCCGCACATGCCGTAGCCCACGGCGGTACCCACGATGGCGGCCTCGGAGATGGGGGAGTTGAACAGGCGGCAGCGGGGGATGGAATCCGCCATGCCCCGGTAGATGGCGAAGGCGCCGCCCCAGTCGCGGACGTCCTCTCCGTAGGACACCAGGGTAGGATCCTCGTAGAATTTGTCCAGGATGACCTCGCTGATGCCATCCCGGAGGTTGAAGAGCTTCATCTTGCTTACGGGCTTGCCGTCCTTGGTGAAGGGGGCGCGCTCCTTGCTCTGGATCTTCTGCCACAGAGGGCACTCCTCCTTGGGCGTAGTCGCCTCCGGCTGGCGGGCGGTATCAAAGGAGGGGACCTTCTCGTTGGAGAACATGAGCCGCTCCACATAGGCGGGATCGTTGTCAAAGTCGGCGTAGGGAGACACGCCGGGATCGCTGGCGTGCTTGCAGATCCGGGTCATACGGTCCACGGTCTCCGCCATGATCTCCTCGAAGCGGCTGTCGGGAGCCACCCCCGCCTCCACCAGGGACTGGCGGTAGGTGACGATGGGGTCGATGGCCCGCCAGGCCTCGATCTCCTCCTTGGTGCGGTAGGCGTTCTGGTCGGAGGTGGAGTGGCCGGAGAGGCGGTAGGTGATGGTGTCCAGCAGCACGGGGCCCTTGCCCTCCCGGAGAAGGGCCAGCTTGCGCTCCATGGCGTCGATGACCGCCAGGGGGTTGTAGCCGTCGATGCGCTCGGCATGGAGCTGGGTGGGAGACACGCCGGAGCCCATCCGGGCCAGCATGTCGTAGGCCATGGTCTCTCCACGGGTCTGGCCGCCCATGCCGTAGGAGTTGTTGAAGATGTTGTACAGGATGGGCATACCCTGGTCCCGGCCCTTCTCCCACAGGGTGTGGAACTGGTCCATGCAGGCAAAGTTCATGGCCTCCCACACGGGGCCCCGGCCCAGGGAGCCGTCGCCGATGTTGCACACCACGATGCCCTGCTTCTCGTTGCACTTCTTGAACAGGGCCGCGCCGGTGGCGATGGTGGCGGAGCCGCCCACGATGGCATTGTTGGGATAGATGCCGAAGGGCAGGAAGAAGGCGTGCATAGACCCGCCCATGCCGTGGTGGAACCCATTCTCACGGGCGAAGACCTCCGCCAGCGCGCCGTAGACCAGGAAGCGGACGGCCAGCTCCTTGACATCCTTGGCGGGGCCCAGCTTCTCCACGGCCCGGAGGGTGCGGCCGCCCAGGAAGTTCTCCATGACCTCCATCAGCTCCTGATCGCTCAGCTTCTCAATGCTGCTCAGGCCCTTGGCCAAAATTTCGCTGTGGCTGCGGTGGCTGCCGAAGGTGTAATCGCTCCGGTCCAGCAGGTAGGCCTGTCCCACGGCGGCGGCCTCCTGTCCCAGGGACAGGTGGGCGGGGCCGGGATAGGTGGTCTCGATGCCGTTGTAGACGCCCTGGGTCTTGATCTGGTTCAGCATGGACTCAAATTCCCGCAGGATGGTGATGTCCCGCCAGATGCGCACCAGGTTCTCGTCCCCCAGCTTCTCCCGCTCGCCGGCCACGGTCTTGTTGTAGGCGTTGACGGGGATGTCCTCAAAGTGGATGGTATTGGGAGCCCTCAGCTCGTTGGGATCAACAAATAAACATTTCGGCATGACGATCGTCCTCCCTTAAATTTGGAAAATAGCTTCGCGGATCACTTCCGCCACCGTGGGGTGGGGGAAGACCAGTTTTTTCAGACGCTCCGGGGGCAGGCCGGTGTCGATCATCATCACGGCGGTCATGACGATCTCGGAGGCGTAGGACCCCACCATGTGGCAGCCCACCAGGCAGTTCCGGTCCGTGTCCACCACCAGCTTGATGAAGCCCCGTCCGCCCCGGTTCTCGGCTACGTACCGCCCCGCGAACAGCATGGGCAGCTTGCCCTCCTTCACGGTGAGGCCCTTGGCCTGGGCGCTCTCCACGCTCTCGCCCACGCAGGCCACCTCCGGGTCGGTGTAGATGACGGCGGGGATCACGTCATAGCGCATCTCGTCCCGGACGCCCAGCATGTGGTTGACGGCCACCTCGGCCTCCCGGTAGGCGGTATGGGCCAGCAGGGACTTGCCGTTGCAGTCGCCGATGGCGTACACCCCGGCCACGTTGGTACACAGGTGCCGGTCCGTGACCACGGCGGGGCCGTCGGTCTCGACGCCCAATTTCTCCAGGCCCAGCCCGGCGGTATTGGGACGGCGCCCGGTGCTGACCAGGACCGCGCCGCACTTGAACTCCTGGCGCTCGCCCTTCTCCTGATAGATCACGGAATCGCCGGTGACCTCCAGGACCTTGCAGTCCAGTTTGAAGGTCATGTTCCGCTTCTTGTAGTCGTCCATCAGCACCTTGCAGATCTCCGGGTCCGTGTTCCCGGCCAGCTTGGGCAGCATCTCGATGACGGTGACCTTCACCCCCGCCATGGCGAAGTAGTAGGCCAGCTCCAGCCCCACCACGCCGCCGCCGATGACGGCCATCTCCTTGGGCAGCTCCTTCAGGTCCAGGGCCTCGCGGCTGGTGAAGGCGAAACCCTTCTCCATGGCCTCCTTCAGCCCGGCGATGGGGGGCACCGCCGCCTCCGCGCCGCTGGCGACGACCAGCCGCGTCCCGGCGTAGCTCTCGCCCCCCGCGTCCACCTGGAAGCCGCCCTCGGCGCGGCCCGCGATGACGGCCTTCTCCCGGATCACGGTGATCTTGTGGGACTTCATGGCGGACTCTACGCCGGTGACCAGCTGCTTGACCACCTGTCCCTTCCGCTTGAGGACGGCGGCGTGGTCCAGGACCACGTTTTCAGCGGTGACGCCGAAGGCAGAGCTCTCCGCTGCGTGGCGGTAGAGCTTGACGGAGTTGAGCAGGGTCTTGGTGGGGATGCACCCCTCGTTGAGGCAGGTGCCGCCCATGTGCCGGGCCTCGAAGAGACACACGGTCATGCCGCCCTGGGCGGCCCGCTCGGCGCACAGATAGCCGCCGGGGCCTCCGCCGATGACTAACAGGTCAAAATGTTCCATATATGTATGTTCCTCCCATTCTATGTAAGCGCCTGATACGAATTATAACGCCAGCAGGGCGGTGAACTGCTCCAGGTTCCTGCACAGGGCCTTCATGAAGTTGGCGGCGGGGGCGCCGTCCACGACGCGGTGGTCCACGGTGAGGCTCAGACCCATGGCGGGATAGAGCTCGATCTGCCCGTCCTTCCCGGCCCGGACCCGCTGAGTGATGCCGCACACCCCCAGGATGCCCGTCTGAGGCGGGTTGATGACCGGGGTGAACATCTCCACACCGGCGCTGCCCAGGTTGGTGACGGTGAAGGTGCCTCCGGCCAGCAGGTCGGGGCTGATCTTGCCGGAACGGGCATCGGCGGCCAGGGCCTTGACTTCCTGGGAAATTTCCAGGAGGCTCTTCTGATCGGCGTTGAAGATGGTGGGGACCATGAGGCCCCTGGGGGTATCCACCGCCACGCCCAGGTTCACATGCCGGAAGCGCCGCACGACGTCCTCGCCCACGGTGTTGGCGTTGAGGTCCGGGTGATCCAGGATGGTCCGGGACACGGCGTACAGGAGCATGTCCCCCAGGGTGATCCCGGCGCAGCCGCCCTCCATGCCCTTCAGGAGCTTGCGGTAGCTCTGGATGGCGGAAGCGTCAAAGGTGAAATGCTCGGTGAGCTGGGCCATGGTCTGGAGGGATGTCACCATGCCCTTGGCAATGACCTTGCGGATGTTGGAGAACTTCACATCCTCGAACGCTGTCTCCCCAGCGGCAGGCGCGGGAGCCTGGACGGCGGGAGCGGCCTCCTGGACGGGCTGGGCGGCCTGGACGGGAGCGCCCTCGGCCATGAGACGGCGCACGTCACGCTCGATGATCCGCCCGTTGGGACCGGAACCGGCGGCCAGGGCGGCGTACACACCGGCGGTCTCCGCCAGCTTCCGGGCCCGGGGGGACACCGGCGCGCCGGAAACCACGGCTGCGGCGGGGGCGGCGGCA
>OFHO01000775.1_pt1 | contig 27499 bp, 21 predicted proteins | sample 1521531 | NCBI WGS metagenome assembly OFHO01 (sample SAMEA3504124, study PRJEB24116) | mouse gut metagenome | biome: mouse gut; feature: mouse-associated habitat; material: faeces | place: Denmark | collected 2011
GGCAGACCGCCGCATATGGCGGATGATGGCCATAGTGCGGCGGTTTGTCTTTTGTAGGGTTCCTTTCTTACTATTTCTCTTTGTCATATACCCATATACTTTTAATCTGATTTTCAATCTCGCTGAATGTCCATCTCCTGCCGCTCCTTGCTACGCAGTTAGGATCGATTATCATAAATCCCTCATTATCATACCCATATACGACAATATAATGACCAGATATTGTGAAATCCCCTTTCCCCATAGCACATATGATAATTCCGCCATTATCAAGTACTGCCCTCATATTATTTGCAGTGGAGCTTACGGATAAGACTTTAATGCCATACAGCTTTGGTACATCCTCCATCAAAGCCCATGATGTACCAGTTCCCTCTACATAATATCCATTTTCCGCACTGTAGGCGGCGATACTGTCCGGGGTATGTGTTTCATCCCTGGTCAGATAGAACAATACCATAGACAAACACGTTGGACCGCAGCCTGCCAGCCCAATGCAGCTACCCCCATAGGACTCATACCCCCAGCGCCTGTCCCATTGGAGGAACAGTGGAAATTCCTGCTCTCTTTCGGATGCAGTAATTCCCCCTGTCACTCTGTTCCGGTCAGGATATCCGGAAACAAAATCCGCCATTTCCGGATTATTTGCCAACGCTGCAAGCAGCTCCCCCGGATACTGGGAATGATTTTGATAAATCCCTTCTATCAGGGAGCTTGCCTGCCCCAGCTCACCCAGCCGCTGCAGGACTTCCGCTTCCGTGCGTTCTATAGGCTTGCCAACTTCCCATGTATCAATGCTGCCAATATAATCTACATCATTCAGTTTATCTGGTGGCTGCGCATCTGCGCTGGTCTGTACCCTCCCATATTGCTGTATCTCCAGCCGCTCCAATTCCATCTGCATTTCTTCCAGACGGGCATAGATATTTCTGATACAGAACACAATCACAACCAAAACCGCCACTCTGACTAATAATGATTTCCACCTTATCTGTTGTTTTTTTCTTCTGCTCTCCATCTGCTGCCTGTTCATCCTGACATTTCTGCCACCTGCTACCATCCATGTTCCTCACAATCGTATCTAATTTTCCCCGATGTCTGTGTCGTCTGCGATTTTCCCTTTCTTTAACCGCAGGACGATATCCGCCTGCTCTGCCAGTTCCCTGCTGTGAGTAACTACAACCACACATTTTTCCTGTTCATGAGCCAGTTTCTGAAAAATAGATATAATCTCATTCGCAGTATCCTCGTCCAAATTTCCTGTCGGTTCATCCGCTAACAGGATGGGCGCCTTGCTTGCCAATGCCCTTGCAATGGCTACCCTCTGCTGTTGGCCTCCGGACAACTGCATCACATTTCTTTTCCGCTGCGCCTCATCAATGCCCATCTGCGCCAGCAATTCTTCCGCATCGGCTTTCCCACCTAACTTTACATTTTCAACCGGCGTTAAATAGTCGATCAGATTATAATTTTGAAAGACCAGTGAAACATGATCCTTTCGATGTGCATTTAATCCCCTTTGCAGAATATCCTCTCCTGCAACGCAGACAGTCCCCTCAACCGGCACATCCAGCCCCGCCAGCAAAGATAAAAGCGTTGTTTTTCCTGAACCGCTGGAACCTAAAATGGCATACATAACACCCTTCTTAAATTGGTAAGTTACATGATTCAGAATCGTCTTATCTTTCTGTGATTTATAATAATATGAAACATCCTTTAACTCTAACATACAGCCTCCTTTAGCCCATCTTGCTTAAAATTTCTTTTGGTTTCTGTATTACCACAAATATGCAGGATGATGAAACCGCAGCCAAAATCACACCCAATACAGAACAGGCAGACAGCAGGACTATTTTTCCTGTCACTTCAGTTTTAACACCCATTACCTTTGTTTCATATTCTGCCACTCCTGCACCTCCTGTCATGCCTTCTTCCGCTTCCCTCTGTTCCTCCTGTTGCTGAACTTGATAACCCACCAGATAATCTGCAACACTTTTAGATAATGAAGGTGCACATACAGTTGCCAGCGTAAAAGAAACACATCCTATCAGGATTCCTTCCAGTATCATCTGTGCTATAATGGCAGCCTTGCCTTTCCCGATTGCCAAAAATATACCTATTTCATGCACCCTGCCTTTCAGCCAGAACAGGAATACAAGAAAAATAATGACTGCGCCCGAAACGGCAACTAAGATCAGTATTATGGTACTCATTTCATCCAGATCTCCGAAATTCGCTGCCATCGTATCGCTCATCCCGGTATTGTCAAGGAAATCATAGCGTTTCCAGTCAATGTCAGCTTTCCTGATCCTCTCCTTTACCGTTTCATACTCATCTACATTCTCTACCCAGAATGTCGCATATTGATATAGCGGATCTCCCTCGCATCCCTGCGGCTTTTCCGGGAAACGCAGGTCTGTCATGATGATGTTCTCACTCCGGTAGCTGTCCCCGTACATGATGGGTGTGATTTTATGGATTGTATCATAAATCCCGACGATCTCCGCACTGTAAACCTTAGATGTTTCACACTCTTTCCGGTCATTAAATTCCAGTTTATCCCCAACCGTCAATCCATTTAATTCTGCCAGCTCCCTTGATATGACGCATACATCTTTATCCTCTGCTGTGATCATACGTCCCTCATTTACTTCTATATTCCCATTCTGCACATCGAAATCCAGCCGCATTTCCATATTTCCCCGCAATGACACACCCAGCAGGTCTGAATGCTGGTCTACATCCGGGTCTTCAATCCGTACAAAATTTACAGGATTGACCACTATGTTCGCCGTGGTGACATTATATTCCGCAATCCCTTCCTGCCCTGCAAGTGTTTCAATATCCTCCATCTGCAGGGTTTCAAAAGAGTTATCATGCCATATCATCCAATCCCCTGATTCAAGCTGCTCTATATGCGATCCATCCACGCTCCCGTTCTGCCCGCCTAATTTTTCTATTGCCTCTGCCGTCCTGTCATGCCTGTCCGCTTCATTTTCTTCCATCCTGAAAGATGCCCCAAGCGCCTGTTTACCTTCCGTCTGCGTCTGTACATTTGCGGATTTGCACGCCCACCCGGCATAGATAAAGCAGGCTGTTACAAAAACAATGCTTAAAAGAAGAATTGTCTTTGCCCGTTTCCGAACCAGACAGCGTATACTTAACTCTAAGATGTTCATGTTATCCCTCCATTTCCGACAAGGTTTCTTTCACAGGCTTTTTCATATATGGAAAAATAGCTATCCCAGTCAATATTACAACACCAGCCAGTCCGATACATAAAACTCCTGACTGCCAGCTAAATGATAATTCCAATGCTATGCTGTTCCCCTGCATGATGGCAAGACTATTGCTAATCCGTGGTAATAAGAGCTTTGTTGCAATTCCCGCTCCCACGAATGCGACAAAATACAATATCATCTCTTCCAAAATCATTTGAGATAATATATTTCCTTTTGCTATACCCAGACTGATCAGAACAGCAATCTCCGTTTTCCGGCTGCGCATCCACATGGCAAGCAAAAGTCCTGTTATCAGACTGCCGGAAGTTACCGTCAGGGCGAAAATCAAAAACGTAATTCTGCCTGTCTGTCCGATCATCATTTTTAATTTTTGGAATGTATTATCTGTTATCCCAATCGCAGCCCTGTCCTGATACATTCTTTCCAGCACTTCCTTTGTATCCGTGAGCTGCTCAGGATCATTTACATACACTGCCACATTTAAAAAGCAAGTCCTGCCGGACAGCCTGTTCACAAAATCTGCCGTTCCATAAATCTGGTTTTCAATGCGGTTCACTGTCCGCACATTTTCGGTCTGGCTCCGTTCCATCCCCGACAGGAACAATCCGGCAACGACCGCTTCCTGCTCCCTTCCATCCACCGTTTCAAACACAATTTTATCGCCTAACTGAATTCCATTATCTTCTGCCAGAAACTGATTCACTACAATATCTTCACTTCCCTGTGGATAATTCCCCTCTGTAATCCGATAAACTTTATCCGCAAATGGGCTGTCTTTCTCCAGTTCATCGTACCCGTGAACGGTAAATGTATTTTCAGAACCTTCACTGCCTGCAACCGGGATACAGGTTGTAGAACCAACCTGCATCTCCGATATCCGGTTGAGCCAGTTTACATTGGGTTCCTCTTCAATTGCCTGCATATCTGTTTCTTCAAAAGGGTGATCCGCCTCCATGCTCTCCAATATTATTTTGCTCTCTGCATTCTTCCGAAGTTCTTCTGCCAGCCCTAAAGATACTTTCCGTATTCCCAATGTGCCTAAAACCATGCTGTTAATGACCAGAAACAGCAACAGCAATAATACAGACTTCATCTTTTTTCTCCGGATATAGCAGAGCGCTCTTTCCAAACAACCCATCCTGACCTCCTACTGCCACCTTATGATAACAACCTTGTCAGCAATCCATTGTTTATCATCCTGACTGGTGCCGAATATATTCACATCCGTTTCTTTCTTGATACTGTTTTTGTCAGTGTCCTCTCTCGAAATTTCTGTCTGCGATCCCATGCTGAAATATATAACCTGAAAAATAACATCATCCGCATAAGTTATATGAATGTTCGTTTCTTCCGATTCATATCCCGGAGCTGCAATACCTCCCTCCATTGAGCCATCCTCATTTATGATCAGTGTCCGAGGTGTTATGGTGCATCCCGCATCTGAAAAATCAACAACTCGCCCGCTTAGATTTGCCCCGTCATAAAATACACCTTCTTCGTGATTATCTGCAATCTCGCCGCTGTTTTTCGCATCAGTGTTATTCATATCTTCCTGACCGCCCTCTGCCTCATTGCTGCTGTTTTTTCCATCCGCCGCAATTTCCTCGTTATAGCCGCTCTCATTTGTCATATGCACATCTGACGGCTCCGGCTGCTCATTTTCTTTTCCTGCACATCCCGCCATGCCCATACACAAAACCACGGACAAACAAAGAACTCCTGCAGCTTTCAACATCTTTTTTCTCATCTTCCATACCTCTTTTCTTTTTATTTGGCTTTTTGCCTGTTCTATGTTTCATTGAACATATTCAAAGAATAACATCCGGCCATCCTAAAAATCTCCTATTTCATCACCCAATATTAAGTATTTTTTAGAAGATTTTTAGGAATTGTTTTGCTATACTTAGTATAGGAATCTGACGGATTGGAGGCCGCTATGAAAATTCTATTATTAGAAGATGACAAATACCTGTGTGGCAATATAAAACAGCAGCTTACAAAAGAGGGATATATCGTGGATGCCTGCAATGACGGAGAGGAAGGTTTTCTACTTGCCTTAGACCAGGGAAACAGTTATGACCTGGCTGTTATTGACCGTATGCTCCCCGTTATAGACGGCCTTGCCATCATAAAAGCAATGCGGAATAAGAAAATACAGATTCCCGTTATTATCATTACCGGGATGTCCGAATTACAGGATAAAATTGAAGGGTTGGACAATGGTGCTGATGATTACCTTACAAAACCCTTTCACATCAGCGAATTATCTGCACGAATCAGGGCATTGACCCGCAGGCCGGCTATTATGGCCAGGCAAAACTGTCTTACTTACCATGATCTTTCCCTTGACATTTCAAAAAGACAGCTTGAATGCAGAAACAATCATTTGGTACTGACACCGACAGAATTCCATTTAATGGGTATCTTTCTTGAAAAGCCGGAGATCGTGCTTACGAGGGAGCAACTTATACAAAAGGTTTGGGAAACGGATGCAGACGTGGAATCAAAGAATCTGGATAACTACATCTATTTTTTACGAAAACGCCTCCGCACTGTCGGAAGTGAATGTGTCCTGGCCTCTATCTACGGCTCCGGATTTATATTGGAGGTAAAGCATGGTACAAAGCCTTAAAAGAAATCTTTATTTTTTGATGGTTGGCTCCCTCATGTTCATCTTTTCTATCGTATTCTGCCTGATGGTCCATGAAAATATAAAGGCAAAGAGGAATTCGGAACTGGCTTACTTTAACAGGATGACAACCACCCTTGTCCTACAATTAGAGCATGAATCTGATTATCAAACATGTTTAAACCTTTATGAAGAAAGGCGTGATATGTATTTTCAGCTTTCTTCTGATACCGGGCGTTCTCTTTACCAAAGTGAATATTTAGGAGACAACACTGATATTATTGATACCTTTTTAACTACATTGCTTGGTACGGAGGGCGATTTTACCTTTAGTCCATCCAGCTTGAAAGATTATTATTACAGCAGGCAGAGCGGAGCTTATACCATCGAAGCGTTAAACGGAAAAAAATATTATTGTGTAAACTGTCTGGTTGTCACAGATTATGGCAGCATATATACAGTTACCGCAATAAAAGAAAAATCCAGCTTTGCCACATTGTTAAAACCGAAATCCGGATATTATTTCTGTATATGGTGCGGCGTCCTCGTTTCTATTATCTGCCTTTCCAAAATACTGATCAGAAAGGCTGTAAAACCCACCGAAAAAGCCATGCAGAGCCAGAAAGACTTTATCGCTGCCGTTTCCCATGAATGCAAAGCCCCATTGGCAGCGATCCTTTCCTCCGCTGAAATGATTGAATCTGTACCGAATATTCCAGATACTGTTACGGATCATGTACGGGTGATTGATGCAGAGGTATCACGAATGTCCCGGCTTATCCGTGATCTGCTCCTGCTCTCATCCATTGATGCCGGAAACTGGTCTTTCCACATGGATGAGGTCAATGTTGACACGTTATTGATAAACCTATATACAAAATTTGAACGTATCTGTAGAAAAAAGGATATACAATTACAGCTTAATATACCAGATGAATGCTGTCCGCCGCTTTATTCCGATGCAGACCGGTTAGACCAGATTATCAGTATTTTTCTTGATAATGCGGTTTCATACTCACCGCCCGAATCTGAAATTTCATTAAACGCATCTGTAAGAAAAAATGAATTGATATTTACCATCATAGATCATGGAATCGGAATCAGCGAAAAAGAGAAACCATTTATCTTTGATCGTTTCTATCAAAGTGACAAATCCCGTACCCAAAGGGAGCATTTTGGACTCGGACTTAGCATCGCAAATGATTTAGTCCATAAACTGGAAGGAAAAATTAAACTGTTTGATACGCCTGGAGGAGGATGCACTTTCAAAATATTTCTTCCCTTAAAACAGCAATAGATGGCATGGAACTACTATTCTCCAAAAATAAGAAGTACAAAATGAAAAGGGAGCCAGTACTGCTCCCTTTTCATTTTTACGCTCTCGCCCTTAATGTGCCAGCTATTTAATTTTCATATATCCCTTTCAGCGTAAACTGGTCTAAGATATGCCCGTCCATTTCCCGGTGAAGTTCATTCAGCAGAAATCCCTTTTCCAACTCCAGCATCTTATCCAAGGCATACACATGAAGTTCATATACGTGCGGCTTATCGGGCGGCGTCATCCCGCCGTAATAACAGGAAAGCTCCGTGGACTGCTCTCCGCCCTGTATGCTCGTCCAGCTATTCCTTCCCTGCACAAAGTCATCCGCCGTCTGGCTCTCATTCTCTTTGATCTCAAAACGGGTAATATTTGCCGCCAGCCAGTGTATCCATGCGAATCCCCCTGTCACCGGGTATGCGTCCTTGTCCTCCAAAACAATGGCAATCGACACCGTTTCCTGCGGCGCACCTTCCACCTTAAAGGGTAAAGAATAAGTAGGGATGCCGTTTTCATTGAACTGCGTCCCATGCCCGCCATATTGGGGCTGGATTACTCCGTTTATAATGCCGCTGCTTGTAACATTCATCTTTGATATCCTCCAATTCGATTTATGATGATATTTTAAGCGGCGGTTTCCGGACAGTAAATTACCCACTTTTTCGTGGGTACTAATCCGGAACTACTCCCTTTTCCTCCAGAATATGCCCCATGCCGTTTGCTTTCAGATAATCAATCCCTATATGCTGCATGATCCTTAATGCCTCCAGTATCTCCCTTCCCATACCATCCGTTAAGGAATATTCCACATGGAGCGGGTACCCCTCATAGGACTTTTTTTCCACAAATCCGTAATCCATCAGTTCCTTTAACTGCTCCAACAACATTTTCTGTGTAATGCCGTCTATATCCCGCTCCAGCTTCGCCAGGGATGTTGCCCCTAAACGCAGCCGCCATAAGATGATCGGTTTCCATTTCCCTTTGATCATGTCATGCACCAGTTCCAAAGGGCAGGTATATTCTGTCCTCATTTTCATAGACGATGCCCCTTTCCGTTTCCTATTACTTCGACAGAAAACCGTTCCCGCTAAAGCAAAAGCATCCACTGAATTATACCATAAATATTTTCTGTTTTTCACCCAATGTCACGAAACGACTATTTTTCGGGAATGGAAAGCAAAAAAGAGCCATTGACAGTCCTTGCCCTCCTGCTAACATTTTTCAATTTTTCTGTATACTAACAGGTAAAACCCCATACTATCACGGAAACTCATATACAAACACGAAAACTCCGAGCGGTTTCCGTGTTTGTATCATATACCCCGTTTTCCGACAGCATTTTCCGTCAAACTGATACCCTTTTCCGCAAAAACCAACAATATCCTACCCCTTTTTACCTTTCCGCTTTATACTATCACGGAAACCCCTGACTTTTGCGTGATAGTATACTTTTGCCTGATAGTACGATATTTTCCCTAATCGCCATCCTATCAGCGGCATCAAAAAACACAAAAATAGGGGTCCACCACACACCGTGATGAACCCCACCAAGCCTTAAAACCCTTGATTTTAAGCCATTCTTCAATACTTTTGCCTGTTAGTACCAAAAATCCTATGGCATTATTTCTGAATAGCCGCCTGTGCCGCTGTTAAATATTTTTTATCGCTCCCAATACAAGGCTCTGCCCCACCCCATTCAAACCTTTTAACGATTCCTGCTATCGTTAAAAAGTGGTGCAAAATCAGAAAACGGAGCTGCTCCCTCGACAGAAAAAAGGCTCAAAAAGCGAAAAAACAAAACTGCAGAACCCGTGAAATGCCTTGTTTTCAGGCATTTCCGCAATTCCGCATTGTATCAATTTCGTTGTTGCGATGTTCATGGCACAGACCAGCATAAAATCACTGGGATACGTGACATTTCCGCTCACCCGCGAGATATTCACCTGTTTGTCCTCCAGCGGCTGACGCAGGGCATCCAGGGCGATTCGCTGGAATTCCGGCAGTTCGTCCAAAAACAACACTCCCCTGTGGGCCAGGGAAATCATGCCCGGCCTGGGCACGGCGCTCCCCCCGATCAGAGCAGCCTGGGAAATGGTGTGATGCGGGCTCCGGAAGGGACGCTCCGTCACCAGCGCCTCCCCCTCCCCCATCAGTCCGGCCACGCTGACAACCGCGGTCACTTCCAGACTTTCCTCAAGCGTCAGCGGCGGCAGAATCCCGGGAATCCGTTTTGCAATCATGGATTTTCCTGCGCCGGGAGGCCCCACCATCAGCAGATTGTGAAAACCGGCCGCCGCAATCTCCGCCGCCCGCCTTGCCATCTCCTGCCCTGTGACTTCACTGAAATCCAGTCTTTCCCTTTTCCTGCCGGATTCCGGATTTTCTTCGCCGAACAGGCTGTCCGTGTCCACGGAAACCTCCCTCAGGATCTTCTTCCTCTCCTCTTCCCCTGCCAGCAGAAAATGCATCACTTCCACAATATTCCCCGCCTCCCGGACTGTCATATCCGGAACCACTGCCGCCTCCCGGGCATTGGCTTTCGGCACGATACACTGCCGGATTCCCCCTGCCCGTGCCGCCTGCACAATGGGCAGCACCCCCTTTACTTTCTTCACCTCCCCATCCAGCCCCAGCTCTCCCAGAAACAAAATATCCTGCGCCGTTTCTCCGGGAACCATGCCTGAGGCCTGCAAAATCCCCACCGCAATGGGCAGGTCAAAGGCAGTTCCATCCTTTTTCCGGTCTGCCGGTGAGAGATTGACGGTAATGCGTCTCGGCGGCAGGTTCAGCCCTACATTTTTCAGGGCCACCGTCACTCTCTCCCGGGATTCCCGGACTTCCGTACTTAAGGAGCCAACCATCAGAAAACCCGGAAGGCCGTTGGCAATATCCACCTCCACGGAGACAAGATAGGCCGTGACACCATAAAGCGCCCCGGAAAAAACAGTACTGTACATAAAAATACCCATGCCTTTCCGTAACCTGCGAATTTGGGCCGCAGGCACAAATTTGCGTGTGAAAAATTTATTTTTCACACTAATACCTCCATTCCAGTTCCATTTTATTCGATTATGTGCTGTGGTGATTGATCCATAATGACTTGTTTTTGATAAATGAATGAAAACACATTTTGATAAGGAAGTTTACATTTTGATGAAAATGAAATACCTGAAAAAAAGAGTTTCTGAAAGTGTTCCGGTCATCTCCCAAAGGAGACGGGAGTTTTCCGGAAACACCTGCTGACTGAAAATAACACGTTTACATTGTCCTGGCCTTGTACTTTGCCGCCGTGGCTGCATCGATTTTTCCATCCGCGCACAGCCGCTCCACGGCTTCTTCCATGGTGATCATTCCCCGGGCCCTGCCGTTTTGCATCGCCTCGGGCAGCCGCGATATCAGGCCATCCCGGAGCATATGACGCACCTCCTGGCTGGTGAGCAGTACCTCAAATGCCGCCACCCGGCCGCCGGCCGCGGGAATCAGCCGCTGGGAAACCACAGCCTCCAGCACATCGGCCAGCCTGCCCCGCATTCCCTCCTGTCTGTGGGGAGGAAACATATCCAGCAGCGCGTCCACCGCATTGACCACATTGGAAGCGTGCAGCGCGGACAAGACAAGATGTCCCGTCTCTGCCGCCGTGACCGCCGCGCTGACAGTCTCGGGATCCCGCAGTTCCCCCACCAGTATCACGTCCGGGTCTTCCCGCAGCACCGCCCTGAGCGCATCCGCGTAGCTTCTGCTGTCCAGGCCGATCTCACGCTGGTTCACCATGGCCCTTTTATGCGGATGGATATATTCTATCGGATCTTCCAGCGTAATCACCAGCGCGTCCCGGTTTTCATTGATCTGCTCTATCATGGCGGCCAGAGTCGCCGAGCGGCCGCTTCCGGAGGGCCCGGTCACAAGCACGAGACCGCTCTCCCTTTCCTGCAGCCCGATGACAGATTCCGGCATCCCCAGCTCTTCCGGGGAAGGCACCTTTGCATCCACCAGATGAAGCGCAAAGGCTACGCTTCCTTTCTGCTTGTAGGCGTTGGCCCTGCATCTCCCGCAGCCGGGAACCGTAAAGGAAAAATCATATTCCCCTTTTTCCTCAAACCTCTCCCGCTGGACCTCAGGCATGACATGAATCAAGATGTCAAGCGTGTCCGATGATGTTATTTTTGTATGGTTCATAGTGACGAGGGTACCGTTTACGCGCATTCTGGGCGGTAATCCTGCTGCCAGATGTACATCGCTGGCGCCTGCCGCCCCCGCTTCCTCCAGTATCCTTTCTATTGAAGATGAAACTATCCCCGACATTGGCTTTCCACTCCTGATTTTCCCTATCCTTGAAAATTCTGATATATACAGAATACACAAAAAACAAAAATTAATCAACTGTTTTTTGGAAATTATTTTTAACCCTTTACGGCATATTCCCTGAGTACACACTAGGTTTTGGCAAACTGTTTTCCGTTCCTTAGTATCCATAGTGTTCGCTTTTTGTTCATTGGTATCGCCTCCTTACATTCTGCTCAGAACTTCTGCCTTCTTTGCATCGTATTCAGCCTGCTCAATCAATCCTGCACCAAGCATCTTTTTGAGTTTGCCGAGGGTTTCCATCGGATCTTCAGCCAAACCTTGAGATTACTTCAGGTCCCCAAAAGACCCCAAAAAACAGGAACAACAAAGGGGCTGCCGTCCCTAAGCTGCCCCTGTTGCCTCCTTATACTTCATCTCTCCTCAAATTTCTCCCGCAGCTTTCCCAGGGCCTTTTTCTCTATCCGGCTCACATAGCTTCGGGAAATTCCCATCTTTTCCCCGATCTCGTTCTGGGTCACCTCCCGGCCTCCGTAAAGTCCGTAGCGCATGACGATAATCTGTCTCTCGCGTTCGGTAAGGCTCACGTCCAGCAGTGTGAAAAGCTTTTTGATATTCCCCGCCAGCTCCATGCTTTCCACAATATCCGGCTGGTTCTGTTCTATCACATCCACCAGGTGAATTTCATTTCCTTCTTTATCCTGTCCTATGGGTTCAAACAGGGATACCTCCCTGGAAGATTTCTTTTTCCCACGCAAAAACATCAGCAATTCATTTTCGATACATCTGCAGGCATAGGTTGCCAGCCGTCCCTTTCTCTCATCAAATGTCCTGATTGCCTTGATCAGCCCGATACAGCCAATGGAAATAAAATCTTCTATATCCTCGTCCGCATTCTGATATTTTTTGACGATATGCACCACCAGACGTAAGTTCCGTTCCACCAAAATTTTCTGTGCCCGTTGGGCCTCCTCAGGGGAACCATCGCGCAGCAGCCGGATGTATCCGGCTTCCTCCTCCTGAGTCAACGGTTTTTGAAAAGTCTCCAAAGAAAACCCCCATGGATTACTCTTAACATATTTTATGTTATGCCTCCATCCATGGTGCCTGTCACGGGTTGCCCTAAAGCAAAAACATCTGCATCACATAATTGCTCAGGTCCAGCCCCCTGTCCGTGAGGGAAATCCACGTTCCGTCATCAAAAGATTCTCCCGGCAGATTTTCCCGGCCCCGGGTCAGTTTTAACAGTCCGTCGCATATGTTTTTCCGGATCACATTTCCGTAGATTTCTTCCGGCCCGCACCCGAACAGACGCCGGAATTCCCCGCAGGAGACTCCCTCTGTCATCCTTAATCCCAGGAAAAAGAACTCCTCCATTTGTTCCTGCCTGCTTAAACGCTGGATCTCTTCCCTGCATTCCAGAGGATGTTTCAGATAGGCATCCAAATCCGCACCGTTTTTAAAACGGACATTTTCCACCATGGATGCCGCCCCTATGCCGAAGCCCAGATAATTTTTCCGTCTCCAGTAACCGGTATTATGACGGCATTCAAACCCCTCTTTCGCATAATTGGATATCTCATACCTATGGTATCCTTTCCGGGCCAGAAGCCTCCCTGTCTCCTGATACATGATTCTCTCCGTATCCTCGTCCGGAAGCTCCAGTTTTCCTTCCCGGTACCGTTCATACAGAGGCGTTCCCTCCTCCAGAATCAGGCTGTAGGCAGAAATATGTTCCGGAGGATCTGCCAGGGAAAGAACTTTTTCAATGGTATTTTTACAGCTCTCCAGGGTCTGTCCCGGCAGTGCGCCCATCACGTCCACATTGATATTGTCGAAACCGGCTTTCCGGGCAGCGGCAAACGCATCCGTAAACTGCTCCCAGCTGTGGATTCTGCCCAGCGCCGCCAGCTCCCTGTCATCCGCGGACTGCAGGCCGATGCTCAGGCGGCCGATGCCCGCTTTCCGGAAAACCGCCAGGCTTTCCTCCGTCACCGTGCCCGGATTTACCTCAATGGTCACTTCCGCGTCCCCTGCCAGGGAATAATATTTCCCCATCTCCTGCATCAGCCCCGCGATCTGCCCTGCCTGCACCGTGGAAGGCGTGCCTCCGCCCAGGAAAACACTGATAACCCGGTAATCCCTGTACGCCAAAGCGCTTCCCGCCATCTCGGTAAGAAGCGCTTCCATATATCTTTGTTTGATATCCTCCCCCGCGGGAGCTGACAAAAAGTCGCAGTAAAGGCATTTTCTGACACAGAACGGAATATGGAAGTACAATTCCAGCTCCTTCATGTGGGTATTGCGATCTCCGGGCATATCCATTCCTCCGCCATATCTCCTGCCGCGGGGCCTGCTTTCCGGACGTCTTCCCGTCCATGCACCCCGCTTTTCGTTTCCCCAAAACCGCGCTTAATCATCATCCAGCTTCAGGACGCTCAGGAAAGCTTTCTGGGGAATCTCCACATTCCCGATCTGGCGCATCCGCTTCTTTCCTTCCTTCTGCTTTTCCAGCAGCTTTTTCTTCCGGGTGATATCCCCGCCGTAACACTTTGCCAGCACATCCTTGCGCATGGCCTTGACCGTCTCCCGGGCTATGATCTTGCCCCCCACGGCTGCCTGAATGGGAATCTCGAAAAGATGCCTGGGAATCTCTTCTTTCAGTTTCTCGCACATCCTCCTGCCCCGCTCATAGGCGGAATCCGCGTGCACGATAAACGAAAGCGCGTCAACTTCCTCCCGGTTAATCAGAATATCCAGCTTCACAAGCCTGGATTCTTCATATCCCTTCATGTCATAATCAAAAGAGGCATATCCCCTGGACCGGGATTTCAGTGCGTCAAAGAAATCATATATGATTTCATTCAGGGGAAGTTCATATTTCAGCAGGGCACGCCCGGCCTCCATGTATTCCATGCCCAGATAACGTCCCCGCCGCTCCTGGCAGAGTTCCATTATGGACCCGATAAACTCGCTGGTCACCATGATTTCCGCGCTTACCACCGGCTCCTCCATATGCTCGATCAGCGTGGGATCCGGCAGGTTGGAAGGATTTGTCAGTTCCATGACTTCCCCGTTTGTCTTGTATACTTTATAGACTACGCCCGGCGCCGTGGCCACCAGATCCAGATTATATTCCCGTTCCAGCCTCTCCTGAATGACTTCCAGATGCAGCAGCCCCAGAAATCCGCAGCGGAATCCAAATCCCAAAGCCACAGAGGTCTCCGGCTCATACTGCAGGGCCGCGTCATTGAGCTGCAGCTTCTCCAGGGCGTCCCGCAGATCCGGATAGCGCGCGCCGTCTGCCGGATAGAATCCGCAGTAAACCATGGACTGTACTTTCTTATAGCCGGGCAGGGGGCTTTCGCAGGGATTGTTGTCATCCGTCACGGTGTCACCCACCGCCGTGTCTTTCACATTCTTGATGGATGCAGTGATATAGCCCACCATCCCGGCCGATAATTCCCCGCAGGGAATGAACTGGCCGGCTCCGAAGACTCCCACCTCCACCACTTCCTCTTTGGCACCGGTGGCCATCATACGGATCATCGTTCCCTTTTTTACGGTTCCCTCCATGACACGGCAGAAAATGATGACTCCTTTGTAGGAATCATAAAGGGAATCAAAGATCAGGGCCTGCAGCGGCGCCTCCGGATCTCCCCCGGGCGCGGGAATTTTTTTCACAATCTGCTCCAGCACATCATCAATGCCGATGCCGTTCTTGGCGGAGATCAGGGGAGCGTCGTGGGCTTCCAGCCCGATCACATCCTCAATTTCCTCCATCACCCTCTCCGGTTCCGCGCTGGGCAGGTCTATCTTATTGATCACCGGAATGACGTCAAGATCATGGTCCAGGGCCAGGTATACATTGGCCAGGGTCTGGGCCTCAATCCCCTGGGCGGCATCCACCACCAGCACGGCCCCATCGCAGGCCGCCAGGGAACGGCTGACTTCATAGTTAAAGTCCACATGTCCCGGGGTGTCAATCAGGTTCAGAATATATTCCTCCCCATCCTTCGCCTTATATACGGTGCGGACTGCCTGGGCCTTGATGGTAATCCCCCTCTCCCGCTCCAGGTCCATATTGTCGAGAACCTGGGACTGCATCTCCCTGCTTGTGAGAAGTCCCGTGTGTTCGATGATGCGGTCCGCCAAAGTGGACTTGCCGTGATCTATATGGGCAACAATGCAAAAATTCCGGATTTTGCCCTGTTCAAGTTTTTTCGCTGATTCCATTTTTTCCTCCATTTCTGCGCTGTTCTTTGCACATAACCCGGTTTGCGGCAAGCAGTGCGCAGACACAAATCTTATCCCCCCTGTGCGCTGAAGCGCACATACCAGTCAATACTTCCCCGCCGGCCCCCAGAACTGTCTTTGGGCAGATAACAAGGCAGCGGAATGAAGCATACCGGACGTACGCCGCCGGACGCCAAAAGACAGCTCCCGGGACACGCGGAGGGTAAGTATGATTGTAGCAGAATTACACAAAATTGTCCATACATGGAAAATGCCCGCTACAATATTTTCCATCAAAGCCGCAAGATATTCCATTTCATTTTGTATCCCAAAAAGTACAATGTTGCATAAGCCAGAAATAACGGCCAGGTACCTGCAAACCTGAATCCTGGAAAAAGCAGAACGAGGAGGACAAATTATGAAACCGCTGAAATGGTTCTACAGTTTTCTGAAACAATACCGTGCACTGATACTGCTGGGACTTTTCCTGACCACGGTAATTTCCGCGCTGTCCATTGTGAATCCTTACCTTTCGGGCATCATCGTGGATGACGTGATCCAGGCCGGCAATTATGACCTGCTGCCAAGACTGATCATTTGTCTGCTGGCAGTGACCCTTATGACCAGCGCCCTGCGTTTTTTGTACCAGCTGGTATTTGAAACCGCCTCCCAGGGACTTCTCTACGATATGAGAAGCACGGTATACCGCAAACTTCTGGAGGAAGACTTTACATTCTATAATAAAAAGCGCACCGGCGACCTGATGAGCCGCCAGACCGGCGACATGGAAGCCATCCGGCACTTTATGGCATATGATATTTATGCCGTCTACCAGAATGTGCTGCTCTTTGCCTTTGCGCTGCTGATGATCTTCACCATCAGCACAAAACTTGCCCTCTGCATGCTGGTGGTGCTGCCCTTCACTGCCATCGCCACCTTCCGGCAGTCAAAAGAAGTAAAACCCGCCTTCCAGCGGAACCGGAACTGTTTCTCCTCGCTGAACGCCTTTGTCCAGGAGAATATCAGCGGAAACCGGGTGGTAAAGGCTTTCGCAAAAGAGGATTATGAAAAAGAAAAATTCCGGATCGAGAATGACCGGTTTAAGGAAGCCCAGATCAGGGGCTCCCGGGTTTGGATGAAATATGTGCCCATTTTTGAAATTCTCTCCTACGCGCTCACCGTTATCCTGATGCTTTACGGCGGTTACATGGTCATTCTGGAAGAGATCACCATGGGCGACCTGGTGCGGGTCAACGGCTATCTCTGGATGCTGAACACCCCTCTGCGCATGGCAGGCTGGTGGGTAAACGATATCCAGAACTTTATCACATCCGTGGAAAAGATATATTCCACTTACAGCGAGGAGCCAAGGGTCAGAACCCCCCGTTTCAGCTGGAACCACGGTGATACCTTCGCCTATCCCCATGAAAAACTCCGGGGAAATGTGGAATTTAAGAATGTGTCCTACAGCGCGGACGGGGAAGATATCGTGAAAGATATTTCCTTCCGGGTAAAAGCCGGCCAGACCGTGGGCATCATCGGTTCCACCGGTTCCGGTAAATCCACGCTGATGAACCTGCTGTGCCGTTTTTATGACATTACATCCGGTGAAGTCCTGGTGGATGGCCGGGATGTGCGGCAGCTGGACCTCTACAGCCTGCGCGACAATATCGGCATGGCCATGCAGGATGTGTTCCTCTTTTCGGACACCATTGAGGGAAATATCGCATACGGAAGACCCGACTGCAGTTTCGACCGGGTCAAAAAAGCCGCCATCATGGCTGATGCCAACCACTTTATCTCCGCCCTGCCGGAAGGATATGACACCATTGTGGGAGAGCGCGGCGTGGGACTTTCCGGCGGCCAGAAACAGAGGATTTCCCTTGCCAGGGCCCTGCTCAAAGACCCTGCCATCCTGATACTGGACGATACCACCTCCGCGGTGGACATGGAGACGGAAAGCTATATCCAGAATCAGCTGAAAAACATCAAGCAGGACTGCACCGTGTTTATTGTGGCTTACCGTATCTCTTCCATACGGGATGCCGACCAGATTCTGGTCATGGACAAGGGACACATTATCGAACATGGAACCCATGACGAACTGGTTGCTGCGGGGGGCTATTATGCCAAAACCTTCCATAACCAGTATGGGGAAATTCCCTATGACCTGATGGGAAAAAATGCCCCGGAATCCCGGACCACCCTTCACCAGGCTTAAACGGCCGCCAGTGGCAATTGAACAGGAGGTACATACTATGGCACGCAACAGATATGATATGGACGAAGTTCTTGAAGACAGTTTTGACATAAGCCAGCTGAAACGTCTGGCGGCTTATGTCTCTCCTTATAAGGAGAAAATGGCGGGGATCATCCTGCTGATGCTCACCTCCTCTGCCCTGACCATGATGATTCCCATCTTTTTCCAGCGGATCATGGATATCTATATACCGGAGAAAAATATGGAAAAAATCGTATTTGTCAGTATTCTGACCCTGGCAGTGGCATGTTATTCCGCCATAGCCATGCGTTTTAAGATCAAAACCATGAGTATTATCGGGCAGAGCATCATTCATTCCATCCGCACCGACATTTTTCATCATCTGCAGGAACTGCCTTTTTCCTACTATGATGACAAACCCCACGGCAAAATCCAGGTGCGTGTGGTAAACTATGTCAACAGCTTAAGCGACCTTTTGAGCAATGGTATCGTGAATACCGTAACAGACCTTTGCAACCTTTTCTTCATTATTATATTTATGTTTTTCTGCGACCCCAGACTGACGCTGATCTGTCTGTGCGGTCTGCCGCTGCTGGCGGTGGTGATTGTGTTTATCAAGAAAAAGCAGAGAAAGGCATGGCAGGTTCAGTCCAATAAACAGAGCAACTTGAACGCATATATTGCGGAGAGCATCAACGGCATCCGTGTGACACAGTCCTTTGTCCGCGAAAACGAAAACAATCAGATTTTCAATACCCTGAGCGCCAATTACCGCAGGGCATGGATGCACGCCATAAAATTTAACTTTACCATGGGTCCCAGCGTGGATATGATATCTGCCATCACTACCTCTTTTATCTATGTGCTGGGCATCCGGTGGATTCTTGCGCCGGACGCCACGCTCACAGTGGGAGTACTGATTGCGTTTACCGCCTATATCGGACGTTTCTGGGCGCCCATCAACACCCTGGCCGGCTTTTACAATTCCCTGCTGACCGCAATCTCTTACCTGGAGCGGATCTTCGAGACCATCGACGAGCCGGTTCTGGTGAAGGATGCGGAGGGGGCGGGCATTATGCCTCCCGTGAAAGGTGAGGTGGAATTTCAGGATGTGTCCTTCAGCTATGAGGAGGGACACAAGATTCTGAACCACATTAATTTTACGGCAAAGCCCGGGGAAACTTACGCCTTTGTGGGTCCCACCGGCGCCGGAAAATCCACCATAGTAAATCTGATCTGCCGTTTTTATAATGTGGACTCCGGCCAGGTGCTCATAGACGGCACGGACATTGCCAAGGTGACCATCCACTCCCTCCGCACCCAGATGGGCATCATGATGCAGGACAGTTTTATTTTCTCCGGAACCATCATGGACAATATCCGTTACGGCAACCGGGAAGCCACGGACGAGGAGGTCATTGCGGCGGCAAAAACCGTATGCGCCCATGATTTTATCAGCCAGATGGAGCACGGATACTACACGGAAGTGAACGAGCGGGGCAGCAGGCTCTCCGCCGGCCAGAGACAGCTGATCTCCTTCGCCAGGGCGCTTCTGGCCGACCCCAGAATCCTGATACTGGACGAAGCCACTTCCAGCATCGACACGGAGACGGAAATCCTGCTGCAAAAGGGCCTCAACGAACTGCTGAAAGGACGGACTTCCTTCATCATCGCCCACAGACTTTCCACCATAAAGAATGCCAACTGTATCATGTATGTGGATAAGGGCGGCATCCTGGAACGCGGCACCCACGAAGAACTGCTGACACAAAAGGGAGCTTATTGTGATCTGTATATGTCGCAGTATGATTTCCTGGCCAAGAACGCCTGATCTCACGGATTGGCATCCGAATGTGCGCACTGCTTTTCTGACCCTTTTCCGGCAGCGCCCTCCGGCAAAAACCTCTTGCCAAAAGAACTGCCCCATGGTAATCTGATACCGTAGATAATATTTTCCAGGCGGGAGGTTTTTGCAGAATGCGCACAGACAGAATGGGATTTGTGGACAGTTTCAGGTTTCTCATGATCCTGCTGATTATGTCCCATCATATATATATGTTCGGATATTCGGATCAATATCTTTTCAGCAGCTGCTGGGCCTGGGTGGATTATTTCTTTCTCCTCACCGGTTTTTTCACCATGGCTCATTTTGCCGGGCAGGATTCCCCCGGCAGCTGCGCAAAAGAATCCCTCACATACACTTTCCGGAAAATGGCGGCATACTTTCCCCTGGTCTTCCTGGCAGTCACCGCCCAGTACATTGCGGCGGCGCTTCCCTTTCTGGAAGCCGGCCAGCCCAAAAAGTTCATCCATGCCTTTTACGACTGGCCCTATGAAGTCCTGCTGCTTTCTTCCACCGGTATTGTCTGGCCCAAAATGCCGCCCATCTGGTTTCTCTCGGCAATGGCGCTGACACTGCCTCTGCTGGTTTATGTGATTCTGCGCTTCCGGGACCTGCGGCTGATCCTGTCCTGGTTCATTCCCTTCCTATATTATGGATATATGAAGATAAATACCGTCAGGGACTGGCCCAATGATATGGTGCGCGCCTTCTGCTGTATGATGTTTGGTACATTTGTGTATTTTATTTCGCAGAAGCTGAAATCCATGGAGCTGTCTTCCCTGAAAAAGATTTTCCTGACTGCCGCAGAACTGACTGCTCTCCTGCTCTGTCTCTATATCACCATTTTCAACAAGGCAACCATGAATTTACTGCCCCTGCTGTTTTTCGTCCACAGCGTGATCCTGCTGTCGGGCCGCAGTCACACTGCCGGAATAAAAGGTTCCCTCTGCACTTATCTGGGGGCATTAAGCATGCCCATGTTCCTGTTCCACTGGCCTGTGGGAACCATTGCCATGAGACTGGCGGCCGGAAATACCGGGCGGCTGTGCATCTATTATGCCGGCACGATTCTCCTCTCCGCTGCCGCGGTATTCCTGCAGCGGAAAGTAAAATCCCGGCAGACAAAGGCGGACTCCCCCTGACAGTTCCGTGACCGGCAGAGGGCTGCCCGTTTTTCCTCAGGATAATTCCCGGATTGTCTTTGTCAGCGCCTCCCGGTCCTGGCACCCGGTTTTCTCCAGGATGTGAGTCATATGCTTTTTCACGGTGGCCGTGCTGATGTACAGGGACTGGCCGATCTCCGAATTGGTCATTCCCGATGCCGCAAGTCTTGCCACTTCCGCCTCCCGGTCTGTGAGCCCCCTGGCGCGGAGTCCGAAATAAAGCCTCTGTCCCTCCGCTTCGTTTCTTTCTGTCTCTTCATCTCCCGGATCCTCCATATAGGATATCACTTTCCTCTCCAGACGCGCCTTCACAGGCGTCAGAATCAGCAGAAAAATCACGGTATACAAAATATTCAGGCTTAAAACCCCGAATGCAGGCCCCATAACCAGCGTATTATCTATATGATAGAACATATCCACCATGGGAAACAGTGTGGAAAAGAGCCCCACCAGCACAATAGCCCTTTCCACATCTGCAACTGCCTTCAGGGACCGCTGCAATTCTATCCGGGATATCCCTTTCTTTTCCCGAAAAGCAAGCCCCAGTCCCCTGCAGAAATCTTTTTCGATCCCCGCAATGAAAGTAATCAGCATCACTGCCGCCGCGATTGCCAGAAAGGTGGCACTGTCCACATACATTTTGTAAAAATCTTTCAGATAATATATGCCGAATGCCATAGCCCAGGCCATCAGCAGTAAAACTATGTTGCCGGTGATCCCCAGTACCCTGATCCAATTTTGTTTCTTCTTGTTCTCTCTTTTTCTCATACGATTCTCCCTGCCTTTCCATAACCTGCAAATTTGTATCTTTCCGTGCCGCTTTTTAAAGTTTCTCTCCCCGCGCCATCACCGCGGACAGTACCCGGAATCTTCCCCGGCACAATTGGGAAGCCCCGGCATATTTCCTCTGCAGATGCCTTTATTTTAAAAAGAAAACGGCCTTCCTACAAGACCATTTTTTATACTACCGCACTAAAACAGGGGTGGTATTTTACTGCCACCCCCTAAATATAACACATTTTTGTCCCAACAGAATCAAAACGCATCAAAAAACCTTTCCACCGGGGCACTGCGGCGGAAAGGTCCTGGTCCCGGCTGCTACATGTATCATATGCCCAGCAGGATTGTGGCAAAGCGGAAATACACCAGCAAAGACAGCGCATCCACTATGGTGGTGATAAAGGGACTGGCCATCACCGCCGGGTCAAAGCCGATTTTCTTCGCCCCAATGGGCAGAAGACATCCCACCAGCATGGCTATCAGCACCGCCGCCACCAAAGTGAGGCAGACCGTAGCGGAAACCCAGATTCCCACCCGGTCAAACAGCATCAGCTTGGCAAAATTTGCCGCCGCCAGGGTGCCGCCGCAGAGAATGGCCACCCGGATCTCCTTCCATACCACTCCCGGCACATCCCGGTAAGAGATCTCTCCCAGGGAAAGTCCCCTGATCACAGTGACACTCACCTGGCCTCCCGCATTCCCCCCCGTGTCCATGAGCATGGGAATAAATGCCACCAGCACCGCGTACACACTTAAGGCTTCCTCAAAGGAGGCGATGATGGCCCCGGTGAAAGTAGCGGATACCATCAAAAGCAGCAGCCAGGGAATCCTCTTTTTATAAGTTTCTATCACTGCCATCCTCATATAGGGCTTGTCGCTGGGGACAATCGCGGCCATTTTCTCCATGTCTTCCGTAGTCTCTTCTTCCATGATATCCACGATATCATCCACGGTGATAATGCCCACAAGACGATTCTCATTGTCTACCACCGGCATGGCGGTAAAGTCATATTTTTTAAACTGCGCCGCCACCTGCTCCTGGTCCATAAGTGTATTGATGGATATCACATTCTCATGCATGATATCCGCAATGATTTCGTCCCCCTGGCTCAAAAGCAGATAGCGCAGCGCCACCGTACCCACCAGTTCCCTGCGGGGATCCAGAACATAACAGATGTTGATGGTCTCGCTGTCAAGCCCCACTGCCCGGATGCGCTCGATGGCCTGGTCCACCGTCAGATTCTCCTTCAGGGACACATATTCCACAGTCATGATGCTTCCGGCAGAGTCCTCCGGGTAACGCAGCAGCTGGTTCAAGGCCTGCCTGGTATCCGGATTGGCGTTGGCCAGCAGTTTTTCCACCACATTGGCGGGCATCTCTTCCAGCAAATCCGCCGCATCATCCGCCATCAGATTGTCAATGACGCCGCCGGCCTCTTTGTCGGAAAGGGAATTGATAATGGATTCCTGGCTGTCAGTCTCCAGGTAAGAAAATACATCTGCCGCCAGAGATTTGGGCAGAATGCGGTACACCTTCAGCATAGCCTCCGCTTCCAGTTCCTCCATGAGCGCAGCAATATCCGCTTCGTTTATTTCGGACAGAAACTGACGGATATTCGTATACTGTTTCGCGGAAAGAAGCCTGTTCAGCTCCTCCAGTTCATTTCTGTTTTCCATAGCATTTCTCCTGTTCCAGTATTATTTTTACTTCTAATGTTCTGTTCTTTCCTGATTTCCTTTCACTGGATTTTCGCGGCAGTTTTTATTTTGCTGCAACTTCGGCCCGGAAGAGGGCTGTCACTGTTGTTTTGTTGACTCTTCATAAAAACCACCACCTTTCAAAATGCTATTTTCATATGGAACCACAACTTTTACTTTTTCATTTTATCCTTGCTCTTCCTCTTTGTCAACAAAATAAATCCAGCCGAGCTTTTCAAAGCCGGCCTGGCCGTTGGTGGCATCCGCCACGTCCCTGCCCAGCTTATCCAGACTGCCGGCGGGCACCTGCAGCCGGAGGACCACCTTTTCCCCGTAATCGGCCGAAACCGGTTCCAGGCACGCACTGGACAGCAGGTACATGATTTTGCCGATCCAGAGGTAATCTGCCGTAATCTCCACTTCCTGGCCGCGGCACATTTTTCCTATGCTGCAGTTTTTCAGTCCCTCCTTCACTGCCTGGGTATAGGCTCTGACCAGTCCTCCCGTCCCCAGCAGCACGCCTCCGAAATACCGGGTTACCACCACCGCCGCATTCTGCAGCCCTGCTCCCGTCAGCACCTCCAGCATGGGCCGTCCCGCCGTGCCGGAAGGCTCCCCGTCGTCGCTGCACCGCGTGAGCCTGCCGCCTTCCCCCACCACGAAAGCCGAACAGTTATGCCTGGCATCCCAGTATTTTTTTTTCATTTCCTCGATAAAAGCCGCCGCCTCTTCTTCACTTTCACATTTTCGCAGCGTGGCGATGAAACGGGACTTTTTTTCCACATACTCTCCCTCTCCTCCTGCCAGCAGTACGCGATAGGAGTCTTCCTTTCTATCCTCCATAATACTTTCCCCGCTTTCCTTCCTGTAAATTCCCTGCCCCGGAGACAGATTTCCCATGCCCTCTCCCTGGCCCCGCTTCGTATCCCCGGGTTATTGTTGAACCGAAGTATTTTTTCGTTTTCTTTCTTTAGAATAGCATAATATGTCCAAAATGTGAAACAATTATTAAGAAGAGAAAGAAATCCTTTATTTACATATGGTTTTTTGATATAATGTGCTATATATACCAAAAATGCTGGTATTCCCACAGTTATTTACCGGCATTTTCATGCGAAAATTTCTTTTCAGGAAAGGGAAATGAAATGAATTATGGAAAAAGGGGTGTCCGGGCAAAGCAAAGGGCACTTAACTCTAAAACAAAAAAATGGAGCCGGAAATTCGGAGTATCCATGGTAAAGCTCACACTGGCCGCCACAATCGGTCTTGTGATCTGCGGCATATCCGCAGGGCTTGGCGCCTACCAGGGAATTCTTGCCTCCACTCCCGAAATCCGTCTCAGCGATGTGGTTGCCTCCGGGGAGGCCACCATAGTTTACGACTGCGAGGGCAACGAGATTGACCAGTATGTGAGCATCAATTCCAACCGAATCCAGATCAACAACATGGACCTGATTCCCGAACACCTGGGACAAGCCTTCGTAGCCCTGGAGGACAAGCGTTTCTACCAGAACAACGGCATTGATATTGAGGGAATTGCCCGGTCCGGCTGGCGTTTTATCACCACCCTGGGCAAGGCCAAGGAAGGCGCCAGCACCATCACCCAGCAGCTGTTAAAGAACACCATCTTTACCACATGGACCGAGGAGAACGGCAATCTGATCAAGATGATCAAGCGTAAGCTTCAGGAGCAGTATCTGGCCCTGGAAATCGCCAAAAATTTCTCCAAGGAAGAAATCCTGCTGCGGTATATGAACGCCATCAACCTGGGCCAGAATACCCTGGGTGTGGAATCCGCCTCCCAGAGATATTTCGGCAAGTCCTGCTCTGCGCTGACGCTTTCCGAATCCGCAGTCATCGCCTCCATCACCCAGAATCCTTCCGGACTCAATCCCATACGCTATCCGGAAGAAAACGCCAAACGGCGCAAGAAATGCCTGAATGAGATGCTGGAGCTTGAATTTATCACCCAGGAGGAATATGACGAGGCCATGGACGACACGGAAGCCGTGTATGAAAGAATCCAGCAGCATGACGCCGATTTCCGTGTCAGCACCAACACAACTTCCGGTTCCTATTTTTCCGACGCCTTGTTTGAGCAGGTCCTGGATGACCTGATCAACGTAGCGGGTTATTCGGAAGTTATGGCGGAAAGTCTGATCTACGCCGGCGGACTGCGCATTGAATCCACCATGGATCCCGCTATCCAGGCCATTGCGGACGAGGAATTTTCCAATCCCGACAACTATCCGGAAAATGTAAAATGGTATTTGAATTACGCACTGACTATTTTTTCCGCGGATGGGGAAAAGCATAATTTCAGCAAGGAAAATATGATGTCCTGGTTCAAGGCCAACATGGATAAAAAATTCAACCTGATTTTCAGCTCCCAGGATGATGCCCAGGAAGCCATAGCAACCTACCGTTCCGCCATGTTGTCGGATCTGGGTGTGGCTGATGATGAGGATAATTATGCGGAGACCATCTCCATGTCTCCCCAGCCCCAGGCTGCCATGGTCATCGAAGACCAGTCAACCGGTTATGTTGTGGCCATAGTGGGCGGCCGCGGCATCAAGGAGGGCCGGCGTACCCTGAACAGGGCCACCAACGCAAAGCGTTCGCCCGGCTCCACCTTCAAGGTGCTGGCAGCTTTTGCCCCTGCCCTGGACAGCGCCGGACAGACCCTGGCAACGGTATACAATGACGCGCCTTTTAACTATGCGGACGGCACCCCTGTGAAAAACTGGTATTCCGGCTACCGGGGTATCAATTCTATCCGGGACGGTATCCGGGACTCCTTAAATATTGTTGCGGTAAAGACGGAGACCGTGATCACCCCCCAGCTGGGTTATGATTATCTGATGAATTTTGGCTTTACCACCCTGACTGACGGCGTGTGGCTCAGGGATTCCACCGGAAAAGAGAATTTCTACACCGATATCAATCAGACCATGGCCCTGGGCGGACTGACCTACGGTGTCACTCCTTATGAGCTGAATGCCGCCTACGCCGCCATCGCCAACATGGGAACTTATGTGGAACCCAAGCTCTACAGCCGTGTCACCAACACGGATGGAGACGTCATACTGGATAATACCACCCCCACATCCCGGCAGGTAATCAAGGAAACCACTGCCTATCTGCTGACGGATGCCATGGTGGACGTAGTTACCGGCGGTACCGGCTCTGCCTGCAATTTTAACCGCAATATGTCCATCGCGGGCAAGACCGGTACCAGCACGGACTACTGGGACGTATGGTTTGCAGGCTTTACCCCTTACTATACCTGCTCCGTCTGGGCCGGGTATGACAACAATGTGAGCATGAGCCGTTCCTCGGGCAATCGGGAAGACCATGTGGCAAGAAACCTGTGGCGCTCCATCATGTCACGGGTTCATGAGAATCTGCCCAACGAGCAGTTCTCCACCCCCTCAGGCATCGTACATGCCAGCGTCTGCACGCAGTCCGGCAAACTGCCCATCCCCGGAATCTGCGACACTGTCCGAAACGAAGCGTTCGCCGATGGCACCATACCTACGGAAAACTGCACCGTGCATTATGTGGGCAGTGTCTGCGGTTACGACGGCCTGCCGGCCAGTCCCGGCTGTCCTTTCCCCAGAGAAGGCGTGGCCATCCTGCCCCTGCAGGAGGATCCGTCCCTGCTCTCCGGTTCCAGCTCATTTGTCACCAATCCCGACGGGACCGTGACTCCGGGTACGGCGGGCACTGTCAACTACTGCCAGCACGATGACAATTTCTATGCCAATCCCGACTACCAGACCATTCTGGATGCCCAGGCATGGGAACTTGCCGTCAGGGACGCCGAGGCGGCAGGAACCTACGAAGAGCCGCCTGCGGAAGAAGGCGGTGAGGAAGGCGGCGGTGAATAAGGATACGATCGAGTAGGGGAATGTCCCTCTCCACTACTCGTGCGACGGGCGCGTGCAGCTTTCGCTGCTAATTTCCTCACGCGCCCGTGTGCATAAAAAACACTGGCACAATGTCCGGCACGCATCAGACGATATGATAGGAAAAGAATATAGGAAAGGGCACAGCCTGCAGGCTGT
>OFHO01000778.1_pt1 | contig 27290 bp, 19 predicted proteins | sample 1521531 | NCBI WGS metagenome assembly OFHO01 (sample SAMEA3504124, study PRJEB24116) | mouse gut metagenome | biome: mouse gut; feature: mouse-associated habitat; material: faeces | place: Denmark | collected 2011
CACCAGGAAGCCTACGTTGGTCTGCCCCGCCGTGACCAGCGCCTGAGGCTGTCCGCTGTACGTCAGCGGGTCGATTTTTTCAGGATGGTCAGTGATCGTCGTAGTCGCCTGGGTGACGTCCGCAGTCACCGTATCGGGATAGCTGATGGCGTATTTGGCCACGTCCGCGCCGGTCACTTGGACCTTGGAGGTATCCAGCGTGACCGTCTTCCCCGTACCAACGCCGGGGGTTTCAAAGGCGGCGGTGATGCTGGCCGGGGCGATGTCCACAATGTCGCCGTTGATCGTGGTAATGCTGGCAGAGGCCACAGCGGCGTTTGCCGTACCATCATAGACCTTATTTCCAACCACGATAGACGCCGTAACGGGCTTGGGCGCGGCGGTAAAAGTCCACCGATCGGAGACGGGCAGGTAGTTTTGATCGCCGGGGTTGGTAGCCGTGATGGTGACCCCACCAACGCCTGTGATCTCCACCTCGCCAGTATTTTCGTCCACGGTGGCAGGCCCCGTTGCTTCCCAAGTCACCGCGCTGGTGCTGGAACCGCCGCTGGTGGTCAGCGTGAACGTATCGCCGTAGATGATGGAATCGGGTTTGTCCTCGATCACCAGCGGAGCCTGCTCCGTCTTCCCGATGGAGAAGGTCGCGGTATTGGCGGTAACTTTGGTCAGGTCGTAATTGCCGCCCGCCTTGTCAGTGATCGTAATGGTGTAGGTGCCCTGGTCCTTCGGAGAGGGCACGTCGCATGCCCATGTATACTCCTCCTCCGGCAGTACCGTCTTGCCGTCCTTGACCGTGACCGTGGGCAGCTTCACCGTGCCATCGTACTCAAAGCTCTCGGGGGTCAGCTCAATGGTGATGTCGGTCAGTTGCTTGCGCTGGATGGTCACAGGCACGGACCGTACCGCGAGATCGTTGTGGTTCTTATCTCCCACGACCTTGTAATAGACGGTGTAATCCCCCGCTTCGGTCTTTGTGGGGATGGCGGTGTCATACTTGCTTGTCGCGCTGTTCAGTGCGTACTGGACTTCGCCGCCGCTGGTCGTGCCCGGAATCAGAAGCTCATGGGCCTTGCCATCGTAGGTGATGTCAGTTGCTCTCGGGGCCGGATCAAACACGATATTCGCCTTTTGGATGACAAACGTCTTGGAGCCCGTCACGGTGTAATTGCCGCCCGGCCTGTCGATGATGTTGACCGTAGCGGTATTACCGGCGTCTGTGTTGTTTTCGTAGCGGATATCGTATTCGCCTGCACTGATAACTGTACTGCCGTCAACGACTGTAGCCGTAGGCTCTTTGGCATTGCCGTCATAGGTATAGCTGATAAGCGGGTCCCCGTTCTCGTCAAGCAGGGTGATGAGTGGGTCCTTCACCGTCTTGGGGAAGATGGTGACAACCACCGAGCCCACATTGGAATCGCTGTGGTTGGCGTCGCCCTCTACCTTATAATATACTGTGTAAGTTCCGGCATTGGTCTCGGTGGGGAGGTCTGAGGAATAGGTTCCATTCTCATTACCCACAGAGTAAACCATCGTACCGCCGGTCCCCGCGCCCGAGGTCACAAGCTTTTGGGCTCTGGTGTTGAAGGTAAGCGGGTCGCCTGTGGCCTCCGGGGCGGTGAGGACCTCGGCCTGCTTCTTTCCGATGGTAAAGTTTTTTGTCATGGTGCTAAACGAATAGTTGCCGTCATCCTTCGCCTTGACGGTCACGGTGGCGGTGCCCACGTTGACATTGCCGCTGTATTCCACCGTATACTCACCGGCCGGAATTTCCGTAGTACCGTCGGCCTCAGTCAGCGTGACAACCGGTTCCTTCGGGTCACCGTCGTAGATAAAGCTATTCTGGTCCAGCGTAATAGCAGGATTCACTTGCTTTTTGTTGATTGTCGCTGTCACGCTCTGGGGAGCCTCGCCGGTGTAATTGTTCGTCTCCTGGATGCGGTACCAGACAGTGTAATCGCCTGCGTTGGTGCCTTTCGGGAAATCGGTGGAGTAGGGGCCGTCCTCGCTCAAGGCGTATTCCACCGGCACATCGGCGGGGTCAACCACCGCCGCAGTGGCAATCAGGTCCCGCTCAGTGCCATCGTAAGTCAAGGTTGCAGGCACCGGGGCCGTTGTGATCTTCGCGATCGCCTTGCGGATGGTCGCCTTGACGGTGGTGCTGGAGTAGGAAACGTCGTAGTGTTCAGAATTTTTGCCGGTGATCGTTGCGCCCGTTATATCTACGGTCACCGGTTTATCCACCCCGGCATTTTCATCATCAAAGGTGCCGGTCAGACCTTGAATGTCAATGACATCCCCGGGCAGAACGCCCTGCTCCACCACGGCGTGGACGGTGGCCTCGTCATCGCCGTCATAGTCCTTATCCTCCGCCGTCACAGTGGCGGTGACAGACTTCTTACTCGCGGTAAGCGTCCAGAACGCAATGGCGTCCTCGTAGTTGGTCACGCCGGTCACGGGGTCCTTGCCAGATTTGGTGGCTTTCACCGTGGCCTTTCCATCGCCAATGATGCTGACCTGTCCGCTGTCCTGGTCCACCGTTGCCACGGTCGCGCCGTCAACCGGTGTGATCTCCCAGGTGATGAGACCGTTACCCGAACCTCCGGACGTTTCCAGAGTAAAATGATCCCCATAGGTGACGGTATCGGGCTTTTTGGTGATAGACAAGGCCTCCTGCTGCCGGAGGGTAATTTCAAAGTGGACCTCCACCCTTTGAATGTCATAGTTGCCGCCCGTTTTATCGGTAACGACCACCTTTGCCGGCTTATCCGCAGTGCTTACGTCCCGATTGTTTTCATAAACAACGCTGTACTCACTTGTCGGCAGGACGGTATCGCCGTCCTTGACCGTGACCTTGGGCTCCTTATACCCGTTGTCATACAGGTATTTATACTCGGACAAGGTGACATCAGGGGTAAGCTGCTTGCGTTGGATTTCCACATCACTAATCTCCGTGGGACCGACGGCAGTATAGTTGTCCGTCACCTCTACCTTGTACCAGACCTGATAATCCCCCGCGTTGGTGCCTTTCGGGATATCGGTGGAGTAGGGACCGTTTTCATTTGTCGCAAACTTGATCTCCAAGCTGTCCGCTATCGCCGCGGGGTCCAGCGTGCCCGCAGTAACCAGCTCCTGCTCCGCGCCGTTGTATACCGGCTTTACGGCAGCGGGGGGCGTGATGATCGGGCTGATCTTGCGGATGGTCAGCGTGAGAGGATCACTGACAGCCGCCTCAAAGTTCTGCATTTCCGGGAGGCTGACGATAACGTCATAGGTGCCCGCGTTGGTGGGCAGGCCGTCCGTATAATCGGCATCGGCCTGTTTTTTGTGGGAATACTGGAGATGCTCCTCCAAATTATCTTCGGTGGACAGGATATTGATTTTCACAGGCGGAAGGTCGCCTGCCTCCACCGGCTGACCGTCATAGTCCACTTCTACCGGAACAGGTTTGGCCGTGGTATCCCACTCCAGTACAGGCCGGTCCTGACTCACAGTGTAGGTCTTAGTGAAGGTCCCGCTGAAGTTGATACCGGTGACCGTCATCGTAATTTCACCGGCGTCTTTACGGGGCTCATAGTTCACCGTATAGTCAGTATCCTTCACCAGTTCCCGACTGGAGCCGTCGGTCAGGGTAACTGTAATGTCTACATCTTCCGGCTGGATCGTACCGTCATAGACCAGATCGGTCAGATCACTCTCGTCTACAACGATCTTGACCCCATTGCCGCAGACGCATGTTCCAGTCCCGTCTTGCTGAAAGTCAAACGTACACGGTTTCGACTCTGTTATTCCGCAGGCGTCGCAGGTCCATGTGTGGGTGGTGGTACCGGGATCGTGCGAATAGCTCTTGTCCGAATGGTCCGTACACTGACCAACGCGGACCGTCTTGGCTGTGGCCATGTCTGCCAGCGGGATCAGCTGACCGTCCTCATTAAAATAGGCATAGCCCGGTTCCAGCAAAGCGGCAAAATCATCGTCTGCCACTTTGATCGCGGCGGTCAAACCCTGATAGAGGCCGGCGGAGAGCTTTACGTCCGCACCGGAGGCGACCTCCAGGCCATACGTGGTGCCTTTGATGGATACATCGGGATCTTCAACCCGCAGAATACCGTTGGGCTGGACCTCCACGCCAGAGGCTGCTCTGGAAAGGATCGTGCCTCTGCCTATAATGGACAATGTGCCCGGCGCGATAACCTGTACGGCAGTTGTCTTACTTCCGGTCAAAATATATCCGTTTGTGTCTATAGTCGTGGGCACTTCCACAATAAACGGTGTATTAAAGCTCTCATTTGCTGTGAGTCTATAATCTCTGTGATTGGGATCCACGCCATCGACCAGGACCGCAGCGCCCATCCCGTCCAGCTGTTCCAGCAGGTCGGCGCAGGGCGACAGATCCACCTGCTACTGCTCGTCATCGGTCAGCGCGTCGTACAGGGCATAAATTTCATCGATCTGCTCCCGTACCTGCTCCGCATTGTGCGCCGAAACACTGTCGGGCAGCTTGCCGATCAGGGCCTCAATGGGGCAGACCGGACAGTCGAAGGCACACGGCGCGCCGGGATCGCCTGCGGCATAACCGCAGGCGCCGTCATGCTCGTGCAGGCAGGACAGACTTTCAGTGATACAGCCGCCATCCTGCGTACACACATGGGCGCACAAAACCGGCTCGGCCTCTGCGGAACTGCCGTCCGGAGCCGGATAGCACTCCGCCGTATGCGCATGGATGCAGTCCGTTTCTGCCGTATAGCAACCATCGCTGTGGCTGTGAGTACATTCCTGCTCCAATACCGGCGAAACATACCCGCACGCCTCCGTATGCGCCGGATGATGCGGGCATAGCCCGTCGCCCGTTTCCCCCTCGGCGGCAAAGGCCCACGCAGGGAACAGGTTCAGGCACAGCGCCAGAGCGGTAATAAGGCTTAATACTCTGCGTTTCATGCTATGACCTCCCAAACTCACAAGGAAGCTGTGCCCAGGGCACACTCCCTCAATTTAATCTTCTTTATTTTACCACTGAAAAAGGAAATTGTCCACTGTCGAAGCAACGATTTTATAAGGAGGAAGGGGGCAGATCACTGAGCAAAACCATCCACGGTTTATTTCCGGATAAACAAAAACGCGCAAAGCCGCACAAACATAGTGTTCATGCGGCTTTGCGGCGTTTTATGCAGCAAAAATCATCGCCGGGACCAGCAGGTCATTCTGCTATTCCCTATAGCATTATACCTCTGCCCAGATGCGGCGGATGGTCTCTGCCGCGTGGGGGATGTCCGCGCCGGTGGTCTCCTCCAGCATCAGAACGGCCTCGGGATCATAGGCCTTGATCCGCGTGAGGATGGCCCTCATGTCCAGCTCTCCGGTCCCCAGAGGGACCTGTTGGGGCCTCCGGCCTCGGGTGAAATTGCAGTCCTTCATATGAAACAGCTGGATCTCGCCGGCGAAGACGTCCAGCCCCCGGTCCAGGATATCCATGTAGTTCCGCTGGTTGTCTGCGTCCATGTAGTTGTAGAGGTCGAAGATGACCCGGGTCTTCCGGCCGATCATCCGCCGGGCTCTGGCCAGGGTGTCCACGTCCCAGCAGACGTGTCCCTCCGCGCCCTCCATAGCCACCGTGCTCCCGCAGTCCGCGGCAACGTCGCACAGCTGGGAGAAGACCGACACCACCTTCTGCAGGGCCTCCTCCGTGCGGTTGCGGGGATGGTAGACCCAGGGGTCGTCACTGTAGGACCCGGTCTCCGAACCTACCACGCAGCAGCCCATGGCGCGGCAATGGCGCAGATAGTCCGCGAAAATGTCGCGGCCCCGGGCCGCCTTCTCCCCGTCCGAGTGGACGGGATTGAAATACGCGCCCACCAGGGGGATGATCTTCCCGGCGCGGGCAAAGGAAGCGCCGATCTCCGCCGCCTTTTCCGGCGTGATGGCGTTGGGCTCGTATGGGATACCGTCATAGACCTTGTAGCAGACCATCTGCACGCCGTCCAGCCCAAGACGCGCCAGCCGGTCCAGAATATCCTCCGTGCCCCGGACCCCAAGGTCGTGGGCGCGAATGCAAAGCTTCATGATGCCGCCTCCCTCGACTGCTCCGCCCCGGTCAGGGACGGATGGTGATGGTATGGTGGAAGGGTGTGTAATCGGTGAGGTACACCGTGGCCGCGCCGGGGGTCTTGGCCTCGCTGTCCTCCTTGCCCTCGGTGAAGTGGTGGACGCCGAAGGCGGGGCCGATCTTCATGGAGGAGACGTCGTTCATCACCTCGAAGTCGGAGTCCCGCAGCACCAGCACCTCGTCCCCGTTGATGGGCATGGTCATGTGCTCGTTGGAGATCCGCTTGATGCCGTTGAAGGCCAGCTCCACCCGCCAGGGCGCGCCCTCCACGCCGGAGGTACGGATGTCCACCTCCAGGCCGTCCGCCGTCTCCCGGACGGTCACGTCGATGTCCATATCCGGTCCCAGCTTCTTCTTCCGGCTGGCATTGTCCATTTTCCACCAGTCGCTGGTGGCGGGCTTCTCCTCGAAGGGCAGGTAGTACCAGCCCTGCATGGTCTGGTGAAGATGGAAGCCGTTCTCATCCTCCTCCATCCTCTCCGCCTTGAAGGCCCGGTGCTCGCAGAAGCTGCCGCCGATCTTGACCGCCAGCTTGATCTCCCCGTTGTGGACATAGAGGAAGTTGGACTTGCCGCTCATGACGGTATAGGTATACCGCCCACGGCGGACCCGGGCGATGCCGGAGTCCCGGTAGAAGGCGTGGTAGTGCTCCGGTGTTCCCCGCTCCTCGGATTCGAAGTCGATCAGCTCCGGGCGGTTCATCAGCTCCATGAGGAAATCGGGGGCCTCCAGCCGCTTCGCCTCGATGATGTCGAAGATATGGTTGGCCATGGCGATGAACTCCGGGATATGATACCGGACGCCAAGGGTCAGGTACTCGATATAGTAGGAGGAGGGGTAGACGGTCAGGTCCTTGTCGAACCGGGTGGAGTTCGCCGTGAACACGCTGTCGTCCGGCTCCCAGTAGGTGAGCATCATCCGCAGGTTGCGGATGACGTGCTGGTCGTAGGAGGGGTCGTCCAGGCCCTCCGCCAGCAGCAGCATGGCGTCGTTGTTCACGCCGTTGTAGTTGCCCGCCGATTTCTCCGCGTACTCCCCGTCCTCGTTGCAGTCGATGCCCTCGTTCAGATAGGCGAAGGCCGCCTGGGTCAGGTCCGCCTCCCCGAACAGCTTCCCGCCGATGGCCAGCACGGAGGCGATGGCCCAGCGGTGGTTGGGGGTATGGAAGCCGCCCTCCAGCAGGCCCCGGGCCCCGGCATGGATGATCTCGCTCAGACGGTTCCGGATCGCGGCCTCCTCCGGCGTCAGGTCCTGCCGGGCCGTCAGATATTGCAGATGAGGGACGATCTTCACCACGCAGAAGGCCGTGTCCGGCGCGGAGAAGAAGTTGCAGGTCACGTAGTCGAACAGACCGTTCTCGTGCTGCACCCGCTGGACATAGTCCAGTCCCAGGTGGATGCGCCGGAGGACCGTCCCGTCGTGATAGAATTTCGTCTCCGGGTTGCAGTAGGCCGCGATCATAGTGGAGACCCGGTAGATGGCGTACTTGGCCTGATAGACGCCGTCCGGCTGGGAAAACGCGCCGTGCCAGGGACTGCCCTCCCGCAGGTCCTGGATCGCCAGGGAGCGCTCCACGTTTTTCTCCGCGTCCCGCAGGATGCGCTTATAGTGTGCTTTCATGTCGGTTTTACCTCGCATTGTTATGGCTCCAGCAGGGCCGCGCCGATGATGCCGGCGTCGTTGTCCAGTTGGGCCAGAGTGATCCGTGTGTTGCGTTTGGCGTTCTTGGAGTAAACGCGCTTCGCCGTCTTCTCCCGCAGCGGCATCAGGAGCGCCTCCCCGGCCCGGCTCACGCCGCCGCCCACGCAGAGGACGGCCGGCTGGAACAGGTTGACGATATTGGCCGCGCCCTCCGCCAGATAGGTGGTGTAAACATCCAGCAGCGCCCGGCAGGCCCCGTCGCCCGCCGCCGCGCCCTCGAACACGGTCCGGGCCTCTACCCGGTCCGGCTCGCCGCCGCAGAGCTTCCACAGGAGGGTGTCCCGGTCCGCCGCCATCCGCTCCCGGGCCTGGCGGATCAGGGCCGTGGCGGAGGCGTAGGCCTCGAAGCACCCCGTCCGTCCGCAGGTGCAGGGCACGCCGTCATACCGGATGGTCATGTGGCCGAACTCCGCCGCCGCGCCGTTGATGCCGTCCCAGAGCCTCCCGTTCAAAATGACCCCGCCGCCGATGCCGGTGCCGATGGTCATCATCACGAAGGAGTCCTCCCGGCCCCCGCCCGCCTGGTACTCCCCCCAGGCCGCCGCGTGGGCGTCGTTGCCGAAGCGGCCCGGCAGGCCCAGCCGCTCCTCCAGCACGGAGACGAAGGGCTCGTCGTCAAAGCCCAGATTATTGGCGTCCTCCAGATGCCCGTTTTCCCGGTTGGCCGTGCCGGGGACGCCCACACCCACGGCGGCAAGGTCCTCCCGGCGCAGGCCATTGCGCGCCAGGAGCTCCCCCGCCAGCGCGGCCATATCGTCCGCGATGCCCGCCATGGGGCGGGGGGCGTTGGTGGGGACGCTCAGCTTGTCAACGATCCGGCGGGAGCCGTCCACCAGCCCGGCGGCGATGGAGGTTCCGCCCAGATCGATCCCGATTCGATACATGTGCATGATCTTCCTGTTTCGTAGTATTCCGCACCCTTACAGGTACAGCAAAAAGGTCTTGATCTCAAAAGGTCCGAAGGTTACCCTCAGGCCGCCGTCCCGAAGGGGCAGCGGCGAGGCGTTCTCCTCCAGCATATCCGTCTCATCCACGCGCCGGACGGCCCCCGCCACGGCGAAGGAGGCTTCCGTCCCCATCCCCATGGCCTCGTATGCCCGGACCAGTATCGCGTTTTCCGCGGTGTCCGCCGGTTTGACGGCGTCTACGATGATATTCTTCTCCCCGGACACCAGCACCGGGCGCTGGGTCCGCTCCTCTCCAGCGGGGAGGAAGCGCCCCAATACCGGCGGCTCGTTCAGCTCGCAGGCCTCCCGGAGGACATCGCTCCGGGTGAAGGAGCCCAGGAAGGGGAAGAAGGAATAGGTGAACTCCTGCTCCCTCCGGTCCGCGTACATGTCCGGCATCAGGGGCGCTTTCATCAGCGTCAGGCGGATCTCGTTCCCCGCCGTGCTCACGCCGTACTTGCAGTCGTTGAGCACCGCCGCGCCCGCGCCGCCGTCCTCCAGCACCGTGTAACGGTGGCTGCACACCTCGTACCGGTCCCGGTCATACTGCCGGGACCGGTGGGTGGGACGCTTCACATAGCCGAACTGGATCTCATGGACGGCCTCCGTGGCGTAGACGTTCACCGGGAAGGACACCTTTAGGAGCTTATGCCGCTCCTGCCAATCCAGCCGGGTGACGAAGTCCAGCCGCCGGGCATCGCCGCCCAGAAAGATCCGCTGGACCAGCCGGGAGCGGTGCAGGGTCCTGTTCACGATCAGCGCCGCCCCGTCCGCCTCCTGGCGGACCTCGATCCTGGCCCCGCCCTCCAGAGGCACCGGCAGCTTTTCATACATGCTGCCCAGCTCCCAGGCATCGTAGCAGGTATTCACGTCCTTGAACAGCAGGAACCGGTTGCCGTTCCCGGCAAGAAATTCCCTGGCCTCTCCCGGCTTGCGGACGCTGGTCAGCTCGCCGGCATCATCGATCCGGCAGACGAGGTGGTCGTTTCGCAGCTCATAGCCGCCGCCCTCCTCCGGCGGGAGTCGCCGGGCGGAAGCCCCCTCTCCCGCGCCGCGTTCCGCGCCGATGACCGCGAAGCCCTGGGCGGGGATCCTATGTCCCCGGAAGGTCCGCTCCCAGCCCAGGTGGTTGTAGACGGTCATCCGCTCCCCCGGCCGGCCCAGCATCTCCTCCAGCAGCTTTCCGCTCTCGGTGCAGACGGTCTCCAGCTCCGCCTCCGCCTGCTGGTGGACCCGGGCGATGGATGTGCCCGGGGCGATGTCGTGGAACTGGTTGAACAGCAGGAGCTTCCAGAGCTCGTCCAGCTTCTCCTTCCAGGCTGTCTTTAGGGGACGGCCCGCCAGCAATTGGGCGGCCATGTGATACTCCACCGCCTTCAGGGCAACCTCCGCCCGGCGGATGCCCCGCTTGGTCCGGGACTGGGAGGTCAGGGTCCCCCGGTGCCACGCGAGATACAGCTCCCCGCAGCAGACGTTCTCGACCTCCCGCTCCTCCGCCCGTTGGAAGAACTTTATCGGGCTCTCCATATGGCACCGGGGCGCGCCCTCCAGGTCCTGGCAGCGCAGGGCCGCCTCCACCATCTCCCGGGTGGGGCCTCCGCCGCCGTCTCCGTAGCCGAAGGGGAACATGAGGCCGTCGATGCCCTCCTGCTGGACCCGATCGTTCTCCCACCGGGAGACCAACTCCCCGGAGGTGAACACGGCGTTGTTCCGCCGGAACAGATGGGACAGCACCCGGCTGCCGTCCAGTCCCTCCCACCAGAAGAGGTTATAGGGGAAGGGCTCCGCCTCCGGGTCCTGGCGGGTGAGCTTCTGGGTGGCGAAATAGGGGATCTGGCACTTCTTCATGATCTGGGGCAGCGCCGCCGAGAAGCCGAAAGTGTCCGGCATCCAGGCCATCAGGCTGTCCACCCCCAGCTCCTCCCGGAACCAGCGCTTCCCCCGGACGAACTGCCGGATGAGGCTCTCCCCGGAAGGGATGTTGGTATCGCACTCCACCCACAGCGCCCCCTCGGGATAGAAGCCCCCGGAGGCGGTCCTTTCCTTCACCCGCCGGTAGACGTCCGGGTAAAGGGTCTTCAAATACTCCAATATGGGCGGCTCGCAGAGCAGGAACCGGTAGTCCGGATACTCCTCCATCAGCGCCAGCTGGTTGGCGTAGGTCCGGGCCGTCTTCCGCATGGTCTCCTCCACCGGCCAGAGCCAGGCCAGGTCCAGGTGGGACTGTCCGAAGACGGTATAGTCCGGCGCGGTGGAACCGTTCCGGCAGGCCAGCAGGGGCTGCAAATACCGGTCCGCCTCCACTGCGCTGGCGGTGAGTTCCTCCTCCGGCAGCTCGAAGTCCGCCGTATAGGTGAACTTTTTCAGTCCCTCAACAATTTTCATGGCCCGCAGGCTCTTCTCCGGCAGCTTTTGCACCAGGCTGTAGAGGACCTGGTAATCCATGGCCGCCTGGAACAGCGCCTCGTTCCAGCTCCCCAGCAGGGACGGCTTTACCGTGACCTGGGCCTCCGGGGGCTCAGGCACCGGCTCCTCATCGGGACCCACGGGGCCCGCACCCTCCTGCCGGAGGCCATGGCCCGCGTAGCACTCCGCGTAAATGTCGTACACATCCCCCGCCCGGGCGGAACGGGAGAGGGTGATATATTTGTGCTGCCGGTCGATGGACCCGGCCTCCCGGCCGTTGACCCAGACCAGCATCTCCTCCCCGGCCCCCAGGGTGAAGACAGCCCGCTTTCCCTCCAGTGCCGCCGGAATGACGGCCTGGGTATGGAACCACCCGTACTCCCATTTCTTCCCCCACCGTGCCCCCGGCTGAGCGGGGACAAACCGGCCTTTGACAGCTTCGTCAAAGGCCAGTTGATCCATGGTGGTGAAAAAGGACAGGGACAGAGGGGCACACACCGTAAAATAGTGCTTTTCAAACTGCTCCGACCAAATCCGGAGCCGGTCTTCCCATTGCCTGCCAATATTCATCGTATACCTCTATTACGCCTCAATCTCCAGACACTCGCTGAGAAACAGCATCGCCAGCGCCTGCCCGTAGGGCATGGGCTTCAGGGGAATGTCCCGATAGAACGCCCTGCTCTCCCGCCCCATGGCGGTGCCGTAGGACACCTGCCGGACCACGCCGTCCTCCCCGATGCAGTCCAGCACCGGCTCCAGGGCCTTCAGAGCCACCGCCTCCCAGGAAGCGTCGATGAGCCCCGTATGGACCGCCCGCAGGATGCCGTAAGCAAAGCCGCAGGTCGCGCTGGCCTCTACGTAGGAAGAGGGATCGTCGATCAGGGTGTGCCACATTCCGGACGCGCTCTGATACTTTTTCAGGCCCTCAGCCTGGTTGAGGAGGATCTGGGCCAGTGTCCGTTTCACGGGAGCGGCGCAGGGGACCATCTGCAAAAATTCCGGGATGGCGATGGTGATCCAGCAGTTCCCCCGGCCCCAGAGGGCTCCGGCGAAGTTGTGCCGCCCGCGGAAGGTCCAGCCGTGGTACCACAGCCCGGTTTCCCGGTCCGCCAGATACCGGGCGTGGAGCAGGAACTGGTACTGGGCCTCGTCGATGTAGGCCTGGTTCCCCTCGATGCGCCCCATGTTGGCCAGGAACAGCACGGACATAAACAGGGTGTCGTCCCACAGCTCCTGGTCATTGAGGGTGTCGGAGGTCATGTGCTGGAAGCCGCCCTCCTCCGTCCGGGGGAAGCGCTCCATGATCCACCGGGCGCTCTCCCGGCAGGGGGCTAGGTACTTCTCCTCGTGCAGGTATTCTCCCACGTAGGCCATGGTGAGAAAGGGGGTGATGGTGTTGACGTTCAGCGCCGGGAAGCCGGTGGCCAGCTGCTGGTCGAAGTATTTGACCAGCACGTCCAGATACTTCTCCTTCCCGGTCTTCTCAAACAGCTTCCACAGGCCGTATATCCCCACGCCCTGGGTCCATTCCCAGTGCTGGTACCGGCGGACGTCGTCCCCCGCCAGGTTCCGGCCCTCCATGTTTTTCAGAAAGATCTCATCGTCCTCATAGAGGATAGGGCAAAAGGCGTCGATCAGCTTCGCCAGCTTTTCTCTGATCTCCGCTTTGTATTCGTTTCTTTCCATAGCCAACCTCAACTTTTAATTCTCCAGCTTCGCATTGAGATCGTGGAGCAGGGGGAGCAGCTCCGCCGGCGTCTTCACCGTATAGTCCGGCTGCCAGTCGGGCTCCTCCACCGTGTGGAAATACCGGGGGGACCAGTCCAGCCAGATGGAGGTCAGCCCCTGCCGGTTGGCGCCCGCGACGTCCTTTTTCAGATTGTTCCCGATCATGACGATGCGGGCCTTGTCGGCCTCGGTGAGGCCCAGCTTCTCGTAGGCGGTCTCGAACATCACCGCCTCCGGCTTCTGCCGGCCCACCACCTCCGAGACCACCCAGGCGTCGAAGCAGTATCCCAGACCGTTCTTCCGGTATACGTTCTGGAAGGACTCCCACTCTCCGTCCGCCACCAGGGCAATGGTGAAGCCCTCCTCATGGAGCTGGCGGAGGACCTCCCCCGCGCCGGGGATGAACTGGGCCTCCTGGACGATGCCTCGCTCGTCGTAGACCTGGGTGCCCTCGTCGATGATGGTATCGCCGCTGTCGGTGAAAATGATCAGCTTTTTAGTCGTCATACTGGAATCCCTTCAGCTTCAGCTCCTCCGCCCGATGGCAGGCTACAAAGTGGCCGGGCTCCAGCTCCTTGTACTCCGGCGCGGTCTCCTTGCACTGCTGCTTGCAGTACCGGCAGCGGGTATGGAAGTAGCAGCCCGTGGGCGGGTTGGCCGGATTGGGGATCTCGCCCTCCAGGGGGATGCGCTCCATCTGCTGGGTGGGGTCCGCCACAGGCACCGCGGACAGCAGGCTCTCCGTATAGGGGTGCATGGGGCGGCTGAACAGGTCCTTGGTGGGGGCGTACTCCACCAGCTTCCCCAGGTACATGACGCCCACCTTGTCGGAGATGTACTCCACCACGGACAGGTCGTGGCTGATGAACAGATAGGTCAGGGCGAACTCCTTCTGCAGGTCGTGGAGCAGGTTGATGACCTGGGCCTGGATGGAGACGTCCAGGGCGGAGACCGATTCGTCGCACACGATCACCCGGGGATTGAGCACCAGGGCCCGGGCGATGCCGATGCGCTGGCGCTGCCCGCCGGAGAAGGCGTGGGGATACCGCATGAGGTAGGAGGTGTTCAGCCCCACCTTGGCGGCGATGTCCATGATGCGCCGGTCCATCTCGGCCTTGGGCATCTTGGGGAAGTTGGCCAGCAGGGGCTCCTTGATGATGTCGTAGACCGTCATGCGGGGGTCCAGGGAGGAGTAGGGGTCCTGGAAGATCATCTGGATCTCCTTGCGGTACTTCTTCATGGTCTTGGGGTCGATCTTGGTGAAGTTCACCGTCTCCCCGTCCCCGGCGGTATAGAGGACCTCGCCCTCGGAGGGCTCGTAGGCCCGGACGATGCACCGCCCCAGGGTGGTCTTGCCGCACCCGGACTCGCCCACGATGCCGATGGTCTCCCCCTCGTCCACCGTGAAGCTCACGTCGGTCACGGCCCGGACGCAGACGCCCTTGGAGTTGAAACGCATATGGATGTGCTGCACATCCAGGATCTGCTTCTTGCCGCTCACGCGTCCTTACCTCCTTCCTTGCCGCGCCCGCCGCACGCGCCGTCCTTGGGACAGCCGGTGCAGGCGAAGCACGCTACCTGGTGATCCTCTCCCACCTGGACCAGCGTGGGATCGTATGCGTTGCACACGCCCTCGATCCGCTGGGTACACCGCTCGTAGAAGCCGCACCCGGCGGGCAGATTCAGGGCCAGGGGCACGGTGCCCTCGATGGAGAACAGCTTATCCTGGTTCTTGGTGCCGATCTTGTGGACGGAACCGATGAGCCCCTTGGTATAGGGGTGCTGGGGATTTTTGAAGATCTCCAGGGCCGTGGCGGACTCCACGATCCGCCCCAGGTACATGACCGCCACCCGGTCGCACATCCGGGCCACGGTGCCCAGGTCGTGGGTGATGAAGAGGATGGACATGCCGAAATCCTTCTGGAGCTCCTTCATCAGCTCCAGGATCTGGGCCTGGATGGTCACGTCCAGGGCGGTGGTGGGCTCGTCGGCGATGAGCAGCTTGGGGTTGCACACCAGGGCCATGGCGATGAGGGCCCGCTGGAGCATTCCGCCGGAGAACTCGTGGGGGTACTGGTCGTACCGCTTCTCCGCGTTGGCGATGCCCACCTTCTTCATCACGCCCAGGGATATCTCCTTGGACTTCTTCTTATCCTTGGTGATGTGCAGGAGAGTGGCCTCGTTGATCTGGTTGCCGATTGTATACATGGGGGAAAAGGCCACCATGGGCTCCTGGAAGATCATGGATATCTGCTTGCCCCGGATGGAGCGGATCTCGTCCCCTCTGGGCTTCAGCTTCAGAAGGTCCGTCCGGCCCAAGCCGTCGGCGTCGAAGATGATCTCCCCTGCCGCCGAACACTTCTTGTCGTTGATGCCCAGGATGGCCTTGCTGGTCAGGCTCTTGCCGCAGCCGGACTCGCCCACCAGTCCCAGGGTCTCCCCCTTCCTGATCTCGAAATCCACGCCCCGGACGGCAGTCAGGATGCCGTCGTCGGTCTTGATGTTGACCTTCAGGTCCTTTACCTGAATGATGGTATCATTCTGACGCGCTTCGTTTTCCATCATACGCGCTCCTTTCCGCTTCTTACTTGTAGGGATCCGCCGCGTCTCTCAGACCGTCGCCCAGGAAGTTGTAGGCCAGGACGGTGATGATGACGAAGATCAGCGGGATCATCTTCCAGGGGCACTGGGCCACGGTGGCCAGGGCCTCGGTCTCCTTCAGCAGCACGCCCCAGCTGGTGGCGGGGGCCTTCATGCCCAGGCCCAGATAGCTCATGGAGGTCTCGCCCAGGATGGACCCGGGGATGCCCAGGGTCAGGCTGACGATCAGGTAGCTCAAAAAGCCGGGGACCAGATGCTTGACGATGATCTTGAAGTCACTGACGCCCGCCAGCTTGGCGGCCATCACGAAGTCCTCCTTCCGCAGGGCGATGAACCGGCCACGGACCGTGCGGGCCAGTCCGGTCCACCCGATGAAGGACAAAATGATAGTGATGTACAGGTACATGGCCGTCACGGAGATCCCCGGAGGGATGGCGGCGGACAGGGCCAGCCACAAGGGAATGCTGGGGATGGCGGAGATGACCTCGATGATACGCTGGATCAGGTTGTCGATCCAGCCGCCGAAGTAGCCGGAGATGCCTCCCAGCAGGATGCCCAGCACGAAGCTGATGGCGGCGGACACGAAGGGGATGGTCAGAGACACCCGGCTGCCGTACAGCAGGCGGGAGAAGATGTCCCGTCCCACGCTGTCCGCGCCGAAGATGTTGATGCGGGCCTCCATATTGGGCTCGCCCTGCTCGTCCACCAGGCCGTACAGATGCCGGTCGCAGGGGATGAAGCCGAAGAGCTTATACTCCGGGCCCTTGGCGAAGAGGCTCACATAGTATTTTTCGGACGTATCCTCGGTGGTGATAACGGTGTAGGTCTTTTTATCGTTGACCTTCTGGAGCTTGTAGACGTAGGGGCGGGAGAAGCTGCCGTCCTCATCCCGCCAGTGGATCGTGGTGGGGGCGGTGTCCTTGTAGAGGCCGGTAAAATCCTCCAGCCCGTAGGGGGCCAGGAAGTCCGCGAACAGAGCGCCGAAATATAAGACCGCCAGGACGATCATGCTGAACTTGGCCAGCTTGTGCTTTTTCAGCTTGATCCACATCAGCTTCCACTGGGAAGCCATGTAGCGGGATTCATCATTCTGAGGCTTCTTTTTCTTAAACACAGCCATACGATCAACTCCTTTCCGAGAACCGGATCCGGGGATCCAGCCAGGCCAGGGCGATATCGCTGAGGAGCGTGCCCACGACCACCAGGATGGCCTGGACCAGGACGATGGTGCCCGCCAGATACATGTCCTGGGATTTCAGGGCCGCCAGCAGCACGGGGCCCAGGATGGCCATGTTCATGACGATGGCCGACACGGTGGAGCCGGAGAAGATGGTCCGCAGCGCGCCGGAGAGGCCGGACACCACCGGGTTCATGGCTGCCCGCAGGCAGTATTTGTAGGTGATGGTGGCCTCGGAGCAGCCCTTGGCCCGGGCGGTCAGGGTGTACTGCCGGGCCTGCTCATCCAGCATCTGGGCGCGGACGGTACGGATGATGCTGCAGGTGCCGGAAGTCCCGATGACCAGGATGGGGATCAGGCACCGGCCCAGGAACTCCGGGATGTACTCGGGCCGCATACCGTTCTGGAGCATCTCTGTGCTGAAAAGCCCCAGGTACATGGTGCCCGTTTTCACATAGATGAAGTACATGACCAAGATGGCCAGCAGGAAGTTGGGGGTGGCCGTGCCGATGAAGCCGATGAAGGACCAGATGTAGTCCCCCACGGAGTACTGGTGGTTGGCGCAGTAGATGCCGATGGGCAGGCTCACCGCGTACTGGAAGACCAGGATCACGAAGGAGATGCCCAGGGTCAGGGGCAGGTACTGGGCGATGACGTCCCAGACGGCCCGCCCGTATTCAAAGGAGTAGCCGAAGTCGCCCTTGGTGATGATGTCCGCCATCCAGTTGAAATACTGGATGTACCAGGGCTTATCCAGTCCGAACTGCATCCGCAGCTCCTGGATCTGCTCGGGGGTCATGATCTCGCCCTCCGCAGCCATGGCGGCGGCGTAGGAGGTAGCGTAGTCTCCGGGGGGCAGCTGGATGATGAAGAAGATCACCACGGAGATGATGAAAATGGTCGGTATAAACAGAAGGAGCCGTTTGCCTATGTATTTGAGCATTTCCGCACGTCCTTTCGGTTGATCATTGGGGCCTGCCGGCGCTGTTCAGCATCTTCCCACCCGCGGGTCGAGATGCCGGACAGGCTCCAAAACAAAGCGGGAGGCGCCCCCTATCCAAGAAAGAGAAGCGGCCTCCCGCGTCAGTTTGATGATGCGCGAATGTTTGCCGGGGACTCCCGGGGACAGGACCGCGCGGTCCCGCCCCGGAGAGTTCAAATTATGTGTTGGAACGCATTACGGGTTCTTACTCCTGGATATACCAGCACTGGCAGCGGGCGATACCCATGTCGCGGTAGATGTCGGACCACACCAGGCCATCGGGGAAGTTGTGGATGCGGGCGTTGACGGCGTGGATGGCGGGAGTGGCGGCCACGTAGCCCAGGGTCCACTGGTTCTCCTCGTGGAGCTTCAGCATCTTGCTGACAATCTCGTTGCGGCCGTCGGTATCGGCGGTCTTATCCAGCTCTTCCTTCAGGTTGATGAGCTCCAGCAGGTCGCCGGTGGCAGTATCCTTCTTCATGGTGCCGTACCAGGCCACGTTGGTCGCGTAGCCGGGAACCATGGAGTTGGGCTTCAGAGCGATGGACACGTCGCCAATGGGGGTGACGGGGTAGAGCATGCACTCCAGGGAACCGGCCATCAGCTCGTTGTCGATGTAGCTGCGGTCATAGTCGCGGAAGTTGCACTTGATGCCCGCGGCGCGGTAATAGGTATCCAGCAGGGCGAAGGTCTCGGCGGCGTTCAGCTCAGCCACGGAGACGATGTTCAGCTCGAAGTCGGAGCCGTTGGCAAAATCATAGAAGCCGTCGCTGCCCATAACCAGGCCAGCGCTCTCAAAGAGGGTCTTTGCCTTCTCTACATCATACTCGGTCCACTTCTTGGACCACTCCTCGCTATAGCCCAGGGTGCCCTCCTGAGGAGCGGCCTGGCCGCCTTCCTGCCAGCCGTCGGTCAGGGCGGAGGCCAGCGCCTCGCGGTCCACGCAGATGGACATGGCCTGGCGGAAGTCGGCGTTGTTGAACAGAGCGTTCTTGTTCTCGTCGGCGATGCCCAGGTTCAGATGGAGCTGGTGGGCCGCGCTGCCCCACTCCGCGCCGGCCCACTCATACAGGTTGATCTTGGTGCCGGAGGTCTGCTCGGCCTCCAGAACGGTGGGCGCGTCCTGCACGGCGATGGTCTGGTAGTCCACGGTGCCGTCCAGCAGGAGCATCAGGGTCTGGTCCACATTCTGCACGGTGGTGTAGACGATCTTGTCCATGTAGGGCAGTTGCTGGCCGTTGGCATCGGTCTTCCAGTAGTAGGGGTTGCGGACGAACTCGTAGTACTCGCCCTTGATATTGTTCTTGCCGTCCTCGGTGGACAGCACGTAGGGGTTCAGGGTGGGGATACCGGAGTAGTTCCAGAAGTAGTACAGGGTCTCCTTGCCCAGAGCGCCGGTGTCGGAGAACTCCACGCCGGTCAGCTCCTTGCCCGCGGCAATGGCGCCGGCCTCATCGCCGTCCAGGATCTTCTGGCAGATGTCCTCAAAGATGTGCTTGGGGGCGTAGTGCCACTTCAGGTCCACGGTCAGGGCCTCGATGAAGTCGTACTTGGGGGTGCCGAAGGTGACGGTAAAGGTGGTGTCGTCCACCTTCTCCACCACGGCGGGATCGCCGTTGGCGTCCTTGTGGCAGTTGCGCACGCCCTTGCTGTCCAGCTTGTTGAGGCAGACCACGTTGTAGAACCATACGCAGTCCTCAGCAGTGAAGGGCTCGCCGTCGGACCACTTCATCCCCTCGCGGAGGTGGATGGTGTAGACGGTGGCGTCGTCGTTGACCTCGTAGCTCTTGGCCACGTTGGGCTCGATCTCGGCATGGGTGTTGAAGCGGAACAGGCCCTCCTCGATGGGCTTGCCGGCATCCCAGTTGCCGCCGCCGGCGCTGCGCTTCAGTTCGCCGCCGAAGGTGCCGATCTCCAGGGGCTCGCCAGCGGCGTTGACGGTCTCGACCATGATGTCGTCAGCAGCGGGGAGACGGTCCTCCACCGCGCCGTATGTACCCAGGGCGGTGATAAAGGGGGACTCGGAATAACCCTCGGCCGCAGGGGGCTCCGGGGTATCCGGCGCGGGATCGGGGGTCGTGTCGGGGGTCGTGTCAGGGGTGGTGGTACCGGGGGCCTGGGTATCGGGGGTCTTGCTGTTATCTCCGCCGCAGGCGGCCAGCAGTCCGATACACATCACGGTTGCAAGTGCGAGTGACATCCACTTTTTAAACTTTACCATAGTGTCCTCCCATATAGTTGTTTTGCCCAACAAATCCTATCGGTTCGGCGGGATGTTTTTATCATACTGATGATTTCCGGCGGTTACTACGCATAAATTGCCTTTTTTCTTTTCGTACATTGCATTTTTTGCTTTCTTTTTTCTTGAGAAACCGCTTTTATGTTGGTTTTGCACAGTCTGAGCCGGTTGTTTTTAGTTAAAACAGTCAAAGACATCATTTTGGAGCGAAAGGAACGCAATATTGTGGTTGCTATTTGCTGCCGCCCGTGCTAAAATACTCCTGAAACAAGGCCGCGAACCCACGGGGAGGAATGCCAAAATGGACTACAGCGTACTGGATTTCGGCGCACTGGGAAACGGGTCCGCCGACGACACCGCCGCCATCCAGGCGGCCATCGACGCCTGCGCCTCGGCGGGAGGGGGCCGGGTGGTCCTGCCGGGAGGACGGACCTTCCGCAGCGGGGCCCTGGTGCTCCGCTCCCATATGGAGCTCCATCTGGAGATGGGGGCGGTACTGAAGGGCAGCGACCGGCTTTCGGACTACCTCCTCTTCGGCGGGGACGCGCCGGAGAAGATGGCGGTGCCCTCCTATGAGAACTGCGAGTATGCCGGACGGCCCACCCACTACTTCCTCTACGCCAGAGACTGCGAGGACCTGGCCATCACCGGCCTGGGGCGGATCGACGGCAACGAGGCGATCTTCCACGGCGAGGCCACGAAATGGCACATCGAGGGGTCCTTCTACCCCCGGGCCCCCCTGCTGTTCCTGGAGAACGTCTCCCGGCTGACCATCCGGGAGGTCACGCTGGCCGCCAGCGCCTTCTGGACCGTCCACATGGTGGGCTGCCGGGACGTGCTCATCGACGGCATCCGCATCCTGAACGACCTGCGGATGGCCAACTGCGACGGCATCGACCCCGACCACTGCCAGAACGTGCGCATCGCCAACTGCCACATCGAGTGCGCCGACGACTGCATCGTCTTCAAGAACACCGCCCACGCCATGCAGTACGGGCCCTGCGAGAACATCACCGTGACCAACTGCACCCTGACCTCCACCAGCGCCGCCATCAAGTTCGGCAGCGAGAGTGAGGACGGCTTCCGCAACATCGTTATTGAGAACTGCGTCATCAGCCGCTCCAACCGGGGTATCTCCCTCCAGCTCCGGGACGGGGGGAACATCGAGAACGTCAGCTTCCAGAACCTCGCCATCGAGACCCGGCTGTTCCACCCGGACGTGTTCTGGGGGAACGGGGAGCCCATCGCCGTCACGGTCCTCCCGCGCAAGGAGGGGACGAAGACGGGGACCGTCCGGAACGTGCGCTTCAGCGGCATCTTCTGCACCGCCGAGAATGGCGTCCTGCTGTACGCGGAGGAGCCCGGCGGAATCTCCGGGGTGACGTTCCAGGACGTGTCCCTCCGGATGCGCCGGGCCACGGACTACGAGACGGGCCTCCACGACCTGCGCCCCTGCGCCGGACCGGCCTCCACGGAGAAGCGGTCCTGCTGGGTGTACGGGAAAAACGCCTCCGGCATTCGCTTCCGGGACTGTTCCCTCCTGTGGGACGCCTCCATGGGCCCCGAGCCGGAGACCCCTTGCCGTCTGGAGGGCTGCGAGGACTTCCGAATGGAAGGAGGTTAACGGCCCGTGCTCATCCAAAACCTGCTCCTGTACCAGGACAGATATTTCATCCGGGTCAACGGAGATAACGACGTCCTGTTCTATTTCTTCGACTACGACGTGCGCACGGAAGACAAGAACATGCAGTTCCAGCACTTCCATACCTTCTATGAGCTGTGCGTCATGATGGGGCCCAACACCAGGCACATCCTGGAGGGCAAGCCCTACGATATGGACACCTTCGACATCATCGGCATCCCGCCCAACGTGCTCCACCGGTCCCAGTACCCGCCGGGAGATCCCTGCAGGCGGCTGATCATCCAGTTCAACCTGCCCCGGAACGTGACGGGGCTGTCCAACGAGTACGAGCAGCTGCTGGGCATCTTCCACCGGGAGGCCCCCATCTTCCGCTTCGACGCGGAGCTGCGCAAGCAGCTGTTCAGCAAGCTCAACGACATCTTCTCCCTCTCCCCCAAGACGGACCCCATGCGGGACCTGATCATCCATTTGAAATTCACCGAGTTCCTGACCTTGCTGTTCTTGAACCAGGGGCGCAACCAGTACACCAACAAGTCCGAGATGACCCCCATGGAGAAAAAGATATACTCCGTCACCAGCTATATCCACGCCCACTACTTCGAGGACCTGTCCCTGGACACCCTGGCCCAGAAGTTCTATATCAGCAGCTGCTACCTCTCCCACCAGTTCAAGGACGTCACCGGCTTCACCCTTACGGACTACATCCAGATGACCCGGGTGCGGAATATCCAGTCCCTGCTCATCAATACCCGCGTCCCCATCACCGAGGCGGCCCTGTCCTGCGGCTTCGCCAGCTTCTCCCAGTTCAACCGGGTCTTCCAGAAGCACATCGGCATGTCCCCCTCCCAATACCGCAAGCGGAACCAGATGCTGAGCCCCGAGCTGGTCATGTGACCGAACCCCCAAGGACCTGTGGATACAGGTCCCAAAACCATATACAAGGAGAATCCGCTATGTCTAAGGCAGTCATCAACGCCAACCGTTCCAAAGGCACCATCGACCGGAACATCTACGGTCAGTTTTCAGAGCACCTGGGCCGCTGCATCTACAACGGCGTCTACGTAGGCGAGGGCTCCGGCATCCCCAACGAAAACGGGATGCGAACGGACGTGGTCCAGGCCCTGCGGGCCCTGCGCGTCCCCGTGCTGCGCTGGCCCGGCGGCTGCTTTGCCGACACCTACCACTGGCAGGACGGCATCGGCCCCCGGGAGAGCCGCAAGAAGATCGTCAACACCAACTGGGGCGGCGTCACGGAGGACAACTCCTTCGGCACCCACGAGTTCCTGGAGCTGTGCCGCCAGCTGGGGTGCGAGCCCTACCTCTCCGGCAACGTGGGCAGCGGCACCGTCCAGGAGTTCTCCGACTGGGTGGAGTACTGCAACATGGGCGGGCAGTCCCCCATGGCGGACCTGCGCCGGGCCAACGGCAGGGAGGAGCCCTGGCACGTGAAGTACTGGGGCATCGGCAACGAGACCTGGGGCTGCGGCGGCAATATGCGCCCCCAGTTCTACGCCGACCTGTGCCGCCAGTACGCCACCTACCTCCGCGCTTATGACGAGGCCCGCCAGCCCTACCGGATCGCCTCCGGGGCCAACGCGGACGACTACCACTGGACCCGCGTGCTCATGGAGATCGCCGGGGAGTTCGTGGACGCGGTGAGCTTCCACTACTACACCGTCCCCAACGTGTGGGAGCACAAGGGCAGCGCCCTGGACTTCAGCCGGAAGGAGTACTTCGCCACCCTGCGGAAGGCCCTGCGCATGGAGGAGCTGGTGGAGAACCACTCCCGGATCATCCGCCACTACCAGGGCAACCGGAAGGTGGGACTGATCGTGGACGAGTGGGGCACCTGGTTCGACGTGGAGCCGGGGACCAACCCGGGTTTCCTCTACCAGCAGAACACCATGCGGGACGCGCTGGTGGCCGCCGTGAGCCTGAACATCTTCAACGACCACTGCGACACCGTGGTCATGGCCAACATCGCCCAGCTGGTGAACGTGCTCCAGGCCATGGTCCTCACCGAGGGAGACCGGATGCTGCTGACCCCCACCTACCACGTCTTCGAGATGTATAAGGACCATCAGGACGCCCGCCAGCTGGAGAGCTACGTGGAGACCTCCCTCACCGGCGCGGACGAAGAGGACCGGGTCCCCGGCCTCCACATCTCCGCCAGCCAGGCCCCGGACGGCACGGTGCTGGTCACCGCCGCCAATCTGGACGACGCCCAGGGAACGGAGCTGGACTGCGCGCTGGCCGGTCTGGGAAAGATCGAGCGGGTCACGGGCCGGGTGCTGGCTGGTCCGGCGGGCGCCCACAACACCTTCGACGCGCCGGAGAACGTCCGGCCTGTCCGGATGGAGGACGTCCGGCTGACGGAGGACGGCTTCAAGGCCAGCCTGCCTCCCTGCTGCGTGGCGGCGTTCCAGGTGAAGCCCGCGTGAGCGGGGCCAACCGGTGCCGCCGGTGCCTCCTGCGGGAGATGACCGGGGAAAACAGCTACTATGAGAGCGTGAAGTTCTACCGGGAGACCATGCCCCCCAAAAAGCGCGCCCCCGACGACGTCTATGAGACCCGGCTCCAGGCCTGCAAGGCCTGCGGGAGCCTGGAGTCCGGCACCTGTATGCAGTGCGGCTGCTACGTGGAGATGCGCGCCGCCCGAATCGACATGCACTGTCCCGACCGGGAGGCAAAGTGGTGAAAACCAGGCGAAAAACTGTTTAAATATGATAAAAGGATGGTAATGAAATGGATATCCGTTATTCCTCCAACCCCAACGACGTCAAGCGCTACACCACCGAGGAGCTCCAGAAGGAGTTCCTCATCCAGGACCTCTACCAGCCCGATCAGGTGAAGGCCACCTACTCCCATGTGGACCGCATGGTGGTGCTGGGCATCATGCCCGTGACCAAGGCTGTCCCCATCGACCAGGGCATCGACGTGTGGGCCAACTTCGGCACCCATTTCTTCCTGGAGCGGCGGGAGGCCGGCGTGTTCAACCTGGGCGGCCCCGGCTCCATCACCGTGGATGGGGAGAAGTACGATCTGGGCTTCCAGGACTGCCTGTATATCACCATGGGCGCCAAGGACGTGACCTTCTCCAGCGCGGACGGCTCCGCTCCCGCCCGGTTCTATCTGGTGTCCGCCCCCGCCCACAAGTCCTATAAGACCACCTTCCTGTCCATGGCGGACGCCGCCAAGCGTCCCTGCGGCGCGGCGGAGACTGCCAACGCCCGGGTCATCAACCAGTTCATCCACCCCGACGTGCTGCCCACCTGCCAGCTGTCCATGGGCCTGACCCAGCTGTCCCCCGGCAGCGTGTGGAACACCATGCCCGCCCACACCCATGAGCGCCGGATGGAGGTCTACACCTACTTCAACATCCCCGAGGGCAACGTGGTCTTCCACATGATGGGCCAGGGCCAGGAGACCCGGCACATCGTCATGCAGAACTACGAGGCGGTCATCTCCCCCTCCTGGTCCATCCACTGCGGCTGCGGTACGGGCAGCTACACCTTCATCTGGGCCATGGGCGGCGAGAACCAGGCCTTCGACGACATGGACAACATTCCCATTACGGAACTGCGCTGAAAGTGAGGAAAAACGGTATGGATATGCAGAAATTGTTTTCCCTGGAGGGCAAGACCGCCCTGGTCACCGGCGGGGCCTACGGCATCGGCTTCGCCATGGCGGAGGCCCTGGCGAACGCGGGGGCGAAGATCGCCTTCAACTGCCGCAGCCAGGAGCATCTGGACAAGGCTCTGGCGGACTACGCCGCCAAGGGCGTTGACGCCAAGGGCTACATCGCCGACGTCACCGATGAGGCCCAGGTGAAGGACCTGGTCGCCAAGATCGAGGCCGATCTGGGCGGCGTGGACATCCTGTTCAACAACGCGGGCATCATCCGCCGCATCCCCATGACAGAGATGAGCGCGGAGGAGTTCCGGCAGGTGGTGGACATCGACCTGGTGGGCCCCTTCATCTGCGCCAAGGCGGTGATCCCCGGGATGCTGAAGAAGGGTCACGGGAAGATCATCAACATCTGCTCCATGATGAGCGAGCTGGGCCGCGAGACCGTCTCTGCCTACGCCGCCGCCAAGGGCGGGCTGAAGATGCTCACCCGGAATATCTGCTCCGAGTACGGCGCGGCCAACATCCAGTGCAACGGCATCGGCCCCGGCTACATTGCCACCCCCCAGACCGCGCCCCTCCGGGAGCGCCAGCCGGACGGCAGCCGCCATCCCTTCGACCAGTTCATCATCGCCAAGACCCCGGCGGGCCGCTGGGGCGACCCGGAGGATCTGGCGGGCCCGGCGGTGTTCTTGGCTTCCGACGCTTCCAACTTCGTCAACGGCCACGTGCTGTACGTGGACGGCGGCATCCTGGCCTATATCGGCAAGCAGCCCTGACGGCAGCACCGGACCTCCTTTCCGCTCATATACTGGGATACCATGCGCAAAGGAGGTTCGGTATGGAGCAATACTTTCCCTTCGAGGTGTCCGAGCTGCCCTACAGCTACGTCGGGCTGGTCCCCCGGTGCGACGCCAACACGCTGTACTACCACCACGACAAATACTACGCTGAGGCGGTCTACGAGCTGAACCGGCTGGTGGTGCGCCACCGGCTGACGGACCGGAGCCTGCGCCAACTGGTGTCGGAGGACTTCAACCTGCCCGCCGCCCAGCTGAACAGGCTGAAGAGCGCCGCCGGGGCGGTATACAACCACCAGCTGTTTTTCGACGGCATCGCCTGCAAGGCGGGCGCGCCGCCCTTCAACCGCCTGACGGAGGCCATCTCCGCCGCCTACGGGTCCATGGACCGGTTCCAGCAGCTGCTCACTGAGGCGGCGGACAGCATTATCGGCTCCGGGTGGGTCTGGCTGGCGGCGGAGGGAAACCGGGGGATACATATTTCCACCACGGAGAACAATGACGTGGTGCCGCTGGCGTCGGTATCGCCGCTGCTCATTCTGGATATGTGGGAGCACGCCTATCTGCCAATGAACCACTTCGACAAGGCGGCCTATGTGGAGGACTGGTTCTCCCTGATCGACTGGGGGAAGGCCAACGAGCGGTATCTGGCCGCGCTGTCCGGCGCGGCGGTGGGGTGACCCGGCCCCCTTTGAAAGGATGGCAGAGAGCAAAAAACTCCGAAAGCAAACGTTATTGGTGATAGGGAACTATCCGCAGAGGACGGCGTGATCGTGAGATCACGCCGTCTTTCTGCTTCCATAGGCAGTTTCGGTGATAACGGGTCCACCAATTTCCGGCATATCCGGGAAGTTGAAGATAATCCCAAGACGGGTCGCTATGGCCAGATAGTCACAGCCCTTGCCGCATAAAAAGCGGACACTCACCAGCGACAGGCTGGATGATCTTCTGGAAGCAGCCGGACAGGCTGCCGCCTGCCGGCCATGCGAAAAAAAACTTGATTTCCGTGGACTTTTACCATCCTAAATGCGTAGACGGATACAAATTATTTATGTGATATGGCTGTCTGCCATATTGACAACTGTTTTTATATGTGCTATACTGTACTTGTAGTAACAATACAGTCAAAACAGAAATGGTGGTGAGAATTTGGAAATAGTTGTAAGCAATAAAGCAAGCCGGCCGCTGTATGAGCAAATTTCTTCACAGATCAAAGCGGCTATTATAAGTGGAGAACTGAAAGCTGGTGAAGCGATCCCATCTGTGCGTTCATTGGCAAAATCGCTGCACATCAGTATTCTTACAGTACAAAAGGCTTATGCAACTTTGCAGGAAGATGG